>Ga0164243_10005225_pt1 | contig 19916 bp, 17 predicted proteins | sample OricompcompostOP_FD_108781 | JGI IMG/M metagenome (GOLD analysis project Ga0164243, IMG submission 108781) | Organic Plus compost microbial communities from Emeryville, California, USA - Original compost - Organic plus compost (OP) | ecosystem: Engineered > Solid waste > Mixed feedstock >... | reverse complement strand
GTCCGGATTATTTTGCCTGTACACAGGTTTTGGATACGGACGTAGTATGCAAGAACGGTACCCTGACGGAGCGGAAGGGAGTAGCTGTCCGGATTCGGGTGAACGGGGATGAGCTACCCCGTGCGTCCTGTTTTATATAGAATTACGAGATGTCATCGGATAGAGAATCTTCGCAAGCTATCGCTGACGAGCGGCGTAAACGTCCGCGAATTGCGATCACACTCGGAGATCCCAACGGGATCGGTCCGGAAGTGGTGCTGCAATGCCTCATGGATTCGAGGCTATTGAAATTCATGCAGCCCATCGTAATCGGGTCGGCACACGTATTGCAAGTGCATGCGAAAGCGCTGCGGTTCCGTGATGTGCGTGTTCATGTCGTGCGGCAGGTTCCGGACGAAGTGCCCGAGGACGGCATCGTGGTTCTGGATGTAGCACACGGGGAGAAGCCGGAAGTTCGATTTGGCGAGATCACAGAGGAGGGAGGGAGGCTGGCGATGAGAGCCGTAGAGCGTGCTACGGATCTGTGTATGGAAGAGCTGGTCGATGCGATGGTGACGGCTCCCATATCAAAAGAGGCTATTTCCCTGGCGGGATATAAAGATCCTGGTCACACGGAGTTTATCGCTCGCCGGACTGGATGCAGCGAATTTACGATGATGATGGTAGCCGGTGACCTGCGTGTGGGTCTTGTGACCGGTCATATGGCCATCTGGGACGTACCTCGCGCTGTTACTCAGGATGCAATCCTGAGTAAGATCCGGATCATCAGCGGAAGTCTTGTACATGACTTCGGCATCGTGCGTCCAAAAATTGCCGTGCTTGGACTCAATCCGCACGCAGGGGATGGGGGGATCATGGGGACGGAGGAGCGTGAAACCATCATCCCGGCTATTCAGCGTGCCTGTGATGAGGGCCATTTTGTATTCGGACCGTACCCGGCAGACGGTTTTTTTGCCGTTGGTGGATACCGTGCCTATGATGCCGTACTGGCCATGTACCACGATCAGGGATTGATTCCTTTCAAGACGATTGCTTTCGATAGTGGAGTGAATTTCACGGCAGGCCTTCCAATCGTCCGAACTTCGCCTGACCATGGTACGGCCTACAACATTGCCGGACAGGGTAAAGCATCACCCGGGAGTATGCGCAGCGCCATTTTTCTCGCAATCGACGTAGCCCGTCGTCGTTATACTACGGCTATGCAACGAATAGCAGGATAGGATTTCGAATCTGAATCCTACCTCACGTGACGGTGTAGTCACGAACCCCATTACAGTAGCGTGTCGATTTCTAACGTGCCGAACGAAGAGCAGGAAGTTCAGCCTTATACAGCCCTGGCGGCAGGATACGACGTAGTCATGGAGCACGTCGAGTATGAGGCATGGGCTGAGTACACCCACCATATCATCCAGGCGAATTACCCGAATCCGACAAGCATCCTCGAGTTGGGGTGTGGAACCGGTTCGTTCGCTTTTGAGCTTCAGCCGCTTGGAGCTTACCAGTACACGGGTACAGATAATTCGGCGGCCATGGTACACGTGGCTCGTGAGAAGGCCAGGCTATACGGGCTGCCCATCCAGTTCGATGTCGCCGACTTCACGAACTTCCGTGTGGACCGCCCGGTTGACGTCGTCATACTACTGTACGACGGTTTGAATTATCTGCTGGAAGGGGAGTCGATTAAGGCGCTTCTCGCCTGTGTGTACGATGCCCTCAAGCCAGGCGGTCTTTTCTTTTTCGATCAGAGCACGCCTTACAATTCGATCAATAACGAGGCCTTCTTCGAGGATGAGGGCGAAGCAGATGGTTTCTCTTACGTCCGGCACAGCTCGTACGACCGCTCGACCCGGCTGCACACGACTACGTTTGACATCCGGGTGGATGGAAGAACGTATTTTGAACGGCATGTTCAGCGTGCGTACGATATGTCAGAGATCCGTGCGCTTCTGAAAGAAACTCCGTTTGAGCAAGTCGCTGCGTTTGATGGGTTCTCTATGGATCCTCCTACAGAGGCTTCTGAACGTATACACTGGCTGGTTCGGAAGCCCCGGTCTCGTGCATAACGGTGTGCTCGTTCACATTCTCGGAAACCGGTCGCTGTACTCTCCATGAAGATCGAGCTCAAAGGCGTATCTGCATCATATCCCCTCCCGGATGGATCGCGCCGGACGGTGTTGGAGAACGTGTCTACTCATATAAACCGGGGTGAGATGGTATATCTCGTGGGTCCCTCGGGAAGCGGCAAGAGCACGTTCCTGCGCTTGCTCTACATGGACATGCGCCCGGACCGGGGCGTTACCTACGTAGGCGAATACGCCTCCAATACCATAAAACCTGAAGAGATCCCCTTTCTGCGGCGCTCGCTTGGCATCGTATTTCAGGATTTTCAGTTGCTTCCCGACCGGAGTGTATACGACAATGTTGCGTTTGCCCTTCATGTGACAGGCCAGAAGGGGCTTTCCGTTCGTGGGCGGGTATTGAACGCGCTGGCCCGGGTGGGGCTTAGCCACAAACAGCGCCGGTTTCCGCATGAGCTTTCGGGAGGGGAACAGCAACGGGTGGTCATCGCGCGCGCGATCGTGAATGACCCCTGGATCTTGCTGGCCGATGAGCCGACCGGGAATCTGGATCCGTCCGTAGCAGACGAGATCATGAAGCTGCTTGTGGCGCTACATCAGCAGGGAATGACGCTCGTCATGGCAACACACGATTACCGGTTAGTGCGCACATTTCCGGCGCGTACGCTCGCTTTTTCAAATAGACAGATCATGGAGATCGAATCCCGGCAACTCGCTCACGGCACTCCGCTTATCTGACTACGTCACTTGAAGACGATACGGCATGGCAAGCCTCACCGTCGTAGATCACCCACTCCTCAAACGAGACCTCACGATTCTGCGCAAGAAGGAGACGCCTCACGGACTTTTTCGTCAGACGCTCTCTAATGCTGCCGCTCTGCTGGCTTACGAGGCTACGCGCAACCTCTCACTCGAGGAGACGGAGATCGAAACGCCGCTGGAATCGGCAACGGGTTATTGTTTACGTGATCAGGTTGTCATTGTGCCTATTCTGCGGGCCGGGCTTGGCATGGTGGATGGGTTTATACGTTCAGTTCCGGACGCCAGAGTGGGGCATCTTGGGATGTACCGCGACGAAGCGACGAAACAGCCAGTCGATTATTACGCCAGTCTGCCGGACGACCTCGAATCAGCCGTGGTCTTCGTTACGGATCCCATGCTGGCTACAGGGGGAAGCGCAGCCAATGCCATTTCATTTCTGAAGAGCCGGCAAGCTGATCGGATCTGGTTCGTGTGTCTCGTTGCTGCACCGGAGGGCGTCAGTGTTCTGAATGAGGTTCATCCGGATGTTCCTATCATTGCAGCGGCATTAGACAGGGAGTTGGATAGCCACGCCTTCATACGCCCCGGTCTGGGCGATGCAGGAGATCGCATATTCGGGACCGGAGCCTGATACAGACAGATCTGGTCATCGGATATCCTTGTAGCACCGCATACTCCACCCGGTGCTGCTAACCGCAACGCAACTTCGACAAGTAATTAGAAATAGTATGTTCATCGATTCCGATAACCGCCCCTGGGGCCGTTGGGAGGAATACCTCAATGAGCCGGGCTATCGTGTGAAGCGCATCGTGGTGTTTCCCGGAAAGCGGCTCTCCCTGCAGAAGCACAACCACCGGAGCGAACACTGGGTCATCGTGCAAGGCAGGGGCACCTTCACGCTTGATGGTGAGGAGCAGCGTGTTCAGACCGGAGATTCCCTGTTCATCCACACAGGCGGCGTTCACCGTATCGAAGCAGATGCTGATTCGTATCTCGTCATCATCGAGACGCAATTGGGTCTCTGCCTGGAGGACGACATCATCCGTATCGAAGACGACTTCGGACGCGTCTGATGGTGTGTCGTCCGGTTGAAGTCAACCGGGCGTCCGCTTGTCCGCTCGTTGCGATCCTGCTACATCGCACGTTTTTCTTCCTCGTCGAGTACGCGGTGGGCAATGGCCTGCGCGAGAGCAGGGGCATTCCCCCAGGCAGGGTTGTTGGCGATCACATTCAGGAGCACGCCCTGGTCTTCGGCGCGGTAGGTGAGCGCCGTTACATCCAGCACCATTTCCCGAGCCTGCTTCGTGCCGGTGATGGCGTCGACCGGCTTATCGAACGGGTGTGTCAGGGAATAGGCTTCCGCGTGGCTCATATCCAGGGGAGTGAGCAATCGCGCGACACACGTGCCGTCTGCGGCCGTGAAGCGCCCTTCGCAAAGTTGCCACTGTCTCCGAATCTGTGGTAGCCAGGTCCAGTGGCTGAATATGAAGCCGATTCCGCGGCTCTCCAGCCAGTCGAAATACGGCCGGACGAGCAGATGTGGCGACCGAAGTTCGATATGAGATTGAACGGTGCCGGGGATCTGGGCGAAAAAGGCATCCAACTCAGCGATGTTGTCTTCCGGTGATGGGGCATCCTGGACGCGCTGGTACTCTTGTTGGAAAAGAACACCTTGTAACCGCTCGCCCAGCACGTCTAGAGCCGGATCGAGAAACTGCCGGATGTAGGCATCGGCATGTAAGAAATGGGGATTGTCTTCGTAGGAGACGCCCTGACCTTTTTTGCTTCGGCGGAGCTTCCGAGCGAAATACATTTGCGGCACTTTCAACAGGAAAAGTGCGTCTTCAGGTGCATACTCGGCATATTGCTGCAGGGTTTTTAGCGTGCTCGTGGGCGTTCCATCCTGACCGAGTAGCGGGCTGTAAAACGTGAAGTCGATCTCGAGTACGTTGAAGTGCTCGAAATAATCGCGCACGGACTGCACGGGAATCGTACGTTCTTCGTAGATCTGCCCATCCATGCGTTTCGATCTGCTCTCGATCTCCTCTTCGTAGTGCAACGGATAGATCTGCCCGATCCAGCCGGCAAACCGATCGCTGGCCGTACCGAAGTGTAGAAAGGGATGGACTTCACGGAAGTCATATTCCGAGACACGGGCTCGCCGCTCCGCTATGCTCTCATCCATGAATTTCGACTAAGCGTTTTGGGAATGACGTTTATTGGGAGAGAACGCGCAGGCGCGAAGGTCTTATCTCCCTGCAGTGATGAATCGATCCGTGGTTTCAATTGGGCTCGCCTATGATATCTTCCTGCTCGCAACGTGGTGTGTCTTTCAGTTTACCATGGCCGGCCTCACGCTTGCGGCGGATAGAGGTGTGTACGTGCTGCATCGAGAGATAGACTCCGGCGAACAGAAAAACGTAATAGGCAAGGAAGCGCCACGCCAGCAGGGTAGGGGCTACCAGATGGGGGCTGAGGAGCGGGCCGATGAAAAGGGCATAAAGTCCCTCAACACCTCCTGAACCACCCGGTGTAGGTAAGACGATGGCCGTGATGGACATCGCCATCGTCCGGAGAATCGTCAGGGCTGTATCGACCTCGGGATACACGCTCATGACGATGAGAAGCGGCAGGCTGAAGCGGACAGCCCACACGGCGCCGGTAAGCACGATTCCGGTAATGAAAAAATGAGCAGGTTGCGTGCGTAACAGCCTCGTTCGTTCACGAAGTTCATCGGTTTCTCTCGTGACGCGCTCTCGGAAACGCCGTAACCATTTGATACGGATGATTGCGATGATGATCCGTTGCAGGAGGTCAGGCCGGTATAGTACGGTGTAGCCAAAACCGAATACCCACAGCATCAGACCGAGAAAGACGACGACAAAAGCACCTGTGCCGACCGGACCGAGGGAGGCAGGGAAAATCGGCGCGAACGGCATCAGGATGAGGAGGAGAGGGATCAGAAGTGCGAAAAGGAACTGATCCAGCAACATGGTGAACAGGATGATCGCCGTAACCTCACCTACGGGTAATTTCCTGTCCCTCGCAAGAAAGACCGCCGCAACCGGTCCTCCTCCAATGGCTGAGGGCGTTACGTTGGAAAAGAAATCCCACGCCAACTGGCCGCGCACGCCAGCATTGAGGTCAAACCTGCCGTTTGAAATGAACTGAAGCCGCCAGCCGCCCAGGATCACCCGAAGTATCACGCTGCCCACGGCAGCAGCCAGGTACCAGGGGTTTAGTTGCCGGAGCGTTTCCCGAAAACTTTCGATATCGAACGTGAAGTACGCAATGACCAGTACTACGGCGAGGCTGAGCAGCGTCGACCATAGTACTCTGCTGTATGAAACGTCAGTGGCAGCGTTGTTACGTGGTTCTTCACTTCCAGAATTCTCATCTACGGAGGGGGCGTGGTTCAGGTCTAGAGGCTTCAGCGTTTCAGGTGAAGGGGTGAGGCCTGTATTATCGCGGGTGGCTTTCACGAACTAAGAAAAGAGAGTGCAATAATGTACCGTGCGCCCAGAAGAACGCGGGCGCGTATGATGGCGGATAAGAACTCATCCAACAGGATTAACTGAGTGCAGTTTCCTCGGCCTGTATGGCCTTCCGTAACTTGCGGTACGTATCGCGCATGGCCTCGGGAATCACTTTCACGTCCCCCAGGACCGGCATGAAGTTCGTATCTCCACTCCAGCGAGGAACTACGTGAACATGCAGGTGACACGGAATCCCTGCTCCGGCCGCCTTGCCGATATTCATTCCCACATTGAAACCCTCTGGAGCCAGAGCAATTCGTAGCCAGCCGATGCACCGGTCGATTACATGAGCGATCTCGATCTGCTCATCTTTCGTCAAGTCTCCATATTGAGCGATTTCACGGTAAGGGACGATGAGGAGATGTCCGTTATTGTATGGGTAGGCATTCATGATGACGAAGACATGCTTGCCCCTCCATACGATCAGATTCTCCTCGTCACGCTCTTCCGCTACAAGGCGAGAAAAGACCGACTGGCCCTGCAAGTCGGTCTGCTGCGTGTCATATTCTTTTTTATCGAGCAATTGCGAGCGCCAAGGGCTCCACATTCTCTCCATTCTTCGTCGTCGAGCCGGAATTACTGTATGCATGCGCGCATCTCTGATCGCGCTGATCTATCAAGATAGGGATATCGTGCATGGCATACCGAGTGGAAATGCCATGCAGGTCCATCTTGAGGGGCATGAAGATGGATCGTTCGGATTTGCGAAAAACATACGGGGCGGGCGGGAGTTGTACGTAATCGTACCAGATGCATACACTTTTGTTGTTGGCTGCTCGATAAGAGCGGTGTAAGTCGACCTATGACAGAAGCCCAGGCGGATCTACATCTCCATACTACATGCTCGGATGGCGAGCTTTCTCCAACGGAACTCATCCATAGAGTCGCCGCAGCGGGGCTGAAGGCGGTTGCCATTACGGATCATGATACGATTGATGGCCTGTCGGAGGCGATGAGGGCGGCGAAGCAGCTGGGCATCGAAGTCATTGCGGGTGTGGAGCTAAGCGTGAGCACGAGAGGATACGAGATCCATTTGCTTGGATACGGCTTCGATGTAGATCATGCGGGGCTGCGGGAGCATCTGGAGTTGTTTCGGCAACAGCGGTTCGACAGGGCCGTGCAAATGGTGGAGCGGCTGAATAAGGCTGGAATCCGCATCACGTTTGATGCTGTTTTAGCGTGCTCGAAAGGTAAAGCACTTGGTCGGCCGCACGTGGCTGCTGCCTTGCAGCGTGCCGGCTACGTCATGACGAGGCAGGAAGCATTCGCGCGCTTCCTGGGACCGGATGGAACAGCATACGTTGCAAAGCCCGAGTTTCCGGCGCAGGATGCGCTCGCTCTGTTGCACGATGCGGGCGGTATCGGCGTGCTCGCTCATCCGAGTCACTGGACACCTGACGCCGTCATTAAGTCCCTCATACGACTCGGGCTGGATGGGATAGAGACGGTACATCCGTCGCACGAATCCTGGCTCACGGCCTTTTATACACAACTGGCCCAACGGTACGGCCTGGTAGAAACGGGCGGATCTGATTTTCACGGCTCGCGTCCTCAGGACGAGGAGAACCTCGGCAGGTACACCGTCCCATTGTCGCGGCTTCAACTGTTGCGGAAACGTGCGGCCTGAACGCGTCTGATCGAACGAGTCGCTCGTTTGAGAGCGGCTTGGCTGTGCATTTCCCATCGTCGTATCTTGGGTCCGGTTTGCGGCATCCGCTCGGGTGCCAACCGTTCAACATCTGAGCAAGAGGCCTTTGTAATGCCCGATATCATAGAGGGGAATCTGGTTGCAGACGACGCCAGTTTTGCGGTCGTGGTCAGTCGTTTCAACGCGTTTGTAACCGAACGGCTGCTTGAAGGGGCGCTGGATGCATTGAAACGCCATGGAGCGGACATGGACAGGGTAACGGTAGCCTGGTGTCCCGGCTCCTACGAAATTCCGCTTGTAGCCAAGAAACTGGCAGAGTCGCGAGCTTATGATGCTGTAATCTGCCTCGGTGCGGTCATCCGTGGTGCAACCCCGCACTTCGATCTGGTAGCAGGCGGGGTTGCTAACGGGGCCTCTCGTATCATGCTCGATACGGGCATTCCGGTCATCTTCGGTGTGATTACCACGGATACGATCGAGCAGGCCGTCGAGCGTGCGGGTACGAAGGCTGGAAACAAGGGGGCAGAGGCAGCAATTTCCGCCATCGAGATGGTCAATCTGCTTCGCCAGCTCTGATGGCTGTGTTGGAACAGAGGCGTTTCCGGGAGGAGATAAAGTCCGCGCTGAATCTCTCCTGCTGTCCTCCAAGCGATGCCCGGTGTTTCAAGGTTCATCCGACTCATTCTCGCGCGATCTCGTTATCGATGCAAAGGCTACCACACGACTCCGATCAGTAACTCTGCCTGAAAACGATTCGGCAGCGGTTCGGAACACTCTCTTCGGGACCCATCATTCTAGGGGTTGGAGGTAGCGCATGATCTGCACGTTCGTCCGGTTGCGCTGGAAGTTTTCATCCTCGTATTGGTCAGGTTTCTTGCTCCTGTGTTTACTGGCAGGCAACCCTGTCCAGGCTCAGGTCGGCCAATGGCGTAGCTATGTATCCCTGCGGGAGATAACCGCTCTGACAGCGTCTGAAACGCAAGTATGGGTGGGGACGAGTGGCGGTGTTTACAGCTATGAGGTCGATACGGGCGAAATCGAGCGTTTTACCACGATGGAAGGACTGCACGGGACTACTGTGCGCGCCATCACGTTCGATTCATCATGTGGACAAGCCGGTTGCGTCTGGATCGGTTATAGTGATGGTGTGTTGGATCGTCTTGACGTGGACACCCGAGGGGTTCAGGCGTACCGGGATATCCAGCGTGCGGGCAGGTATCCGTCGCGGGAGATTCACCGTATCGTCGTCCATGGCGATTCTCTGTTGATCGGTACCGCATTCGGCCTCGTCGTTTTTGATAAGCAGGGCACCGAAGTTCATGATACGTACGACCGGTTTGGCGAGATCACGCCGGCTACACCCGTGTATGACGCCCTCGTTCTTGCAGAACCGAGTGGGCAGCGTGTGCTCTGGGTGGCAACCGGTCAGGGTATTGCACGCGCAGCGAGCGATGCGTCCAATCTGAAGGATCCTTCCGCATGGCAGGTGGAGACATCCGGTTTGCCTGCGCCGGAGGTGTTTTCGCTGGCCTACTTTCAGGGAGGCCTGTATGCAGGCACGGCAGCGGGTATCGCTCGGCGGGGTGAACATGGTTCGTACACCAGGCTGTCAGCGACGGATCAGGCCGTCCGAGAGCTACGCGTAACGGAGCAAGGGCTCCTCGGACTCGATCTGTACACGCCGCTTTTGATACGGGATGACGGAAGCCAGTGGCGATTGCAGATACCAGGATATGAACAACCCGTTTCCATCGTGCTGATCGGAGGCGACCGCCTCTGGGTTGGCGACCGGCAGGCTGGACTTGTGCCTGGTCGGGTCACCTGGAATGGACAACCCGAACTTGCTTTTTTGCGGGACTGCACGTCGAGCGATGCCCGCTGTTACCCGGATGGCCCGTATTTCAACCAGTTTGAACGCTTAACTGTGGACGAGTCCGGTAATGTCTGGGCAGCGGGCATGCTGGGCCAGGGAACGGGTTTCCACAAGCTTGATGTCCAGGGGGCATGGACGGACTACGTAGAGGCACGGACCCCAGGCTTCAACAACCGCAATAGCTATCAGCGCATACATGCCGCAGCGGATGGGAGCATATGGGCTGCATCGCAGGGAAGTGGTCTAGCTCAGATAACACCGGAAGGAGAACTTCTTTTTTATACCCGTCAGAATTCTACACTGCGAAGTCCGGAGGGCGAAAGCAACCTGGACTATCTCTATGCAGGTGGGGTGAGCAGTGATCGTGAAGGACGGCTCTGGGTAACCAACGTAGGTTCTCCGCAACCGTTGCACGTTCGAGAGCGGGACGGGAGTTGGACGGCCTTGCAGTTCCCAACAGGCTGTGGAGGGCTCACTTCGATCAATGCCACGTTTCGCGATATCTACGTCGATTCATTCGACCAGAAATGGATCACTGTTTTAGATAAGCAGAACTTTCGGCGCAAGCTGGGCCTCATCGTTCTGGATACGCGGGATACCCCGAGCGATCAGAGTGACGACGTATGTCGCTATTTCCGCCGTGGAAGTCAACGTGGGCAGGGACTGCCGAGTGACAGTGTATCGGCCGTCGTCGAGAGCGGAGATGGGCTCACTTATGTGGCTACGGAGAAGGGGCTGGCTTATATCGTAAACACCGGGACAGTAGCTCAGGACCCGAACGCGGCACTAAACTGGCCGGTGTATGCAGAGCGGGGTGCAGATGGCGGATCGTATCCGCTTCAGGGACTTAACCTGAGGGACGTGGTTGTAGACCCTGCAAAACAGGTTTGGGTTGCAACGGACATGGGGGTGTGGCTTATCGCTCCTCTGAATGGCGGATATGAGGAAGTGCTACACTTCACATCTGAGAACAGCCCCTTGTTGTCGGACGATGTAGGTGCGGTCGAAGTGAATCCGATTACGGGAGAAGTGTTCTTCGCAACGGCACTGGGCTTAGTCGGTTACCAGGGCAGCGCAACCCGGCCGGTAGCCGAGGCTCAGGATCTACATATCTATCCCAATCCGGCTCATATGCGTGATACGGGCGAGTTGTCTATCTACATTGACGGATTGGTGGCGGCCACGGAAGTTATGATACTTACGGTGGATGGATCTCTCGTGAACCGTTTCGCAGTACAGGGCGGGCGTGCGATATGGAACGGACGCAATGTGGATCAGCAACTCGTGCCGGGCGGCGTATACCTCGTCGTAGCAGTGGGGCGTAATGGTGAGGACACAGCTTACGGCAAGGTTGCCCTGATTCGGTAGATTGAAACAGGTCGAATCTTCACGGGTTAAACTAGAATAGGAGCTTGCTCGAGCCCGGTCACGGGACTTAATTTGCGAACTCTCTTACATGGTGGTCGTAGCTCAGCTGGTTAGAGCGCCAGGTTGTGGCCCTGGAGGTCGGGGGTTCAAGTCCCCTCGATCACCCTGATTCAGATATGAAAGCGTTCCGGAGTTTTAGCACTTCCGGGACGCTTTCTCTTTATACTCGTTCTGCCAGGACCCTATGCCTGAGCTGATACGCACGCCAGGTAGATCGGATAGCAAGCAGCAGGATGATGGGAAGTATTGCGGAGTGAAACTGCTGAGGCCAGGCCCACCATAGTGCGACCGTTAGCACGTTCACGGCTGCTGCTGCACCGAAGTATACCTGAAGCCAGCCAGGTACAGATCGGCGCCATAGGAGTACGACAACAATGAGGTGGGTCGGCCATGCCCAGAGCAGGTTCATGTTATTCGTGGTAACGTTGTGTTCCGTAAAGAACCACATGAACGTGGCAACCAGACCCACGACTCCGGCTACTCCGAACACAAGGGCATCGAGGTATCGGTTTGCATGGCGCCCGCTTCGGCATTCAGAAGCCGTGAGTGCGGCTCCGGCAATGAAAACGATCCACATAAGGATGGAAGCCCAGGGCAGTGCCGTTTTCGGAGTGTCGGCGCCGGGAGTCCAGTAGACCGTATCGGTGCGCGCTACGAGCGGCTGCACGTTGCCGGCTGACTGCACGGTTGCATGCTCGAACGACTCCATCAGTATCAGGGGCAGAAACGTGGCTTCCTTAGGCGAAGCTACTCGGTCTGTCTGTACACCCAGAAGCAAATCGAAACCGAGATCGAGGAAGGGACGATCTGCTACATAGGGATCCAGCAGGTGCCGGAAGCTCTCTTCCGGGTTAGGCACGGGCGCGAATCGTATATCATCGCCAAGCGTAATCTCTAGTACATCCCGGAGCCGTGTGGAACAGTTGTCGAACAGGAAATCATAGCGGTAGGTACGGTTTTCCGGGAGCGCGTTGATCGAGAGATAGTGATAGACGCTCTGCACTTGATCGGACGACAGGTTTAGTACCTGCTCTATAACCGGCCGATGCTCATACGTCGCATACGCGTACAGGGATCGGGGGTAGGATTCGCTGGATAGCATATAATCCAGCTTCCCGTAAGCAAATCGAAATGCGAAGCTGAGCGGATCCCGGAAATCGAACGTTCCGTAGTTAAAGAGTTCATCCAGGCCGAGAACGGGATCATAAACCCTGAATGCGCTATGTCCGAAAAGGGAGTAGAGTTCCTCGCCAGGAAGCACTGTGATGAGTGAGATCCGAGCCTCATTAGAGAGCCTGTCCGGCAGCTGTGCGTATGCTCGGTGCGGGAAACTCAATGATGCCCATGCGATGAGGAAACAGAGAATGAGTAAAGGCTTGCGCATAGGATGCTGACGTCTGCTTACAATGGGGCTCCAACCAGAAGCAGCGCTTGAGGTTCTTCGCAGCCTGTATGCCGGTCTGTTCGTGTCAATTTTTCGAGAGCACGGGCGCGGTATTTTGAATGCGAGAAGCCCTGTCCTCATATTCGTTACACAGTGCACCGGGCATGTCAACGCTTCTACGGGATTTCTTCGATGTAGCAGCGCACCGGTACGATAACGAGTGCAAACTGGACGATCCAATCGGGTACAGCATTACGTGACTAGACGAGAGCGTGCGCAGTTCGCCATTCAGGCGCTGCGCCAGACCATACCTCGGCCTCAAACCGAGCTCGTTTACAGGAACGAGTACGAGTTGCTGGTTGCCGTCATTCTTTCGGCTCAGTGTACGGACGCGCGAGTCAATAAAACCACTCCCGCTCTGTTCGAAGCCTATCCAGATCTGGAAGCGCTGGCCAAGGCTACGCCTGAGGAAGTATACCCGTATATCAAGTCAGTCTCATACCCTAACCAGAAAGCGAAACATCTCGTCGGTATGGCCCGGCGGATCATCGACGAGTTTGGGGGTAAGATCCCGGAGACACAGGAGGATCTGGTAAAGCTGCCCGGCGTTGGTCGCAAGACAGCGCAGGTCGTACTTTCCGTGGCCTTCGATAAAGCTGCATTGCCTGTCGATACGCACGTCTTCCGTGTCGCAAATCGTATCGGGCTGGTGAAGGATGCCAACACGCCACTCAAGGTGGAGAGGCAATTGAAAGAGATCCTGCCGCGCGAGGAGTGGGGAGAAGCGCACCATCTACTCATTCTGCATGGCCGCTATACATGCACGGCGCGCAGTCCGAAGTGCGAAATCTGTCCGGTAGCACCGGTTTGCCAGTACTACCAGCGCTTGCAGGAACTGCCGCCGCCACTCACGGCGCTGGATCCGAAGCGCGGGAAATACTATTGCAAGACGCGTCAACACTATTTCGATACACCTGTGCTGCGAGTGGATCGGTACGGTGTAGAGCAGATAGCCTGCCCCGTGTGTGGCTCGATGAACGTTTACGAAACAAAAACAGGTCAGACAACCAGACGCGTTCCTGATTACCGTATCTGACGTGTCTGTGCCCGGTCTGCATCTTTCTTCGAAACCGAAACGATGGACAAAAAACATATTCTGATCATCCTGGACGGGTATGGCATAGCAGAAGACCCGTCGGTCAGTGCCATTGATCACGCAAAAAAGCCATACCTGGATTCACTTTTTGCCCGGTATCCGCACGCGACGCTGGAGGCGTCCGGATTGGCCGTCGGTCTTCCGGAAGGGCAGATGGGGAACTCCGAAGTTGGGCATACAAACCTCGGTGCAGGGCGCGTAGTGTATCAAGAGATCACGCGCATCGACAAGGAGATCAAAGACCGCGACTTCTTCAAGAACCCTGAACTCGTGGAAGCTGTGCGGCATGCGGAGCACATGGGTTCGAAGCTTCATCTGATCGGCCTGTTTTCAGATGGCGGTGTTCATTCGTCCATCGATCATCTCTTCGCGTTGTTAGAACTTGCGAAAGAGGTCGGGTTGCAACCCGCTCAGGTTTGTGTTCATGCCTTTACTGACGGCCGTGATACCGATCCTAAGTCCGGGGTCACCTACGTGAAGCTTTTCGAGAAGAAAGCACAGGAGATCGGAGTGGGTAGGATCGACTCGATCGTGGGACGCTACTACGCGATGGACCGCGACAAGCGCTGGGAGCGAACGGAGATCGCGTATCGGCTACTGGTTGATGGAGAAGGAGAGGTATTCCATGATCCAGTGCAGGCGTTGGAGGCGAGCTATGCCGAGGGTGTTACGGACGAATTCGTGAAGCCTCGCATCATTCAATACGATGACGTCGATGTCAACTTCGGCAAGCACGGGACGCGCATCGAGAACGGAGATTCCGTGATCTTCTTCAATTTCCGCGGCGACCGTGCCCGTCAGATCACACGTGCCTTCACCGATCCGGATTTCGACGGCTTTGATCGGGGCGAAATGCTCGATCTTCACTTTGTCATTTTTTCGCCCTATGACGAGACGTTCGATCTCCCTGTAGCATTCAAAAAAATTAATCTCACAAATACGCTCGGCGAAGTCATATCCAGGCATGGCGGTACGCAACTCCGCGCTGCCGAGACGGAGAAGTACCCGCACGTTACCTTCTTCTTCAGCGGAGGACGTGAGGAGCCGTTCGAAGGAGAGGACCGCATTCTCGTCCCGTCTCCAAAGGTTCCAACCTATGACCTGCAGCCGGAGATGTCCGCACCTGAGCTTGCGGAGCGTGTGGCAACTGCGATTGCCAAAAAGGATTACAACTTCGTCTGCCTGAATTTTGCCAACCCGGATATGGTGGGGCACACCGGCGTATTCGAGGCCGCGGTGAAAGCGATAGAGGCCGTGGATGCAGGAGTTCAGAAGGTTGTAGATGCCGCGCTTGCAAACGGGTATAGCGTGAGCATCATCGCGGACCATGGAAATGCCGACAAGATGAAAAATCCTGATGGCAGTCCCAATACAGCCCATACCACCGCACTCGTTCCGCACCTCATCATCTGGGATGATTTCAAAGGACCCATCCGCGATGGAAAGCTTGGGGACATTGCCCCGACGATTCTGAAAATCCTTGGAGTGGAGAAACCGGCCGAAATGACCGGGGATGTGTTGATCTAAAAAACCGGGGGAGCGATCGACGCTCCCCCGGTTTCGTTTGTGGCGTTCTCGTCCGTCTGAGTAAGGTGGGCGGATCAGTCGATGGTTATATGCATGGGAAGACGGGCCTGAACGACACCTTGCATATCGACAAGTTGCTGGACGAGTGAGGCCTGCCGGAGCAGTGCGCGTTCGGCAGGGGTCGTGGTAAGTCGCATGAACAGGGCTTTGGCTCGGGATTCCATGGACGATGTCATTTCCTCCAGGAGCGTCTTGGGCCGCGGCAGTATTCGCGTGCCATACGTTCCCGCTTCCAGCCCGGCACGTTCGGCGGCGATGTCAATTGCCGTATTCAGATCTCCGAGCACGTCGACTAGCCCGACCTCCTTTGCCTGTACGCCGCTCCAGATACGGCCCTGTCCGATGGAATCTACCTGTGCAGTACTGATGCCCCTGCCTTGTGCAACGTTTTGCAGGAATGCCTGGTAGGTCTGCTCCGTGCTGGTTTCCAGTAAAGCTCGTTCCCGGGCAGAGAGCGAGCGGAGTCCCGAGAACATATCAGCGAACGGGCTGGTGCGTATGAGATCGAACGTGATGCCAACCTTGTCCTCTAGAAGTTCGCTGGCGTCGAATAGTACGCTGAAGACCCCGATGGAGCCGGTTAGCGTAAGCGGGTCTGCGACGATCGTGTCGGCAGGTGTAGAGATCCAGTAGCCGCCCGAAGCTGCGTAGTCGCCCATGGACACGATCAACGGTTTCTCCTGTGCGGTCAGGCTGATTTCTCGCCACATGGCATCCGAGGCGGAAGCGGAACCACCGGGTGAGTTCACGCGCAGGACGACCGCCTTCACGCGGTCATCTTCACGAGCAGCACGCATGGCTTTGTTGAAGCTTTCTGAGCCGATCGTTTCGCTGCCGAAAATGGCGTCTGGTGTATCCCCCGTTACGATTGCGCCGACGGCATAGACAATGGCGATATCGCCTGTATTACCACGCCTAAGGCCTGCTTCGGACGCCGGCACATTGGCGTATGATGCCGCGGAAATCTCCCGTAGTTTATCTTCTTTATCCTGCCCGGTATGCTGCTTGAGCAGATCGATTACCTGATCGCGGTAGAGGAGTCCGTCAAGCAATCCCGCTTCATGGGCATCGCGGGCCGTTATGATTGCGGATGTCTGTAGATGGGCCTGGAGCTTTTCAACCGGAAGATCCCGGCTCTCCGATACCGCAGTAAGGAATACCTCATTCCAGGAGTTGAGCAGAGCGCTCAGTTGTTCTTCGTTCTCGGGTGAGAGGTCGGTACGCTGGAACGGCTCTGCGGCACTCTTGTATTTCCCGGCCCGAATTACCTGCGGCTCCACGCCTACCTTTTCGAACAGGTTCTGGTAGAATTCCGATGCCAGATAAAAACCGTTGAACTCGAATGCTGCCTGAGGTACAGCAAAGACACTGTCTGCTACGCTTGCGACAAAGTAGGCTGCCTCATCCATGCCATAGTCGTCGCTGGAAGCATAGACCGGCTTTCCACTCTGTTTGAATCGTTCCAGAGCCGTACGGACCTCCTGAAGGGTCGCCCACGATCCTCTGAGTCCTTGAAGCTGGACCCATACGGCAGAAATCCTATCATCCACGGCGGCTTTCTCGAGACCCGTGGTCAAATCACGCAGATCAAGGCTCGGGCCAGTGCCAAAGGCACGCAGGAAGGGATCATCAGCGGCTATTTCTGGGATTTCTCCGTCCAGGGTGACGACCAGGACAGAATTGTTCAACACGCGTGGTGCCGTATCCGTCGCCGCAGCGAGGGCGAAAATGAACAGAAAGAACAGAAAGAAGACGAGAAACAAGGCAAGCAGCGTACCGAGGGTGCTTGCCAGGAGGTTAGACAGGAAACGCATGGACTGTATGCTAATGGGCGAGAAGATTCGGCAGGCTATAAAGCCTTAAAGGGGTTCATTCTACAACGTAATCAACGTACGCTCAACTCTAGAGGTAGTTACACCAGCATCTTCACGTCTCGTGGCCTGGGTGGCAGAACGGAGTTGAGCTGCAAAGTGGATGTTGTTGATTGGAAGGTCTTGAGTGGACCCACACAAGGCACGGACACGGAAATGAATCTGCTGATAGGCGACGTGGGTAATGGAGTCGTAGCCGGTCAAACAGCTGATTCTGGCATGGTTGAGCTTTAACGTGTTCTGCGAAACTCCAAGGTTTACAACGGGTTCAGCACGAGAGGGACATGGTTTCGGAGGCGCTTGAGGACGGCAATGTCCTGGTGTGTCAGCATGGCATACCTCGCTGGACAGAGGGAGATATCATGGTGGCGTACTCTGCCTATTCGTCCTATTTTAATTGAATCCCTAACCCGGCAAGGCTTTTGCATTCAATGGCGCGTATGTCCGTACAGAAACAGTCATATGGAGCGCTGAACAATGAGAGTCCGCTCACGGAGCGGGAGCGGGAGATCTTGCGCTTGGTCGTGAAGTCTTTCATTCAGACAGCGGACCCGGTAGGAAGCAGGTTTCTAGCCAGCCGGTTCCCGATCGGGCTTAGCGCGGCCTCTATTCGCAACACAATGAGCGATCTCGAGGAGCGGGGCTACCTGGATCACCCATACACATCGGCAGGTCGCGTTCCTACTGAACTGGGTTACCGGAAGTTCGTGGATGAACTCATGGAGACGGCCGAGCTTACGCCTGCCGAGAAGCTTATGCTTCGTTCGGAGATCGAACGGCTCGCCGGTGATACAGACGATCTGCTCCACAAGAGTTCGCGTATCCTGGGGCGCCTTTCGAATCTACTCGGGGTTGCCCTCATGCCCCGGCTCTCCACAGGCGTGCTGGACCGGCTCGAAGTCGTGCCGTTGTCTACGAACCGTGCGATGTTCGTCATGAGTATGCGGGGTGGTCTGGTGAAAACGATTATGGTGGAACTGGATTCTCACCTCAATCGCAAAGAACTGGACCGTGTGGTGCCTATATTGAACGAGCGGCTGAGCGGATTGACGCTGGAAGAAATTCGTCGTACGTACGGCGCACGACTTCGAGACATCGATGCGGACGACAATGGCATTGTACGGCTGGTTCTCGACGAAGCGCCAACCCTCTTCAGTGAACAGGCAGAGAGCAAGCGCGTCCGCTATGGTGGGGCGAAGAACATGCTGCTGCATCCTGAATTTCAGGAGCCGTCGCACTTTCGCAACCTCATGGAGATGATGGAGGATGAGAACGTCGTTATTCAACTTCTCGAAGAACGGACAGGAGCCGATGAGGTAGGGATAGGACGAGCAGTCATCAGTATCGGTAGCGAGAATAGCGACGAAAAGGCAGAGCACTGCTCGCTCGTCGCGGCGCGATATCGGATGGGAAATTCCATTGGCACGATCGGTGTCCTGGGACCGATGCGGATGGATTATCCAAGAGCCGTCGTGCTCGTGGAGGCTATGGCTGCCATGCTCTCTTCCAGAGATTAGTGTGAGTACTCTTTGATCAGGAGATCGTAACAGCCATGAAGAATGAAAATAACAGATACGAAATAGATAGTAACCTTCAGGATCAACCACCTGTGGACCAACCGGAGCCCAACCTGGATGTACAGGTTGATGCTGCGGAAGCGGAAGCGACGAACGAAGTAGAGCAACTGAAAACTGAGCTAGAGCAGTTGAAAGCTGAACTTGAAACGTTGCAGGATCGCTTTGTACGGCAAGCTGCCGAATTCCAGAACTACAAGAGGCGGACCGAGCAAGAGAAGCTTTCGCTGATGGATCTGGGCAAAGTAGCCGTTCTTAAACCAATGCTCGGCATTGCCGATGACCTGACCCGTTCGCTGGAAGCGGCTGCTGCGCAGGCTGAGGGAGAAAGCAGTTCCGATGTAGCCTGCCGCTCTCTGAGAGAGGGCATCGAACTGGTCCATCGCAAGTTCATGGAAGAGCTTGCTCGGCTTGGCGTACAGCCTATCGAGGCGGTGGGTAAACCATTCAGTGAACTGGAACACGAAGCACTGATGCAACAGCCCGCGCCCGAGGGAACCGAGGTTGGAACAGTACTGGCTGAATTCGAGAAAGGGTATCGGTTTGGTGACAGGATACTACGGCACAGCAAGGTAGTTGTGGCCGGTTGAGCCTGGGGCAGCTGGCAGAATAGAGTATGCTTATATATCAGGACTGGTGTCACAAAGAGGCCATCAGCCCTTTGCAAATGAACAATGACGAAGAGAGATTATTACGAAGTATTAGGGGTAGCGAAGGGGGCCACAGCTGCTGAAATCAAGAGTGCATATCGGAAGCTGGCGCTGAAGTATCACCCTGACCGGAATCCGAATGACCCGGAAGCGGAAGCCCGGTTCAAGGAGGCTGCCGAAGCCTACGAGGTGCTGTCTAATGCAGACAAGCGCGAGCGCTATGATCGTTTCGGACACGCCGGAGTGCGCGGCAACGGAATGGGTGGCGGTGCGCAGGGCTTCCAGGATATCAATGATATCTTCAGCGCCTTCAGCGACATCTTTGCGGGGTCCGCTTCGGGGAGCATCTTCGAAGAGATGTTCGGCACC
>Ga0164243_10005223_pt1 | contig 19921 bp, 19 predicted proteins | sample OricompcompostOP_FD_108781 | JGI IMG/M metagenome (GOLD analysis project Ga0164243, IMG submission 108781) | Organic Plus compost microbial communities from Emeryville, California, USA - Original compost - Organic plus compost (OP) | ecosystem: Engineered > Solid waste > Mixed feedstock >... | reverse complement strand
GTTTAAGGGGTTTTGATACTAAATGATTCCTTTGTTGCGGAGAGTGAGGGATTCGAACCCCCGGTCCTGTTACAGACAACGGTTTTCAAGACCGCCGCATTCGACCACTCTGCCAACTCTCCGCCGCAAAAGTACAAACTCTCTTATATTTTGCAAATAGAAAGGCTGTTTTTTTCCTTAACAACCGCATTTACAGATCGAAACGATTTCAAACCGTCTTTATACGACTAAAAAACAAGAAGAATCGTTAACATATTCGAAAACCGCTCGGCTCTAATCGATGGAACCTCGCACGTAAAATTTAGGATACAGTTCCGAAAATTCCATTTGTTTTTAATAGAATCGGGCCGAATTTCAACGTATATATTTACTACAACTCCTAACTACCATGCACAAGTTTATAATGAAGCTTTGCTTCGTATTATCGGCTATTTGCTGCGTCTTCAGTTGCCAACGTAGCCCGAAATTGCCCGAAAGTGATAATGACAACGGCGGGCTGTATCTTCCAGATGGGTTTGAAGCGCTGGTTGTCATCGACAGTATTGGCGGTGGGCCAGTGCCTGAGCGACCGGAGCGCCAGCCACAACGTCCGAGGCGCCCACGGGACCCTAACGAACCGGAGCGTATTCGTAGCAACCAAGGACGGCCGACCCGCATCAAGCCCCGAAGCAATTATTATGGAGCGCGCCATATTGCCGTAAACGATAATGGGGATATCTACGTCAAGCTTCGGGTAAGCACCGAAGACGGCGACGCAAATGCGGCACTGCGCGATGTGGATGGCGACGGAAAAATGGATAGTGTGGCGTTTTGGGGCAAGTATGAGAGCAGACAGTATGGAACGGCAATGCGAATTCACAAAGGTTATGTTTATTACAGCTCAGAACTTTTGGTACTACGCAGCAAACTCATTCCTGGAACGTTGATCCCCGACGGGAAGATCGATACCATCGTAATTGACGATGGGCCGCCTCACGAGCACATTACTAAGCCGATCGCATTTGATGGAAAAGGCAATATGTATGTGGGCTGGGGTGCCGGATCCAACAGTTGTCAAATATACAACCGGGTGGCGGAATCCCCGGGTATGGGGACACCAGATGATCCGAACGATGGCTGTCCCTTACTTTCCGATCATGGCGGGATCTGGATGTTTGACGAAGATAAGCTGAATCAACATCAGGAGGACGGCGTCCGCTACGCGACAGGATTGAGGAGCATTGTCGCGCTAGAATGGGACCAATCGTCAAACTCATTATACACGGCGGTACACGGCAGAGATGATCTTGTCGTCACCTGGCCCCAATATTATGATTACTGGCAAAGTGCGCTGTTGCCAGCCGAAGAATTTTTCAAAGTGCCCCAAGGGTTTGACGGTGGCTGGCCGTATTATTATTATGACCAGTTGGACGGCAAAAAGAAGCTCAGTCCGGAATATGGCGGAGATGGGGTAAAAGAAGGAAACGGTGCGCTTTTGGAACAGCCGTTAATTGGCTTCCCAGGACATTTTGCTCCCAATGATCTCCTGTTTTACAAGGGCGAACAGTTCCCCGCGCGTTATAAAGACGGTGCCTTTATTGCTTTTCACGGATCAACCAACCGCCCGCCTTACCCACAGGCGGGATACATTGTTGCATTTGTCCCGATGAAGGATGGTAAGGTCACTGGACCCTGGGAGGTTTTTGCCGACGGCTTCGGTGGATTGGATACCATTCCTACTGCACCGGACGCCGATTTCCGGCCAATGGGATTGGCCGAAGGGCCCGATGGGTCGCTTTATGTGAGCGATACCCAGCGTGGAAAGATATGGAGGATCATGTTTAAAGGCGACAAAAATACATTTGGCGAAGCACAATTAGCCGCAATGGCTGCACGCAAAGAGACTGCTCCCAACATTAAAACGCCGGATCCCCTGGCGGACGATCTCGAAAGAAATGCGACCGGCAATGCTTCGGTGGTCTATACCACCTATTGCCGTACTTGTCACCAGTCTAATGGCTTGGGAGACGGAAGTCGGTTTCCGCCGGTCGCCGAGTCCGAATGGGTAACTGGTGATAAAACAAGGTTGATAGACGTGATACTAGACGGATTAACGGGACCAATTACCGTAAAAGGGGTGTCATACAATGAGGCTATGCCGGCCCATGGCAGCATCCTAAACGACGAACAGGTGGCCGAAGTACTGACCTATATCAGGCAAAATTTCGGCAACAACGCCAGCGCCATTACGCCGGAAGAAGTTGCGGCAGTTAGAAAAGCACGCAAATAGATAACAGGGCCGGTAATTACCGGCCCTGTTGCGATATCAATCCGTGCTCCGTACCTTTGACTGCAAAATTAACTGGTATTACGATGTTTACGGGAATCATTGAGACGCTTGGTACGGTCACCCAATTGCAGAAAGAGGATGGAAACTTGCATATTCGTGTCGCTTCTGACCTATCCGATGAATTAAGGATCGACCAAAGCGTCGCACACAATGGGGCGTGCCTCACCGTTGTCGACTTGTCGCCAGGCACACATACGGTCACGGCTATCGAGGAAACCTTGCAAAAGACGAATTTGGCCGAACTGGCTGTCGGTGATCGCGTTAATCTGGAGCGTTGCGTACCGGTAAACGGTCGGTTAGACGGACATATCGTACAGGGACATGTAGACCAAACCGCACGATGCATTGCGGTGAGTGCTCAAGAGGGAAGTTGGTTATATACTTTTCAGTATGACCCGTCCCGGGACAACATTACGGTGGAAAAAGGGTCGATAACCCTAAACGGAGTCAGCCTCACGGTGGTCGACTCGCTCGCCGACCGGTTTTCCGTGGCGATCATTCCCTTCACGTACGAACACACTAATATCCGTGATATTAAAGTCGGGTCTTCGGTAAACGTAGAGTTCGATATCATTGGTAAATATGTTGGGCGGATTATGGCATTGAAGGGTTGAGACACGCGTTCGCCTGCCGATAGCACTATTTTTCACATGGCTGATATGGATTGGGAAACGTCAATTAAGGCTTTTAAGCAATACCTCCAGCTGGAGCGCGCGATGTCGGCGAATACAGTGGAGGCTTATTTAAGCGACGTGCTCAAATTGAGGCAGTATGTCGAACGTGATGGCGTCTTGCCCACGGAGGTGACCTCTCAACAAATACAAGCGTTTCTGGAATGGATCAATACGTTCGGGATATCCGCCTATACGCAGGCTCGAATTCTATCCGGCATCAAGTCGTTTTACCTGTTTTTGGCGATTGAGGTAAATCTCCATCAAAATCCCACAGCACTCATCCAAACGCCACGCCTTGGCCGCAAAATCCCCGACGTGCTTAACGTTACAGAGATTGAAGCGTTGTTGTCGGCAATCGACCTCTCAACTTCCGAAGGGATGCGCAACAGGGCCATGCTCGAAGTGTTATACGGGTGCGGACTGCGGGTAAGTGAATTGATTGGCCTTAAAATTTCAAATTTGTTCTTAGACATTGAATTTATAAAGGTGGAAGGTAAGGGCAACAAGGAACGTTTGGTGCCGATAGGCTCACATGCCCGAAAATATCTTGAAATTTATTTGGCAGAGATCAGAGTGCACCAAGTCATTAAGCCGGAAAAAGCGGACTATGTATTTCTGAACAGGCGCGGATCTCCCCTTTCCCGCGTGATGGTGTTCCTGATTATTAAGGAGCTTGCCAATAAGACCGGCTTACGGAAACGCATAAGCCCACACACCTTCCGACATTCGTTTGCCAGCCACTTGGTAGAAGGTGGGGCGGATCTTCGTGCGGTCCAGGACATGCTCGGCCACGAGAGCATCACTACCACGGAAATCTACACGCACGTAGACCGAGCCTACCTACAATCGGTCATTACACATTATCACCCGCGATCATAATGTAATTTTGTTGCATTAAAATTTGGTCGCTAATGCAACAAAATTGTATTTTTGTAACATACTAACTACGATACGGCTTTGTCCCAGCCTATTACACGAAAGAGACATTTATGCAGCAAATACGAAAGCTATTCATTCTAACCTTTTTTTTAACGCTTTTCTCCATCTGTTGTGCGCGGCAGCACGGTTGCACCATTAAAATCAGCGGCAGGATTACCGATATCGATACCGGATTACCGCTATCTGGTGTTACCATTACGGCGGATCCGGGAGGTTTTCAGGCGATATCGGATTCACACGGCTATTTTCAACTCGTCAGCCTGTGTGCCGGGTCCGAATATCGCGTTACAGCCACTAGTTTAGGGTTTGAAAGTGCTTCAACGCGCTTGACACTAACGACGGATTCTGAGCTGGACATTGTACTCCATCACGGAACAATTAAATTGCACGACGTAGATGTTGTGGGTCACGGTCAAAGCGTCATTACCACCAATCCCGTTAAAACATTGTCACGCGAAGACATCGCTGAAGCCCGCGGAGGATCACTCGCAGAGCATTTTGATGCGCTTGCCGGGGTGGGTACGCTGCAAACCGGAACTACGATTGCAAAACCGGTGATCAACGGAATGCACAGCAACCGAATTTTGGTACTTAACAACGGCATCCGGCAGGAAGGACAACAGTGGGGAAGCGAACACGCGCCAGAAATTGATCCATTCATTGCAAAGGATTTCAAACTAATCAAGGGTGCGGAAGGTGTACGCTACGGTGCGGATGCCATTGGTGGAGTTATCATGGTTATGCCTCCGGCCATGCCCGTCGATCCGCACCTCTCCGGCGAAATCCATACACTGTACAACACTAATGGCCGGGTGGGTGCAGCATCGGGCATGCTTCAATCGGCCATTGAACGCATCAATGGTTTGAGCTGGCGAATCCAGGGAACCGCTAAACGTGGTGGAAATACGCGGGCCGCCGACTACTATCTCGGCAATACGGGGATCGAAGAAGCCAATGTATCGGCTGCGATTCAATATTCGCGAGGCACCTCTTCGCTGGAGGCGTATTACAGCCGTTTTCAGACGTCGCTTGGAATCCTGACCAGTGCACACATCGGTAGCCTGGCTGACATCGAAGCGCGCCTCGATGCGGGTCGGCCGCTGGAAGATTATCCTTTCAGTTACCGCATTGCTGCCCCCAGACAGCAAGTGGTGCACGACCTGGGAAAACTTAAATGGCACCGCGACCATGCCGACGGGAGTTGGCTGGACATTCAATATGGCATACAGCGGAACCATCGACAGGAGTATGACGTGAGGCGCGGCGACCGTGATGCGCTCCCGATGCTGGATATGATACTGACAACACAAACTCTGGACGCAAGCTACCAATCGGCAGCGAAAAACGGATGGGAAAGCGAGTTTGGCGCAAACGTATCACTACAGGTAAACAACAATGTTCCTGGCACGTTAAATACCCCCTTGATTCCAAACTACGACAGCTTTTCGTCAGGAGTTTTCTTTATTCAACGTTTGATTCGTGACGGTTACGAACTTGAAGGCGGTATACGTTATGATTTTAAAACCTTCGATGCGGCAGGCTTCGACAACAGCCTCGAATACTATGGCGGATATCGCCAATTTCACAACGTCAGCGGAACGTTGGGTGCCGTCATACCCATGCAGGATGTATGGCAACTCCGGAGCAATATCGGCTTAGCCTGGAGGGCGCCAAGTGCCAACGAACTATACAGCAATGGCCTGCATCATGGCGCAGCACTCTATGAAATCGGCAACCCGGATTTGGAAAGCGAGCGCAGTTTGAAATGGATCGTCACGCCATCCTATACCGCGGAGCTGTTTTCGCTTAGCTTGGACGTATACGCGCAGTACATCGATCGCTATATTTATGCCCGGCCTTCGGCAGGAGAATTTATGCAAACGATCAGAGGTACATTCCCGGTATTCCGTTATGAACAGACAGATGCTACTTTCTGGGGTATAGACCTTACTGCACATTACCACCTTCCCTACAAACTTTCGTACCAGATCGAAGCTTCGATGATCCGTGCACGTGATGTCACCAACGATGCTTACCTGCCTTATATTCCCGGCGACCGGTTAGACCACTTTATTCGATGGGAAATTCCCGTTTCGGGTAAGCTTAGTGCAAGTTATCTCAAGCTGGGTCATCGTGTGGTACGACGGCAAACGCGCTATCAGGAAGGATCCGATTACGTAGCCCCTCCCCCGGCTTATCAATTGCTCTCGGCTTTCGGCGGCACGCGCTTGCCCATAGGGGATCGTTTTCTGGACGTCACGGTGTCGGTCAACAACTTACTGAACACATCATACAAGGAGTACATGAATAGATTCCGATATTTCAGTCACGATATGGGTCGAAATATCGGTCTGAAGCTTGGTTACATTTTTTAATGGATTCAACATATACAGTTATACATTTTTATCTCAACGATTATGAAAAAACAACGGAACAGTCTACTACTCGCCTTTGTGGCGGTTGGTGCTATTTTTATCGCTTCATGTAGCAAAGACGACCCGCAACCGGAAATTCCACAGGAAGAAACACATGAAGCGCAGCTGACTTTCACCGAAGTGGAATGGCAAGATGGCCAGCCCGTCGAGCTCGAGCATCCGGAAGTAATGGTGGTTACCTTCGAGGACGGCTTGGCGGCGGTAGGGACGCACATACACCTTGAAGCAGAAAAAACCTATAAAGTGGAATTAACGGCATATGACTTCGCTGGCCGTGAAATACAACAGGAGTTTGTGGACGATGCCAGCGTGCACCAAGCGTTTATCTTGGGTGCTCCAGATGGTGTCCTGGACTACACCTACGCCGATCCGGCGGACGCGCGTGTCGGCGTGACTGGGTACTTACACGTGCTGCAGCCGTCGGACGGCTTCGTGTTGAATTACATTCTGCGTCACTTGAACGAGGGTGAAAAAGCCCGCATCACCGCCGGCGATTGGAACAACGCCCAATATACGCAGTTTGGTGGGGCTAACGATATTGACCTGAAGTTTGAGGTCCACGCGGTAGAAGCGGGGCACGGACACGACCACTGATATTTAATATATGGCTGTTCACCTAAAGCAATTTTGGGTGGACAGCTCTCTATTCGTTCGACCTTCTTGACTTACTAAGGCGGATCATGGCCCCGAAATCGAGACCCAACATCATCGCCTCTACGGTCATAGCAATTCTTTTGGCCCGGGTCGGTTCAGTCTTAGCCTCATTGATGTAATTGATAAAATAGTTGCGGCGTGAGTTGGCTAATGCCTTAAACCGATCTAAAAGCTCTGGCCCTTCCTGTTCTAAGCATAGTTCCAAATCCGCCGGTATCTCGATGTTAAAATTTACATCCTCTTCCAGGGCGAGTTGCAGCACATCCCCGGTGCTTTTTTTAAGGAGTGCACGCATACTTGCATTAATCGGCAGTATAAAGTCGCCTTCGCCCATCGGGATCAACGCCAACCCGGAAAACGCCTGTCCATCGATCGTTCCTCTGACGCGAAAACTCCGCTTGTAGCCGGGCTTTAGGCTAGTAGCCAATGCTTGAGGTATCTCAATATACGACCAGCCCGATTTTTCTCCTTTTTGCCCATACTTCAATATAACCGCATTAAATCGAATCATTTTGAACGTATCAGTCGATATAAAAGACTTGGTGATTACGGCTCCAGCCGCCCAACGATAGTTTTTCCCGAAATAAACCGTAAACAGCAGAGCCGCTGCCGCTCATTGCGGCAAACACCGCTCCTTCTTCGTACAAAGCTGTCTTTATGGAAGCTATTTCTGGATACCTAAAAAAAATGCCGGACTCGAAATCATTGACAACGCTGTCCCTCCACGATTCCACGGGCAATTGGATGTTGGACGCCAATCGCCCGGGGGCGCCATTAGGCTTCACCATGCCGTATGCCATAGCAGTAGACACGTGGATATCAGGCTTTACGACAACAATGTTAAAACCTGAGAGATCGACGGAAACGGCCTGAAAGACATCTCCTATTCCGGTTGCCAGGACTGGTGAATTGCGAATAAAAAATGCGCAGTCGGCCCCCAGCTTGCGGGCATACCCAATTAACTGCGACTCACCGAGTCCCAGCTTAAATTGATCGTTTAATAACTTAAGTAAAAAAGCCGCATCAGCTGATCCTCCTCCCAACCCGGCCCCGATTGGAATAGCCTTATGGAGATGGATGTGCACTGGGGGCAAATCGAAGTCGTCGGCCAGTAGTCGGTATGCACGCACACAAAGATTGTCTGTTTCGCTGCCCGGTATGGCGAGGCCTGAAGGAACAAACCGCAGATTGTCGGCCTCAACTACTTCTACTATATCGTAAAGTTTTAAGGGATAAAATACCGTCTCGAGGTTATGATAACCGTCGCTCCGACGGTCGACAACCTGTAATCCGATATTTATCTTCGCATTGGCAAACGTAATCATGCTACAGAAATAGAAATAAATTGTTTATTTTACAAGGGACGTGAACCGAAAATACACGTCTCATTCTTCCGCTTACTTTTTTGTCGAAGGTAGGGCGCTTTTTCGTTTGATTTGCCGAAATAAACGCTTATTTTTGCACGCCTATCCGGAGAGGTGTCAGAGTGGTCGAATGAGCACGCCTGGAAAGTGTGTATACGGGATGACCGTATCGAGGGTTCGAATCCCTCCCTCTCCGCGAAGCCAAATCAAACCCGGCTATTAGTCGGGTTTTTTATTACCCGGGGCGGCTTCATAACGACCTTATCAAACAAACTTTTATATCCCAGCTTTGTTAATTGTATAAAAAACTTGCCATGGATAAATTGAAGAAGTTCGAGTTGATGGAAAAAATCGTCCGGGAGTTGGAGGATTTGAAGCGAAGCCAACAGGCATTATTAGAGAAAATAGGAAAAATAGAAGTTGACAACATCGAATTGAACGACAGCCGGCTCGAGAAAGCGCTGCCGGATATCTACCAACGTACCGCCGACAACCTAGATTCGATCAACGGAGTGTTAGATTCATTTGCCGAACAAACCGACAATTTTGCAAACAAGAACAACGTGGATCAATTAAGGCAACAGCAAGAGCTCAACAAGACCCGCAACGGTTGACAAAAAAAGGGTCCCGATCTTCTTTGATCAGGACCCTTTTAAGTTTATAATTAGCTGGTTTGTGCGATAAAAGTATGTATTATTAAGTGATTTTGTCAAATTATTTATTCAAAAAAGTCAACATTTTGCATGATAAACATCATAAACCCCTCACAATCAGTATTATATTTTTTTTTAAACTAAGTGCCTATACCAGCATCTTCGAAAAATCGGCTGAAAAACAACAGTTGATAAGGAATTGACACCTGCCAATACTCCCAGTTGTGTGCACCCGGACCGGTAATGTAGGTATGTGGGATATTACGCTCTGAAAGCTTTTCATGCAACCGTTCATTCACGCGGTAAAAGAAGTCCTCCGTACCACAGTCAAGGATTAGAGCAAGCCGATTTGGCGTCAATTGATGCAATAAGTTAATAACGGTATGCCGTTCCCAACGCGTCGGATACGTTGCATAACTACCTAATCGTTTCGCAATATCCCAGTTCCCGGGAAACGGCCGAATATCCACACCACCGGCGGTACTTCCCGCCGCCCCGAAAACATCCTGATGTCGAATAGCTAAGTATAAGGCGCCATGCCCTCCCATACTCAGGCCGGTAATAGCGCGGCCGCGTCGATCTCGGATAGTGGGATAACGTTGGTCTACCCATTCGATTAACTCCTTGGCTATATAGGTTTCATAGCGAAACTCATCATCTACTGGACTATCCCAATACCAACTGCCGTATCCGCCGTCGGGACACACGATCATAAATCCGTATTGGTCGATCAGGGATTTGATCTCCGGCGCGCGGTTTACCCAATCCCCGTAATTGCCTCCATAGCCATGCAGCAAATAAACTACCGGCAGCGCCCCCTTGTCCCCGTTCTTCGCTTCCGGTGTTAGCACCACAGCTTTAATCGTTTTGTCCATCGACGCACTGTAGGTGGCTACTGTATCAACTTTGGCGCCGTAAGCCGTTGCAAAGGCAAACAAACAGAGTGTTAAAAAATATCCCTTCTTTTTCATTCTTTGATCAATTGGTTTTCCCCTATATTTCTTTGATAATAATACAAATATGCATCCATACCCAATGCTTTTTCGCTTAGGGTATAATACCCTTTACCCTCCACGTCAAAGGCTATTGCCTCTCCCTGGGGTTCTGGTATATAAGGCAATCTTATAGCCGGTTTATATAATACGTCAACAATGGATTCACCGGGGTCCCGTTTCCAATAGAAGACTTCCATAAGGTTTTTGGCTAAAACTTCGGTCCCGTCCCTCCGGATGTCGGCTCCCGTTATAAAGGTATGAGGCAACTTGCCGACTTTCTCAAGCAACAATGTGTCTACGGGACGATTCGGAAGCACAGCACGGTAAATTCCGACTTCCAACTCTCGTTTGCTGATGACGTACAAAGCTCCGTCCAGCCGGTCGAAAAACAGCGCCTCAGCATCCCGGGGGCCATCTTCATACCGTAAAATAAAAGACTGTATCCGATCGGTGGAAATCGTATTGACGTCGCCCGCGACGTCACTGCATAAAGGCTCCTCCACCCGGTGCACAAGTACGTAATCATGTCTGCCAGCATTATCGCCAATATCGGCAATCAACAGACACGAACGCCCCTGGTGATCCATCCATGCTATATCTTCCCAGTCACGAGCCGTGACACCGGCTAAGTAAAAAGTCGCCCGGTGTTTTGCCGAACCGTCTATTAAAAACAGCCGTGCGTCATCACCGCTGTCGTTATGTGCCCAGAAATGTCCGGGAAAATTTTGAGAAGCAAGTAGTCCGGATGCTTCGTGAATCTCTACATTATCAATTTTCCCTTGCGGCTGTCTCGATAAAAATTCCGCATGCTGACCGTACACCGTTAACTGGAAAAAAAGGCAGCAGATGAAGCCGAGCGAGGGTGATTTCCATTTCATAGAGCCAAAATACGAATTTCGCCAAACTACAGCCTCCCAGCAAACTTTTGCCACCAACATTTTTTCTATCTTTGCAATAAATCACCGATATGCGCGTACACCAATTTTATGATGACGGTTTAGCCCATGCCTCTTATGCGATATTGAGTGACGGGGAGGCGGTCGTTGTTGACCCGGGGCGGAACCCTGAGCCCTATCTACATTTCGCCGATCAGCAGCAAGCAAAGGTCGTAGCCGTCATTGAAACACACCCCCATGCTGATTTCGTCAGCTCACACCTTGAGCTACACCAATTGACTGGGGCGCCGATCTATACCAGCCGGTTGGCTAATGCCGAGTATCCACATCAGCCGTTTAACGACGGCGACGGGATCCGGTGCGGACAGACTCAGTTGATCGCAATAGATACGCCAGGACATTCGCCCGATAGTATCTGCGTGTTGCTCGTCGATGAGCGCAACAAACCAAGCGCCGTATTTACTGGTGATACACTTTTTGTAGGCGACGTCGGCCGTCCTGACCTTCGGGAAGACGCCGGCAAAAACAAAGACAGAGCGAAGGCGTTTGCCATCGACCTATACCATTCGCTGCATGAAAAGCTTGCGACGCTCCCAGCGGATGTCACGGTATATCCGGCACACGGGCCAGGGTCACTTTGCGGGAAAAATATGGGAGACGAGCGCCAAAGTACGATCGGCAGGGAGATCCGCGAAAACTATGCACTGCAGCCCATGGGCGAGGACCAGTTCGTAGCGCTCATCTTAGCCGAGCAACCGTTTGTTCCGAAGTATTTTGCGTTCAACGTATCGGTTAACAAAGTCGGCGCCCCGCCGTTTAGGTCGAGTATAGACGCTATACCCATTATTGGCTATAATCAGATTCCAAGTGAAGCAATTGTGGTGGATGGGCGTCCCCAGGCGCTGTTTAAAGCAGGACACTATCGTGGGGCGTTTAATATTCCGGACGGCGAGAAGTTCGAAACGTGGCTAGGTTCGGTGATTACGCCGAGCGAATCGTTTTACCTCGTTGCGGCAGACCGGCCTAAACTGAATACTTTACTTGAAAAAGCCGCTAAAATCGGATACGAACGGTTAGTGAGCGGTGCTGTAATCGCGAATGACGGCCCCGCAGTATCCTCCCCTTTCGATATCAGCGCGTTTAAAGATAATCCGCAAGGCTATACGATTGTTGATATCCGCAACCAATCGGAACAGTCCGAAGGAAAAGGCTTCCCCGGCGCTGTCCATATCCCGCTGCACGAACTTAGAGATCGTTTAGCACAGATCCCCACCGATAAGCCAATCGTCGTGCACTGTGCCGGAGGATACCGTTCGGCGATTGGATCGAGCATCTTGGATGCGACATTAGCGAATTCTACCGTTCTGGACATTGGTGAGCACATCAAGGACTTTGACCATGTGCTTTAGGGACTTTCAGTAACATCGCTATGTGGCACGTTCTGTTGTTATCTATTTTAGCTTATTTCGGAAGACAGGATGAAGACGTTACCCGCAATCCGGAATATGCCGCATACCTGCATGATATTTACCAGCATACCATACCGAACATTACCGTAAATGAACTCAAGAAAGTGATGAAAAAGGGAGTCGTCATACTTGATACCCGAGAGGCCGACGAGTATGAAATAAGCCACATCCGCCATGCCAGACACGTAGGTTACATCTGGTTTGATATGCGTCACGTGTATGATATTCCAAAGACCGACACCGTAATCGTTTATTGCACAATCGGCAATCGCAGCGAACGTGTCGGAGAAAAGCTAAAGAGGGCCGGATATCAACACGTTTTCAACCTTTTTGGCGGATTGTATGAGTGGGTAAATTGGCGCAATCCGATCTATAACCGAAATGACATACAAACCACGCTAATACATGGTTACAACAAAGAATGGCAACGTTGGCTCGAAAACGGTTCGCCTGTTTACTAGATCACGGCATGCTCTTTAGCGGCTAAATACCGCTCGGCTTCTAAGGCTGCCATGCATCCCGTGCCCGCCGCCGTCACAGCCTGACGATAAACGTGATCCTGTACGTCACCACATGCAAATACCCCTTCGATATTGGTACGCGTACTGTCCGGTTTAGTGATCAGGTAACCGCTTTCGTCCATGTCAAGTATTCCCTGAAATAACTCGGTATTGGGTTTATGTCCGATTGCAACGAAAAAACCGGTGATTGGCAACTGCTTTTCTTCGCCGGTTTGGTTATTCGCTACCAAGACACCAGTCACGTTCTGTCCATCACCCAAGATTTCTTTCGCTTCCGTGCGGTAAAGGATTTCGATGTTGGGTGTATTGAGCACGCGGTGCTGCATCGCTTTCGAGGCACGAAACTCATCACGCCGCACAAGCATATAAACCTTGTTTGCCAGCTTCGCCAAATATGAAGCTTCTTCGGCTGCTGTGTCACCGGCTCCAACAATAGCTACATCCTGACCGCGAAAGAAAAAGCCATCACATACCGCGCAGGCGGATACGCCAAACCCATTATACTTTTGCTCGCTTTCCAAGCCCAGCCACTTCGCGGTGGCGCCCGTGGCTACGATAACGGTATCGGCCGTAACCGTTTTCTCTCCGTCGACGACGATCCGGTGAACTTCTCCCGAAAAGTCAACCGACGTGATATATCCAAAACGGACCTGGGTTCCGAAACGTTCAGCCTGCTTTTTAAAATCTTCCATCATCTGCGGCCCCAGGACGCCATCCGGATACCCTGGGAAATTCTCTACATCGGTGGTTTGCGTCAGCTGTCCACCCGGCACAATGCCGGTGTACATCACGGGCTTAAGATCAGCTCTCGCGGCATATATGGCAGCCGTATATCCGGCTGGACCTGAACCAATAATCAGGCACTTTACGTGTTCTATTTCTTGAGACATTGAATTTTTTATTTACAAAAATAAGGGCTTGCCGTGTCTAATTCAATAGGCTTTTGTCAGCATGTAGTAAGCATTCCTATTTCTTGAATTTTTCCTGAAGACTTTTTAGCATATCGTCGGTAATCGGGCGCGATTTCTGAGCGGGCTTCGGCCGATGATCACGTGCATTCCGATCTGATCTTGACGGGTCAGTCAGCAGCGGTTTGACTGCTGCCGCATTTTTCGATTCCGGAGATCGTTGTTCCTTTTGTTTGGCTTTAAATCGTGTCCACACCCGATCCAGGCATTTCTTTGTATACAACGGAAAATCGCCCTGCTTCATCCAGGAGTAGTAGCTGGGCTCGATAGCAAACACCTCTTCCACCAAACGTCCTTTATGCTTGCCAAAGCTAAAGACCTCTTCACCTTTTTCGTTAAAGACCATCCTTCCGGCAAAATCCACGGGTCGGTTTAAATTTGTGAAGTCGTGTAATGCCGCCACATCGTTTACGACCGGCACAGATTTTTTCCCGGTCTTATCTTCCCACTCCACATCTTGATATCGAACCAATTGCGATTTCAGCACCTCATATGTCGCGCGCACATCGTCCTCCGCACTATGGGCATTATCTAAATTTTTGTCGCAATAAAAACGGTATGCTGCTTTCAACGTCCGCTGCTCCATTTGGTGGAAAATATTCTGAACGTCAATAAAGTGTCTGCCTTCCAACGAAAAATCCACGCCCGAACGAATAAATTCCTCCATAAGCATCGGAATATCAAACTTGTTGGAATTGTAGCCGGCCAAATCGGCGTCGCCGATAAAATCAGCGATTTCGGCCGCCACGTCTTTGAACGTAGGTGCGTTTTGGACATCTTCGTCGTAGATGCCATGGAACATCGAGGATTCCAACGGAATTGCCATTTCCGGATTAAGTTTAAGGGTTTTTACCGCTTCGCTATTATCCGGTAATACCTTTAGAATCGAAATTTCGACGATCCGGTCTGCAGATACATTGACGCCCGTCGTCTCCAGATCAAAAAAAGCCAAAGGGCGTTTTAAATTAAGGTTCATGTTATTTAATTTTCGGAAGTGCTTCAGGTATGGCTATCTACTCTATGGTACTTGGTTATTACTAACCAAAAATAAGAATACCTAACAGGATTCCTCCAAACATAATCACGTACAATAATATTTCGTTTTTAGCGAAATGCTTATACTTGGTCCAAAAGCTGTAATCTTCCTGTTCGTGGTGTTTTGATTCCATCGGAGCAAAGATAAGGATATTTCCCGGCTTTTGTTGCTATCTTCGCTACAAGTAAAAGCAGTCCGCCTTGTTTAAAATCGCTTACCATCCATCGTACGCTCATCCGTTGCCCGCCGGCCACCGATTTCCAATGGTCAAATACGAGTTAATCCCCGCGCAGTTGATTCGCGAGGGTATCGTGCCGGACAGCGCCTTTTTAGCTCCGGAAATGGTATCAGTTGAAATACTGAAAAAAACACATGCCCCGTCATACTGCAATCGACTACTTCATCTATCCGTCACCGGGGACGCGGCGCGGCGCATAGGTCTTCCGTTGTCCGCCGAACTGGTAGCGCGTGAACGCCGGATTGTACAGGGCACAATAGATGCGTGTCAGTTCGCTTTGCAAGATGGTGTCGCATTTAACGTAGCCGGCGGCACACACCACGCCGGTTCCGACTGGGGCGAGGGATTCTGCTTGTTTAATGATCAGGCCGTTGCTGCCAATTACCTCCTTCATCACAATGTGTGCAAACGGATATTGATCATCGATTTAGACGTTCACCAGGGCAATGGCACAGCCGAGATTTTTCGTAGCGAAGAACGGGTGTTCACCTTTTCGATGCATGCCGAGCGCAACTTTCCTTTCCGAAAGGAACGCTCCGATCTGGACATCGGACTACCGGATCACCTACAAGATGAAGCCTATCTTGCTTTGCTAGCAAAACACCTGGGGAAACTATTCGAGACAGCAGAGTTCGATTTTGTTTTCTATCAATCCGGGGTAGATGTCCTGAAAACAGACAAACTGGGAAAACTAGACCTGAGCCGCGAAGGATGCCGCTTGCGCGATGAGTTAGTCTTTCTGCAGTGTCGGCGGGCCGGCGTACCCATACAGGTGAGTATGGGCGGCGGTTATTCCCCCTCTATTCGCGATATTGTTGACGCCCACTGCAATACATTTAGAGCCGCAGTGCGGGTATTGGGGTAAAATTATTCCTGTTTTTTTCCAGATTTACGGTCTATTTTGGGAGCTGTCCATTAAACGGACACATACCAAGGATGGAAGACTTAAAAGACAATGTTTTTCAGGAAGAGATAAAACGGCCCTCAGACTTTAAATTTGGGCCGGTGGTGGCAAACGTTTTCGATGACATGGTGGAACGATCGGTTCCGTATTACAACGAAATCCAGCGCATGATTATTGAGCAGGCCGCCCAGTTCGCAAAACCAAACACGAACATTTATGATTTAGGTTGTTCAACAGGCACCACGTTCATCAATCTGGATCCGCATGTGGATGCGAGCGTTCGCTTCATTGGGGTTGACGACTCGAAAGACATGCTGGACAAATGCGCAACCAAGCTGAAAAAGGCGAAGTTACAGCGTAATTACGAGCTAAAGAACGCAGATCTTCACGAAAGCCTGACGATCGAGAACGCATCGGTGGTCATCCTATGCCTTACCATGCAATTTGTTCGGCCAATCTACCGTGAAAAACTATTGTGCAAAATATATGAAGGGCTAAACCCGGGTGGTGTGTTGATCATTTGCGAAAAAATATTAGCTGAGGACAGCCCTTTCAATCGAAATTTCATCCATTACTATTACGATTATAAGCGACGCAACCAGTACAGTGAATTGGAAATCTCACAAAAACGCGAAGCGCTTGAAAACGTGCTGATCCCCTACAAACTGAGTGAGAACATTAAAATGCTTATGGAAGCCGGATTTAGCCATACGGAAGTATTTTTTAAGTGGTACAACTTTTCAGCATTTACGGCTATTAAGGGCTAAACATGGTACGCATCGGCAACTTTTTTTTTAAGTACAGGAACTTCCTGTTTGTCTTCCTCTATCTCTCGCTTTTTATCCCCTCATCCCCGGTATTCACCGAGATGGCGTTTGGTCCACGTTTTTATTTTTATCCGTTAATCGGTGGGCTGGTAATCACCGTGGCGGGCCAACTTATCCGTGGGCTTACGATATCACTCGCTTACATCGTACGCGGCGGAAAAGACAAAGAAGTATACGCAAAAGGGCTGGTCACCACAGGCATTTTTGCCCACGGTCGCAACCCGCTGTACGTCGGAAACATCCTGATGCTTTGTGGTGCCGGCATCCTGGTAAACTCCCTGCTGTACCTCGTTGTATTTATCCCGTTGTTCCTGTTTATCTATCAAGCCATTGTGCTGGCTGAAGAAAATTACCTGCGGAGCAAATTTGGCGGCGAATTTGACGCATACACGAGACGGGTAAACCGGTGGTTAATTAATCCAATCGGCCTCAACCAGACCATCAGTACCATGCACTTCAATTGGAGAAGATGGTTGGTCAAGGAGTACAATACCCAGGTAATCTGGTTGACCGGTATCACGTTGATTCTCCTATTTTATTATTTCCCACTTTGGGGATGGAGCAGCTTCCAAAGGAACACCTGGCTTGGCGTCGTGTTGCTGGCACTGGCGCTGTATTACCTCTCCATCCGCCACCTGAAAAAATCCGGTAGATGGACGGAAAAGAGCGCATAAAATTATAACGTTAGCGACTGACGCTCCCCTGTTTTACACGCGCGATAAATTGCGTCGATGATTTTGAGATCTTTCAGCGCTTCTTCGCCGTCAACCGGGACCACCGGCTGATCGCCATCCAAGATGATTCCTGCCATCCCATCCATCTGAAGTGTCTGGTGCATGACATGTGGTTGGGTAAGCTCACCTTGGTGCGTGCGCCCCTTAATAGGACCGTACCCGGTAGATGGTTGCATTTCCACAAACCCCTTATCTCCTGTCATGAAAAATCGATCGAGGTAATTCATATTATAGGTAGACAGACACGATGCTACCGCGCCGCTGGGGAAGCCCAATTGAAATTGAATCGTCTCATCCACGCCTTCCTTAAACTTTTCCGGGTCAGTCTTCGTTTCCTGGGCAGTCACCCACATGGGATCCTCACCAACCATGTACCGGGAGCCATTGATGGCATAGATACCGATATCCATCATCGCACCTCCCCCTGCTAGCGCCCTGTCTAACCGCCATTGTTTGGGGTCGCCGATTTTGAATCCGCTTAGCCCTTGAAAAAACATGATTTTGCCGAACTCCCCCTCGTTCCGCATCCGGATTACCTCAAGCGTTTTAGGTTCAAAATGCATTCGGTATCCAACCAATAACTTCACATTTGCCTTATTGCAGGCGTCGATCATCTCCTGCCCCTCCCTTGCGTTGACCGCCATGGGCTTTTCGCAGATCGCATGCTTGCCCGCTCGCGCCACGCGGATAACCTGGTCGTGATGGAGACTATTGGGCGTAATAACATAGACGGCGTCAATATCCGGATTGTCCTTTATTTGGTCGAAATTCTCGTAGTTGTAGCAGTTCTGCTCTGGAACACCATATTTGGCACTCCAATCTTTTAGCTTCGCCGGTGTGCCGCTGATCAGACCGGTGATTTTTGCCCGCTTACATGACTGCATGGCTTCCGCCACCCTGGATGCATAACCACCGAGGCCCATTAAGGCCACGCGAAGCACTCGATCCTGTTTCAACTCCAGGGGTTGCCGACCTTGCTCGGTCCATGTCAAAAACGGCATAGCGGCGGCAGATACTGCCAATTGCTGGATAAAATTACGACGTGAATTTTTCATAATCAAAGTTCTTGGTCAACTACGGTTTCATAACAGTGTTACGCACAAAAAGTTTGTACACAAAACAAATATAACTGGAAATCACGGTATTGGCAATACAAGCGGCAAGACTTCGAACTACAGCTGATTCGAAAAAGCGTGATCGGCACGGAATTTTTTCGGCGAAACGTTAGGCCAATCGCTACATCATTTTTATATTTGCTAGCGAAATAACCGACTCCGTAGCTCAGCTGGTAGAGCAACTGACTCTTAATCAGTGGGTCCAGAGTTCGAATCTCTGCGGGGTCACTGTACCTAAAATCGTTTTCCTGGACAGGAAAACGATTTTTTATTTTTTGCGGCCGCTGCAAACGTCTTTCTTTGGGTAGCTCATTGAGCTACTCAGCTTGCCGCTTTATTCCAGGGTGTATTAAATGCTTCATTTTTTCGGTATGATACATTCATTCGTTATTTTTGAAGCGATAGCGGGTTGCCCGCACGGACGAATTATACCCTCGAACCTTATGGAAATACCAGTTAGCTTACCCCTATTATCTCCAGAAGAACAACGTGTACTGGGTGTTCTAATGGAAAAGGCGAGAATAACACCAGAAAACTATCCACTCACACTCAATAGCTTAATCAGTGCCTGCAACCAAAAGACTTCCCGAAATCCGGTAGTAAGCTACGACGAAAACACCGTGATCTCCACGATCGATTCGCTAAAGAAGAAAGGACTGGTCTCCACTGTGACTGGTGGTTCCAGCCGGACAGTCAAATACAAGCACAATTTTGCTATTCTATTTCCATTACTTCCTCAAGAAGTGGTGGTGATCTGTTTGCTATTGCTGCGCGGACCGCAAACAGTTGGCGAGCTAAATGCAAACGCAGGAAGAATGCATGAATTTGAATCTCTTGAAGAACTTCAATTTCTGCTCGACAAACTAGCCAACGCCAATCCACCATACGTTCAGCGACTAGCTAGGGGGTACGGCCAAAAAGAATCCCGATACACCCATGCCCTGGGGGATGTAGCTCAAGTAAACGATAACGACACGACATATTCTGCGGGAAATCCGTCCGACGAGGTAGAGTATCCGCCCTATGAACTACATATTTGATTCCTGCATGAATATTCCGGGGAAAGTACACCACCCGTTCCGGATGAAAGTACACCAGTGAAGAGGCCAATAATCTGCGCAGCTGCGCCACTGGGTTTTCAAAGTTAAAGATTTTTTTTCTTCCTCATAG
>Ga0164243_10005222_pt1 | contig 19921 bp, 18 predicted proteins | sample OricompcompostOP_FD_108781 | JGI IMG/M metagenome (GOLD analysis project Ga0164243, IMG submission 108781) | Organic Plus compost microbial communities from Emeryville, California, USA - Original compost - Organic plus compost (OP) | ecosystem: Engineered > Solid waste > Mixed feedstock >... | reverse complement strand
GAGCGCCGCCCGAAACGCAGCGTCTATATCCAAATCGGTGGTATCGAGCAAGCGCGCGCCCTCTGCGGCACGCAGGGGAGCGACGCTGCGCTTGCTGTCGCGCTCGTCGCGGGCGCGGATATCCTCCAGCACCGCCTCATAGGTCACCGGCTCGCCCTTGGCGGAAAGTTCCTTGAAACGGCGCCGCGCGCGCTCCTCGGCCGTGGCGGTGACGAACAGCTTTATCGGCGTGTCCGGGCAGATCACCGTGCCGATGTCGCGCCCGTCCAGCACGGCGCCGCGCGGCTGGGCGGCGAATTCGCGCTGCAGGTCGATCAGGGCGGCCCGCACATCGGGCATGGCGGCGACGACGGAGGCCGCCTGCCCCATTTCGCGGCCGCGCAGGCGGCTCTCGTCGAGATCGTGCGGATCGAGGCCGCGCGCGGCCTCGGCGGCGTGGTAGGCGTCGGTGGGGTCCAGTCCGAGGTCGAACAGCGCCTGCGCCACGGCGCGGTAAAGCAGCCCGGTGTCGAGATGCGGCAGGCCGTAATGGGCAGCGATGCGGCGGGCGAGCGTTCCCTTCCCCGAGGCCGCCGGCCCGTCGATCGCCACGATCACGGCGCGATCTCCGCGCCGAGCGCGCCCATCAGCGGAATGAAGTCGGGGAAGCTGGTGGCGATCATCGCGCCATCATCCACCGAAACGCCCTCCTCCGAGGCCAGCCCGAGCACGAGGAAGCTCATGGCGATGCGGTGGTCCAGATGCGTCTCGATCGGCCCGCCGCCCTTCACCGAACGGGCGCCCTGCACGATCAGGTCGTCGCCCTCGATCGCCGCCTCGACGCCGCAGGCTTGCAGGCCGGCCAGCACCGCGGCCAGGCGGTCGCTTTCCTTCACCCGCAGCTCCGAGAGACCGCGCATCCGCGTCTCGCCCTCGGCGAAGGCCGCGGCGACCGCGAGGATCGGGTATTCGTCGATCATCGCCGGCGCGCGCTCGGCCGGCACGTCGACACCCTTCAGCGCCGAGAAGCGCACATGGAAATCGGCGACTTCCTCGCCCCCGACATCGCGCACTTCCCTCTGCTCGATGTCGGCGCCCATCTCGCGCAGCGTGGTGATGAGGCCGGTGCGCAGCGGATTGGTCATCACCGCCTCCAGCACCACGTCGGAGCCCTCGACGAGGAGAGCCGCGACCAGCGGGAAGGCGGCGGAGGACGGATCGGCCGGCACGGTGATCGGCGCGGCCTTCAGCTCGGGACGGCCGACGAGCGTGATCTCGCGGCCATGCGCACCGTGCGGCTTCACGCGGATATCGGCGCCGAAATAATGGAACATGCGCTCGGTGTGGTCGCGGGTGGCCTCCGTCTCGATGACGGTGGTGGTGCCCGGCGAATTGAGCGCCGCCAGCAGCACCGCCGATTTCACCTGCGCCGAGGGAACCGGCGTCTGGTAGGTCAGCGGGATCGGGTCGGCGCAGCCCTGCAGGGTCAGCGGCAGGCGGCCCCCTTCCGCGGATTCGATCACCGCGGCGCCCATCTGCACCAGCGGATCGAGAATGCGCTGCATCGGGCGTTTGCGCAGGCTGGCGTCGCCGTCGAAGATCGCCGTGACCTCGTGGCCGCCGACCACGCCCATCATCAGGCGCGAGCCGGTGCCGGCATTGCCGAATTCGAGCGCGTCTCCCGGCGGCAGCACGCCACCGACGCCAACCCCGGTGACGCTCCACTTGCCCGTGCCGGCCCGCTCCACCCGGGCTCCGAGGGCGCGGCAGGCGCGTCCGGTGGCGAGCACGTCGTCGCCCTCCAGCAGGCCCTCGATCTGCGTCTCGCCGACGGAGAGCAGGCCCAGGATCAGGGCCCGGTGGGAAATCGACTTGTCGCCCGGAACACGGACGGCCCCGCGCAGGGGACCTGACCGGCGCGCGGAGAGCGGCGCCGGAGAGTGGGTGCTCGTCACGTACAAACCTCCGCAAAACAGGTGTCCGGCGTAACACACCGCGCAAGGGCTCGTCACGGGCTCTGAAAAAGTGTCGTCCCTCGCACTTGACAGGGGGGAACCACCGCGTCATTTGCAGCGTCAATCGCACACAATCGACGAGGTAGGTCGTGGCCCGGCCAGAACTCGGAACCAAGCGCATTTGCCCGGTAACGGGGCGCAAGTTCTACGATCTCAACAAGGACCCGATCGTTTCGCCCTATACGGGCCAGATCGTTCCGATCGCCAGTGCCTCCAGCACGGCGGCGCTGCGCTCGCGCACCACGGCCGCCGACACCTCCGGCGGCGACGACGAGGGCGAGGAGCTGCTCGATCCGGCCGCCGGCGATGTCGAACTGGTCAGCCTGGAAGAGGCCGACGAGGGCAACGAGCCGAAGAAGGCGCCCGCCGCCGACGAGGACCTCGACGGCGAGGATGATGTTGATTCCGATGATGATTCGGAGGACGACACTTTCCTCGAGGAGGAGGACGACGACAGCGACGTGTCCGATCTTATCGACAGCGACATCGAGAACGACGAAGAGTCTTGATACCGCCTCGGTTTTATGATTTGTGACGCTCCGTCGGCCGGGGCACACCGCTTCGGCCGATAAATTTTACCCCTGCCCGTATCCCAACCGGCAGGGTCTTGTGGGGCCATAGCTCAGTTGGGAGAGCGCTTGAATGGCATTCAAGAGGTCGGCGGTTCGATTCCGCCTGGCTCCACCAAATCCCCCCTCTTCCGAGATCAAGGTCCGAAGCCTCGACGCCCTTCCAGGACGCGACCGGCGAGGCTTTGCAATCAGCGCTCCGGTTACCCGAAGATGACCGGGGGCAATCGCTGACAAACCGGCCCACGGCCGATCAGCTGGGCGAGCCGCAAAGAGCGGCAACCCGGCCAGCACTCCCTTTTTGCTGACTCGGCGAACCGCGGACCGGATCCCGGCGGGGCTTTGATCGTCGGCTGCTGATCGGCGATCCCGCCGGACGGCAGAACAACCCGCTCAAATCCTGGGCATTGGCGTGCCCCAAAATCAGGCACCAAGTCGGCGTCCAAGGGATTGGGCTGCCGACCAGGCCTGTATGGGACTTGGCCCATCTCTTGCTGCTTGTCGCCGACGAACCGCGAGAGAAGCGATGCCGCAGGACTTTCGATATCGGCCGATGACGACTGGCGTCGCCGGCTCCCTCCTGTCGGGACGGGCCAGGGCTGACAGCGACGCCAGGGACGCCGAGAGCCTTGGATGAGCCGATTCACGCCGACACCCTATGTCGCGATGGTGTGTCCCCACCGATGCCGCGGCGACAGCGCGCACGCGGGCATTCGCGCATCGTCCTCCGCCGGCGCGAAGGCAAGACCGTCCTGCGCACGCTCTACCAGGACGGCTCCTCGAAGATTCGGCTTCCGCGGCTGGCGGGCGGCACCCTCGAAGCGGTGCTCATCAACACCGCCGGCGGCGTCACGGGCGGCGACAGATTCACCACCGAGGTGGTTCTCGAAACGGCGGGCCACGCCGTGCTGACGACGCAGGCCTGCGAGCGCGTCTACCGTTCGGCCGGCGGCGTGGCCGAGGTGACCAACCGCCTCGAAGTCGGCGCCGGGGCTCGGCTCGACTGGCTGCCGCAGGAAACCATCCTGTTCGACGGCGGCCGCCTGTCGCGGCGGCTCGACGCGGAACTCGCCGAGGGCGCGGAGCTTCTGGCCGTCGAGACCACGATCCTCGGCCGCGGCGCCATGGGCGAGCGCGTGCAGACCGGCAGCTTCCGCGACCGCTGGCGCATCCGCCGGAGCGGGCGGTTGCTCTTCGCCGACGATCTGCGCCTGGAGGGTGACATCGCGCAGCTCGCCGCGCGCCCGGCAATCCTCGACGGCAATGCGGCGATGGCCACGATCCTCCTGGTTTCCGACAGCGGCGAGCGGCTGCTGGAGGCGGTGCGCGCCGCGCTGGGCGACGCCGGCGGCGCCAGTTTCTGGAACGGCCGTCTCGTCGCCCGCGTGCTGGCGCCCGATGGTTTCCTGCTGCGGCGCATCCTCATTCCGGTCCTCGGCGTCCTCATGCCGGGCCGTTCGCTTCCAAAAGTCTGGCAACTCTAGAAGAGACGCGGATGAACCTCACACCACGCGAAAAGGACAAGCTGCTCGTTGCCATGGCCGCGATGGTCGCGCGCAGGCGGCTGGAGCGGGGCGTCAAGCTCAACCACCCCGAGGCCATCGCCCTGATCAGCGACTTCATCGTCGAAGGTGCGCGGGACGGACGCTCGGTGGCCGACCTGATGGAGGCCGGCGCCCATGTCGTGACGCGCGAGCAGGTCATGGAGGGCGTCGCCGAGATGATCGCGGACGTGCAGGTCGAGGCGACGTTTCCGGATGGAACGAAGCTCGTCACCGTGCACGAGCCGATCCGGTGAGGACCGCACATATCCGGCGCCGCCTGGCGCTCGTAACAGGACAGATCGGGGGACAGGAGATGATCAGGTCGGCATTCAGGACATGTTCCATCGCGGCAGCGGCGTTCCTGGGGGTCGCGGCGCCGGCCTTCGCCCATGTCGGCGTCGGCACGACCTCCTCCTTCAGCGCCGGCTTCGGCCATCCGCTGTCGGGCCTCGACCACATGACCGTCATGGTCGCGGTCGGGGTGTGGGCCGCGCTCAAGGGCGGCCGCGCCCTCTGGGCCTGGCCGCTCGCCTTTGTCGGGGTCATGCTCGCCGGCGGGGCGCTGGGCATGGCGCATGTGCCGATCCCCTTCGTGGAGCCCGGCATCCTGGCTTCGGTGGTGGCGCTTGGCCTGCTGGTTGCGCTGGCCCTCGACCTGCCAGTCTCGGCCGGCGTGGCCATCATCGGCGTCTTCGCGCTGTTTCACGGCCACGCCCATGGCACGGAAGTACCCGAGAACGCGGGCGGCCTCGAATACATGGCCGGCTTCGCGCTGGCCACGGCCACGCTGCACGCCGTGGGCATCGGCGCGGGGCTGGCCTCGGGCCTGCGCTTCCGCGGGCTGGTGCGCGCCGCGGGCGCTGCCTGCGCGGCCATCGGGCTCGGCCTCGCCTTCGGCGTCCTGTAGAGGGAGCGGCGCCATGATCCCGGGCGAAATCCTTCCCGCAGAAGGCGAGATCGAGCTCAACGCCGGCACCACCGCGCTGACGCTCGTCGTCGCCAATCGCGGCGACCGGCCGATCCAGGTCGGCTCGCACTACCACTTCCACGAAACCAATGCGGCACTCGACTTCGACCGCGCGGCGGCGCGCGGCATGCGGCTCGACATTGCGGCCGGCACGGCCGTGCGCTTCGAGCCGGGGCAGAAGCGCCTGGTGCGGCTGGTGCCGCTCGGCGGCCGCCGGCACGTCTACGGCTTCAACGCGCGCGTGATGGGAAAGCTCTAGAGATGGCGGTCAGGATTCCCCGCGCGTCCTATGCGCAGATGTATGGCCCGACCACCGGCGACCGCGTGCGGCTGGCCGACACCGACCTCGTCATCGAGGTGGAGAAGGACTTCACCACCTATGGCGAGGAGGTGAAGTTCGGCGGCGGCAAGGTGATCCGCGACGGCATGGGCCAGAGCCAGCTGTCGCGCGCCGAGGGCGCCATGGACAGCGTGATCACCAATGCGGTGATCGTCGACCATTGGGGCGTCGTCAAGGCCGATATCGGCCTCAGGGACGGCCGCATCGCGGCCATCGGCAAGGCCGGCAACCCCGACACCCAGAGCGGCGTCGACATCGTCATCGGCCCCGGCACCGAGATCATCGCCGGGGAGGGCCGCATCCTCACGGCGGGCGGCATCGACGCGCACATCCACTTCATCTGCCCCCAGCAGATCGAGGAAGCGCTGATGTCGGGCGTCACCACGATGCTCGGCGGCGGCACCGGCCCCGCCCACGGCACCCTGGCCACGACCTGCACGCCCGGCCCCTGGCACACCGCGCGCATGCTGCAGGCCTTCGACGGCTTCCCGATCAATCTCGGCCTGTTCGGCAAGGGCAACGCCTCGCGGCCCGACGCCCTGGTCGAGATGATCCGGGGCGGCGCCTGCGCGCTCAAGCTGCACGAGGACTGGGGCACCACGCCAGCCGCCATCGACTGCTGCCTCTCGGTCGCCGACGACTACGATGTGCAGGTCCTGATCCACACCGACACGCTGAACGAGAGCGGCTTCGTCGAGGACACGGTGGCGGCCTTCAGGGGCCGCACCATCCACGCCTTCCACACCGAGGGCGCCGGCGGCGGGCACGCCCCCGACATCATCAAGGTCTGCGGCCTGCCCAACGTCCTGCCGTCCTCGACCAACCCGACGCGGCCCTACACGCAGAACACGCTGCCCGAGCACCTCGACATGCTCATGGTCTGCCACCATCTCTCGCCGGCGATCCCCGAGGACATCGCCTTTGCCGAGAGCCGCATCCGCAAGGAGACTATCGCCGCCGAGGACATCCTCCACGACATGGGCGCGTTCTCCATCATCTCCTCCGACAGCCAGGCCATGGGCCGTGTCGGCGAAGTGCTGATCCGCACCTGGCAGACCGCGCACAAGATGCGCCAGCAGCGCGGCCGCCTGCCCGAGGAGAGCGGCGACAACGACAATGTCCGCGTGCGCCGCTATGTGGCCAAATACACGATCAACCCGGCCATCGCGCAGGGCATTTCGCGCCATGTCGGCTCGGTGGAGGTCGGCAAGCGCGCCGATCTCGTGCTCTGGCATCCTGCCTTCTTCGGCGTGAAGCCCGACATGGTGCTGGTCGGCGGCAGCATCGCGGCGGCGCCGATGGGCGATCCCAACGCCTCGATCCCAACCCCACAGCCGGTGCATTACCGGCCGATGTTCGGGGCGCTCGGCGGCGCCACGGCGCGCTCCTCGGTGAGCTTCGTCAGCCAGGCCGCGCTGGACGAGGGGCTGCGCGACAAGGTCGGCACGGCCAAGGAATTCCTGGCGGTGGAGAACACGCGCTCGGGCATTTCCAAGGCCTCGATGATCCACAACAGCGCCACCCCGCGGATCGAGGTCGATCCGGAGACCTACGAGGTGCGCGCCGACGGCGAGCTGCTGACCTGCGAGCCGGCTTCTGTGCTGCCCATGGCGCAGCGCTATTTCCTGTTCTGAGGACGACGATGCGCGCAATCCGTCATCTGAAACACGCGGACCGTTCCACGGCCGCGTTCGACCGCGTGGTGCTGGCACACGACGAGCGCCATCTGCGGCGCAAGCTGCTGCGGCTCGGCGGGGGCGAGGAGATCCTCGTCGACCTGCCCGAAGCGGTGATGCTCGCCCATGGCGACGCCCTGGTGCTGGAGGACGGCCGCCAGGCCGAGGTGCTTGCCGCCGAGGAGGAGCTCTACGCCGTCACCGCGCGCGATCCGCTGCATCTGGTCGAGCTCGCCTGGCACCTCGGCAACCGCCACCTGCCGGCGCAGATCGAGCCGGCGCGCATCCTCATCCAGCGCGATCGCGTGATCCGCGACATGCTGTGCGGCCTCGGCGCCGGCGTCAGCGAGGTGGTCGAGCGCTTCCAGCCGGTGCGCGGCGCCTATCATGCGCATGGCGAGCATGGCCCGCACGCGCATGGTCATTCCCATGATGACGGACACGGGCATCATCACCATGGCCATCACCACCACCATGGCTGACGCTGCGCTGCTGCGCCTTCTGACCTGGCTGTCGCCGGCCTTCCCGGTCGGCGCCTTTTCCTACAGCCACGGCCTCGAACGCGCGATCGAGGAGAAGCGGGTGCACGACCGCACCAGCCTGGTTGCCTGGCTGGAGGATCTTCTCGCGCATGGCTCGGGCTGGAACGATGCCGTGCTTCTCGCGCAGGGCTTCCGCGAGACGCAGGCCGGCGACACCGCCGGCGCGTCCGAACTGGCCGAGGCGATGGCCGGCTCCCGCGAACGCCACATGGAGACCATGCTGCAAGGCTCGGCCTTCCTGCAGGCGCTTGCGCCCTGGCAGGAAGAGAACCCAGGGGAGACGATGGCCTATCCCGTCGCGGTCGGCGCCGCGGCGGCCATTCACGGCATCGGCGTGGAGGCGGCTCTCACCGCCTATCTGCACGCCTTCGCGTCCAATCTGGTGCAGGCGGCCGTGCGGCTGGTGCCGCTCGGCCAGCGCGACGGGGTTGCCGCCATGGCGGCGCTCGAGGCCACCATTCTCCGCACCGCGTCCCGCGCCGTCGCGTCGAGCCTCGACGATCTCGGCTCGGCGACGGTCCTGTCCGAGGTCATGGCGATGCGGCACGAGACGCAATATTCGAGGGTGTTCCGGTCATGAGCTCTTCCAACGGCCCGCTGCGGGTCGGCATCGGCGGTCCGGTCGGCGCCGGCAAGACCACGCTGACCGAAATGCTCTGCAAGGCGATGCGCGACCGCTATTCGGTCGCGGTCGTCACCAACGACATCTTCACCGTCGAGGATTCGCTGATCCTCAACCGCGTCCAGGCGCTGCCCGAGGGCCGCATCCTGGGGGTGGAGACGGGCGGCTGCCCGCACACCGCCATCCGTGAGGACGCCTCGATCAACCTCGCCGCGATCGCCGAGATGCGCCGGCGCTTTCCCGACCTCGACGTCGTCTTCATCGAATCCGGGGGCGACAACCTGGCGGCGACGTTCTCGCCCGACCTCGCCGACCTCACGATCTACATGATCGACGTCTGCGCCGGAGAGAAGATCCCGCGCAAGGGTGGCCCGGGCATCACCCGCTCCGACCTGCTGCTGATCAACAAGATGGATCTCGCGCCCTATGTCGGCGCTGACCTCGACGTCATGCGGGCCGACACCCTGCGCCAGCGCGGCGAACGGCCGTTCCTGTTCACCGACCTGCGCCGCCGGGTCGGGGTCGACGAGATCGTGGCCTTCCTGGAAACGCACGGCGGGCTGGCCTGAGAAGGCCGCATCTGTTGGCCAGGATATGCCGAAGGGCGGCTGACGGGCCGCCCTTCGCTCTTTTCGGGATCAGCCAGCCCTCAGTGGCTGATCATCCACGGGCGGCTCGTGGGGAAGCTTTTTGAGCCGTCCTTCCCGTGCAGCGTCAGACGCGACGTCTTGCCCGTGCAGCAGCTGCAGTTCGCCCCATGCCCCTGGGACTTCGAGCTCCTGGGTGCGTTGGCGCTGCGCTCATTGGTGGCGAACGCGGTGCGGCGCCTGGCGTCCATGTTGGCCAGCATGGGCGCCGTCAGCATCACGCGGGGCGCCTCGTCGCCGCATCCCGGGCAGGGATACGGATCGGCGTATTCGGCCATCGGGCGGAGCGCGGTGAAGGCACCGCACGCCGCGCAGGAATATTCGTAAACCGGCATGATCAGAGATCCGGCGCCAGCGGGACCTGGATCGAGCCGTCGAGGAACGTCTTCGGCCCGTCGGCGCCCGGCATGATGTCGAACTTGAAGATCTCGGTGGGCAGCCACAGCGTCGCGCAGGCGTTGGGAATGTCGACCACGCCCGAGATGTGGCCCTGCACCGGCGCGGTGCCGAGGATGGCGTAGGCCTGGGCCGGCGAGAAGCCGAACTTCGTCAGATATTCGATGGCGTTGAGGCAGGCCTGCCGGTAGGCGACGTGGACGTCGAGATAGTGCTGCTTGCCGGCCTCGTCGACCGAGATGCCCTCGAAGATCAGGTAGTCGTTGTAGGTCGGCTTGATCGGGGACGGCTTGAAGACGGGGTTCCTGATGCCGTACTTCGCCACGCCGCCCTTCACCAGGTTGACGCGCAGGTGCAGCCAGCCGGCCATCTCGATGGCGCCGCAGAAGGTGATCTCGCCGTCGCCCTGGCTGAAATGCAGGTCGCCCATGGAGAGGCCGCCGCCGGGGACATAGACCGGAAAATAGCAGACCGCGCCGCGGGACAGGTCCTTGATGTCGCAATTGCCGCCGTGCTCGCGCGGCGGAACGGTGCGGGCGCCCTCGCCGGCGGCCTTCTTCGCGGCGTCGCCCTGCAGGCGGCCCATATGGGCGTTGTTGGGCTCCGGCGGCAGGCCGAGCGCGGGCACGCGGTCGGGATCGGTGTCGATCAGCGCCTGTTCGCGGGCGTTCCACTCGGCCAGCATCTTGTGATCGGGCAGGCAGCCGATCAGGCCGGGATGGATCAGGCCGGCCCAGGAGACGCCCGGCACGTGCCGGCTCTCGGTGAACATGCCCTTGAAGTCCCAGATGGTCTTCTGCGCCTCGGGGAAGTGCTCGGTCAGGAAGCCGCCGCCGTTTTTCTTCGAGAAGAAGCCGTTGAAGCCCCACTGGCTGTCCGGGAAGGCGCCGATGTCGAGGAATTCGACGACGAGCAGGTCGCCGGGCTCGGCGCCCTTGACGCCGACCGGGCCCGACAGGAAGTGCACATGGGTCAGGTCGACGTCGCGCACGTCGGCGGCGCTGTCGTCGTTCTTGATCTGGCCGCCGGTCCAGTCGACCGTCTCGATGATGAAGTCGGCGCCGGGCTCGACCCATTCCACGATCGGGATGTCGGGATGCCAGCGGTTGTGGATCTTGTCGTTGTCGAAGGCGGAACCGTTCAGATCGACCTTGATGATCGTATCGGGCATGGGATGTCCTCGGCGTGATGGATGTGCGGGGTTGAGGCGGGAGGGGCTCGAGCTCAGACCGACAGGAACTTGGCGACCTGGGCTTCGTCGATGCTGTCGCGGTCGTCCTCGCGGACGATCTCGCCGTTCTCGAGGACCAGGACGCGGTCCGCGATGTCGAGGGCGAAGGACAGCACCTGCTCGGAGACCACGATCGAGAGCCCCTTCTCGTCGCGGATGCTCTTCAGGGTGCGCGCCATCTCGCGGATGATCGAGGGCTGGATGCCCTCGGTCGGCTCGTCGAGCAGCAGCACCTTGGGCCTGGAGGCCAGCGCCCGGGCGATGGCCAGCTGCTGTTGCTGGCCGCCCGAGAGATTGCCGCCGCGGCGGCCGCGCATCTCCAGCAGGACGGGAAAGAGCGCGTAGATGTCGTCGGGAACCTCGCTGTCCCCGGTGACGGTGAGGCCCGTCTCGATGTTTTCCTCCACCGTCATGGTGGAGAAGATCATCCGGCCCTGGGGCACGTAGCCCATGCCGCTGGCCACGCGCTCGTAGCTCTTCTTGGCCGTGATGTCGGTGTCGCCGATCATGATGGCGCCGCTCCTGGACGGCACCACCCCCATCAGCGACTTCATGAGCGTGGTCTTGCCCATGCCGTTGCGGCCCATGATGGCCACGATCTCGTTGGGCCTCACCTCGAAGTCGAGCCCGTGGAGCACCTCGCTCTGGCCGTAGGCGACGTGGAGCTTGTCGACGTGCAGCATGACGCGGCCTCCCTCAATGACCCAGATAGACTTCGATGACCTTGGGGTCGTTCTTGACCTTGTTCATTGACCCCTCCGACAGGACCTTGCCCTGGTGCAGGACGGTGACCTTGTGGGCGATGTCCTCGACGAATTTCATGTCGTGCTCGATGACGATGATGGAGCGGTCGGCGATGATCCTGTTCAGGAGCTCCGCCGTCTTGACGCGCTCGCTGACGCTCATGCCGGCCACCGGCTCGTCGAGCATCAGGAGCTCGGGGTCCTGGATCAGCAGCATGCCGATCTCCAGCCATTGCTTCTGGCCGTGCGACAGGAACTCGGCGCGGGCGTCGAGCAGGTCCTTGAGGAAGATCATCTCGGCGACCTCCTCGACCCGCTCGCGCACCGCCGCGTCGCGGCGGAAGGCAAGCGCCCCGAACACCGAGCGGCCCCGCGGATAGGAGATTTCGAGGTTCTCGAAGACGGTCAGGTCGTCGTAGATCGAGGGGTTCTGGAACTTGCGCCCGACCCCGGCCTTCACGATCTGGCTCTCGCTCATGCGGAGCAGTTCCTGGCCGCGGAACCTGACCGAGCCCGACGTGGCCCTGGTCTTCCCGCAGATCAGGTCCAGCACGGTCGTCTTGCCGGCGCCGTTGGGCCCAACCACGACGCGGATCTCGTTCTCGTCGACGTAGAAGGACAGGTCGTTGACCGCCTTGAAGCCGTCGAAGGAGACCGTGAGCCCCTCGACTGCGAGGAGGAAGTCCGGGACGGGGCTTTCGCCGATGACACCGGAAGCGACTGCAGCGTTCATCTCGGATCTCCTCACTCGGCCGGGGTGCCTTCGGGGATCGCACCGAGCTTGTCCCCGCGCTTGCCGCGGAGGAAACCGAGACGCGGTGCGATATGGGTCTGGTAGATGCCGGCGATGCCGTTCGGAAAAACCAGGACGACGGCGATGAACAGGGCGCCGAGGCCGAACAGCCAAAGTTCCGGGAAGTCCTCGGAGAGCATGGACTTGGCCCAGTTCACGAGGAGCGTTCCGTAGATCGCGCCGAGGATCGAAAGGCGCCCGCCGACCGCGGTGTAGATGACCATCTCGATCGAGGGGACGATGCCCACGAAGCTCGGCGACATGAAGCCGACCTGCAGGGTGAACATGGCCCCGCCGATGGCCGCGAAGCCGGCCGCCAGGCAGAAGACGAAGATCTTGAAGCCGGCGACGCTGTAGCCCGAGAAGCGGACCCGGTCCTCCTTGTCGCGCATCGCCACCAGGATGCGGCCGAGCTTGGACTGCCGCACGAAGAAGGCGACCAGCACGCAGCCGATCAGCAGCGCCGCGTTGACGAAATAGAGGATTTCCTTGGCGTGGTCGGTGCGGATGTCCCAGCCGAGCAGCGTGCGCAGGTCGGTGATGCCGTTGATGCCGCCGGTATAGCCCTGCTGGCCGACGATGAGGATCGTCAGGATGGCCGCCACCGCCTGGGTGATGATGGCGAAATAGGTGCCGCCGACGCGCCGGGTGAACATGGCGAAGCCGATGATGAAGGCGAACACCACGGGCACCGCGACCACCAGGATCAGCGACAGCGGCAGGGAGTGGAAGGGCTTCCAGAACCACGGCAGCGCCGTGACCTGGTTCCAGTCCATGAAGTCCGGGATGCCCGGCGTGGTCTGGATCTTGGTGTTCTCGACGCTCGAGGCTTCGAGCTTCAGGAACATGGCCATGCAGTAGCCGCCGAGCCCGAAGAAGATTCCCTGCCCCAGGCTGAGAATGCCCGCATAGCCCCAGCACAGCACCAGGCCGAGCGCGACGAAGGCGTAGGTCAGGTACTTGCCGATGAGGTTGAGGCGGAACGCATCCAGAGTCACCGGGAAGACCACCAGGATGAGCGCTGCGACGACGACGAGGCCGACGATTTCAGAGCGGGAGAGAAAGCCGATCTTGTGCATGGTGCCCTCCTCAGCGACGGACCTTGAGGGTGAAGAGCCCCTGCGGCCGCAGCATCAGGATGCCGACCACCACGAGGAGGGTCAGGACCTTGGCCATCGAGCCGGAGAGGAAGAATTCCATGGTCGACTGGGCCTGCGAGATGGTGAAGGCCGAGGCGATGGTGCCGAACAGGCTGGCCGCGCCGCCGAAGACCACGACGAGAAAGGTGTCGACGATGTAGAGCTGGCCGGATGTCGGCCCGGTCGAGCCGATCATGGTGAAGGCCGAGCCCGCGATGCCGGCGATGCCGCAGCCGAGCGCGAAAGTGTAGCGGTCCACCTTTTCGGTGTTGATGCCCACCGCCCCCGCCATGACGCGGTTCTGCACCACGGCGCGGACCTGCTTGCCCCAGCGCGAGCGGAACATCAGCAGGAAGACGCAGGCGGTGATGACCGCCGTCAGGCCCATGACGAACAGGCCGTTGATCTGCACCTGGATGGTGTCGGTGAGATCGAGCGAGCCCATCATCCATTCGGGCAGGTCGACGCCGACCTCGCGGGCGCCGAACACCGAGCGGTAGGTCTGCTGCAGGATGAGGCTGAGGCCCCAGGTGGCGAGCAGGGTGTCGAGCGGTCTCTTGTAGAGGTGGCGTATCAGCCCCCATTCGACGACGAGCCCGAGCGCCCCGGAGGCCAGGAAGGCCAGTATCATGGCGATGAAGAAGTAGCCGCCGAACAGCCCCGGCAGGTACTTCAGGAAGAATTGCGACGTGAAATAGGTGACATAGGCGCCAAGGATCATGAATTCGCCGTGGGCCATGTTGATGACGCCCATCTGGCCGAAGATGATCGCCAGGCCAAGCGCCATGAGCACGAACACGGAGAAGAGGATGAGTCCGGCGAACCCCTGCATCACGAAGATGGAGCCAAGTTCGCTCAGCGTGTAATCCGAAAACATCGGGAACCTCCCGGCCCTTCGGGGCCAGCCTTGCGCCACAGGAAGCCGGGGGGACACGAGGCCTCCCCGGTCCGGGGTCAGATCACTGGTAGCCCTTGGGGAAGGGGTTCGGCTCGATCAGGTCCTTGGTCTCGTAGACGACCTTGAACTGCCCGTCCGCCTGCGCCTGGCCGACCCGGGTGCGCGACCAGAGATGATGGTTCTCGTGGATCTTGACGTAGCCCTCCGGTGCCTTGGTGAACTCGATGCCGGGCGATGCCGCGGCGATCTTGTCGACGTCGAAGCTTCCCGCCTTCTCCACCGCGAGCTTCCACAGATTGGGCCCGAGATAGGCCGCCTGGGTAACGTCGCCGATGACGGTCTTCTCGCCCCACATCTTGTGGAATGCCGCGACGAACTCCTTGTTGTTCGGGTTGTCGAGCGACTCGAAGTACTTCATGCAGGAATAGGCGCCAGCGATATTCTCGCCGCCGATGCCGTCGATCTCGTCCTCGGTGACGGAGATCGTCATCAGGGTCTGCTTCGACAGGTCGATGCCGGCGGCCTTGAGCTGCTTGTAGAAGGCCACGTTGGAGCCGCCGACGACCGCGGCGTAGATCACGTCGGGCTTCTTCAGCTTGAACTTGTTGATGACCGAGTTGAACTGGGTGTGGCCGAGCGGGAAGTATTCCTCGCCGACCACCTTGCCGCCGAGATGCTCCTCGATGTGCTTGCGGGCGATCTTCATCGAGGTGCGCGGCCAGATATAGTCCGAGCCGATCAGGTAGAAGGTCTTGGCCTTCTTGGTGCTGTGCACCCAGTCGAGGCCGGCGAGGATCTGCTGGGTGGCTTCCTGGCCGGTGTAGATGACGTTCTTCGACTGCTCCAGGCCTTCATAGAAGGTCGGGTAATAGAGCATGCCGTTGTACTGCTCGAAGACCGGCAGCACCGCCTTGCGCGAGGCCGAGGTCCAGCAGCCGAACACGCAGGCCACCTTGTCGTTGACCAGCAGCTTGCGCGCCTTCTCGGCGAAGGTCGGCCAGTCGGACGCACCATCCTCCTGGATGATCTTGATCTTGCGGCCGAGCACGCCGCCGGCCTCGTTGATCTGCGCGATGGCGAGCTTCTCCGCCTCCACCGAGCCGGTCTCGGAGATCGCCATGGTGCCGGTGATCGAATGCAGGATGCCGACGGTGACCTCGTCGTCGCCGACCGCCAGCCCGGTGGTGTTGACGGCGGACGTCGCCGGCTTGTCGGCGAAGGCGATCTTCGGAAAGAGCGCCACGGCCGGCAGGGCGCCGATGCCCATCAGCAGCTTGCGACGCAGGGCCGATTCCAGGCCACGTTCCTTATCATCTGACATTCGATAACCCCCTTGCCGGTGTTCCAGACGCTGCTGCGTCCTGTTGCTGTTGCCGGACATGCTGGGGGTGCCGGGCGCGGGGCGGTATACGTCAAACAACGTATGTCGCGCCGGCGGGCCGAACGACGACCATGGACCTTCCCATCCGCGGAAGGACGCGAGGGCGCCCCTTGGCGCCCTGCGGTTGGAACGGTTGTTGCTTGTGAGTGGCCGAATTGGAAATCCGCCTCCGGGGGCCAATCAGGCCGCCGCGGGCGATGCAGGCAAGGCCACGATGTCGGAGCAGCAGCGCGTCGTCCGGGTCCGGCGCCAGTACAACCAGTGGGTCGCCAACCAGACCCTCGAGGACTATGCGCTCCGCTTCACCGCCGAAAGCGCCCGCCGCTGGTCGCCGCTGCGGGTCGGCAACACCGCCATCGGCTCCGTGGCCTTCCTGGCGCTGGAGGCGATCGGCGGCGCCATCACCCTGAACTACGGCTTCACCAGCGCCGCGGCGGCCATCCTTGTCGTCGGCGTGCTGATCTTTTTGACCGGACTGCCGATCAGCTTCTATGCCGCCAAATACGGGGTCGACATCGACCTCCTGACCCGCGGCGCGGGCTTCGGCTATATCGGCTCGACCATCACCTCGCTGATCTATGCGAGCTTCACCTTCATCTTCTTCGCCATCGAGGCCGCGATCATGGCCTCGGCGCTGGAGATGTGCTTCGGGCTGCCGCTGGCCATCGGCTATGTGGTGTCGTCCATCGTCGTGCTGCCGCTGGTGACGCACGGCATCACCTGGATCAGCCGCTTTCAGCTTCTGACGCAGCCGCTGTGGCTGGCGCTGCAGGTGCTGCCTTTCCTGTTCATCTTCGCGAAGAACCCCGACGCGCTGCAGTCCTGGCTCCGTTTCCCCAACGAGAGCGGCGGTGGCGAGCCCTTCAACCTCCTCTTCTTCGGCGCCGCGTCGTCAGTGGTGTTCTCGCTCGTCGCACAGATCGGCGAGCAGGTCGATGTGCTGCGTTTCCTGCCGCGCAAGACGCACCGGAACCGCCTGCGCTGGTGGCTGGCGCTCGGGAGCGCGGGCGCGGGCTGGATCCTGCCTGGCATGGTGAAGATGCTGGCCGGCTCCTTCCTGGCGGTGCTGGCCGTGCTGGGCGGCATGGAATTCTCGGACGCCGCGCAGCCCACGCACATGTATTACGCCGCGTTCCAGTCCGTCTTCGGCCAGCCCATGGTGGCGCTCTACGTGATGGGCGGCTTCGTGGTGATCTCGCAGCTCAAGATCAACGTCACGAACTCCTATGCGGGCTCCATCGCCTGGTCGAACTTCTTCTCGCGCCTGACCCACAGCCATCCCGGACGCGTGGTCTGGCTGGTCTTCAACGTGGCCATCGCCCTGCTTCTGATGGAGCTCGGCATCTACCGCGCGCTGGAACAGATTCTCGGGCTCTATTCCGTGATCGCCGTGGCATGGGTCGGCGCGCTGGTCGCCGATCTCGTGGTCAACAAGCCGCTCGGGCTCAGCCCGAAGCACATCGAGTTCAAGCGCGCGCACCTCTACGACATCAACATCGTGGGCGTGGGCGCCATGCTGCTTGGCAGCGCCATCGCGCTGACCGCTTTCTCGGGGCTGTTCGGCGACCTGGCGCAGGTGCTGGCGCCCTTTATCGCGCTGTCCGTCGCCTTCGTCGCCAGCCCCGTCATCGCCGCGCTCACCCGCGGCCGCTTCTATCTGGCCCGCGAGCCGCGCGCCCAGTGGGTGGGCAGAACCTCGGTGCGCTGCTGTATTTGCGAGCACGATTTCGAGCCCCAGGACATGGCGCAGTGCCCGATCTACAGCGGCCCGATCTGCTCGCTGTGCTGTTCGCTCGACGCACGCTGCCAGGACGGCTGCAAGCCGCATGGCCGGCTGGGGAGCCAGCTCAGCAGCCTGATCGACGCCACCCTGCCGCCGATCCTGGCGGAGCCGCTCAAGTCGCGCGTCGGGCATTTCGCGGCGGTGTTCGCGGTCATGGCGGCGACCATCGGCATGGTGCTGGCCATCGTCTTCTACCAGGCCACGCTCAACGCCGCCGACCAGCGCGACAGCATTGCCGGCGCGCTGTGGGCGACGTTCTTCATCCTCGTCATCATTGCCGGTATCGCCTCCTGGCTGTTCGTGCTGGCGCATGAGAGCCGCCGCTTCGCCGAGGAGGAATCGGCCGGGCAGAACCGGCTTCTCCTGCAGGAGATCGCCGCCCACCACGAGACCGACGCGGCGCTGCAGCAGGCCAAGGAGGTCGCCGAGGCGGCCAATCAGGCCAAGAGCCGCTATGTGGTGGGCATCGCTCACGAGCTGCGCACCCCGCTCAACGCCATTTTCGGCTACGCCCAGCTGATGGAGCGCGACGAGGCAATCCCGCCGGCGCGGCAGAACGGGGTTCGCGTCATCCGCCGTTCGGCGGAACACCTGTCAGGCCTGATCGACGGCCTTCTCGACATTTCGCGCATCGAATCCGGACGCCTGCGACTCGTGCGCAACGAGGTGCGTCTGGGCGAATTCCTCGGTCAGATCGTCGGGATGTTTCGCCTCCAGGCCGCGGCCAGGGGCCTGGACTTCCATTTCGATTGCCCCCTGCGCCTGCCTGCCGTCGTTGCCACCGACGAGAAGCGGCTGCGCCAGATCCTGATCAACCTGCTGTCGAATGCCATCAAATATACCGATGCCGGCAGCGTCACCCTGAAGCTCACCATGCGCAGCGGCGTTGCGACCTTCTCCGTGACCGACACCGGCCCCGGCATTCCGGCAGCCGATCTCGAACGCATCTTTCAGCCGTTCGAACGCGGTGAAGGCGTGGACGCCGAGACAACTCCCGGCATCGGACTTGGGCTGACCATCACGCAGCTTCTCACCGAGATCATGGGCGGCGAGATCCAGGTTCGCAGCGTGGTTGGCGAGGGCACGATCTTCCAGGTCCGCCTGCTGCTTTCCTCGGTCGAAACCCCTCGCCTCGCCACTCTTCTGGAGCGGCATATCGCGGGCTATGGCGGCGCCCGCCGGACCATCATGGTGGCGGACGACGATCCGCGGCACCGCGATCTCATGGTCCAGACGCTGGAACCCCTGGGCTTCTCGCTCGTCGTGGCACCCGACGGGCCAGCCTGCCTGGCGCTCAGCCGGGAATGCACGCCCGATCTCTACCTTCTCGACATCGCCATGCCCGGCATGAGCGGCCTGCATCTCGCCCGCCGCCTGCGCGAGAGCGGCCATGCCGCCCCGATCATCCTGGTTTCGGCCAACATGATCGAGGCCGCCGAGGGAGCGGAAGCGGACTACGACGAGATCCTGTCCAAGCCGCTCGACCTGCAGAAGCTGTTCGACGCCATCGAATCCCGGCTGCAGTTGGACTGGATCTATGACGAGGCGACCTCGCCGCCCCTCGCCCCGCCCGCGCCGATCGCCCTGCACGGACAGCATGTCGAGGAACTGAAGCGCCTTGGCACGATCGGCTATGTGCGCGGCATCGAAGCGCGGTTGAGCGAATTGCGCGACGCCCAGCCCGACAGCAGTCCGCTGATCGACGAGCTCGCGGCCTGCGTCCGCAATTTCGACCTCAAGGGCTATATGAAGCTTCTGACGGAGAGCGCCGGTGACTGACCCCCGCCACATGCGCGATAGCGTCCTCGTCGTCGACGATTCGCCGGAAAACCTGAGCCTGCTGACCGACTCGCTCGACAGCGCGGGGCTGATGGTGCTCGTCGCGGTGGACGGCTATTCCGCGCTCGACACCGTGGCGCACATCACGCCCGACATCATCCTCATGGATGCGGTGATGCCGGGACTCGACGGCTTCGAGACCACGCGGCGTCTCAAGCAGAACCCCGAGGTCGCGCATGTGCCGGTGATCTTCATGACCGGCCTCAGCGAGACCGAGCACATCGTGCGCGGGCTCGAGGCCGGCGGCGTCGACTATGTGCTGAAGCCGATCGACCCGGACGAACTGCGGGCCCGCATCCGCGTGCACCTCGCCAATGCCCGCGCCACGCGCAACGCCCACAGCGCGCTCGACGCCACGGGGCGCTTCCTCGCCGCCGTCGACGCCGCGGGCAACCTCTTGTGGTGCACGCCGCAGGCGCGCAGGCTGCTGGCGGATGCCCCGGCCGAGGGCCCGGAGGCCTCCAGCCTGCCCTCCGAAATCCGCGACTGGGCCAATGCCGCCATCGCCCATCGCGGGGCGGCTTCCACCACGCTCGACCGCGAGGGCCACGCCATCCAGATCTCGCTGCTTGGCCCGACCGGCGAAAACCAGTACCTGCTGCGCGTCGAGAAAGTCGGCAGCGCCGCCCCCGAAGCCGTGCTGCGCGAGGTCTTCACCCTGACCAACCGCGAGGCCGAAGTGCTGGTGTGGATTGCGCGCGGCAAGCCCAACAAGGACATCGCCGAGATCCTCGATCTCAGCCCGCGCACCGTGAACAAGCACCTCGAACAGATCTATTCCAAGCTCGGCATCGAGAACCGCGCTTCGGCAGCGGCG
>Ga0164243_10005220_pt1 | contig 19925 bp, 11 predicted proteins | sample OricompcompostOP_FD_108781 | JGI IMG/M metagenome (GOLD analysis project Ga0164243, IMG submission 108781) | Organic Plus compost microbial communities from Emeryville, California, USA - Original compost - Organic plus compost (OP) | ecosystem: Engineered > Solid waste > Mixed feedstock >... | reverse complement strand
GATGCTCACGCATCTGCTCGCGTCGCGCGGCATCGCGCATGAGCCGATCGCGCTCGGCATCCTCTACCGCGGTGCCCCGGCGACGATCGCGAAGCCGGAGGAGACCGAGGCCGACCTCGCCCTCCGCGAGCGCGCGTGGGAGACGTTCGGCACGCGCGCCGGTCTGCTCGAGCTGATCGATCCGCCGGACGCCTACGTAAGCGCCGTCCACGACCTCGTGCTGGGCGAGCATTCGACCGCGCGCCGCGTGCTCGGCGTGACGTTCGAGGAGATCCCGTTCCACCTGACCTACAAGTGCGACGGCTGCCTCTTCAACGAGTTCTGCATGAAGCAGGCCGCCGAGACCGACGACCTCTCGCTGCTCCCGCACATCACCGATCAGGAGAAGAGCGTCCTCAAACGCGAGGGCGTCACCACGGTCCGCGAGCTGGCGCTGCTCAAGCATCTTCACCAGAAAGGCGAGGTGCAGGTCAATGGCGAGACGCGCACCGACACCGTGCTTGAGGCCACGATCGTCGACGAAGAGCTGACGCGCCGCCTCGCCGCGACATGGCCGGTCGGCCCGAGCCTCGACGAGCTGATCCACCGCGCCAAGCGCTACCGCCGCTGGATCGGCGACGACATCGAGTCGCTCTCGTACATCCCGAGCAAGGGCTACGGCTCGCTCCCCCACAGCGACGCCACGCAGAATCCGAACCTCGTGCGCATCTACCTCGACGCCCAGCACGACTACCTGCAGGATCGCCTCGCCCTCGTCGGCGCGCTGGTCGTCGGCAGCGAGCGCGGCGTCGAGCCGCCGTCGCGTCGCCGCGCGATCGTCCGCCTGAGTGATGGTCAGCCGGAGAGTGATGCCCGCGAGACCGAGCTGCTCGTCGACTGGGTACGCGACATCCTGCAGGCGATCGTCGAGGTCGCCGCGCCTGATCAGGAGGGACGTCCGCGCGCGCCGATCCACCTGATCTTCATGAACGAGTACGCCCAGCGCGTGCTGCTCGCCGCGCTCGGGCGGCACGCGACCTCGATCCTCGGGGCGACCGCGCTCTACGATTTCGTGACGCAGATCGCCGCGTTCGACTCGCCGCTCATCAGCTACCTCGATCAGCAGATCAAGGAGCAGAAGAACTACCCGATGGTCTGCCAGTCGTTGCAGGCGGTGGCGGCCTTCCTCAAGTTCGACTGGCAGCAGCCGATCGACTACCGGACGATCTTCCGCGCGCGCATGTTCGACTTCTGGGGACGCTTCGATGAGCCAATCGTCGACGAGGATCGCAGCACGCGCTGGTACACGAGTCGCGCGCGCTTCAACAGCCAGATCCCGCTCGAGTTCGCCTACGCCGCGTGGGGTGAGCTGCCACCGCCGTCGGACACGGGCAATGACCCGATGGCCGACTTCCGCAACGTGACGCGCGAGCACCTGATCGGCTTCCAGGGACGTCGACTCGAGGCGATGGAACACATCGCCCGCGACTTCCGTGGGAACCGCCAGACTTCGCAGACTGTCTTCGACCTGCCCGATCTCGCGACGTTCTCCGGCAAGGCCCCGACCTTCGCCCACGCCCTCGACGAGTTCGTGACGATCGAGCGGCACGTCGATCTCGCCGCGTGGAAGCGCGCCCGGATGGCGCCACCGGAGGAACGCGTCCTTGCCGGCAACGCACTGATCGTCCGCTATGTCGAGTCGGATCAGGAGCCCGAGATCCGGGAGCGCAATCGCGAGAACCTGCGCAACGCCCAGATCGCCGAGACCTTCCTGCAGGCACTCCGCACGAAGCATCCGCATGCGACCGAACGCGATCTCACGGCCCAGCAGCGCGAGCGCACGAAGATCGACATGAACGGCATGGAGGTTCGCCTGCGGATCGAGCTCGCCGACGTGCCGATCGGCCTCGATGAGGCGCTCGCCCTGACGACGCTCAAGACCGGCGATCGGCTCGTGCTCTCGCAGCGCTACGAGGTCGATTCGCGCAAGCCGCTCCACGAGCGCGTGCGCTTCACCCCGACCGCCAAGCAGCTCCTCTACAAGATGCGCGTCGACCTGAAGCGCATCCGCGTGACGGAGCGCGACGCGGAGGGGCGTGCGCTGGTTGCGATTGCCGACGTGACGATCGCCGGCTTCTCCGGCGGACGCGGTGGGCGCGGCTTCTACTTCAGCGGACATGCCTTCCCGCTCAAGCCCGGCGAGCGCGAGCGCTACACGCTCGATCCCGATCCGAATGATTTCCCCGGCTACTGGTCGTCGAAGGTGGTCGGCGGGCTGATCGACGGGGGTGAGAACGCCCTCTTCCAGGAGCTCACGCAGGAGGAACGCCCCGCCCCGACGTGGTCACCGGCGAGCGCGTCCGCCCAGCGACGCTTCCTCGCGGGGCTCGATGTGCTGCACGATCGCGGCGCGCTCCACGACTTCGAGCAGGGCAAGCGCGACTTCATCGGCGCGCACGGCGACACGCCGCTGCTGCTCGTGCAGGGACCTCCCGGCACCGGCAAGAGCTACACCACCGCATTCGCGCTGCTCGCGCGGTTGCAGGGCGCAATGGCCGAGGGTCGGGACTTCCGTATCTTCGTATCCTGCAAGACACACGCCGCCACGGATGTCGTGCTGACGAACCTCCGCGACGCGATTCGCGAGCTCCGCGCGTTCGGCGAGGCGCATCCGGACGTGATCGGCCCCCTCATCGATCCGGGTCTCTTCGCCGTGCCGATCTTCCGCCTCGATCCGCGCAGCGAGCCGGACGACGGGATCGTCGCGCTCCCGCGCAAGGCGCACCTCGAGAAGGGCGAGGCGCAGGCCGTCGAGCGCATCAGCGCGGCGACGTGGTGCGTGGTCGGTGGAACGCCGGGCGGAATGTACCGCACGATCACCGATCGCTGGACGGCGAAGAGTCTCTTCGGACACCCGCTCGCCGATCTGCTCGTGCTCGACGAGGCGTCGCAGATGAGCATCCCGGAGGCCATCATGGCGGCGCTGCCGCTCGCGCCGGACGGTCGCGTGATCGTCGTCGGCGATCATCGTCAGATGCCGCCGATCGTGAAGAACGACTGGGCACGGGAGACGCGGCGCACGTTTACGGAGTTCCGCAGTTACGAATCACTCTTCGAATCGCTACTCGCACAGACACCTCCGACCATCCGCTTCGAGGAGAGCTTCCGTCTGCACGCCGACATGGCGGACTTCCTGCGACGCGAGATCTACGCGCAGGACGGCATCGACTACCACTCGCGTCGCCGCGACGTGATCCCCGCGCCGCGGCGCCCGATCACCGATCCACTGGTGCAGGCGGCGCTGCGCCCGGAGCATCCGCTGACGGTGATCGTCCATGACGAGGCACAGAGTCAGGTGCGCAATCGCTTCGAGCAGGAGCTGATCGCGCCGATCCTCCGCGAACTCGCCGCCGCGGAGGCGTATGCCTACGATCCGGACGACGGCCTCGGCGTGGTGGTGCCGCATCGGGCGCAGCGAGCGGCGTTGCAGGAGGGTATCCCGGAGCTGACGCGGCTCGATCCGGAGACGGGCGAGGTGCTGGTCTCGGCGGTCGACACCGTCGAGCGCTTCCAGGGCGACGAGCGCACGGTGATCCTCGTCGGCACGACGGAGAGCGATCGCGACTACCTGCTGGTGTCCGGGAAGTTCCTGCTCGATCCGCGCCGGCTGACAGTGGCCTTGAGCCGCGCGAAGCGGAAGATGATCCTCGTGGCGGCGCGCTCGGTCTTCGAGATCTTCAGCGCGGACGAGGAGACGTTCCAGCACGCCCAACTATGGAAGAACCTGTTGCGCTCAACGTGCACGGTGCCGCTGTGGCGCGGTGAGCGCGAGGGCATCGGCGTCGAGGTGTGGGGCAATCCGCCGAGTTCGGAGGCGTAGATTACTCCGCCTGCGGGGCGATCTCGCGGACGATCTGGACGGGCACACCGTCGGGGTCCTGCACCCACGCCGCGCGCAGGCGGCCGATGAAGTCGTGCGGGGCGATCAGCGGCGGCACGCCCTTCGCGAGCAGATCGGCGTAGATCGTGTCGACATCCTCGTCGGTCCAGAGCACGATCTCGGCGCGAGCGGGGCCGCTCCCGGCGGGGAGTCCGTGCACGGCGATCGCGGCCTTGATCGACGCGATGCCCAGCACGAGGCCGCCGAGGCGCAGCTCGACGTGCTGCGGCGTCCCCTCGGTCGGCGTGCGGAAGGTCTCCACGAAGCCGAAGTGCTCGCAGTAGAAAGCGATCGCCTGCGGGACATCGGCCGAATAGAGGTTGACCTGAGGATCCTTGAACACCATCATGCACTCCTCGCTATGTACCTGGACTCACCAACGCCTCATTACCCAGCATACTCCCCACGAGAAGAAGCAATCTGGCAGTGTCACTCCACGAGATTCATGTAAACTGAATGATCATAGAGTTACCATCGATGGAGATGCTGGAGGGTTGAAGACGCGGAATGTTCGTCTATCTTGATGAGACAGGGGACACGGGCTTCAAGTTCGACAAAGGGTCCTCACGCTACTTCGTCGTCACCATACTCTTGACCGCAGATCCACTCCCGCTTAACGGTGCCATCGAAGAGTTTCGCAGCATGAACCATTTCGCCATAGACCACGAGTTCAAGTTCTATAGTTCGCCCGACTCCGTGCGCTCCCTCTTCCTGCGGCTCATCCCCAAGCATGAATGCCTGATCCGATGCCTCGTCGTCGACAAGCGTCTGATCACCAGACCTCAGATGCAGAAGAAGGAAACCTTCTATAACCATCTGGTGAAGATGCTGCTTCGCTACGATAACGGCAGGCTGCGAGATGCCCAGATCGTGCTTGATCGACGAGACCGGAAGAAGAGCAACCAGACGCTCGCGGCCTATCTTCGACGAGAAGTCAATGGCTCGGGAACTGCCGAGAAGAAGATCGCGGATATCAGGTTCCACGACTCCCGATCGGACAATCTCATACAGGCCGTGGACATGGCCTCCGGCGCAATCAATGCCTACTACAGCAAAGGTCGCCCCGAGTTCATCGACATCATTCGTCCACGCATCGACGATATCTGGGAATATGAATCCTAGAGGATATGATGAGGCCCCGACCTATCCGGGAGCTTGTCCGGAACGCCACCGCTGTTGGCAGCTATTCGATCGAGGCCTCATCACGTATGGAACGATAGTACCGCGAGCCGGCCCCCAACTCAAGCCCACGCTCCCGGTGTTGTACGATGCTGTCAGTGCCGGACTGGGTCACATCCGATCCGATTCCATGTTCGGAATGCTGTTGGCGGGATTTCAGCGAATCACGTCATCTTGCCGCGACCGCTATACTATTGCAACTAACGTCGTATCCCGGCAGTCGCCCTCAGGAGTACGCAAGATCATGGCGTCACCCATCCTCCCGTCCAACCCCGATCGCTTCATCGAACTCGTCCACAATCGCCCCGTCATCTACGACGGCTCCATGGGCGCCACCATCCTCAACATGCAGCTCACGCCCGAGGACTACGCCGGCAAGGACGGGTTCAACGACTACCTCGCCACCGTCAAGCCGAACGTCATCGAGCAGATCCACGCCTCCTTCCTTGAAGTCGGCGTCGATGTCATCGAGACCGACACCTTCGGCAGCAGCTACATCAAGGCCGAGGAATACGGTCTCGGCGCGCAGACCTACGATCTCAACTACAACGCCGCCTCGCTCGCCCGGCGCGTCGCCAACGAGTTCAGCACGTCCACCAAGCCGCGCTTCGTCGCCGGCTCGATGGGACCGACCGGCCTCCTCCCCGCCTCCGAGGATCCGATGCTCGGGCAGCACCGCTTCCAGGATGTCGTCGAGCTCTTCCTCGATCAGGTGCGTGGCCTCATGGATGGTGGTTCCGATGTCCTCATCATCGAGACCGTGCAGGATATCCTCGAGCTGAAGGCCGCGATCCACGCCGCGCAGCGCGTCTTCACGGAGAAGGGTCGCCGCATCCCGATCCAGGCGTCGATCACGCTCGACACCTCGGGACGCATGCTCCTCGGCACCGACATCGCCGCCGCCCTGAACATCCTCGAACATCTGCCGGTCGACATCATCGGCCTCAACTGCTCGACCGGTCCGGACTACATGCGCGAACCGGCACGCTACCTCGGCGAGTACAGCACGAAGCCCGTCTCGATCATCCCGAACGCCGGGATCCCCATCAACGTCAACGGCCTCGCCGTCTTCCCGATGGAACCGGACCCGATGGCGCGCGGCCTCCGCGAGATGGTCGAGGACTTCGATGTCAGCATCGTCGGGGGCTGCTGCGGCACCACACCGGATCACCTCGCCGCGATCATCCACGACATCGAGGTGAAGCCCGTCTCGCCGCGCCCGTCGAAGCCGCTGCCGCAGGTCGCGAGCATGATCCGTGCCGTCGATCTGCAGCAGAATCCCGCGCCGACGATCATCGGCGAGCGCGTCAACACGCTCGGATCGCGCAAGGTGAAGCGCCTGATCCTCGCCGACGATCTCGATGGCGTGCTCGAAGTCGCGACCAGTCAGATGGAAGAAGGCGCGCACACGCTCGACGTCTGCGTCGCCCTCACCGAGCGCTCCGATGAGCGCGACACGATGCGCAAGCTCGTGAAGAAGCTCGCGCTCACCGTCGATGGTCCGCTCGTGATCGACTCGACCGAGGCAGATGTGCTGCGCGATGCGCTCGAACAGTATCCGGGTCGCGCGATCATCAACTCGATCAACATGGAGAACGGCCGCACGCGCATCGAGACCGTGATGCCGATCGCCCGCGATCACGGCTCGGCGGTCATCGCGCTGACGATCGACGAGATCGGGATGGCGAAGACGCGCGAGCGCAAGCTCGAGGTCGCGAAGGTCATCCATGACATCGTCACGCAGGAGTACGGCCTTGCGCCCGAGGACCTCATCTTCGACGCGCTGACCTTCCCGCTCACGACCGGTGATCCGGAGTTCATGAACTCCGCGATCGAGACGATCGAGGGCATCCGCATGATCGAGGAGGCGCTCCCGGGCGTCCTCACGGTGCTCGGCGTTTCGAACGTCTCGTTCGGCATCAACCCGGCCGCGCGCAAGGTCGTCAACGCCGTCTTCCTCTACCACGCGATCAAGGCCGGACTCGATCTCGCGATCGTCCACCCGTCGCACGTGGTGCCGTTCGCCGAGATCCCGGTCGAGGAGCGCGATCTGGCGGAGGATCTGATCTTCAACCGCCGACCGGATGCCCTCGCCCGCATCATCGAGTTCTACGAAGGCAAGACCGAGGACACCTCCAGCGGTGTCGATCCGATGGCCGGGATGACCGTCCGCGAGCGCCTGCACTACCGCATCGTCTTCCGCAAGAAGGACGGCATCGAGGCGGACATCGACGAGGCGGTCGCCGAGAGTGGCGACGCGGTCGAGATCCTGAACGGCGTGCTCCTCCCCGCGATGAAGGAAGTCGGCGACAAGTTCGGTGCCGGTGAGCTGATCCTGCCATTCGTGCTGCAGTCCGCCGAGGCAATGAAGAAGGCCGTTACCCAGCTCGAGAACTACCTCGAGAAGGTCGAGGGGACGACCAAGGGTACGGTCGTCCTCGCGACGGTCTACGGCGATGTCCACGACATCGGGAAGAACCTCGTCAACACGATCCTCACGAACAACGGCTACACCGTGCATGACCTCGGGAAGCAGGTGCCGATCTCCACGATCATCGACAAGGCGGTCGAGGTGAACGCGACGGCGATCGGCCTCTCGGCGCTGCTGGTGTCGACAAGCAAGCAGATGCCGCTCTGCGTGAAGGAGCTGCATCATCAGGGGCTCAACTTCCCGGTGATGATCGGCGGCGCGGCGATCAATCGCCCGTACGCGCATCGTTCGCTCTTCGTCGAGGAGGACACGCCATACGAGGCGGGCGTCTTCTACGCGAAGGATGCGTTCGAGGGGCTCTCGCTGATGGACACGATCATCGACGAGAACGCGCGCGAGAAGCTCGTGTCGGACAATCTCGACGCCGCGCTCCGCACGCTGAACAAGCCATCACGCGAGTCGTTCTCCGTGCCGGCACCCTCGACCGACACGACGCGCTCGAACACGTCGCTGGTCGAGCCGCCGACGCCGCCGTTCTGGGGCGTGCGCGAGATGACGGACTTCACGCTGGCGGATGTCTGGCCGCATCTCGATCTGCAGACGCTCTTCCGCCTGCATTGGGGTGGCAAGGGTCTGAAGGGCGAGGAGTGGGAGAAGATCCAGAACGACGAGTTCCTGCCGCGCCTGCATCAGATGCAGAAGCATGCGGAGGAGACGGGCTGGCTGAAGCCGCGCGTCCGCTACGGCTACTTCCCGGCGAACTCGCAGGGCAACGACCTGATCATCTTCGACCCGGAGGATCACGAGCGCGAGCTGCTGCGCTTCGACTTCCCGCGCCAACCAGCGCGTGAGCGCCTCTGCCTGGCGGACTACTTCCAGCCGGTCGAGTCGGGCAAGAAGGATGTAGTCGCCTTCCAGATCGTGACGATGGGGCGCGATGCGACCCGCCGCACGGAGGAGACGCAGGCGCGTGGCGACTACTCGGAGAGCTTCTTCAGTCACGGTCTGAGCGTATCGAGCGCGGAAGGTCTGGCGGAGATGGTGCATCAGCGGATCCGCGCGGCGCTCGGGATCGGGCCGGAGGGCGGCAAGCGCTACTCGTGGGGCTACCCGTCGATCCCGGATCTGGCGCAGCACGAGCTGGTCGACAAGCTGCTCGACTTCAGCACGGTCGGCATCGAGCTGACGGAGGGCTTCCAGTTCGAGCCGGAGCAGACAACGGCCGCGATCGTGGTGCATCACCCGGAGGCGAAGTACTACGGCCTCGCGCGCACGGGAGGCGGCGAGGGCAGCATCTCCGCGGACGGCGAGGTCGTCGGCGCGAGCGTCGCGTAGCGCGAGTTCCGGTAGGGCGAACGCGCCGGTCGTACCCCGGCTTCACAGATGGCGCGCACAACGAGAGAGGGGCGGCACATTGTGTGCCGCCCCTCTCTCGTTCATCCGACCTGATTCATTGAGGATTTATATGATTCCATCTAATTCCTCTCTTTATGAATCATGTTCGCCTTCAAGGCATGATGAGCACCATTCTATCGCCGTCCAGTCTAAATTATCTCGACTTAGCAATCAGCGATACCACATTGACAATAGACACCCTCCCCCTCATACTAGTTTTGGGCCTGCTCGTCACTCCCGGCAGGAGTGACGCAACAAACACATCCGTCAGTGTTGAGATACCCGTAGAAAGATGGTGGACATGTCACAAACCCAAGCTCGGCATATCGCATTGGCCCGAGGCGAGGACAACATTCATAGCGTACAAGTCAGGCCATCGCTTCTGTTCTTCTGGCTCAAAACTGATATGACCGTTACAAACCAACGCATTAGCTGGCGATCTCCGAACACGCTGCTAGCTGTCATCCCACTGGGCTATGAGCAGGCCGCTTTTCCTCTCCAGAATACGGCCAGCATCGCGGCAACGGCCCGATTCTCACTCGGGCGTGCAATCTGGGGATTCTTCTGGACGATGGTTGGAATCGGAACAGTTTCATCTGGTGGGGCCGGGGCCGTCATCCTCGGTCTTGTCATCATGTATCTGGGTGTCGGACTGCTGCTAAATTCCTGGCGTATCAGCGTTGACGTCACCAACAATGGAGGCGGCTTCACCCAAGTCTTCGTTTCGTTCGTTGATCGCAAGATTGTTGAAGAATTCGCCCGTGAGGCACAGGATCGTCTCTTCACCAACTATGATGGTCTGCGCCACCAGGAGACGGTCGGATATGCGCAGGCGCAACTCTACACGCAGCAGGCGCAGCTCAACGCGCAAATGCAGTTTCTCGCCGCGGCAGGTCTCGCTGGCCAGCCACAAGATCCGCGAGCAGTGACGCAATCTCAGCCCGCATCGCTTCCGGTGAACAATGCCCAGACGCCACCCAGCGAAACCGGACCGACTGGCAACGCGTAGAACCCAGAAGTTCGACCACCAAAGCGGGGCAGAGAACGAGGCGGCACGGAGATGTGCCGCCTCGTTTCGTACCCCACGACGCACTCCATCTCTCCTCGCGAACTCCCATCTCTCGACTGTTCACGATCACGACAGCTATCTCGCCAGGACCTCTCCCGCGCCACCAGTTCGGATTGACACCCCTCCCTCGTTCACGTCTCCGGCAGGAGATGAACTCCTGCCCTACGCACCAGAAGCATCCCGCTTCGGGCGCGAGGCGCCGCCCGCGGCCATCCGCATCAGCTCGCTCGAGAAGTCGATGTCCCCGACCGAGCGCGCCGCGCGCTTCGCGTTGCCCGCGAACTGATGCTGGTACTGATCCCACGAGCTCGCCGTCATCGCCGTGCGGACATCCGCCTGCACCAGCGCGACGAGCTCCGTCGCGGCGCGCGCGATGCGATCGGTCAGCGCCGACGCCCCCCAGTCCTCCGGCGCCGCGAAGAGAGACGTCGGCACCGGGAGCGCGCGCAGGTACGCGAAGAGGCCGCGCATCTGCTCGTCGACGACCATCGCGTGACGAGACGTCCCCGCCGTCGCGGCGAGGATCGTCGGCGTCGCGATGATCAGGTCGTTGTCGAGGATGTCGATGAACGACTTGAAGAGCCCACTCACGCCCGCCTTGTAGACCGGTGTGCTGACGATCAGCGCATCCGCCTCGGCGATCACGTCGATCGCCGCCTGCACGCGCTCGCCCGGGTAGGTCGTGACGAGCGTCTGCGCGATCTCCCCGGCCATCGGCGCGAGATCGACCGTCGTGACGATCGCCTCGCGGCCTTGCGCGCGGAGAAGGTCGGTCACCTTCTGTGCGATGCGGTCGGAGAGCATGCGCGTCGTCGAGGGATCGCTGACGCCAGCGGTGATCGCGACGATCTTCACCGGGGTGCCTTCATTTACGTTGTCGGTCATGATGCCCCTCCTCAGTGCACGCTCGGGTAGCTGACGGCCTGGTTCGGGTCGTTGTCGAGATACGGCGACGCCCCGATCACGTTGTCGCCACGATGCTGGCGCGGCGCCGGCTGCCGCGGCTCGGCATCGCCGTACTTCGCGCGGACGAGCGAGGCGTGCGTCGGGGCATCCGGCACGCCGGGAGCACGTCGCCCCTCGAGCTCCTTGCGCAGCACCGGCACGACTTCCGTGCCCAGCAGCTCGATCTGCTCGAGCACCTGCTCGATCGGCAGACCGCCGAGATCGACGTTGAAGAGCTGGCGCTGGTAATCGCCGAAGCCCTCCTGGAAGGTGAGCGTCTTCTCGATGACTTCCTGCGGGCTGCCGACGCTCAGCGGGGTGCGCTCCATGTAGACCTCGAGCGGAGTGCCACCGAAGAGCGGGTAGCTCTCGAAGTACGGGCGGAACTGCGTGACGGCATCCTGCGAGTTCTTCGCGATGAACACCTGCCCGCCGAGCCCGACGATTGCCTGCTGCGCGGTGCCGTGCCCGTAGAACTCGTAGCGCTCGCGGTAGAAGTCGACGAGCGGCTTGAAGTGGAAGTTCGGCGCGAGGATGTGGTTCGCGAAGTAGCCATTCCCATAGTACGCCGCCTGCTCGGCGATCTCGACGGTGCGGATCGACCCGTGCCAGACGAACGGCGGCACGTCATCGAGCGGACGCGGCGTCGCCGTGAAGCCCTGTAACGGCGTGCGGAAGCTGCCCTCCCAGTCGACGACATCCTCCCGCCAGAGGCGATGCAGCAAGTTGTAGTTCTCGAGCGCCAGCGGCACGCCCTGGCGGATGTCCTGCCCGAACCACGGGTAGACCGGCACGGTGTTACCGCGCCCGATCATGAGATCGAGCCGCCCCTTGGCGAGGTGCTGCAGCATCGCGTACTCCTCGGCGATGCGCACCGGATCGTTGGTGGTGATGAGCGTGACTGCGGTGCTGAGCACGATGTTCTTCGTGAGCGCGGCGACGTGCGAGAGGATCGCGACGGGCGACGACGGCACGAACGGCGGGTTGTGATGCTCGCCGAGCGCGAAGACGTCGAGCCCGACCTCGTCCGCCTTCTGGGCGATGCGGACGATGTTCTGGATGCGCTCCGCCTCGCTGGGAGTGCGCCCGGTGAGGGGATCGCGGGCGATGTCGCCGATGGAGAAGATGCCGAACTGCATGATGGATGGGCCTTTCAAACGAGCCGAATGATGACGATTCAGATTCAGGTGGTCTCGACCTCGTCGAGCCGATCGCGCCATGTGGCAGTGAGCCGCGCGATGGTGGCGAGATCGTCGGCGGTGAGCGGATCGATGAAACGCTCGCGGACGGCGATCAGATGCGGAATGGTGGCGCGACGGAAGGCGGTGAAGCCGTCGTCGGTGAGAACGATCTCGGAGCCGCGCGTATCCTCCGCACAGACTTCGCGACGGATGAGACCGCGCTGCTCCATGCGCCCGAGGTGATGCGAGAGCCGGCTGCGCTCCCAGCCGATCTCGGCGGCGAGCTCGGACGAGCGGATGCGCCGCCCCTCGGCCTCGGTGAGGGCGAGCATGACGGTGTAGTCGCCGGGGGAGAGGGCGGAATCCTGCTGCAGGCGGCTCGCGAGCTGAGCGTTGAGTCGCTCGATGGTATCGCGGAACTCGCGCCAGATGCGCAGTTCGTCGCGGGTTGGGGTGTGTCGTTGCGTTCGTGATGTGACCATGCGCGCCTCCTCGTGATTGACATGTCAACGATACACCCAGATGATTGACATGTCAATCATCACTGTCCCACTCTCCGGGGATGGATGCCGTGGAGTCGCGCGTTGACACTCCGACGGCACCGACAGATCCGCGGCCAGAGATGCGTGGGGGCGACATGCAGTCGCCCTAACACATGCACGCCGTCCAGTCCCGCGGCGGGAGATGAACTCCCGCCCTGCCTCCGCATTCCGCACTCGCACGCCTCCCGTAGGGCAAGAGCTTGTCTCTTGCCATGCGCAACGCGGACGCCCGATCTCAGCGGCGGGAGATGAACTCCCGCCCTACCTCCGCATTCCGCGCTCGCACGCCTCCCGTAGGGCAAGAGCTCGTCTCTTGCAACGCGCGACGCGTCGCCGTCCACACGCTCGCACCCCGCTCGCATCCGTCCACCGGCGGGAGATGAACTCCCGCCCTACCTCCGCATTCCGCGCTCGCACGCCTCGCGTAAGGCAAGAGCTTGTCTCTTGCCACGCGCGACGCGTTGCCGTCCACACGCTCGCACCCGGCTCGCATCCAGCCCCGCGGCGGGAGATGAACTCCCGCCCTACCTCCGCGCATCCAATCGCACGCCTCCCGTAGGGCAAGAGACAAGTTCCTGACGCACACGACAGGTCGCCCTCAACCATCCTCTCGTCGCATCTTCCGCCGCGCCGCCACGCCGTGTATCCTCTCGACACAGACATCGCGCGAGTCGACCCCGATCGACCCGCTCACCCCACCGAGGAGCACCATGACCGAGCTCGATCTGCCGGAGTATCGTGACGTCGAGGCCGCCGCCGCGCGCATCGACGGGAGCATCCATCACACCCCCGTCCTCACCTCACGGCGCGTCAACGCCGAGGTCGGCGCCGAGCTCTTCTTCAAGGCCGAGAACCTCCAGCGGATGGGCGCCTTCAAGATCCGCGGCGCCTTCAACGCCCTCACCCAGTTCACCGATGCCCAGCGCGCCACGGGCGTCGTCGCCTTCTCGTCCGGCAATCATGCGCAGGCGATCGCCCTCGCGGCCGGCGAGCTCGGCATCCCCGCCACGATCATCATGCCGGAGGATGCCCCCGCCATGAAGATCGCCGCGACCAAGGGCTACGGCGCGGAGGTCGTCACCTTCAACCGCTACACCGAGGATCGCGAGGCCATCGGCCGCGAGCTCGCCGAGACCCGCGGCCTGACGCTCATCCCGCCGTACGATCACGCCGACATCATCGCCGGGCAGGGCACCGCCGCGAAGGAGCTGATCGAGGAGGTCGGCGAGCTGGACGCGATCTTCGCACCGCTCGGCGGCGGCGGACTGCTCGCCGGGACGGCGCTCGCGACGCGCGAACTCTCGCCGAACGCCGCGATCTACGGTGTCGAGCCCGAGGCCGGCAACGACGGGCAGCGCTCGTTCCGCAGCGGCGAGATCGTCCATATCGAGACCCCGCAGACGCTCGCCGATGGCGCGCAGACGCAGCATCTCGGCACGCTGACGTTCGCGATCCTCCGGCGCGAGGTCACGGACATCCTCACCGCGAGCGACGATCAGCTCGTCGACGCGATGCGCACGTTCGCCGCGACGCTCAAGGTGATCGTCGAGCCGACGGGCGCGCTCGGTCTCGCGGGGTTCCGCACGATCGCGGAGCAGCTGCAAGGCAAGCGCGTCGGCATCATCGTCAGCGGCGGCAACGTCGACATCGCGCGCTTCGCGAAGCTCGTCGGCTGACGCCCCCGCAATTCGAATTCGACCGCAAGGTTGTACGTGACCGGCGGACCGCCTACCCTCATCATGAGTCATGCACGACGAACCGCCGCCGCGCACGGCTCATGACGAGGACGATCCCATGCCATCCCCCACCACCATTCCCACCCCGACGGCATCCGCCTACGCCACCGACGATCTCCGCTGGCAGGCCGTCCTCGATCGCGATCCGCAGGCGGATGGCCACTTCTACCTCTGCGTGCACACCACCGGCATCTATTGCCGCCCGACCTGCCCCGCTCGCAAGCCGAAGCGCGAGAACACGCACTTCGTGACTACCCGCGCCGAGGCGATCCGCGAGGGCTATCGCGCCTGCAAGCGCTGCACGCCCGACGATGCGACCTCCTTCCCGCAGCGCCAGGCCGAGCTGATCGCCCAGGCCTGCGCGCTGATCGAGCGCACCGAGCGTCGCCTCACGCTCGACGAGATCGCCGCGCACATCGGCATGAGTCCGTATCACGTGCATCGTGTCTTCAAGCAGGTCACCGGCGTCACCCCCAAGGCCTACGGCGACGCCCATCGCGCCGAGCGCGTCCGCACGCAGCTCGCGACGACGCCCTCGGTGACGCAGGCGATCCACGAGTCGGGCTTCACGTCGAACGGGCGCTTCTACGAGACCTCGACGAAGCTGCTCGGCATGACGCCAGGCGATGTCCGCCGTGGCGCCTCCGGCATGGCGATCCGCGTCGCGATCGAGCCGTGCTCGCTCGGGCTCACCCTCGTCGCCGCGACGGATCGCGGCATCTGCTCGGTCATGCTCGGCGACGATCCGCAGCCCTTGATGGACGAACTGCTCCGCCGCTTCCCGAAGGCCGGCATCGAGACGGGCGACGAGACCTTCGCGGACCTTGTCGCCGAGGTGATCGCGGTCATCGAGGAGCCGTCGCGCAGCCTCGATCTGCCGCTCGATGTCCGCGGGACGGCCTTCCAGCAGCGCGTCTGGCAGGCGCTCCGCGAGATCCCCGTCGGCACGACCGCGACCTACAGCGAGGTCGCCGACGCAATCGGCGAGCCGAAGGCGGTGCGCGCGGTCGCGCAGGCGTGCGGGCGCAACAAGATCGCGGTCGTCATCCCGTGCCATCGCGTGATCGGCAAGGACGGATCGCTGACCGGCTACGCCTGGGGCACGGAGCGCAAGCAGACGCTCCTCGAACGCGAGCGCCTCGCTGCTGCAGACAATTGATCGCCAGCACCATCGCTCGTGATCGTGCGCCAACCTGAAACCGCGCGCGCGCCCACGAAAGTCCCCGAACGACAGGGAAGTCCCATGACGTCCCTGACCCAATATGACAAGGGCGGCGACAGGCAAACCCGTAGCCGAAGGGAACACATACCGGCGCACGAGCGCCCCCCAACATGATGTACCAACGCGCATCTGCGATCAGGATTTCACCGCAAGATGCGTCGTGGCAATCACCTGCCGTTCCGCGATCATCGGGAGAACGACGCTGCACCGGCAGCCTCGACGGACTCGTTCGCCCAAGGATCGATCGCGCATGGACACGTCGCTTCCCACCTCACGGAGCATCCCGCTCCCGACCGCCTTCGTGCGGCTCAGCTGGTCGAATCTCGCCGCGCAGATGGCCGAGCAGATCAGCCTCGCCGCCGCGCCCCTCATCGCCGTGATCGCGCTCGGCTCCGGAGCGGGAGGCAGCGGGCTCCTCCAGGCGATGCAGACGCTGCCCTTCCTGCTGCTCTCGATCCCCGCCGGCATCCTCGCCGATCGCGCGTCGCGGCACCGGATGATGCTCCTCGCGGAAGGCATTCGTCTCGGATCGCTGCTCGCGATCCTGGCGCTCGTGCTCACGGATCAGCTCACGATGACCCGGCTCGTTGCGCTCGGATTCATCGGCGCAACCGGCACCGTCATCTACTCTGTCTGCACGCCCGCCCTCGTGCCAACGCTCGTCCCGCGCGATCGCCTGATCGCGGCGAACGGCCGGCTCGAACTCGTCCGCAGCACGAGCTTCATCGCCGGACCCGCCCTCGGTGGACTGCTCGTCGGCTGGCTCGGCGGCAGCACGACCTACGCCCTCGCGACCGCCTGCTCGCTGCTCGCGCTGCTCTTGCTGACAGGCATCCGCGAGCCGGCGCGCGTCCCCACCCCGCGGCACACACCGATCGCCGACCTCCGCGAGGGCGCGACGTTCCTGTTCGGCAGCGTCCTGTTGCGACCGCTCTTCTTCACCGCGGTCTTCTTCAATCTCGGGTTCTACGTGCTGATGGGGATCTACGCGCCGTACGCGCACGATCATCTCGGTCTCTCCGCCGGCGAGATCGGTGTCACGCTCGCCATCGATGGCGTCGGCATGCTGATCGGCGCGACCGTCGCCGGATGGCTGATGCAACGGCTCCCCTTCGGACGCGTGCTCTGCATCGGCCCCCTCTTCGGGCTCGCCGCGATCCTCGTGATGACCGCGACGATCTGGTGGCAAAGCGTCTGGATCGCGTCGCTCGCGTTCTTCCTGATCGGCGTCGGCCCGATGGTGTGGACCGTCTCGTCGACGACGTTACGTCAAACCGTCACCCCGGATGCCCTGCTCGGACGTGTCTCGGCGGTGATCCTGACCGCGACGTTCGGAGCGCGTCCGCTCGGCGCGGGGATCGCGGCACTCGTGGGCAGCACGATCTCGCTGCGGGCGTGTCTGCTCGTCGCGGTCGTCGGCTTCGCGATTCAGGCGACGATCATCCTGCGTTCGATCCCGGCCCGCATGACAACGCTTCCCGCGCATGCGTGATGATCTTCACAGATCCTCCCGCAGATCATGCCCATGCGAAAGCTCCGGGCGCGCGACAAGATCGCTGCGATCCCCTAGCCCGATCTGATACACCAGCGAAACCATCGGTGTATCCAGGACGTTCGAGGGGCGAGAGGTCCAAGTTGGTCATCTTGCACGATCAGGTACCGCTTTCAGATGGATGAAGGAGACGCACCATGATCCTTTCGCAGTCGCTCACTCGCCGCACGCTCCTCACGCGCACCAGTCTGCTCACCGCCGCCGGGGTGATCGCGCCGCTCACCACATCGCTCCGCAGCGCCGTCGCTCAGGTGGGCGCGAGTCCGGATGGTGATGGCTGGCCGACTGGCTCCCAGCTCGTCACCATCGACGAACTGAACCTCCGCGCGGAGTCGAACAGTACGTCCGCGATCGTCGGCACGTATCCCGCTGGCACGGCCGTCGAGACGACCGGCGGCCCGGATGCCTCCGCCGGCGACCACCTCTGGTATCCCGTGCAGGTGATCGCCGATGGGGCCACCGGCTGGATGGCCTCGGACTGGCTCAATCCCGTCGACGCCGCCGATTCCTACACGGCCCACGTGAACTCCGACAACGTGAACGTCCGCGCGGAGCCCGGTCTGTCGGGAACGGTCCTCACCACGCTCAACTCGGGTGACACGGTGTACCTCGATCCGCTGCGCACCGTCGCCAATGCCGATGGCTATGCGTGGTCGCCGGTGCTGTTCGGCAGCTCGCAGACGTCATGCTGGATCGCCTCGAACTATCTCGGCGACCCGACCGCCACGCCGGAAGATCCGGATGATGGCGACTCCGGCGAGGTCCTCACGGTCAACTCGAGCGACGTCAATCTCCGTGAGGAGCCGGGACTCTCGAGCGCCGTCCTGCTGACGCTGTACAACGGACAGCCGGTCAACCGGATCGCGGGCGACGAGCTTATCGAAGCCGATAGCTATCGCTGGGTGCACGTCTCGGTGAGCGGCACCGCGACCGGGCACTCGGTCAACGCCGAGGGCTGGGTCGCCGCGAACTACGTCGGACTGGGGGATGCACCGGATCGCCCGTACACATCCTTCGAGATCGTCGATGGTCCGCTCAATCTCCGCGAGGAACCGGGTCTCTCCGGCGCGATCATCGCGACCTACCCCACCGGCGCGACCGGCATCTACACGGGCACGGGTCGTCGGATCACGACCGATGGCTACGACTGGGTCAATGTCGAGATGAGCGACGGGCAGGCCGGGTACATCGCGGTCGGGTTCACGCTGGATATCGCCTGATCCGATCCGATCATCCGCGTGTTGTCGAAGGACGTCCCGCATTTCTGCGGGACGTCCTCGGCATCAGGAGCTCGGCAAGGGTGAAGGCCCTGCGTCAGTAGGCGCGCGCGAGGATCACCTGCTGCGTCGTCCGCTTGCCGGTGACGATACATCGGCCTTCCTCACCCGGCTGATCGAACGGAATGCAGCGGATGGTGGCCTTCGTCTCGGCCTTCACACGGGCCTCATCAGCGGCATCCCCTCCCCACCAGACGCGATTCCAGCCGGCATTGGTCGCGATCCGCGCGGTCAGCTCGTCGTAATCGCGGACATCGGCGGTCATCGCCACGAGACGATCCGCCGCCGCGGCATAGAGTCGTGCCTGCATCGCGACAAGTTCGTCGGCGACCGCCGCTGCGATTCCCGCCATCGGCACCGTCCGCTTCTCGCCGGTGTCCCGCGCAACCAGCACGACCTGCTCGGCAGCGAGGTCGCGCGGCCCGAGCTCGATCCGGAGCGGCACGCCCTTCAGCTCCCAGTGATTGAACTTGAAGCCCGGCGACCGATCGTCACGATCGTCGACCCGGACACGCGCCACTTCCCCCAGCTGTCTCGCCAGCCGATGCGCCGCCGCGAGGACATCTTCCCCATTGCCGGATCGTCCCGGAATCGGCACGATCGCGACCTGGATCGGCGCGACCTTCGGCGGAAGCTTCAGTCCGCGCGCATCACCATGCACCATGATCGCCGCGCCGATGGTTCGCTGGCTGAGTCCCCACGAGGTGCTGAACGCGAACTTCCGCTCGCCATCACGATCGACGAACTGGATGTCGAAGGCGCGCCCGAAGTGATCGCCGAGATTATGCGAGGTCCCGGATTGCAGCGCCCAGAACCTGCCGCCCATCATCGCCTCGACGGTGTAGGTGCGATACGCACCGGCGAACTTCTCGGACTCCGTCTTCACGCCCGGAACCACCGGGATCGCGAGGTCGTTCTCGAGCAGATCCTGGTAGACCTCAAGCATCTGACGTGCGCGGGCATCGGCTTCCTCCGGTGTCGCGTGGGCGGTGTGCCCTTCCTGCCACAGGAACTCGCTCGTCCGCAGGAACGCCCGCGGGCGCTCCTCCCAGCGGAGGACACTGCACCACTGGTTCATCACGATCGGCAGATCCCGCCAGCTCTGCACCCAGCGGGCATAGGTCGGGCAGATGATCGACTCGGACGTCGGCCGCACCGCGAGCGGCTCCTCGAGCTCCTTGCCACCCGCGATCGTCACCCACGCCGCTTCCGGTGTGAAGCCCTCGATATGGTCGGCCTCCCGCTCCATCATCGACTTCGGGATCAGCAGCGGGAAGTACGCATTCTCGACGCCGACGCGTTTGAACCGCGCATCGAGTTGCTGCTGGATCAGCTCCCAGATGCCATACCCATACGGACGCAGGATCTTCGTCCCGCGCACCGGGGCATCATCGGCAAGCTCCGCCTTCTGCACCACATCGACGTACCACTGATCGAAATTGTCCTGATAATCGGCAATGGCCTGCGCATATTGCTG
>Ga0164243_10005219_pt1 | contig 19925 bp, 18 predicted proteins | sample OricompcompostOP_FD_108781 | JGI IMG/M metagenome (GOLD analysis project Ga0164243, IMG submission 108781) | Organic Plus compost microbial communities from Emeryville, California, USA - Original compost - Organic plus compost (OP) | ecosystem: Engineered > Solid waste > Mixed feedstock >... | reverse complement strand
TTGCGCGTGTTTGAAAACGTGCCGGAGATGTTGAGCAGTCGGCGGATCTCGCGGGGATCCCTTCCAGCCTCTCGCGCTGCCTCGTCGATTATCGTGTTCGCTGCCTGAAGCGCCTCTGGCTTGATATAACCGAGGGAGGGAAGCCAGCCGTCAGCCTTCTGCCCGACAAGGCGCAGCATGCGCGGCCCATACGCTCCTATCCAGATAGGAATATCATGAACCGGTGTCGGCCCTCGCTGTGCTCCTTTGAGCTGGTAATGTTTGCCATGAAAGCGGAGCGGGCTATCCTCGCTATCCCAGAGCCCGCGAAGGATCTCAACGGCTTCACTCAGGGCCTCAACAGCCTGTCCGCCCGTCAGCCGTTGGCCTCCCATTGCCTTGATCTGATCCCAGAAGGCCCCGGCACCGAGCGCGATTTCCAGTCGTCCGGCAGACAATAGATCAAGGCTTGCCGCTGAACGGGCCAGCAGCGCCGGGTTACGCAGGGGGACGTTCAATACATTGGCGGCAAGATGAATACGTTCCGTCTGTCCTGCAATCCATGAGAGCAGCGTCCATGTGTCAAGGAACGCGGGTTGATATGGGTGATCTTGAAAGGTGACCAGATCATAGCCAAGCTCTTCGCTCTGTTTCGCAAGCGCAACGACGCGCTCCGGCTTTTGAGCGGATGGCGTGATGAAGGTCCCGAACTTCAATAGATGACCATAATGCATACTACCTATCCTCTTTGGTTGATATGTCAACCATTATAATGCAGGAAAGTTGATATGTCAACCAGATCGTGTATAATACAGATATGGCAAAGCAAAAACTTTCTCAGAAACAGGAAGCTGTCTGGACCAGCTATCAGCGCATGCGTCTGCGTCTGGCCGGGCAGCTCAATCAAGAACTGGCACAGAAGACCGGTCTCTCTGAAGCGGACTTTGAGATTCTTTCGCTTCTCAGTCAGAAAGCGGAAGAGCCGGTGCGGGCGCTTGCGTTGCGTTGTGGCCTGGAATGGGAAAAAAGTCGCCTCTCTCATCAGCTCCGGCGTATGGAGGCTCGCGGGCTGATCACACGAGGGGAGTGCCCCGAAGATAACAGGGGAACGGTCATTCGAGCAACTGAGCTCGGGCGCAAGCTGGCCATAGAAGCGAGAGACTGCTATGAGCAGGCGGTCCAGCGCTATGTGATGGATGTGCTGACCCCGGAGCAACTGGAAGCGCTTGGGAGCATCTCGGAACGTATTCTCAAGCAGTTGGAGAAGCCGCATCGCTCATAGCTGACTTCAGGGTCGGGAGTCGTCCGGAGAAGTGCCCTCTGTTCCAGAAGGTGCATGCTGACGAGTGCGCTGTTCTGGAACATGAGCTTCTCTTCGTTGGCTGGCGGCAGGGATGAGGGCTCCGGTGCTTCTCGGAAACCTCGACGGCAATGGGCTTATCCAGCATGCTCGTCTGTTCTTCGGGCGTGGTAGTGAACCTATTCACGGAGTTTCTCGCCGGAGAAGCCGCTTCCACTGCTGTAGAAGGGAGAGCCTGCCTTATTTTCTATGGCTCTCTTCGTGGCCTTGCGCTATCTCGTGAGTGGTCTCCTCCAGAAACACGCGCAGCAAAAAGGTACCCCACGTTCGATAAGGACGCCATGCTTCCGCTACCTGCTCGATAGCCTGCGCGTTCTCTCCATATGCCAGCGCAAAGGCACGAGCAAGCCGTGGCTCGTTCGTGGGGAGAAAGTCGGGCTCCCCGGCGCCGCGCAGAAGCACGAGCTGTGCTGAGAAATCACCGATTCCCGGCAACTGCTTCAGATGCTCAAGTGCCTGCTCAGATGGAAGCGAGCGGAGGAAGTGGGCATTCAGCTTTCCTTCTATCGTCGCCCGGGCAAGCTGCTGAAGATAGGCGATCTTTCGTTCTGTCAGGCCCGGAAAGCGATCAAGTGTGAGCAGGCGGGAAGGAGCGGGAAAGGCATATTCGATATGGCCGTGAATGTCGACACTGGAACCCAGATCTCGCGCCATCTGTGCTTTTATCTTTGCTGCCTGAGCAATGCGTATGCGATGGCTGATTAAGGCCCAGGCCGCCGCCTCATAGGGGGAATAGAAGCAGACCGGTCGCAGGCCAGGAAATCGCTCCTGAAGGTTCTTCATAACCGGGTCGCGTTGTCCAACCAGGGGCCAGCCACGACCGTCGACGTCCAGTGAGAGGATGCGTGTGACCTGTTGGCGTACCGCTTCAGGGTCTGCATTCCCATACAGGTCAACCAGAATATGTTGATCCTGGCCCCGCACGCAGACACCCGCTATATCTTCTCCGTCATCAACGGTAAATGCCAGATGCAGATGATCTGCTATCTCATTCTGATAGGTAGCAGGGGTGAAGCCCTCAAGAAAGCGAATACTGGCCTTTAGCGAATAGGGGCCAGCAGCTTCAAGGATGAGTTGTTTCATTTTCCACCATGAACTGTAATGGTATAGCCATCCGGGTCAACAAACGAGAAGGTACGACCAAAGGGACCATCAAACGGGCGTTGTACGATGGGGCTTCCGGCTGCTTCCAATGAGGCGCAAAGCTCATCTGCATTATCGCAGGCAAGCCAGAGAGCGACACCCCATCCCAGGCGAGGAACGTCGTCCAGATTGACCAATGGCTCACGAATAGCAAAGGGAATGGGAGAAGTAGCAAAAACGACGGCATTGGGCGGACTCTGAGGGGCCTCACGCAATCCCAGGACTTCGGTATAAAAACGGCGGGATGCCTGAAGATCCCGCACCTGTAAGGCCAGAAAGTCAGGACCGAGAATATGAGCCATAAACTCTCTCCTCAACGGTAGTGTTCTTTGCTATACTACTATCAGTGTGCTGACATTATATCAGACCCTGATATAATTGTCAAGCAACCTTTTGTGAGGAAGGCGAGAGAAAGATGCTGGAACATCAAGTAGGGTATCAATTGAAAAGGGCAGAGCATGCCTTACGCATGCAGATGGATGCCGCGTTGCGGGAGATCGGGCTGACCACTCCGCAATATGCGGCTCTGAGTGTGCTCAAGGAGCAGCCGGGATTATCGGGGGCAGGGCTGGCCCGCCGCTGTTTTGTGACGCCACAAACGATGAACGCAATCATTGTGAATCTGGAGGAAGCGGGCTTACTGGTGCGGCGTTCTCATCCCGAACACGGACGGGTATTACAGGCATATATAACCCCGAAAGCTGAAGAACTGGTACAGGAAGCTCACCGGCGGGTCAGAGCCATTGAGGCACGAATGACGGGGCTGCTTTCTCAGGAGCAACAACAGCAGGTGATGGAAGCGCTACAGGGCTTTGCCGACATTCTGGAAAAGGAGAGCAGAAAAGAAAGCGACCGTGCCTGAGAGCAGATGTAAACCCTGAAAACCGAGAGAAAGCCTTTTGTTCAAATCCCGTGATAGGGAGAAAAGGTATTTAGACCTATCTATCTGGATATCGATCCTGAGCAGATCGGGCTTCAAATCCCTTAATCGGGAGAAAAGGTGTTTAGACCCAGCAAAGGCTGGCTCTATCTTATCATTATCGCCATATGGTTTCAAATCCCATGATAGGGAGAAAAGGTATTTAGACGGCCGGGGTTCTCGTACCGCTTCAGAGGCCTCTATCGCCAGGCCGGTTTGCGGGAACCTCCGTTTTTTGCCTCGTTTTGCGGGTGGAAAAAGCGCCTTTTTGGGGTTAGAAATGTGCTGACCGGGCTTTTAGAGCTGTGCGGATACCTGTGCACGAGAGCGCGGGAGCACCAGGTTCCCGCAGAATGTGTCATCGTGTGTCAGAGATAAGCGGTTCCTCCGAGAAATATTCTCTCTATCAGTATAACATATGGAGATAGGTGCAAGCAAGATTATGAACAGGGCCGACAGAGCGTAGCTAGAAATGAAACAGCAGCATCTACGAGAAGCTACACATCACTGCTGTATACATGAAGGTCTGCCCGTTTTTTTTAAAGACGAAACGCTCAAAGAGAAGCTGCCTCCTGTTTTGTATAAAGCGCTTCGCGGACGTCTTCAAGCGTCGTCACGAGGCGGTAGGCTCTCGCTTGCTCTTTGTCATAGACGGTAGCCCATTCTTGCCAGAAGACGAGCAGTGACATGCAGATCCAATGGAAATCGGCTTCGGTTGGGCTGGGGATCAAGAGGGCAGGTTCTTCATAGGTTGCTTCTCCGCCGCCTGTTGCATAAATCCGGACGTGCTGATAGCCTCCTTCACCGGCGTGGTGGCGTTGCAGGACCTGCCAGACCTGTTCCCTTGAGAAATGAACACCTGAGAAGCCTTTCCCTAAACCAAACAGAATGCAGATTTGTTCGTCCTGTGGCGGCCTTGTATAGTACCGTGTTGTACAGGGAATGGCCTGCCGGACGAGAAGCGCTTCCAGTGTGGCAAGCTGTTCCTTCAGCTCCTGATCGGAAAGCACCTCATTTGCTGGCCCGGGAACACGGTTTATCTGATAAGTGAGATGCGCATTTTCGTTGAAGAAGTAGCCAGAAAGACGGAGCCGAGGAAGCATTTCAGCAACGGTATCAATAGCGTGCTGAAGATGGGCGGCATGCTCCTCGGGAACTGTGACGCTCGCTGACCAGAAGGGAACAACAAAGGCAGAGCGAAACCCCATCAGTTGCAGGCTATGGGGCAGGTCGGGAAGCTGGAACATGGGTCGAACCTCTTCTACTACGTAAAACTACGCAAAAATGAGTATGCTGATGAGGTCTCAGTCTAACAAACTTCAGAGCGCCTGTCCAGCACTTCGATATTCTGGCAGGAGAACTTTTCTCTGTGGAAAAGAACACTTGCCCGACCTGCCAGCGAAAGATGACAGAAGATGGCATCTTTCAGTGTCTATACTACGTGCAGCTACATTGATTAGAAAGGAGTGGGGGAACGCATGAAACCCTTAGCTGGCAAAGTAGCCGTTGTTGCCGGGGCAACTCGTGGTGCTGGTCGCGGAATTGCGCTGATGCTTGGGGAAGCGGGCGCAACCGTCTATGTCACTGGTCGCAGTACGCGCGAGCAGCCGTCCGATATGGGAAGGCCTGAAACAATTGAGGAGACCGTAGAGTTAATCGCCGAGCGTGGCGGTGTTGGTATTGCCGTCAGAGTAGATTACAGCGTTGATGAAGAGGTGCGCCAGCTCTTTCAACGGGTCGGGGAAGAGCAGAACGGACAGCTTGATATCCTGGTCAATGATCTCTGGGGAATAAATTCTATGCAGTACTGGGAAAAGCCGTTCTGGGAAACTCCTCTCTCGCATGGGTTGCTCATGCAGGAGCGAGCGCTTTTCACCCATCTGAGAAGCAGTTATTATGGGGCGCCGCTTATGGTTGCACGCAAGCAGGGATTAATCGTTGAGGTGACGGATGGCGTGGGATATCATTACCGGGGCAACCTGTACTATAGTCTGGCAAAGGTAGGAAATGTCCATCTGGCTGAAGCGCTGGCCGCCGAGTTGCGACCATATCATGTCGCGGTGGTTTCCCTGACGCCCGGCTATTTGCGCTCTGAGGCGATGTTGGAAAAACGGGGTGTGACAGAAGCCAACTGGCAGGAGGTGATTAAAACTGATCCGCATTTTGCCGCTTCTGAAACGCCCGGCTTTATCGGACGCGCCGTCGTCGCCTTAGCATCCGATCCCGATGTTTTTGCGAAAACCGGCCAGAGTCTGAGCAGTTGGGATCTCTCTGAGGAGTATGGTTTCACTGACCTCGATGGCCGCCGACCGCATTGGGGCAGGCACATAGCAGAACATGGGCTGTAGGAAGACGACGAAGGGGAGCAGGCAAATAATATAGCAATACGATATTGCTGAAGAGGGCAATAGTCGCTTCTCACTCTGTGGTGGGAAGCGACACTATGCCCGACGGCAGTCCAGGGAAACCGTTCCCGTGAACTGCCGCTTCTCTCTTGCCCCTTGCTGAGAGACGTATTCCCCGGTTGTGAATATGAATACCGTATGAATGGACGAATGTTTGTCATTTTGCGGACCGGGAGAGCGTCCCTACTTTGCCTGCTCTTGATACCAGCGAATCGTAGCCGCAAGCGCTTCCTTCAGCGGCGTCGCGCGCAGCCCAAAGGCCCGTTCAATCGCGCTTGAATCGACAATTTGCGGCTCAGTATGCTGGTAGAAGAGCTCTCTGTATTCTTCTATAAAGGTCTGGTCGAAAATGCCTTGCTCCTGGCCATATTCAATAGACGGAATGGGGAAGAGCTGAAGCTGATAGCCCAGTTCTTGTTCAATCAATTGAATGATCGTGCGCGTCGAGACCACCGGGGCAACAGGCAAGAGCCATTCTTTCCCAAAAGCTTCGTCGCGCTCCCCGAGCGTTGCCAGGCTTCTGGCGATATCGGGCATGTAGCTGTAGCTATGCGGAAGATCGCTGTTTCCTAATACCAGAACTGGCTGTTTCGAGAGGGCTGCGGGAAAGACGTATTGTCCCAGAGACGAATTGAGCACGCGGGGGCCAAAGAAATCCGCGGCCCGCCCGATGGTAACGCGTGCCTTGCCGACCCGATGTGCTTGCAGATAGCCCCAGGCAAGTTCGGCTCGCAGCCGCCCTTTGCGAGATGTGGCGGTATGCGGTGTCTCTTCCGTCATCGGTTGTCCATGCGTTTCGCCATATAAGTACAGCGTGTCGATGACAACTAATCGTGCCCCGTGGATTGCCGCGCTCTCAATCATGTTCTCCTGGAGACGAGGAAGTATTTCAGGCCAGCGCTCATAGGGCGCATGGGTGGCATTGTAGATGACTGCGGCTCCCTGGCTGAGCTCACGGGCCACAGTGGGATTGGAAACGTCGCCTGCAATCAGCTCCGCCCCGGCGGGAACTGCTCCTTTGCCGCTGCGGTTGACCAGACGAACCTGTTTGCCTCGGGCCAGCAGTTCCTCAGCGAGAGTGAGCCCGACCGGGCCGGTGCCGAAAATGACGTGTAGTTCCTGTGATTTGTTCATCTTTTTCCCTCTTTCACTGGTAAATGAGATGTTGTGAGAAGGCTCCTCACCCTTCATGACAGCCGTTCTCAGGGGGCCCCATGTGAGACGGGCTTTTGAGTTGTTATCCGAACAATGGAAGAAAATCGAACAAAGTTAGATAACAGCCAGATGTGCCCGCACCCTTCGAGTGACGGATAGAACGACGATAGAAAATCGAACAAAGTTAGATAATGGATAAACAAAAAAGGGCTCTCGCTCAGGCGGAGGAACTCCATGCCTGTAGCAGGCTCTGAAGCGTTTGCTTGGCCAGGCGTTCGGCTCGGTCGTCCTCTTTTTGAGAGCTATCAACAATAAACAGGGTGACTAATCCGTGAAGGAGCGCCCAGAGCGCTTCAACTGCCTCCTCGGGATTTTTCAGCGTGACATTCTTGCTTTGTGCCCACCGCATAAGTGTATCCAGAACAATTTTACATGATACCTGAGCGGCCTGGACTCGCTCCTGTGAATCTAGCGCAACTCCCAGACCATGCATCAGTTGATAGAGTTCGGGATAGACCCGGGCGAACTGGCAGTATGCATCCCCTATTTTATTTAATTGTGCTTCAGGTGAGAGCGCTTCACCGTCTGTGGCGTAGCATGCCCGCTGCATGCTTGTCGTCAACAGATGAAAACCTTCGCGAACCAGCTCCTGAAGGAGATCTTCTTTGTTCGCGAAATACTCATACACCATCGGCGGGCTGTACTCGATATGTTCCGCAATCTTGCGAATCGTAACCGCAGACCAGCCCTGTTGTCGAGCGATGTGGCGCGCGGCTGCGAGAATGCCATCCCGCATAGCCTGTTTTTCGCGCTCTCGACGTTGTTTCAGGGTCATTTTCTACTTCCATTCAAAAATCTAACTTTGTTAGAAACAAGGATACCAGAGAAATTGGCAAAAGTCAAGCCGATATCGATCGTTCAAATCCCGTGATAGGGAGAAAAGGTATTTAGACGCTGTGCTACTGGCCGAGATGCAGGAACAATACGGTAGGTTCAAATCCCGTGATAGGGAGAAAAGGTATTTAGACTGCCGGGGTTCTCGTACCGCTTCACAAGCCTGTCGCTGGGCCGGTTTGCGGGAACCTCCGTTTTTTGCCTCGTTTTGCGGGTGGAAAAAGCGCCTTTTTGGGGTTAGAAATGTGCTGACCTGGCTTCTAGAGTCGTGCGGATACCTGTGCACGAGAGTGCGGGAGCACCAGGTTCCCGCAGAATGTGTCATCGTGTGTCAGAGATAAGCGGTTCCTCCGGAAAATATCCTCTCTACCAGTATAACGTATGAGGTGGATGAAAGCAAGGTCGTTTCCGCAGGCATATAAAAGCCGAGCGCTGCATTGATGCGCTTTTGTATGCTTCCTGTAGAATCCCCTTGTTCCTCGCAAAAGAGGGAGCAGCAACGAGAGAAGCCGAGCATCTTTGCTTTGCAAGGGCTCATATTTCCCGTCAGGCACACGCGTCTTCAGACGAAGAGGGAACGCTACCCCTCTCCTACCTGTGCTGGTGACGCATAAGGGCCAGATTATCTACTCCCTCCATGACGATAGAGAGAATGTCGTGCGTTGTCTGTGCTAAGGATGCAGTCTCATCCTCTTTACTGAGCTGAACGGCTGCTCCGCAAATGGTCCAGCTCATCACTCGGGCTATCATCTCCGGGGGGACACGCCATTCCTTCTGCTCCTGTTTGAGCCGCATCAGCAGGAAATTGAAGAGTTCTTGCTGAGCAGTTCGCTCAAGGGAGGAATCAATAATCCGCAGGGGGTGACAGCGATGGTATACGCGCTGGAAATACGTGAGCACAGCATAGATCAACTGGTGTAGATTTTCTCGGCTCAATGGCTCCTCTGAAGGGAGCTGCCTGGCGAGCAGGGTGCGAAAGCGCTCCTGAAGAATCGCATCGAGCAATGCGTATTTGTCGGGGAAGTGCGTATAGAATGTTCCGCGATGTATATTCGCTCGGTCCGCTATTTCCTGCACACTGATAGCGGTAAACCCCTTTTCAGCTTTGAGATCCATGAACGCTTGCTGGAGTACCTGTCGCGTTCTCTTTACGCGGCGATCGATTGTCTTCGGGCGGGTTGCCATACGTGCTATCCTCTCTGGTTTTCGTTCTTTCCTGACACTATTTGACAGATCCCCTTGTTTGTCGCTTAGGGGACAAAGCTGCTTGACTGCTTATTGTTCTTCAGAGCGATGTCCTTCTATTATAAACAGGAGTTCGGCAGATAGCCAGAAGCCAATGTGTCCCGGAACAGGAGAGCCTGTCGCCGGTCAAGGGGGTGAACGCCTTCCTTTACTCATTGAGAGCAGCACATAACTCATTGTATCTCTATATCTAAGCTTTATTCTGGAAAGAGAGGAATAGACGTGCCTTTTTTCTTTATACTTGTTTTAGCGCTAGGTACCTTTGCCATTGGCACTGATGAGTATCTCGTAGCTGGCCTGTTGCCGACGGTTGCGGCAGAAATGAAGGTCTCTCAGGGAGTTGTCGGGCAGTTGGTGACTGTGTTCGCCCTGACGTATGCGTTAAGCTCGCCCTTGTTAGCCGCTGTGACGGTGCATCTGCCTCGCAAGCGCGTGCTCCTGGGGGCAATGGTGCTTTTCTCCCTGGCGAACCTGCTCGCTTTTTTTGCTCCCTCTGCCGTGTGGCTCTTTCTTACCCGTTTCCTGGCTGCGCTTGCGGCCGCGCTTTATACGCCGACAGCAATGGCAACGGTAGCCCAACTGGTTGAAGGAAAGCTTCGAGCGCGTGCGATGTCGCTTGTTCTGGCCGGTACAACAAGTGCGCTGGTGCTTGGCTTGCCGCTTGGAAGCTGGATAGGGACCCTTTTCGGCTGGCGGATGTCATTTGGACTGGTTGCGTTGCTTGGCGCGATTGTGACCGTATTCCTGGGTATCCTGTGTCCTCACATCCCCCCTGTCGAGAACATGGTGACCTGGCGTGAACGCTTTCAGTTACTCGGGAAAAAGCAGGTGTTGCAGGCCCTGGGGATTACCTTCTTTGGGCTGGTTGCCGGTCACATGCTGCTCACCTATGTTATGCCGTTCTTGAAGCGCTTGACCACCTTTGATGCTGCCACGTTAAGCATAGTGCTTTTCGGCTCTGGCATCGCTTCTGTTATGGGCAACCTGATAGGTGGTCATCTGACCGATCGTCTTGGAATACGGCAGGTCCTTATTGGCGTCTATAGCTTCCTTATTCTCAACACCTTGAGTTTCGCTCTGTTGATGCTGTTTCCGAAATCGGTCGGGGTCAATATCCTTGTAGTGGCGCTCTTCTTCCTGTGGGGCCTGGCAAGCTGGCTCGGTGCTCCCGCACTCAATAGTTATCTGGTCTCAATCGAACCTCAGGCGGCAACCGTTGTGCTTTCTTTGAACTCGATGGTCATGTTTTTGGGGATTGCGGGTGCTGGAAGTGTGGGGGGACTGGTGCTCAGTACTGCCGGGGTAGAGTACCTGGCCATTGTATCGAGCATCCTCGAAGCGCTTGTGCTGATCCTCGTTCTGAGGAGTGGCCAACGTTTGAGGCTGGCTGCTTCGTGATTGCCTGCTGCCGCAAAGCGGGGTGGCTGCTTGGAAGCTTTCTCTGCTTTGCGGTGGATTTCTCAATACTTCTGGCTGCCTGTCCTGACGCATGTTTCTGTGAGAACAGGCAACCTATCCTGAATCGGATTTATGCTCCGCATGGCTTCCCTGATACTTTGAGCGGCTGTCCTTGACACCCTGCTTTTTCCCCTGCTATACTTCTACTATGTTCATAGCAATTTAGTACATTAGTTGTTTTGCACGGTACGAGGCCGAACATGATAGAGTTTCATCTGGAGAAGCGCACTGGCGTAGCGCCATATATGCAGTTGGTGCAGCAGGTGAAACAAGCTTTACGATTGGGATTACTCAAGCCGGGAGATCAGTTACCAACCGTACGAGAAGTGGTCTCAAAGATTGCTATCAATCCTAACACTGTTTTCAAGGCCTATCGAGAACTTGAGCATGAGGGGCTGGTAGAGAGTCGGCCGGGGTTAGGAACGTTTGTGCAGAAGAGCCTGGCAAACTCGTCAGATCCTGATCTACAGGAAGCCCTGCGACATGAACTGCGGCGGTGGTTGTATAAGGCGTTTGAAGCAGGGCTGGAGAGTGAGGATATCACTGCTCTCTTTGCCGACACGCTTCGCCAGCTCCAGAAGGGGGATAAGCCTTCTCTCACCTAGCAAGCGTATTCATCCATGCTAGAGTCTCTATAGCCTTGATGAGAGGATCATATCAAATGGATAGGGGAAAAGTCGTGAGTAATGCCCTGCATGCTCAGCAACTCGGGAAACGGTATGGCGCGCATTGGGCCCTGCGCAACTGCAATATCCAGCTTCCTCGGGGATGTATCGCGGGACTGGTTGGAAACAATGGCGCAGGTAAAACCACCTTGCTGCACCTTGCCGCCGGGCTGCTCAGGCCGAGCACGGGAAGCATAGAAATGCTTGGCACACCATCGCACAATATGGCGATGCTGCTTCCGCATATTGGTTTTGTCGCTCAAGAATGTTCATTGTATCGCCAGTTTACCGTGAGTGAAACCCTCATCGCAGGGAGAAAGCTAAACCCGGCCTGGGATGAGTCCCTTGCCCGTTCCCTGGTTGATCGCTTCAAGCTCCCCCTGAAACAAACGATCGGGAAGCTCTCGGGTGGACAACAGGCTCTGGTAGCAATCATTATGGCGCTGGCAAAAGACCCTGAACTGCTTCTCCTTGATGAACCATTCTCCAACATTGATCCACTGGCAAAACATGAAATTGGTAAAGTGATCATGGAGCTAGCTTTTGAGCGCTCTCTTACCATCCTCATCTCTTCGCATGTGCTTGCAGATCTCGAAGCACTTTGTGATTACTTGATCATCCTTGCGGCGTCACAGGTGAGGTTGGCTGACAGCATCGAGCATATTATGGAGCAGCACAAGTTACTGATCGGGCCATCGGAGAGTTTTGATGCTATTGCAACAGCATATCCTGTGATTCAGGCAAGTCATACCGGCAGACAGAGTACCGTCTTGCTGCGCACGGATGAGGCCGTGAGCCATCCTGCCTGGGAACAGCAGGATCTTGCGCTCGAAACGGTTGTGCTTGCCTACCTCGCCACGCAAGAAAGCAGTTGGGAGGCCCATGCATCATCGATACTCCCATCATTTCAGAAAGAGGTGTTCTCATGATCTGGCTGATCTGGCGGCACTATCGCTGGATGCTTGTACTCGGTATTCTTGCTCTTTTGATCTTGATGGCGTTGTTTGCATTGAATGTTTCTACAATGAATGCAGTATATCAGCAGCCCAATGAAGCGCATTGTTTGCAGAAAGGGGATTGTAACCTTGTGGTTTTGCCCGGGCTGACTACACGGACATGGTATAGCCTTGTTTTTCAGTCGTTCCCTCTACTGCCCTTTGTGGTGGGGATCTTTCTTGGGGCACCTTTGCTGGCGCGAGAATACGAGAAGCGTACTCATTTGTTTGTCTGGACGCAGAGTATGTCGCGCACGCGCTGGCTGAGTACGAACCTCATGCTGCTTGGTAGTGCGGTTGTGCTTGGGTTTGGGGCGCTTTCCCTCGTGGCGACCTGGTGGAGCTTTGTTCAAGATGCTACGTTTTCGTTTTCTCCCTGGTCAACTTTCATGATACGAGGAAGCGTTCTGGTTGCCAATGTACTCTTTGGCCTGTTGTTTGGTGTCATGATTGGAGCCATCGTTCGTCGCGTGTTGCCTGCGATGGTTATCACGTTGGTGCTGCTTATTCCTCTGCAAATCGCCATCTGGAATGGATATCCTTACCTGTTTCCTCCTTCAAGTCAGCTTGAATACAACTGGAAAATAGTGCACGGGGAGGTGGTGGGTATACTGAATGATAGGCTCGATGATCTGATTCTCTCGCGGGAAACGGTCGGCGCGGATGGTCAAACACCGATCAATGTACTGGATAATCCCTGCCCGGACGACAAGCTGACCGGCGAAGCGCTCAGACAATGCAATGAAAAAAATTTCCATGAACTGGTGAAGTATCATCGTTTCAATGAACATTTCTGGCCGCTGCAACTGGCTACGACCGCTCTATTGCTGACTCTGGCAGCGCTCTGTACAGGAGTGACTTACTGGCGGGTGCGGCGTTGAAGCCTGGAAAGATCGGGGGTGTCTCAGTCTGTCCCTGCGAGGGCTTGGACCCAGGCTGAGCGGAGGTTGTTCTTTCCGCTTCCAGCTTCTGACAGGCTTGCTGAAAGTTATCGTTTCGTTTGTGTGTATGGAATACGAGAGGGGATGTAGCGTGAAGCCACATCCTCCTTATACATTTTCTGGAAGCCGGAAAACCTGTTTTCTTCGATTTTAGCTATAAATGAACTATGCCCTCTGCATAAGCACTTGACTGCTGGTGACGAATTTATCCGGGTGCAGCTTGACGATAATTCGCCCGGGTGCCTGCGTCATCGGTAGATATTCCTCGACCTTGTCTGCGGGGACGTATTTTTCAAGGATTTTTCTGGCTATAGCTTCCGGGTTGTCCTCAAGCACTTCAGCCTTGCCATAGGCCGCGATATAGGTGGGACCGTCCTCAACGAGCAGCGAGATGGCGGGATCGTGTTGAATAAGTCGGTACTTTGCCCGATCCTTTGTGGTGCTGAAATAGAAGCTCTCACCGTCCCATACGTACCAGATTGGTGTGATCTGCGGGCCGCCCTCAGCTCTGTTCACTGCCACAATCGCGTTATTCGGTTGGCTCAATAACTTCTGAAATTGTTCAGCCAAAGTCATCAATGTATCCTTTCAAGATGAAGTCTTGTTGTGCCTCACCTCTTCACTTTCTCTGTTCTTCTATTAAATAAGTTACTATAAAAATGATAGCTCTGTCAAGAGCGATTTTCTGAATATCGGTTGTGCTCGATAAAAGGGGTGTTGTGCAATGACGAGTCCTCTGGTAAGGCTGCATAATTTCTGTCTGTGTTATCGCGTTTTTGGTCGCCCTACGAATGATGGAGATGCCGGAGATGTAACAGTACTCATTGAAGGGTTGCCTCGCTTTGCAGGCGGCTGCACGATGGAATATGGAAGAAGAGGAACACCTGTCGGCAGGGAAGCAGGGGAGGGAGCAAATGCGCAGGCAAGCGGATGATGCTCGATTGCTTGCACCCCCTCTCAAGCCCCCTGGGAAGTGGGATCGCTCAATAGAGAATGCGTTAGAGATATCGTCAGGGCTGTTGGCTCCTCTTTTCCTGAGCGCTACCCTTCAAAAAAACGCTGTTTTAGAAAGGCTGTGAAGTCCCTCATCTCCTGTTGATAGGCAGCCAGACGCTCCTTTCGGAGTGGTAGAGGAGTGACATCCTGAAGCCCTGCGCCATGACTCTCCAACATCGTGCTGTTTCCTCGTAAATAGGCGATAAGCTGGACATCATAGGGGACGATTCGATCCTGATAAAACGTGGCCAGGAAATCAAGCAAACGTTGATGAATAACGGCGTGCCTTTTTTTCGCCTGAAGCGAATACCTGTGCGCCCGTGTGTATAGCTTTGCGACCTCGTTCGTTATCTTCCCTCCCTGCTCTTCTCGTCGTTTATTCGCCATTTTGATGAAAGAGCGCTCCTTTTCCATCAGCTCCTGAATCTTCTTATCCTTGCTTTCGATGTCTACCCAGGGTGCTCCAACTCCCCATTTCAGATGTCCCGCACATGATTGTCTTGTCGGAATCCCGAGCAAGTTGAGCACAATAATGGTCTCGGCAATACCTTTATCAACCGGCTTGCCCAGTCTATCGACCATCCTCGACACTCGTTCTTTCATCTGCTCCCATTGCTGCATTTTCTCAGACGGCTGCTGTCCCATAGCGTTCTTTTTCATGTGCTCTTTCTCCATGCAGAAATGAGCTATACCTTTTTTCATGCTACCCTACATTGTACGTGGAAAGAACAGGGAGAACAAGCGAGCACCTGCCATTTTTTCGTTTTACACGGAGACAAAAACGTATGTCTGCTGGAGCCGGCCAACAGCTCTCTTTCTGGCTTCCCTGGATCATTCCTTTTCTTCCTGATGTGTTGCTCTTCGCCGTGAGGGGGCAGTTCTTCCCGGCTTAATCATACGAGCAAGAGCCGGAACCACGGCCACGAGCGCCTCGCGCTCTTCCGAGGATAAACGATCAAGCGGGGCCAGGGGGAGCTTTTTCATCCAGGAGGCCGATGCGGTTCTTTTGGAGATCGGTCGGGGAGAAGCCCAGGAGAGCGCGAACGCCCTCCTGAACTCAAGCGTACAATCAATTGACACTACAGGGATTGCCATTCAGGGTAAACGTGCTCGGCTGAGGATTCGAGCCACTGTAGGAGCCATTAAAGCCGAAGCTCACCGCGCCACCAGCCGCAATGGTCGCGTTATAGCTGGCGTTGGTTGCCGTCACCTGATTGCCATTCTGGCTGGTAGTAGCGTTCCAGGCGTTGGTAATCCGCTGGTTGCCGGCCCAGGTCCAGCCTAGCCGCCAGCCATTGATTGCGCTGCTGCCGTTGTTGGTGATACTGACCTGTGCCGTAAACCCTGTATCCCACTGGTTCAGCACGCTATATTTCACTGAGCAGGTCGCGCCACCACCTGAGCTACCCACTGTCACCGTTACCGGCGCTGACGTCGTAACGGCTCCGGTGTTGTCGTAGGCCTTCGCAGTCAGCGTATAGGAGCCAGCCGCCACGTTCCCCCAGGTGTAGGTGTAGGGGGCGCTGGTATCTGTGCTCAGCAGCGTGCTCCCGCTGTAAAACTCGACTTTGCTGATAGAGCCATCGCTATCACTCGCATCAGCGGCCAGATCAATCGAGGCCGGGGCGGTAAAGCTGGCCCCATTGGCGGGCTTTGTCAGGCTCACGGCTGGCGGATGATTCCCGCCACTGCTTCCGCCAACCTCGACGCTATACGCGGTTGTATCGAGCTGACCACTTCCTGTAAAGATCTCAGTTCCCGCCTCGACACTGATCAGATACTTGCTCGGGTCCATCCAGCCACGTGTTACCAGATCATTGATAAAGTCGCGCAGATCCAACGAGGCCGAGGTGACGCTTGATGTCCTGACGAACGAGAAGACGTTCCAGCCAGCGTTTCCGCGCCAGAGTTCCCAGGTCGTCCCGCCGATAGTGACGGTTGCCTGACGCGAGCCAACTGGCTGGATCGAGCCTGACTTGTATAGCCAGACCATCAGCTCATCAGAAGGGTTCACATTGCCAGGATTTGCGGTGGGATGGAACCAGAGATCATAGGAGACATTCATCCGGTTATCGCTGTTGCCGGTCAGGGTAAAGCTCCAGTTACTCGCCACGCTGGTATTCTGCGAGACCTGCTCAGGCAAGCCGGTATTGGGATTCTTCCAGCCCCAGTGCCAACCAAGCACCGCGCTGGCATACGATTTCACAGAATTCTGCTCGCCGGTCCAGTTCCAGCGCGTTCCCCATGCCAGAGTTGAGCCAGAGATGGATGTATCCCAGGTGCACTGGGTGCCCGAACCTGTATTGCTGCCCCACAGGTTGTTGTTGAGCCAGTACTTCCCGAGATTGTCGATCGTGCCATCAACTGTACACACTTCCGCCGCTTTGGCCGGTAGAGAGGTCATCGAGAGGAAGCCCAGAGCCAGCGCGAGAACGATAAGCACGCGTACGCCCGAGCCTACTCGCATAGTCATAGGGAACCTCCTTGTCTGTCTGTCAAAAAGCTGTCTTTCCATAGACATCATGCCCTCATGACGTATTGATGAACTACTGCCAGTGAGAGGATTTGCCTCTCTTCTCTGTTGTACCATAGAGGTTCCGCTAATACCAGGATTCCGCCTGACTGATAAAAAACTGAAGGTTCATCTCTGATCGTGTAAAATGGTGATGCATTTCTGATGACCTTTGGGTTATCTATCCTGCTGACACTGTTGTGTTTCTAAACACTCGAATTATGGAATATACGGGTCAAGATCTTCAGGAATGTGCTGCTCTTTTTGAGGACTATCAGATAGAGACTCACAATTGCTGTGCCATGTTGTCCCTCAAGATATCCCTCCGCGAAAGCGCAGCATGTACAGCAACCATAAGACTTCGTGATCCCGACAGCATCTGTGTTGATGGTTGTCAGATGCCTGCGAGCAGCGGACCCACGTTTATGGCCATGCTGAACGTGCTGCGTGTGGAGCGGCTTGTGTTGTTGCGATCCAGAGGTGGCAGGAAGTATCGTAGCGGCTTGCTCCGAGAGTCCTTCTCTTTTGGCAAAAAGTGGACCTGTACAGTTTTCTCCAGTATAGTGTCAAGAAGAGCAGCATGAAAGGAGACGTGGACGAATGCTGGCATATGTTTTCTGGCATCAACGGGCCGAGCAGGTCGTAAAGGAGGAGTATCAGGAAAAGCTGATTGCTTTTCATCAGATATTGCAGGAGCGCAGGCCAGAGGGCTTTTGGGGATCGCTGGTACTGGAAATGGCGGCTCTCCCCTGGATGCCCGCGGAAAGTGAAGTATATGAGGATTGGTATCTTGTCAAGAACTCGGCGGCACTGGATCCGCTGGATGAAGCTGCCGTCACGGGAAGCTGTCTGGAGCCACATCATCAGGTTGCGCGTCTGGCAGGGAATGGAACTGGTGGGCTCTACCGCCTGAAAGAGAGCGATGTGGAGCTTGCACGACTGGCTGAGATTCGTGCTGCTACCTGGTTGAGTAAGCCTGCCGGGATGAGCTACGAGCAGTTTTACCGGCTGGTACAGGCTGGCCGAGCCGAGCAACAAAGCATTCTCTGGCAAAGACAGATGACAATGGGGCCCGCTCTGGAATTCTGTATTCATCATGTACGGGAAAGCTCATTTTCAGGAGAGCTTCAGAGCGTTCAGGTTGAGGCGAAACCGATCTTTGTTCCTGCTGGTAGGCGATGAGTGGCGCTCTCAGGTCGGGGAAGAGGCAGTATGCATTGCTGCCTCTTTTCATGTAGTACAGTTTCCCTTTTCTGAGATGAATGGCTTAGCGTGTGCTGTTCGTCCCACAGAGAAGCGCCCGGAAAGCCCTGTCAATCTCCTCCGCGGATAGAAAAATCTACCCCCTGTGAATAATGCTTGAAGCGCTTGCCCCCATCGGAATATATTTGAGATGCCCGGTTGTGTGCTCCCCTTTGTTGACGACTTGCCTCGACAGGCAAGCCGGTGGGTGCCGAGCGGAATTGGCTCAATGCTTGCCTCTTAGCGGTCGCGATCTAAACCACTGCTTTGTACAGAATACTATGCTTTCTCGGCATCTGAAGAGGTTTGTTCCTGTTTTTCGAGGAATGCAAGTGTTTCTTGAAGCCAGTTCAAATATGTTTCTTCAAATCGTTGCTCGAACAGGACAACCAATGCGAGGTACTGTTCATGTGCGAGGCGCTCTGTACCTGTTTCAGGCGTTTGCGTAAGTGCATCTCTATGTCTTTGTACTTCGGCTTGAGCGTGAGCAAGCTGCTGTTCATGGTATGCGATGGCTTCGCGAAAACGGGCCGCAAGTGCGCCCGGAGGTGCGACTTGTCCGAAAAGGGTTCTGAGGAAAAGTTCGTCCCGCAGTTGAGGCTTTTCCAGTGGTTGGGTTTGCCAGTCTCGCAGCGCTTCTCGGCCTGCTTGTGTAATGGTGTAGCGTTTACGCGCGGGGCGAGAGGAATCTGCTTCTACTTCCATTTCGACCCACCCCAGTTCATGTAAACGGCGCAATTCATGATAGATCTGGCTGTACACTGCGCCAAAGAAGGGGATAAGGGCATGATCGAAGCCTCGTTTCAGGTCATAGCCGCTGCTTGGCCCCCATCGCTCAAGGAATGCCAGTACGGCATATGTAATGGGGTAGGTTGTCTGTTCTTTCATCGTAAAAGATCCTTTCCACAGAAATTCTCCATCGTCGCAGATCCATTCTAACATAGAAGTATATGCTTGACAATTATATTTTGCCAGAATATATTACTGAAAGATATATTATTGAAAGATATATCAGGGTGGGGCGAGGTAGGATTTCAATTCGGAAAGAGAGAAATACGCTATGCATTTTCCATTGATGGCGCGTGATCCGTATCAGGCTTTACGCTTTCGCGAGTATCGGTTGTTGTTGATAGGCTCTTTTGTGGCCTCGGTGGGAGAACAAATGTTGACCCTTGCCATCGGGTGGGAGTTATATGAGCGAACGCATTCGGCATTTTTGTTAGGCCTGGTGGGCCTGATTCAGCTATTTCCTGCACTGCTTCTTCTGCCGTATGGAGGATTTGCCGCTGACCGATATAGCCGTAAGCGGATCCTTGTGCTGGCGCAGGCGGTCCTGATTATCGCTTCGCTCGGCCTGGCTGCTGTCTCGCTCTGGCATGGAGCTCTTGTGCTTGTCTATGTTTGTTTGCTGTTGATTGGTAGTGCAACCGCTTTTATCACTCCGGCTTCTACGGCACTTTTAGCGCAAATCGTGCCGGAGGACGTCTTTGAGAACGCGGCAACCTGGAGTAGTAGTTCCTGGCAGCTTGCTACTGTGATTGGTCCCGCGCTTGGGGGGGTGATGCTGGCATGGATATCGAGCAGCGCTTTCATCTATGTGCTTCATGCTGTCATGGCCCTGACTTTTGCGCTCCTGCTGCTCCCTCTCCGTGTCCGCCCGTTGAACAGGCGCGACCAGCAGAGGAAAGAGCGACACGCGATATGGCGTTCACTGGGAGAAGGTGTATCCTTTCTTCGACATACGCCGATTTTGCTGGCGGCTATGACGCTGGATCTGTTTGCTGTGCTGTTTGGGGGCGCAACCACGTTGTTGCCGGTCTTTGCCGATGAGGTTCTACGCGTTGGCCCGGAGGGATTAGGCTGGTTGCGAGCGGCGCCATCGATCGGGGCTTTGTGCATGGCCTTTTTTGTGGCTCATCGGCCACCACTGAAGCGGGCAGGTTTCACCCTGCTTTTGAGTGTCATCGGGTTCGGGGTGGCCACTATCCTGTTCGGCCTTTCGCGCTCGTTCTGGCT
>Ga0164243_10005218_pt1 | contig 19926 bp, 15 predicted proteins | sample OricompcompostOP_FD_108781 | JGI IMG/M metagenome (GOLD analysis project Ga0164243, IMG submission 108781) | Organic Plus compost microbial communities from Emeryville, California, USA - Original compost - Organic plus compost (OP) | ecosystem: Engineered > Solid waste > Mixed feedstock >... | reverse complement strand
TTCTGCTGTGCCCACAGTTTATATTTCTGAATTTCATCTTTTGTAGGCTCTGATGGTTTTTTAAACCGGATATTTTTAAATTGTTCTCTTGCTTCCTCTCCTGCTTGTTTTTCCCATAGTTTAAGTCGCTCAATATCTGCAAGAGAATTTGGGTTCCCCCATTTCAACTCGCGAAGAATGGCTGCTATACGTTTATTTTCGTTTTCGTTGGCAGCCATAGAGGCGGAAATCTCTTTTCTCTCTTCTGCATTCTTCTTTAGTTCCCTTGATAACTCAATATGAATTTCATAAGGTCTGCCGTATTTCAACCAGATATCGTGTACCAGGCGCAAGGTTTCATTTACCACCTGTTCTACAATTGGATTGCGAAGATTTAGAGGTTCGCGGATGATCAATTGTTCTGGCTTTTCATAGTATGCTGCATTTTTTTCGCTGTGTATTCCATAAACAGCATAGGATGCCATAGGCACCATCAGCCCCTGGCAGGCCTCTTCATGTGTGATCTGATGCTTGATAAATAATTCTCTTACCCTGTCAGGAATCCCTTCATCAAATTCGCCCGTGAAAACTTTTTGCAATCGCTGCCGGGTGTTACTGTCAATTGCTTCCCATTTCCAGTATTTTCCACAGCGCATTAATGGTAACAAGCGACTCATCGCCTGGTGTGAAAGGGAACCATATTGCTGCTTAAAGGGCGGCGCTTTGGCGATAAGTGCGGCCTGCTCAGGTGAAAGAGCAAATTGCCGTTGCAGCGCACTTTGAATAGCAGCCTCTTCATCTAAAGAATACAAAATGTGCCAAAGCTTATAAAACTTTTCAGCATCTTGTAATAAAACTTCTCCTGTTTCTTCGATGCCTGCCCTTTTGAATTGACGGCGTATCAGCGTCTTTGTTTCATTTCCCGGTAATTCCTTTTCTTCGTTCATGCGATATAGGTTTACCAGGTAGGCATTGTCATTTAAACCTATTGTTTTAAGTATCTGCTTTTGCGTTACTTTTTCTCTTGCGTCGAATAATTCAAATAACTTTTCACGCACTTCTACATTCAAATGCATTTCGGTGACATCTTTTTCAAACTGCAGGCGACCATTGGCATCCCTGGATTCCCGTTGCAGAATCCTGATATTGTTCACAGTCTGCCAGATGCGGAACTCCTGAAAAACCGGGCTGCTGATGGGTGCAGCTTTATAGGCAACTTTCTTTCCGGTTGACGGATCCCGATAATTTTTGAAGGCCAGCCTGCAATCGGCAATGCTGCTTTTTTTGCTTTTCAGCGGGCGCTGGAAGTAAATCAGGTCCTTTACAAATAAATGCACCAGATCGTTACTTCTGATCTCCTTTTGTTTTTCAACGTTTTTCGGGTACAGCCTTTCGGCTATTTCGTTTATTTTCTGCTGGTTATTTAGGGAGGGGTTTAGTTCTATTTGCTTATGAAGTATTGCTTCCAATTCTGCTATATAAAATTGGCGGTCTATGGAGACATCTTTTATAACATATCGCGGATTGGCTTTTAATTCATGGAAGTAATAATTGCCAGGATACTGGTAACCAGACCTGCGAATGGCCTCTTCGCGGGCTACTTTTTGTTTAGCCCATTTATCTGCATCTGAATTATTCAAAGGTCTGAATTCATAACGGGCAGGGTCTTTTTTAGTAGGCGGGACCCAGGTAATCTCCAACTCCATTTCTTTGCCTTCCCAATCAGGTTTTGTCTTTCTCAGAATTTCACCTGTACGACCATCGGAAAGCATAATTGAAAACAGTGAATTTCCTTTTACCTTTTCACCGGTTTCAGTAATTGATTTGATGGTAACAATTTCAATTGTCTTTACCCGCTTACGTTTACCATCTTCGGAATCGTCTGCCTCACCAGAAAGAATTTCATTGCCGCTCTTTCTGTTACTCTTGAAACCACGCTGTTGATTCATATGATAGAGTATGCGAGCTAATTCCTGTGCACTGACAGGTTCAGTTAACGCCTTATGCCTGAGATAATAAACTACCCAATCAGCAGAGACTTCTTTACTTCCGAATGCTGCTTGTAGCTCATTCAATGTTTGGTCGGTTATGGGTAATTGATGGCCTGGTTGAAAATCCTCCGGCAACCAACCAAGTATCTTTAGGCACGTAATCAATCGTTCGCGCCTTAGTTTGTATCTATGTCTAAGGCGTCGCAAACCTCGCGCCTGCCGACGAATTGCATTTTTAGAAGCAGCTTGGCCTGTCTCATACTTGCTCAGTAAATCACTATCGGTAGGGATAATGCGACTCCCCATACCTAATATTTGCCCATCTTCATATTCGTTTTTTCTTTCAATTAACGCCCATCCGATACTGTTAGTTCCAATGTCCATTCCGAGTATTTTGTGCATAAGTATGCGATTTTAGTGGAAAAATATGAAATAAATATTTAGCCACAGCATTATAATCTATATATATTTGCGCCTAATCGAACCCGAGAGCTTCAATTATATGGAGCGATCCTAGGTGAGGTAATCTGAGGTATCTCATAAGTGCCCAATCAGATACGCTCCTCGTGGTTCTTTTTTTCTAGTCATGCAGGGGACCTCACTACATTTAATGTCGAATAGCATTATAATGCTGTGGGTTGTGATTTGCTATCAATATTTCACAAAAAACCTGCATGACTTTTTTTTATTATGAGAATTTTATACATTTGCCCACGAAGCAAATCACAATAAGGATAATTCCGTAGTGTAAACTTTTACAGCAGTCCCACCGCAAGGTGGGATTGTTGTTTTCAACAAGCTCTCAAGCACCTGGCTCATACCTGATTTTATTTCCCAATTTGCTCAAAAATTCCACACCAACCCCTCCGGTTTCCCGTACCGTGTAAAACTTGTGCTTAACCGTAAAAAATAACCGCTTCCATACCCGAAACAGCCTATTTTCAGCATCCCCAACCTTCTCACACCCACCCCCCACCCAAATTTTGCCCACATCCCTTTTTTCCTGATATTTGACCTGCCACTCACGAACGCTCTGCGAACACGGTCCGGAAAGTATATTTATTGCTCTACTTTAACCATTGACGTATGCGGAATTCCCCCTTGCGGATGCAGTTCGTTATCTTATTCCTATTCGTTGCGGCCTGCGGCGCCGATAGCGCTCACGATAAAATGATCGCCCTGCTCAAAGAAATTGAACAGCGCCATTTCTCCCCCGAAAACAGTTTTGCTACCGATGCCCGCATGCGCTATTTCGATTCCATCCTGGCACAGTCACATACCGTGAGCGATTCCGCCATGGCCACCATTTTTCTCGCCAGGACCCTGCTTGAGAGTGGCAATGAACAAAAGGCTGTGACATTGTTGGAACAGTTCGCCCAACAACATGCTACCCATCAACAGTACAACCGGCATGGATTAATGAAAAACCTCGCCCTTGCCAATCTTCGCCTGGGCGAGCGCACCAATTGCATCGGCATGCATGCGGCAGAGTCGTGCATTTTTCCGGTGGCGGGCAGGGGTATTCACCACGACAAGAGCGGCTCTATGAAAGCCATCGCGCTGTATGAATCCATATTGGAAAAAGATCCGAACGATTGGGAAACACGCTGGCTGCTCAACATCGCTTATATGACCACCGGCGGTTATCCGGATGCGGTACCCGCGCAGTGGCGACTCGATAACCTGCATACAGATGCCGGCCATACCATCAAACCATTTACAGATGTATCAGTGCAAATGGGCCTTGATATCAACAACCAGGCCGGCGGCTGCGTGGTGGATGATTTCAACAACGATGGCTATCTCGATATCATCACCAGCAGCTGGAGTCTTGAAGAAGGCATGCATTTTTGCCGTAACAATAAAGACGGAAGTTTTGGCGATGCTTCTGCAGCAAGCAAGCTCAGCAGCATGCACGGCGGACTGCACATCATGCAAACCGATTATAACAACGATGGATGGAAAGATATCTTCGTGATGCGCGGCGCCTGGAAAGGGGAGTTCGGACTCGAGCCCAATTCACTGCTGCGCAATAATGGCGACGGCACCTTCAGCGACGTGACCATCGAAAGCGGACTGCTTTCTTTCCATCCCACACAAACCGCTACCTGGGCCGATTTCAATAACGACGGCTGGCTGGATGTCTTCATTGGCAATGAAACGGCCTCCCGGGAAAATGCGCATCCCTGCGAATTGTACCTCAATAACAAAAAAGGTGGGTTTACCAATATCGCTACGCAGGCAGGTTGCGCGGTAACCGGCTTTATTAAAGGCGTTACCAGCGGCGATTACAACAACGATGGGTGGGCAGATATTTTTATTTCCTCCCTCGACGGCAGCAAAGTACTCCTGCGGAATGATGGCCTTACTAACGGTGATGTACATTTTACAGATGTGACCGTGGAGGCAGGCCTGAACAAAAATTCTGCACGCACCTTCTCCACCTGGTTCTGGGATTATGATAATGACGGCTGGTGCGATATCCTGGTGTGCGGTTATGAGTTCAACCGCTCACTGAGCTGGTATGCAGCGGCCGAAGCGGCGGGCAAACTGACAGACAATGGGGGGCACGTGTATTTATTCCGCAACCTGCACAACGGCACGTTTGAAGAAGTGACGGAAAAAACAGGACTCAATAAAGTATCTTTTGCCATGGGGTCTAATTTCGGCGATATTGATAATGATGGCTATCCCGATATCTACCTCGGTACCGGCAATCCATTGTATGAATCGCTGGTGCCTAATAAAATGTTCCGCAACAACAATGGCGCTTCCTTCAGCGATGTGACCGTGGCATCGCACACGGGCAACCTGCAGAAAGGGCACGGCATTGCATTTGCCGACCTGGATAATGATGGCGATGAAGATATTTATATTGATATGGGCGGCGCTTATCGCGGAGATGCTTACCAGAATGCGCTGTACCTGAATCCGGGTCAGAATAATAATCACTACCTCAACATTACGCTGGAAGGCGTTGCCTGCAATAAACCGGCTATCGGCGCCAGGATAAAAGCCACTTTTATTGACCAGGGGCAGGAAAGATCGGTATACCGCACTGTCAGTTCCGGCAGCAGTTTTGGCGGCAATCCGCTTCGTCAGCATATTGGCATTGGCCAGGCATCCACCATCACTCGCATGGAAATCACCTGGCCGGGCAGTAAGGAGGTGCAGGTGCTGGAAAACATTCCTTCCGACCAGACCATCGTTGTTCGGCAGGGACAAGCCGGTTACAAAACCGTCCCGCTGAAAAGCTTCACGTTTGGGACAACCTTTGTGGGGTGCGCACCGGTGCGGTAAGGGAAACCCAAGGGCAGCGTTTCCTCTTGCAACGTTGCTTCGGTAAGGTTCAACGGAGCCGTACCCATTATGCCGGATGCAAACGAAGTACATGGCAACCTTGTTTCCCCGCTTTTGATTTTCCGTCTTCCCGACTTGCGTAAACGGTGTTATCTTTGCGGTTTGAACGATATGAGAACCTACGAAGATACATACCGGCATAAAGGCTTACGGATGAAGCTGGTGGATCAGTTACGCAAGAAAGGCATCAGCGATGAAAGGTTATTGCAGGCCATATTGCATGTTCCCCGTCATTTCTTTCTCGATTCCGCATTCGACAAGGTGGCTTACGAAGACAGGGCCTTTCCCATTGCAGAAGGACAAACCATTTCACAACCCTATACAGTGGCTTACCAGACGCAATTGCTGGAGGTAAAGCCCTATGAGAAAGTGCTGGAGATCGGTACGGGCAGCGGTTATCAATCCATTATTCTCGCAGAAATGGGCGCGCAGGTGTATACCATCGAACGACAGAAAAAGCTGTTTGATGAACACAAACATTTTGTACTGCGACAGAAATATCCCAATGTAAAATATTTTTACGGTGATGGGTATGAAGGATTGCCCACTTTTGCTCCGTTTGATAAGATCATTGTGACAGCCGCCGCTCCCTATATTCCACCGAAACTGGTGGAACAACTGAAACCCGGCGGTAAAATGGTGATTCCCGTAGGAGAGGGGCATGTGCAAAGAATGATGCGCCTGACGAAGAACAGTGATGGCACCATTACAGAAGAGATTTTTGATAATTTTTCGTTTGTGCCTATGGTGGAGGGAAAAAACAGTTAACGTCTGCCTGCAGGCTATCCCGCTTAAAACATACGCATGCGAACAGTTATCATCGGAACAGGCAATGTTGCAACGGTACTTTCCAGGCTGATCAGGCAGGCGGGCCATGATATTGTGCAGGTGGCTGGCAGGAATGAAGGGGCAGCGCGAACGCTCGCTTCCATAGCGGAGAGCCAGGCTGTTACTGATCTGCGGCAGTTGACTGCCGAAGCAGACCTGTACATCATGGCAGTAAGTGATGATGCGCTCACTGCTGTAGCGGAGCAGGTAAAAGCAGGTCGCAAAACCATTGTGCATACAGCAGGATCTGTTTCAAAGGAAGTGTTGAAAGGATGCAGCACCAATTACGGCGTGTTGTACCCGTTGCAGAGCCTGCGTCGTGAAATGGAAGTATTGCCGGCAATTCCTTTCCTGGTGGATGGCAATACGCCCGACACAACGGCCCTCATCAGCGAATTTGCCCAAACGCTTTCACCACAGGTTACCGTGGCGGATGATGCGCAACGATTGCGCTTACACCTGGCTGCCGTGTTTGTAAGCAATTTTACCAATCACCTGTATGCGCTTACGGAAGATTATTGCGCCAAAGAAAAGCTGCCTTTCCGGTTGCTGATTCCTTTAATCACGGCTGTGGCAGAACGGCTACATCAGTTTTCGCCGGCTGCGGTACAAACGGGACCTGCGCTGCGGCATGATGTAAGCACCATTCAGAAGCACCTGAATTTGCTGAAAGAACATCCGCAATTGCAGCAATTGTATGAGTGGTTTACGAAAAGCATTCAGCAGTTGCATAAGAGATCAGCGTCGAAAGACTAAATCAGGCGCCTTACTTCAAATACTTCCCTGGTCACCGCGTGTATTCCGGCACAGATGCAACCAGATGCGCCAACGCTAATACCAGTTTCCCCAAAATCTGTTCATCAAACCTCAACCCAGATACCGCTCCTTCATCACCCGCATATGATGCGCCACATGTCCTGCACAAATAAAGCCCAGCGTTGCCACGCTCATTACCGCCTTATTCGCCGTGCCGGTCTGCAGCAGCTGATCCTGGTCCAGGGAGGCAAAGAACAGCATAGTAGCATCCCGCAGGGCAACGAACTCCCTGATCATATCATCCCAGTTGCGTTGCATGGAGTAAGTGCTCTCCGCCCACGCATTCTCATCAAAACCGGGTAAATGCGTGGCGTCTTTTCGCGCAAACGTCATTGCCCGGTATACGAATACTCTTTCCGCATCGAGCACATGCTGCAGCAACTGGCGAATGGTCCATTTGCCGGGCGCATAGGCGTAGTCAATCTTGCCGGAAGGGATGCTTCGCAGGAAATGTGCAAATGCCTGTGCATTGTTTTGCAGCGCCGGCATCAGTTCATCGTCTGTAAGGGCGTTCACATATCCCTGATAAAATTCCGGTACCACCAGGTTTTTTCTGTTGATCATATCATGGTTTTAAGGGATTAAAATTATTTAATCCCGGCGAATTGTTTACTGTCAGAAATTGCATAACGCTGGCCCGCGTTTGAAACTGGTCACGTTCTTCGCCCAAAATACCACAAAGTGGTAAGCAGCGCCACGGTTCATTACGCTATCTTTATGATGCTATTCCTTCCTTACGATAAACATCGTTTTTTCCGGCCCCATCCAAACAGCATTTCATAACTCGTCCGCATGCACGGGCACTAAACACTTGTCGTATGAAAAAGAACGTTATTCTCACTGCAGCGGTTATGGCCCTTTTAATAGTATTGGCCGGCTGTCATAAGTTTTTCGACTGGAAGCATCACGGTCATCAGCATGGCCCCAACTGCCGTATTAAAAAGATCACCTCTCTCACTGATGGCTCCACCGTGGTGTCTGATTTCGAGTATAACAAAAAGGGCGATCCCGTGCGTATTATCCGGAACCCCGCCAGCACGGGCCGTCCGCACATGTTGTTTCATTATGATCACAAAGGCCGGTTAAAAGAAATCGTTTCTCCGTATAACCTTACTCCCAATACTTTATATGAAACCTGGCGTTTGTACAAGCACGACTGGAAAGGAAGAATCATCAACGATACGTCCTATAGTCTCGGCAGCGTAGTCAACGGTGTGCCGCAACCCAATCCTCAGCTGAAGTCTTATCGCGATTATACATACGATGCCTGGGACCGTATAGTAGAAATGAAGAATACCCTGGTGTTGCAGAATGGGCAGATTACCACTACGCATACGTTCGCATACGATGCAGATGGTAATCTCATAGAAGGACTTGAGCCGCCACCTTATGTTTACGGCAATAAGCGCAACATCAGGCACACGCATAAGATATGGATGTTTCTTGACAGGAACTACAGTGTAAATGACGAAGCTGGCGCTGTTGCCCATAATGCCGCTGGTTTACCGCTGCGCTATGAACCGTTCGGGCCGGGTTACCGGAACTTTGCCAACAATGTGGACATCACCAATGCAGATATAGAGTATCAATGCTGGTGAGTATTTGCAGCACCGTTAAAATACCACCAAAAGGTAACTATTACATTTGTTCCTGCACGTTACCTTTATAGCAGCTTTTCCTGCCTTACGAAAATTATCTGCCCGCTTCCGCAAAAAGAGTGTATTTCTTCATCCGCCCGGCTGTTCCGGGTATTAAACACTATTTCGTATGAAAAGAATAGTTATGCTTGGTGCAGGCGCATTGGTCCTGCTGATGGTATTTACCGGCTGTCGCAAGTTTTTCGACTGGAAACATGGCGGCCATCAACATGATCCCGGTTGCCGCATTAAAAAGGTGACCATGTATGAAGGTGCAGATACGATGTACGCCAATTTCAATTACAATCACAAAGGCGATCCCGTGAGCGTAGTAATAAGTGATCCCTCCACCGGCAGACCGAACCTGGTGTTCCGCTATGATCACAAGGGCCGGCTGAAAGAATTTTATGCTCCGTACAGCATGGACGCCAACAGCAATTATGAACAATGGTTTACCTACCGGTACGACTGGAAAGGACGTATTGTTTCCGATACTGCGTATGCTTTTGGTTCGGTGATCAATCATGTTCCGCAACCCTTAAACGATTACAAGTCGTATGCTACCTATGAATATGATGCCTGGGACCGGGTGATAAAAGTGGTGCGTACCTACGTATCGGTGAACAATCCGGAACCGCCCGTTGCCATTGAAGAATATGTGTACGATGAAGACGGCAATCTGGAATGGTGGCTGCGCTCCAGCAATGTTACACCTTCGGTGACTGAAATTTACATGGGGCCATACGGCAATAAGCGAAATGTGAGACACACCCATAAGGTATGGCAATTCATAGACAGGAACTATAGTATCAATGAGGAAGCGGGCGCCGTTGCCCACAATGCTGCCGGGTTGCCGCTTCGGTATGAGCAGTTGGGAGATGCCTCCCGGTACTTGTTGTACAGCATTAATGCTACCAATGCAGATCTGGAATATACATGCCATGGAAAGCATTAAAGACCTCGTGCATATGGGAGCATGAAAAGCCAATACGAGCCTTGATTTCACTATAACAAAAATGCCGCACGATTCGCGCGGCATCTTTGTTTTATGTTGAGAAGCATTAAGCTATTGCTGTCATTATCCTTTCCTGTTGCGCAAAGTTGGCTTCGGCGTTTTCTTCTTTTTCTCTTGTTTTTCCGGTACGGCGCCGGGCTCCAGCGAAGCAGCAATCTTTGCAGCTTCATAGGCATTGATCACGCCACCGGTTTTGCTGATGTCGAGTAATGCTACCGTATCGCCGGTGCCCGGTTCTCTTACTTTCATATCGGGCGCCTGGGCTGATTTTTCAATACAGTATTTTACCTGCTGCGGGGTGAGGTAGGGGAAATACTGCAGCAACAGCGCTGCGGTACCTGCCACCACCGGCGAAGCCATACTGGTTCCCTGTGCGTTGCCATAGGTATTGCCGCCGGGAATGGTAGAGTAGATCTTTACGCCGGGTGCAAACACATCCACCTGGTCTTTACCATAGTTGGAGAAGGGGGCCGTAATACCACCCGCCTGCGGATCGCCGCTGGCGCCAACCGTAATCCAGTTGGAGGCTTTCTGGCCGGTAGATTTCAGCACAGCGTTGGGAAAATTGTCCGTAGTGTCAATATTACGGGCATCATTACCCGCAGCGTGCACCAGCAGTACGCCTTTTTCTTCAGCATATTTCACGGCTTCATCCACCCAGTGTTTCTGCGGGCTGAAGTCTTTACCAAAACTCATGTTGATCACTTTGGCGCCGTTGTCAACTGCATAACGGATAGCCAGCGCCACGTCCTTGTCGTGCTCATCGCCATCAGGCACCGCACGGATCATCATGATGCGCACATTATCTGCTATGCCGTCTATACCCACACCATTGTCGCGTTTGGCGCCGATGATGCCCGCCACGTGCGTGCCGTGGAAGGGGGTGGAAGCCATCACATCGGGGTTGCCGTAGTAACGGTCGTTGATGTCGTTTTCATCATCACCCACAATTTCTGCGCGGTAAGCAGGAGGCGCTTTATCACGCGATTCCGCTTTGCGGATTTCGCCGCTTACAAATTCGTCAAAGCCTTCTATAAATTCCTTGTTGGTAACTTCCATCATGTTGTTGGCCCTGAACAGGTAGAGCAGGCTGGCCTTGGCGGCGCGCTGATCAGCCGATTCAGCGGTGAAAGAGTCCACATCGTGTCCGGTAAAAGTGTCTTTCTTCAGGGCGCTGCGCAGAATGCTGTCGCTTTTCTTGGCGGTAGCCAGGGCTCTTTGCAGCATGCCCAGGTCCACGCTCTCTTCACTTCCGCTGCCTTCCACTTTCTTGCGGGCGCGCTGCCACATGGCATATTCTTCCTTTTCTTCGGGAGAAAGGGTAGTGGTGTCTATTTGTTTGTTGGCGTATTTGCCTTTGAGTGAGTGGTACACACGGGCGCCCTCATACGAATCCTGCTTTACGTTGCGGCCATCTTTTCCGCCGATAAAGTTCCATCCATACACATCATCTACGTAACCGTTGCCGTCATCATCAATGCCGTTGCCCGGAATTTCTCCCGGATTTCTCCACAGCACATCTTTGAGATCTTCATGCAGGGTGTCAATGCCTGAATCAATGACTGCTACCACTACCGTTTTGCCTTTGAGGTTTTTGGAGCGAATGAATTCATAGGCCTGATTAAGACTGATGCCATAATAACCATCTTTCGATTTATCCAGCAGATGCCATCCTTTGGGCACATCGCCGGGTTTCACCTTCTTCTCCTGCTGCGCCATCGTCGCAAAGCCCAGTAACAGGAGGGCCGCAGTTATTTTGGCAGTTTTTACCAGTTTACTCATTATGATTGTTTTTGCTTTAATAGTTTTATAGATGCAGCTATCCATCCAGGCGTTGGTTCGCAAAACCACAAATATCCGTTTTTTTAACAATTCTTTTCCAATGGCCTTCGGACTTTTCCTGCCGAAGGTAGAAAAATAAGAGCCACTCATCCGCTTTATTACATGAGTGGCTCCATATTGTTGCCTGCAGGCTGTTAATATTTATTGTTCCACTTTCATTTCCACCCGCCTGTTTTTAGCCCTGCCTTCCGGCGTGCTGTTGTCAGCAATTGGCTGGTCCTGTCCGTGGCCGGTAGCTTTTATCCGTGATGCTTCCACGCCTTTCGTAACCAGGTATTTCTTCACTGCATCGCAACGCTGCTGCGACAAGAGCAGGTTCTTTTCCGCATTGCCGGTATTGTCGGTATAACCGTCAATATGGAGGCGCAGCTGCGGGTTGCTTTTCAGGATCAGGGCCACCTCGTCGAGGGCAGGCAGCGATTCCGGTTTCAGTTTATCGCTGTTCACATCAAAGAAGATGTTGCGGGCCGCATAGTTCACTTTCTCTACGATTTCCTGCTTTACAACAGGGCAACCATTATTTTCCTTCGGACCGGGTTCGGTCGGACATTTGTCTTCGGTATCTATGACGCCATCGCCATCACTGTCGGGTATGGGACAACCATTGAATTCAACCGTACCGGGTTTGTCCGGGCAGGAATCCACTTCGTCGTTCAGGCCATCACCGTCCGTATCCGGAATGGGACAACCTTTGTATCTGGCAAGGCCCGGCAGATCAGGACATTCGTCTTCTTCATCGTTGATGCCGTCTTTATCCTTGTCGGGAACGGGACAGCCATTGTAGCGCGCCACCCCGGCAGTGTCGGGACATTTGTCCACCTTGTCGGCTATACCGTCGCCATCCCTGTCCGGGCAACCGCCGGTGGCGGCAGGGCCTGCCTCGTGGGGACAGCCATCCGTTTTGTCGGGTACCCCGTCGCCGTCGCTGTCGCGCGGTTTGAGTCTGGTGGGCGGGTTCAGCCAGAATCCAAAGGAAGCGCCTACCACGCGGTGTTTCAGCGTGCCGTCATATTCCGGCTGGTAGAAACTGGTTAGTCCCTGGCTGATAAAGCCGGTAAGCATAATGCCGCCCAGTTCAAAACCGGCGCGGGCATTGAAGCCAACATCAAAGGTTTTTACTTTTTTTTCGGCATTGCCTACAGCAATTTTTTCTTCATTCTTTTTAAACAGTACCGTCGAATCATTCGGCGCCGTTCGCGATTCGTAAATCTGTTTGCCGTTGTAAAAGAATGAAAGGTAAGGACCGGCGCTGATGACAAACCTGCTTTTTCGTCCCAGCTTCAGCTTATAGGCCAGGTTCAGCGGCATGTCAATATAGTTGGTGTGAAAATAGGTGTTGTAATTCAGCGTGTCTGTATGCACCACCAGCGTGTCGAAATAACGCTGGAATTTGCGTCCTTTTGATTGGTACATGATAGCGGGCTGAAAGAAAAGGCTGTTGGACACGTTCAGCGGTATTTCAGCGATGAAGCCGATATTAAACCCGTTGCGTTTGAGGTAATACGGACTATAGGCGGTATCCCAGCCGGGAAGGTTGTTTTTCTCCTTAACGGAAGCAGCATGAGGGCCCCCCAGTACACCCAGCCGCAGCTGTGCTTGTGCAGAAAAAGCCAGAACAAAACTCCAAAGCAGGGTAAAAGTAGTTTTCATGCTGATTTGCAGGTTCCTGGAATAACGCTTTTTAGCAAGGTTGTATTGTCCCCGGGGAATCCCTGTGGCTATGGTAGCGAAAGTAAGGGTTTGTTACGGTGCGGGTAACAAGCCGGGCCAAACCTTCAATTAGCGTTCCCGGGCAGTAGCTTGCTTCCACTTCCGTGCAACCAGCACTTACACCTCAAACCGGATACCCTGGGCAAGCGGCAGTTGCGTGGAGTAATTGATCGTATTCGTCTGCCGCCGCATATACGATTTCCAGGCATCGCTGCCGCTTTCGCGACCGCCGCCTGTTTCTTTTTCCCCGCCGAAAGCGCCGCCGATCTCCGCGCCTGATGTGCCGATGTTTACGTTGGCAATACCACAGTCACTGCCGGCAGCAGACAGAAATTCTTCTGCTTCACGCAAATTAAGCGTCATGATGGCCGACGACAATCCCTGCGGCACGCTGTTGTGTATAGCGATGGCTTCGGGCAGCGTTTTGTATTGCATCAGGTATAAGATGGGGGCAAAGGTTTCGTGCTGTACAATGGCCATATCAGGTTGTACTTCTGCAATGCAGGGTTTCACATAGCAACCGCTTTCATACCCTTTGCCGTCCAGCACGCCGCCTTCTGCAATGAACCGGCCGCCCTGCTTCTTACATGCATCTATAGCCGAAAGATAGAGGTTCACGGCATCTTTGTCAATCAGCGGTCCTACGTGATTGTGTTCATCCAGCGGATTGCCGATGCGCAACTGCTTGTAGGCGGCCACCAGTTTTTCCTTTACGGTATCATATACTTCTTCGTGAATGATCAGGCGGCGGGTAGTGGTACAGCGTTGTCCCGCCGTACCTACAGCGCCAAAGAGCGCGCCACGTATGGCGATATCCAGATCTGCATGTTTGGAAATGATGATGGCGTTGTTGCCGCCCAGTTCCAGCAGGGCGCGTCCGAGACGTGCTGCTACGGTAGTGGCCACTGCCTTGCCCATGCGGGTAGAACCGGTAGCAGATACCAGCGGTATGCGTTGGTCTGCGGCCATCCATTCGCCCGCGTCGCGGCCGCCTACCACCAGCCCGCTTACCCCTTCGGGCACATTGTTGGCGGCGAACACTTCGGCTACAATACGCTGACAAGCTACTGCACAAAGCGGCGTTTTTTCAGAAGGCTTCCATACACACGCATCTCCGCATACCCACGCAATCATGGCATTCCAGCTCCACACGGCTACGGGGAAATTGAAGGCGGATATGATGCCCACAATTCCCAGCGGGTGCCATTGTTCATACATGCGGTGCGCCGGGCGTTCACTGTGCATGGTGAGACCATGCAACTGGCGACTGAGCCCTACGGCATAATCGCAGATGTCAATCATTTCCTGCACCTCGCCATACCCTTCCTGCAGGCTTTTGCCCATTTCATACGACACCAGTTTGCCCAGCGGTTCTTTATAGCGGCGCAGTGCTTCGCCAATCTGGCGCACTACCTCGCCACGTTTGGGAGCCGGCCAGGTGCGCCATTGCAGAAAGGCTTCTTGCGCTTTGGCCACTACTGCATCGTAATTGCTGCGGTCGGCTGTTTGTACTTTGGCAATCAGTTTGCCGTCCACAGGCGAGAAAGATTCAATGACGGGACCTTTTGCCGTGATGGGCGATTGGCCGGCAGATACGCCGGGATTGGTTTGCGATATATGTAATAATTGCAGAAAATCCATAGTGCGAAAAATTTGAATTGCAAAAGTAGGATAAAGAAAATCAACCCTTCCTCAATACTGCTCCTTCTCTCCCGGGAAATCGTTTGTCTTCACATCGTGAATGTATTGCTGCACGGCGCCGGTTACCTGCTCATGCAGGTTGAGGTATTGCCGCAGAAAACGCGGTTTGAATTCGGTATTAATACCCAGCATATCGTGCATTACCAGCACCTGGCCATCACAATATTTACCCGCGCCAATGCCAATGGTAGGAATAGATATACTTTCCGCCACTTCTTTTGCCAGCAGTGCGGGAATTTTCTCCAGCACAATGGCAAAACAACCGGCTTCTTCCAGCAGGCGCGCATCTTTCCGCAATTTGTTGGCTTCGGCTTCCTCTTTTGCGCGAACAGTGTAGGTGCCGAATTTATAAATGCTTTGTGGCGTAAGCCCCAGATGTCCCATCACAGGAATGCCCGCCGCCACGATCAGTTTTACTGATTCCAGTATTTCTTCGCCGCCTTCCAGTTTCACGGCATGGGCGCCGGTTTCTTTCATAATGCGAACGGCGGATGACAAGGCTTCGCCAGGATTGGACTGGTACGAACCAAAAGGCAGGTCCACTACCACCAGGCAGCGCTTCACCCCACGGATCACGGAAGAGGCATGGTAGATCATCTGGTCCAGCGTAATAGGCAGCGTGGTCTCATGACCGGCCATCACATTGGAGGCGCTATCGCCAACCAGTATTACATCAATACCGGCATTGTCGAATATGCGGGCAAAGGAAAAATCATAAGCGGTGATCATGGAGATCTTTTCACCCGTTGCCTTCATCTTTTGCAAGGTGTTGGTGGTGATCTTTTTCACTTCTTTGTTGACTGACATGCGTAAAGATTTGAGTGAAGAATGAGCGGGAGGGAATATGGCTCTGCATTAGAATAAAACATACTCATAATGCTCCACGCAAGGCCGCTAAGGTAAGGAAATGTGATAATTTGATAATTAATCAATATGCGGATAAAACTGCAAATCAGTTTGACGGATTCAGGCGGCTATTGAGTGGACACCTGCTTTGCACAGCTGCTTATTGCGTTAATTCCTGGTACAGATGCTGTATCAATCCATCGGCCAGACCAATTTTGGGAACGTAGATCTCTTCAATGTCGGCCCAGCGCATAACGTTGATGTATATCTGCAAAGCCGGTACAATCACATCGGCGCGGTCTTCGCGGAGTTTGTAGATGCGGATGCGTTCCTGCACGGTGAAATTGCTCAGTTCCTTATAATAATCTTTGAGCAATTCTATAGACAATGGTTTTCCTTCCTTACGCTTGGACAACGAAAATACTTTGTTGATATTACCGCCGGAGCCTATGGCAATGATGGGAAAGTTGTGGCCTTTGATGGAACGCTTCAGGAAATCTTTCATATCGTCCCAGGTGTTGTCGTGCACCTGCTTTTTCAGCAACCGGATGGTGCCGATATTGAACGAACGTTTGAACACCAGTGCGCCGCTGGCAAAAAAACTGAGTTCGGTACTGCCGCCGCCCACGTCAATGTAGAGATAGGCATGTTCGCGGGAGAGGTTTTCTGCAATATGGTTTTCGTACAGCAGGCTGGCTTCGGTGTCGCCGCTGATCACTTCTATTGCAATGCCGGTTTCCTGCTTTACTTTTTCGATAATGTCGCCGGCGTTCTTTGCATCGCGCATAGCCGATGTAGCGGCGGCCTTTACGTGCTGCACGCCATACGCATCCATCAGGAATTTGTAAGCCCTGAGGGTGTTCAGGATCATGGCTTCCTTTTCGCCGGAGATCAGCTGTTGTTCAAAAACGTCAAAACCCAGTCGCAGGGGCACCCGCACCAGGTTGATCTTTTGAAATTGCGGCTTTTCACTTACAGAAGTGATTACATCAGATATCAGCAGTCTTGCCGCGTTACTTCCAATATCAATTGCCGCCAGTCTCATGCTTTAGGTCCCGTTGCCTGACGCCGGATTCAATTCCGGTCGCACTTCCACCGGAGGTACAGGCGGAGCAGCGTCCACCTGCGCAGGCACGGCATTTTTCAAAGTTTGTTGATGCAAATAGTTGTAGATCTCCACCTGCGACCGGACTTTCTTCTGCCCTTTGTCGCGCACATACCGGTTACTTAAATCGTTGTCCAAAATTCTGGCTTTTACATTATCATTCAACTGTATTTCCAGTATATTTTTCAACACTTTCTTAATATCATTATCAAAAACAGGGCAGGTGGCTTCCACACGGTGGTCGAGGTTGCGCACCATCCAGTCGGCGGAGGAAATAAATACTTTTTCGTCGCCGTTGTTGTGAAAAATGAATACCCTTGCATGTTCCAGGTATTCATCCACAATGCTGATGGCGCGAACGGGTATTTTGTATTTTTTGTTTTCAGACAACATGCAGAAAATACCGCGCACGATCAGTTTCAGTTCCACACCCGATCTGGCCGCTTCATATAATTGATCAATCAGTGCTTCGTCGGAAAGCGAATTCATTTTAAGCAGTATGCGCGCCGGTTTTCCTTCACGTGCATGACGTATTTCTTTATTGATCAGCTTTTCCAGTTCCTTGCGCAGGCTGGTAGGACAGGGGATAAGGGTTTTGCAGTTTTTGAGATGATGCATGCCCTCTTTGGGTTTTTCCAGGAAATTGAACATGCGGTTTACATCTGCCATGATTTGCCGGTTGGCGGTGAGCAGGCAGTGATCGCCATAGACCATGGCCGTTTTTTCATTGAGATTGCCGGTGCCCACAAAGCCATAATGAATGGTGCGGTTGTTTACTTTTTTGCGGATCAGGCACAGCTTGGCATGCACTTTCAAATTGGGAATACTGATGAGCACTTTCACGCCTTCTTCTTCCAGCCGCTCCTTCCACTCCAGGTTGGCCTCTTCATCAAAACGCGCTCTTAGTTCAAGCATCACCGTTACCCGCTTGCCATTGCGTACCGCATTGATCAGTGCATTGATGATTTTTGAATTGGGCGCCAGCCGGTAGGCGGTGATCTTGATGGTGGTTACGTCAGGATCAATAGCGGCTTCGCGCAACAGATCAATCACAGAGTGAAAGGAGTGGTAAGGGAAGTTGAGCATGATGTCTTTGGTAAGCACCACATCCGTTACGCGCACCGTATTTTTCAGCAAAGGGTGGAGGAAAGGTTTCTTACGCTGACTTTTCTTCTGAAATACATTGGGAAAGTCCATGAAGTGCCGGAAGTTGTGGATGCGTCCGCCGGGTATAAGACTGTCCTGCCGGGTAAGACTGAGTTTGCGTACGAGAAAATCCAACAGTCCTTCGTCCATTTGTTTATCAAACACAAAGCGCACCGGTTTGCCTTTGCGGCGGTTCTTTACGCCTTTTTCAATTTTCTGGATAATGGAGGTGGAGAGGTCGTTGTCCAGGTCAATTTCCGCATCCTTGGTCACTTTGAACACCCACGATCCATAGCGGTCGTAACCGAAGTAAGAGAAAATGCTTTTCAGGTTGAAGCGGATCACATCTTCGAGCAGAATGATGTGATGCTCACCGTTGGGAGAGGGCAGTTTGATGAATCGTCCGATTACTTTTGAGGGCACTTCAATGATGGCATACTTTCTTTTCAGCGAGCCATCGCGGCGCGAGAGCACCACGCCGAGGTAAATGGATTTATCGCGCAGGTAAGGAAATTGCGGAATGCTTTCTATCATCAGCGGAATGATATTGGAGCGCACTTCCTCTTCAAAAAAAGTGAGCACAAACTTTTGCTGTTCCTTGTTCAGTTGTTTTTCATTCACCAGGAAGATCTTTTCCTTTTCCATTTCTGCACGAACGCGCTCCCATATGTTGTTGAATTCTGTTTGCTGGTCCAGCACGATCTGCTGAATTTCGTCCAGTATCTTGTCGGGCGATTGTTCCAGGTGCATGTTTTTGAGCTTGCTGCCGAACTGGGCCATGCGCCGGAGGGCAGCTACACGTACGCGGAAAAACTCATCCATGTTATTGGAGAAAATGCCCAGGAAGCGTACCCGTTCGCGGAGGGGTACGGTGGGGTCGGCCGCTTCCTGCAACACCCTTGCGTTAAATGATAACCAGCTGATATCCCGTACAATCGCTTTTCTTTTCATATCCTTGTATTATTGAACTTTCGCCAAAGGTGAGCGCCCTGAAGGTGCGGGTAAATTAATTAATTATTAAATCCATATGCCGGACAATTCACTGCCGGGGCTGTGCCCACATGAACTTACCATGCCAACCAACCCCCGCAATGGGGGGCGTTTAATACTTTCTCCAAAAAAAATCTCCCAATACTTTGTTGATTACACATATTTTACGACCTTTGCCCTCCAAAATTTTTAATGTCATGGCAAGAGTTTGTCAGGTAACAGGTAAAGTCCCGGTAACCGGCCACACAGTATCGCACTCAAACATTAAGACCAAACGCCGGTTTCTGCCCAATTTACAGAGCAAGCGTTTTTACCTGGCCGAAGAAGATAAGTGGATTACCCTGAAGCTGTCTGCTGAAGGTATCCGTACGATCAACAAAAGAGGATTATATACAGTTGTAAAGGAATTACGCGCCCGGGGCGAAAAGATCTAATAACACGCTAAAACTGATAATACAATGGCAAAGAAAGGGAACAGAGTGCAGGTTATCCTGGAATGCACTGAGCATAAGAACAGCGGTATGCCAGGTACAAGCCGGTACATCACTACCAAAAACAAAAAGAACAATCCGGAGCGCCTGGAACTGAAGAAGTACAACCCGATCCTCAAGAAAGTAACTGTACACAAGGAAATCAAATAATTTGCTGATTGGCTGATAAGCTAATAAGCAAAGGAAGAGCATTGTAATCGTTACAGTTCTTCCCGGGCTGATCGGCTGATTATCACATAAACGCATTAAATTTCTACAAATGGCAAAAGCAGCAAAAACCGCTATCAAGTCGAAAGACGCGCGTGCAGCAGCGGAAGCAAAGAACTGGACCAAGGTGATCCGTTCCGTGCGTAGCCCCAAAACTGGTGCTTATACCTTTAAAGAGGCTATCGTACACAAAGACAAGGTCAAGGAATTCCTGGCCCAAAAATAATTGGTCATACAAACTCATTGCATATATACAAGCTGT
>Ga0164243_10005217_pt1 | contig 19929 bp, 16 predicted proteins | sample OricompcompostOP_FD_108781 | JGI IMG/M metagenome (GOLD analysis project Ga0164243, IMG submission 108781) | Organic Plus compost microbial communities from Emeryville, California, USA - Original compost - Organic plus compost (OP) | ecosystem: Engineered > Solid waste > Mixed feedstock >... | reverse complement strand
TAAAACTTTATTCAATACCAATGACTTATAGCAAAGGTATGACCTTTTTGTAATGCAAGTGTCATCTTGACAGCCATGATTCCGATGGCATAACCTTTGACTCCACTTGCATAAAAAATTCAATTTTCATATGCAGAAAGGTGCTATACGTGTTCAAACGGAGAATATTTTCCCCATTATCAAGAAATTTTTATACTCTGATCACGAGATATTTATCCGCGAACTTGTCAGCAACGCGGTGGACGCTACCCAAAAATTGAAAACCTTGGCCGGTGTTGGCGAATTTAAGGATGAATTGGGCGATTTAGCCATCGAGGTTAAATTGGACAACGAGAAGAAAACAATCACCATCAGCGACCACGGCATCGGTATGACCGCCGGGGAGGTTGATAAATATATCAACCAGGTAGCTTTTTCTGGCGCCGAAGAATTCCTTAAGAAATATAAAGGTCAAAGCGAAGGCGCTAACATCATCGGGCATTTCGGTTTGGGCTTTTACTCTTCTTTCATGGTAAGTAATGCTGTAGAGATCCTTACGAAATCATGGAAACCCGGCGCGCAGGCCGTGAGGTGGGAATGTGACGGAAGCCCGGAATTTACCCTGGAAGATATAGAGAAGGATAGCCGCGGTACGGATATCGTGATGCATATCAATGAAGAAAGCGAAGAGTTCTTAGATGAAGCCCGCATCGGCGCTATTTTACGTAAATTTTGCCGCTTCTTACCTGTGCCGATCATGTTCAACGGTGAACAGATCAATATCACGAATCCTGCCTGGACCAAGAAACCATCTGATCTGACGGATGAAGATTATCAAAATTTTTATAAAGAATTATACCCGTTCTCTGAACCGCCTTTATTCTGGATCCATCTGAACGTAGATTTTCCATTCAGCCTGACGGGGATTTTATATTTCCCTAAAATCACGAAAACCTACGAGATACAAAAGGATAAGATAAACCTATACAGTAACCAAGTGTATGTTACCGACGAGGTGAAGGATATCGTGCCGGAATTCTTGATGTTATTACATGGTGTGATCGATTCTCCCGATATCCCGCTGAACGTGAGCCGCAGCTACCTGCAAGGAGATCCGAATGTGCGGAAGATTAATGCCCACATCACCAAGAAAGTGGCGGATAAGCTGGATGAGATGTTCCGCAACGACCGCAAGTCTTTCGAGGAAAAATGGGAAAGTATCGGCTTATTTGTTAAGTACGGGATGATGACGGATGATAAGTTCCTGGAGAAAGCGAATAAATTTCATATCATGGAAGATGTGGATGGCGGAACATTTTATACAATCGAAGAATACAAACAAGCTACCCTTGCCCTGCAAACCAACAAGGAAGGCAAGCAAGTTGTGATATATGCTACGGCGCCTGTTCAGCAAGATACATACATCCAGGCAGCTAAAGCAAAAGGCTTTAAAGTCGTGAAGTTGGAAACAATCGTTGATGCCGCGTTTATCAACACCATAGAGTCGAAATGGGAAAATGTACAATTTACCCGCGTTGATGCTGATATTGCGGATAACCTCATCGATGTAGAAGAGAAAAAAGATAGCGTGCTAACCGGGGAGCAAGAACAGAGCTTGGAAGCTTTGTTCCAATCGCAGTTACCCCAACCTAATATCAAGGTTAACTTGAAAGGTTTGAGCGCCGATACATTGCCGGTTATCGTAACCCGCTCCGAATTTATGCGCCGGATGAAAGATATGGCTGCCGTTGGTGGTTCCGCCGCTAGCTGGTATGCGAATATGCCGGATGAAATCACGATGACAGTGAATGCTAATCACCCGATATACCAGGAAATTTTAGCCCAGGTGAACAAGGAAAAACAAGAAAAGTTGGTGCGAAATTTAGCGGATTTGGCACTGCTTTCTCAGAATTTGTTGACCGGGGCGGACCTAACTGCTTTCGTGAATAGAAGCGTGGAATTGATGGCTGGAGAACAAAAATAATAACGGATTTTTCCAGATTAAGGGATGGTCACGGATTTGATTTCTTTTGGTTATTGATAATAAGTTTAAGTTAAATCATATCGAATTGTTTTCATTTTAGCGGATTTTATAGCCTTAACAGGAAGCAGATTTAAAAAGGGTTCAGCTAGTTTGATCCGGATTTTATCGAGCCGCCTTGCTACTGCAAGGCGGTTTTTTTGTGTGGTTGACATTAAAGTGTTACTAGTTTTTTGTCCTTAGCCGTTATTTTTGCAGCCGATTGTTTGATTTTATACTCAATATCTAACTATATGCTTCGTCTTAATGCAGGGACCCCGAAGATGAAGGGGATCTTATTTATTATTATTGCTGTACTGTTTGTTCCATCCATCATGTCAATGTCAAGTTGTAGCAAAGATAATCCTTCGGTGGATCCGCCCGGGCCAAATCCTCCAACTGGGGGTAAGGATACAACTACCCGTTCTGTAGGTATTACTGCCCAACAAGTTCGAAATGCTAAGGGCGGGCTTGACGAGTTTGTCCTGTTTTTACCTAAGAATTACAACGCCGAACCCCGTAAAAATTTCCCTTTGATTATTTTCTTACACGGGCAAGGTGAGCGGGGCGACAATTTGGAACTCGTTAAGAAATTGGATCTGCCAAAGTATGCAGAAAATGCTTCGGACTTTGGTTTTATACTAGTTGCTCCGCAATGTAAAGCTGATACTTGGTGGGATGTTCCAAGCTTGAAGGTTTTGTACGATCAAATATTAAAGGATTATAATGTAGATCCATCACAAATTTATCTTACCGGTTTGAGTATGGGTGGGTATGGTGTTTGGAGTTGGGCGCAGGCTTCGCCGCAGCTCTTTTCTGCTATTGTACCTATCTGTGGCGGTGGCGATGTTGCCGCGAATTGCCCCTTAGCCGCAATGCCTGCATGGGTATTCCATAATGCGGATGATCCCCAGGTTTCTGTAGATGAATCCCGCAAGTTGGTAAAGGCCATGAGAGATTGTGGAAATGATAATGTTAAGTACACTGAAAATGCTACCGGTGGGCATAATGCCTGGACGGCAGCCTATAATAATCCTGAATTATACTCTTGGTTACTTTCAAATAAAAAGTAAAAATTTACCTGTATATTTAAGCCGGGATTGCTTTCCATAAAGCTTTCCCGGTTTTTTTATGAAGTTAGTTGATACGATGATCCGGTATGCCATAGCGCTTTGTATAGCTTTAATATACATAGTTCCTTCTTATGCCAATTCCAATTTTCATACGGGTGTCCCGCAAGACGAAACAGGTTTAAAAGTACCAACAGGCTTCAGTGTTCATAAAATAAGGAAAGCCGGTCCTTACGTTGAAGAATACCTATTGTTCCTCCCAGCAAACTATAACGATCGGAAGATGCGGAATTACCATTGGCCTGTCATCTTTTTTCTCCACGGAAAAGGGGAGCGGGGTGAAGATATCAACAAGGTCAGGGATATGGGACTACCGCATATGTTAAAACATAGGCAGCAATTTCCATTTATTATGATTGCCCCGTTGGCCAAGTCGGCCATAAATTATTGGGATATTAACAGCTTGAATATCTTGTATGAAGAAATAATAAGTTTGTATAAAGTTGATCTATCAAGAATATACCTTACCGGTTTGAGCATGGGAGGACACGGGACCTGGACATGGGGAATGGATAGCCCCGGAAAGTTTGCGGCCATCGTACCAATTTGTGGCTATGGTAAAACGGGAAATGCCTGTGCCTTAGCGACGATGCCAATTTGGGCATTCCATAACGAAGATGATGATACGGTCCCTGTACGGGCAACCCGCCAACTAGTACAAGCGGTTAGGGATTGCGGCAACAAGAAAGTCTTATATACGGAATCTGCCAGGGGTGGGCATAATGCTTGGGGAAAAGCTTATTACGAATCAGACTTATTTACCTGGTTACTGAAACAACATAAATAGTTTATCCGGTTATTAATTTTCCTGTATTATTGGGCAGCCTGTATATCAACTACTTTCAATTGCAGGCTAACGTTCCCATTCCAATCATTTTCTTCTATCGTAAATGCAATATCGAAAAGTTTTCCGCCGGAAATGAGCGGGAATTTATCTTTCATATAAAACCCGATGCCCCCAAAAATAGGTCCCTGGTCCTGTTTCACGGTTAGTTTTAGATGTTCATCCTTTACTATTTTTGAATAGCCGGCATCTTTGACATTCCTTGCAACGAAAAGCGGTCTCATATTCTCCGGGCCGAATGGTTCGAACATTTTCAGCTTTTTATAAAAATGGGGCGTAATATCCTGTAATTGAATCTCTGTATCTATAATAATTTGCGGTGTAAGCATCTCCTCGGTAATGGTTGAGGCAACGACTTCCTCGAAGCGACTCTTGAATGCCTCCACGTTTTCCACTTTCATCGTCATACCTGCCGCGTAAAAATGCCCGCCGTAGTTCTCCAGCAAGTCACGGCATTGGTGAATAGCATCGTACACGTTAAAGCCAATCACGGATCGCGCCGAGCCTGCAACAACATCGTTAGATTGCGTAAGGATAACCGTTGGCTTGTAATAATGCTTGTCGATGAGCCGGGAAGCAACGATCCCTACTACACCCTTGTGCCAATGTGGTTGATAAAGAACGGTAGCCTTTTTCGAACCGTTCTCTTCATCGTCTTTTATCAGGTTAATAGCTTCCGTCGTAATATGCAGATCCACTATTTTACGATCGCCGTTTTCCTCGTGGAGGGATTGTGCCAAGTTTTTGGCCTTCCCCGCGTCTTTTTCAAGGAATAGTTGCACGGCCTTACGGGCATCGCCCATCCTGCCTGCTGCGTTTACCCTTGGAGCGATCATGAACACCAGGTTAGAGGTCGTGAGGCTTGTTTTTACTTGGCTTAACTCGATCAATGCCTTGATTCCCGGTTGTGGATTTTCGTTGATATATTTTAAGCCGAAGTGGGTCATAACCCGGTTTTCGCCATTCATAGGAACGATATCAGCCGCTATGCTAGTGGCTACCAATGTTAAGTAAGGTAATACTTCAGCCGCAGGTGTTCCCCTACGCAAAGCGAGGGCGCTCACTAATTTAAAACCGATTCCACAGGCGCTTAAATCTTTATATGGGTAATGACAACCTTCCTGCTTGGGATTTAAAATTGCCACAGCCGGGGGGAGTTCTTCACCGGGCAAGTGGTGATCGCAGACGATGAACTCGATGCCTTGTTCCTTGGCAATAGATATTAGGTTGGTAGCGCGGATACCGCAATCCAGCGCGATAACGAGGTCGAAGTCATTATTTTTCGCGTATTCGATCCCTTGCATGGAGATGCCGTAGCCTTCTTTGTCGCGGTTAGGCACGTAAAAATCGATCTTGTTGTATTGTTCCAACAAGAATGAATACACGGTGGCAACAGCCGTAGTGCCATCCACGTCATAATCGCCGTAAACGAGGATTTTTTCCCCGTGGCTGATAGCATCCACGATACGGTTAACAGCTTTATCCATGTCTTTCATCAACCAGGGATCATGTAAATGTTCCAAGGAAGGGAAAAAGAACTGTTGGGCCTCTTCATAGCGTGATATGCCCCGCTGCGTTAACAGTCGGCATAATAAAAGCGGGACGTGGTTGTGCAATAATTTATAGAGCTGTTGCTCAGCCGGTACCGGGCAAGGCTTTAATTTCCAGGTTTTGTCCATTGAGCACGCATACAATAGTCATCAATCCTTTAGAACTCGCGGTCGGTAGTATACCTTACCAGCTGTTCCAGTCCATTCCGCACATCATTTTGTGGGAACTGGTGTAATATATTTAAGGCGTCATCCCTGTATTGCAGCATTTTTTCCTGCGCATACTGGATGCCTCCATTTTCTTGAACGATTCGGATGACTTCGGCCACCTTATCTTTATCGGTGTTATGGTTTTTCACGATATTGATAATTTGGCGGCGAATATCTTTATTTACATGTTGTAACGTGTAAATAAGTGGTAAAGTCATTTTTTTCTCCCTGATATCGATACCGGTCGGCTTGCCGACGTTAGCGCTTCCATAATCGAAGAGATCATCTTTAATTTGGAATGCTACGCCAACTTTTTCCCCGAAGAGGTGCATTTGGCGGGTGGTATCTTCATTTTCCGTGGCGCTCCAAGACCCTGCGGCACAAGCAGAAGCCAGTAGGGACGCCGTTTTTCTCCTGATAATTTCGAAATATATATCTTCTTGTATATCTAGTTTCCGGGTTTTCTCTATCTGGAGCAATTCCCCTTCGCTCATTTCTTTAACGGCTTCAGACAGGATTTGTAAGGTTCGGAAATCCTTATTATTTAAAGATAACAAAAGACCTTTAGAAAGGAGGTAGTCGCCCACTAAAACGGCAATTTTATTTTTCCAGAGGGCATTAATAGAGAAGAAACCCCTTCTTTCATAGGCGTCATCGACAACGTCGTCGTGCACGAGGGTGGCAGTATGAAGCAGTTCTACCAAGGCAGCAGCCCGGTAGGTACCTTCTTCGAGTTGCGGGTTAAATAACTTGGCAGAAAGCATCACGAACATGGGCCTGATTTGCTTACCTTTTCTTTTAACGATATAGTGCATAATCCTGTCTAGCAGGGGCACATGGCTCTTTACCGCATCCGCAAATTTCACCTCGAAATCACGCAATTCCTTACTGATCAGTTGTTTAATTTCATCCATTGTATCTATGCAAAAGGATTGCTAAGCTAAAATTAAAATACCAGATTTTAACAATTTGGCCTTGAATTTGTATATAATCTGTTAAAATTGATATTCCCATCAAATAATGATGCTTTTGTATAAGCTCTAGTATTGAAGGACTTATCAATGAAAATAAAATCGTAAGAAAAATTTGTATATTCATTTCTGCTTTTTACCTTTGCTTGGTAAAAAACGAGTTAATAGTAAATTTTTAACAGTTTTTAAATAAAAAAACAATTATGGCAAGCAAAAAGTACTTACTACTGGCAGGTGCTATGAGTCTTCTAACAGCATCTACTGGTTTTGCGCAAGTTCAGCCCTCATATGATGCCCTAGATTCCTCAAAAGTTTCTGCATCTAAAATGGCGCAATTCAGCAGTTTTAAAAACAACCAATCGATCTACCCCGCTAAACCGAGAGATATGTGGGAACTTGGTTTCCACGGTGGTCTTATGATGTTGAAAAGTGACGTTCATGGCCGTCCTGGTTTCGGAGGTGGTATCTCCTTGAGAAAAGCTTTGGGGCACACTTTCTCTTTAAGAGCAGAATATACCGGTTCTTATACTTACGGTCAAGATTACAAATTGAAAAATAGCATTATTGCTAATGGTAATCCTTGGGCTTCTACTGCCGCTGCAAACGGTGGTAAAATCGTTCCGAACTTCAAAACTGCTACGCACGCATTATCTTTAGACGTTATTGCGAACTTGACTAACATCATGTTCTATAAGCAACAACCTAAAGTTAACTGGTATGTATTAGCTGGTTACAGCCTTTTGTTGGCTGATGTAGACGTTGACGCATTGAACGGTAATGGTGCTGGTTATGACTACAGCGGCATTAACTTCAGTGGTAAAATGAAAGATATCATTAAAGATATCCGCGATTTACAAGACAACGATTACGAACAAAACGCTCCTTCTCAAGGCAACCGCGTACAAATCGGTCGTCGCGATGACAACCAATTGTTACGTCATGCATTGAACGTAGGTACCGGTTTGGCTTTCAAAATCTCTCCTCGCTTCAACATCGCTGTGGAAGAGAAATTGACATTGCCATTCGATGACTACTTCGATGGTTATACTGCTGGTGCTTACGATGGTAGTAAAGATTTCTTCTACTACACTAACGTACGCTTCAACTTCAACCTTGGTAACAAAACTAAACGTGTTGAGCCACTTTGGTGGGTTAACCCATTGGACTTCGCTTACAGCGAGTTGAACAGCCCACGCCGCATGAAACTGCCAGCTCCAGTTTTACCTGATGCTGATGGTGATGGTGTTACTGATCAGTTTGACCGCGAACCAAACACTCCAGCTGGTGCTCCGGTTGACGTGAACGGTGTTGCCCGTGATACTGATGGTGATGGTGTTCCTGACTACAAAGACAAGCAATTGATCACTCCTACTTACTGCTTCCCTGTTGATGCTGACGGTGTTGGTAAATGCCCAGATCCAGAATGCTGTAAAGATATCAAACCAGCTTGTTCTTCTTTGATGTTCCCTAGCGTTTCATTCAAAGGTAGCAGCACTAAGATCTCTAGCGAAAACGAAGCTATCCTTTCTAGCGTAGCATCTACACTTCGTTCTAATCCTTCTTGTAACGTGTTGGTTACTGGCCACGCAGGTGCAAAAGGTAAAAAAGGTGGTGTTGACTTAAGCGCAAGAAGACAAGATGCAGTTATCGACTACTTAGTTGAAAAACAAGGTATCGATCGCGGTCGCTTCATCAAACAAAACACTCCTGGTGAGTCTGGTACTGTAGATTTAGCTCCTGCTAACTAATACAAGCCTACTGACTAGTATATAATTCAAAAAAGCCTCCCGTATTTCCGGGAGGCTTTTTGATTTTATATTGAAATGAAAACCCGGTTTATGCACACAGGCGTATTAATAATTTGAAATAGATTTTAATTATAAGCGGATTCGCGTGGTTTTCTCATTCAATCCTACTAAATTTGACCCTGGATTTTTTCATTTATAGTTTTTAGCGTGGGAAAATACTTACACAAGGTATCCTTAGCAGGCTTAATCGTTGCTTTAGGGATCATATACGGTGATATCGGGACATCCCCTCTTTATGTATTCAAAGCTATTATAGGCGATAATTTTATTGATGAATCATTGATCATCGGTGGAATCTCCTGTATCATTTGGACATTGACCCTGCAAACCACCGTAAAGTATGTTATCTTGACCTTGAGGGCAGATAATAAAGGGGAAGGTGGTATTTTTTCGCTTTATGCCCTGGTAAGAAGGCATGCTAAATGGGCAGTGATTATCGGCATGATCGGTGGTGCAGCCCTCTTAGCCGATGGTATTATTACCCCTCCAATTACCGTTACTTCCGCGATTGAAGGGCTCCGTACCTTGCCCGTATTCCGCGATTTGGACCAATTAACGATCGTCAAAATCGTTGTACTGATCATAGGCTTCCTGTTTTTCATGCAGCAATTCGGTACAAATAGTATCGGGAAGCTATTTGGGCCGGTAATGCTCATCTGGTTCAGTATGCTAGCCGTTTTGGGGATAACCCATATCGTGGATGATGTCTCCGTTTTGAAAGCTTTTAACCCTTATTACGGCATACAATTACTAACGACCTATAAAAGTGGGTTCCTGATCCTCGGGGCCGTGTTCCTTTGTACTACGGGGGCTGAAGCTCTTTACTCCGATCTTGGCCACGTGGGGCGGGGAAATATCCGGATTTCTTGGATTTTTGTAAAAGCGAGCCTGATTCTCAATTACTTAGGTCAAGGAGCCTGGTTGTTGACCCGCAGGGGGATGATGCTCGAAAAGGGATCTAACCCCTTTTTTATGATTATGCCGGAGTGGTTCGTGATTTTTGGAGTTATTATAGCCACTTTAGCTGCTGTTATTGCGAGCCAGGCGCTCATTTCCGGCTCATTTACCCTTATTTCCGAGGCAATGCGCCTAAACCTATGGCCTAAGCTTAAAATTAATTACCCGACCGAATTACGCGGCCAATTATATATTCCGGGTATCAACCTGATGTTATTCGTTGGATGTACGGCCATCGTACTCATCTTCCAAGAATCATCAAAGATGGAGGCGGCATATGGGCTTTCAATTACCATATGTATGTTGATGACCTCCTGTCTTTTTGCACTTTACCTCTATACGCGGCGAACGAAGCTCATATGGATTTGGGTTTACCTGGCGGTTTATCTGACCATGGAATTCTCCTTCCTGTTTGCCAACCTGACGAAATTTACACACGGTGGTTATGTAACGGTGATCGTAGGCGGTGTACTATTCCTGGTAATGTTCGTATGGTTTAAAAGCCGAAAGATCAAGAATCGTTACGTGGAGTTTGTAAAGCTGGAAGATTATCTACCCATTTTGCAAGAACTGAGTAATGATACCACGATCCCTAAATTCGCAACGCACCTGGTATATATGAGTAGCGCTGATAATCCGAAGGAAATCGAGCATAAAATCATATACTCTGTATTGAATAAAAAGCCGAAACGGGCCGATATATATTGGTTTGTTCATGTTGATGTTGTTGATGAACCTTACCTGAGCGAGTATTCCGTGCAAACGGTTATCCCTAATGAAGTTATCCGCGTGGAATTTAGACTGGGTTTCAGGGTGGAACAAAGAATCAACCTGATGTTCCGCATGGTGGTAGAAGATATGGTGAAAAACAAGGAAGTAAATATTACCAGCCGCTACGAATCGCTTAGTAAAAACAATGTTGTAGGTGATTTCCAATTCATCGTGATGGAAAAATTCCTTTCCCATGATAATGATCTGCCTATACATGAAAGGCTTATCATGAGGCTTTATTTCATGCTTAAGAAAATCAGTCTTTCTGAAGAGCGCGGTTTCGGCCTGGATTCCAGTTATGTGACCATCGAGAAATTCCCGCTCGTGGTTGCCCCGGTAACTAACTTGCAATTGAAAAGGGTCACCTATAGAAATTCTTAACTTGTTTATATTCAAATATCTATTAGCACCGCGCAAATATTGTGCGGTGTTTTTTTATGATGGAAACACTCTTTAAAGATTACCCCTAGATACTTTAGAAAGTATTTGCAAATTGTATAATCTACGCTTATTTTTAGAGTTCATTTAATCCTATCTTCCATGTTGAAAAAATTCATTGGCATGATTTGCTGCTTGGCATTTACCCACGCCGCCATTTCTCAAGATGCCAAATTTCCAAGTTACAGTGAACTTCCCGATCCATATCGCCCAGATAGCGAGGCTTGGGATACATTAAATTCCGGGACTTACGTAAGTTTTGGCTCCCCGGATATCCGTTATCCAAAATCAATTCCTCCAAAAATCTTGAAAAATGATTGGCAGGCACATGCCTGGAGAGGGGAAAGGGTGCATACCCAATTGTTAATCTGGGGAACTGAACCGCTGCTCGAATTGTCGGTTATGCCAGGTGGACTCAAAACAGGATCCGGGGATAGTATCCCGACAGAAAATATAAAGGTTGGCTTTTTAAGGTACGTAATGACAGATGAGCTGAATGAAAATGGTGGTGGTTGCGGTCACCGTCCGGATAAAACGAAGTTCGATTCTTCGTTAGTGGCTGATGCCATCGATTATGCGCCCAGCACCAGGGTACGGGCTAATAAGACGCAACCAATTTGGTTAAGCATTGATGTACCTGGAAATACGAAGCCGGGAATATATCACGGTAGTTTAAGGATAAAGACCGGGGAACGTAAATATTACCCTTCTTTCGTAAATTATAGTATCGTGGTGAGTGAGCATACATTGCCTTCTCCCGACCAGTGGACTTTCCACCTGGATTTGTGGCAAAGCCCCGAAGCTATTGCCAGGTTATACGAAGTAAAGCCCTGGAGCAAGGAACATTTTGACGCGATGAAACCTTATTTCAAGATGTTGGCTGATGCGGGGCAAAAAGTGATAACTGCCGCCATCATACACGATCCTTGGAACAGCCAAACACAAGATATTTTCGGTAGCACCGTAAGGTGGACAAAAAAGAAAGATGGTTCCTGGCAGTATGATTTCAGCCGCTTTGACAAATGGGTAAATTTCATGATGGAATGCGGGATTAAGAAACAGATCAATTGCTACAGCATGATCCCCTGGAACCTGAAATTCTATTATTACGATGAATCGATCGCGAAAGATACATTTATTGTGGCCCAGCCGGGTACGAAAGAATTTAACACCCATTGGAAGCCCATGTTATCTAGCTTCGCGAAGCATTTGAAAGCAAAAGGCTGGTTTGATATTACTAACATTTCCATGGATGAAAGGAAGATGGAAGATATGTTGGCCGTAATGAAGCTGGTGCACGAAGTAGATAAGACCTGGAAGGTTTCCTTGGCCGGTACCTTGCATAAGGAACTGATCGATGAAGTGTATGATTATTGTATCGCTTCCGGTCAATTGATGGATCGTGCCGATATAGAGAAAAGATTAGCAAAAGGTTGGCCTACAACAAATTATACTTGTTGCACCGAAGGTTATCCAAATACTTTTACCTTTTCACCACCTGCGGAAGCGGCATGGCTGCCCTGGTATTCTGCTGCCAAAGGGTATAATGGCTACTTGAGATGGGCCTACAATAACTGGGTAGAAGACCCTATGCAAGATTCCCGTTTCAGGACTTGGGCCGCCGGGGATTGCTATTTCGTATACCCGGGTACCAGGACCTCGATCCGGTTTGAAAGGTTAAGGGAAGGTATCCAGGACTATGAAAAGATTCAAATCTTAAAGAAACTGTTTAAAAAAGAGAAAAATGGGGAGAAATTGGCTCAATTAGAAGCATTATTAGCCCCATTCAATATTAAAGATCTTCCGAATGTTAGCGCCGCCAGGATGCTGGAAAAAGCTAAAAAAGGCTTAGCTGGGCTTGAATAGAATATTTCAAAATTGACCAGTTTAGGCAATCTGAATTTATCCTGATGCAAATAAAAAATCCTCTGAAGACTCAGAGGATTTTTTTTAACACAACTAAAAAACAATCAAACGTTCCAATTTATGATTATTGGGTCGTCAATCTGGCTTTTTCCCATCTAAAAAAGTGTTGATTGTATTGATTTCAGCAGGATTGTCCGTGCCGTTGTCAGATACAGAATAACCGGAATAGAAGTTTTCAGCAGAGCCGGCGCCGTTATCAAGGTTTACATTCCTACGGATATACGCCGGTATACTTTCTATTTCCATGTTAGAATCCATGTTTTTCACATTGAAGCTGATGCTACGCAATTTAGCGATGCGTTCAGCTTGTTTCTTCTTCTGCTCTTCCAGTTCTTCCATGGCCATGCGGTGCGCCAAGTCATCTGCCGAAGGATTGGCTTCGTCGCGGATAACCATTTTCATTTCCGGGACATCTTCACCCGGAGCATTCGGCTCTATGTAGATGTTGGTTGGGCGGGAAGCATAGCCCCCGGCCGCATTACCGGCATTTGCATTAGGTTGAATGACGTTCACGTTATTCACATTGGAGTTCGTGTTAGACGCCACCGGGTTATTTTCAGTCCGCTCCATATAGAGCGGCATGGTTTCTTTTTCTTCTTGTTTAGGAGCAGGAGGTTGTGCCGTAAACTGTGTAGGAGATAAGGGGTGTGTTACTACGGGCTCAACTAATTTAGGGCTCATAGCATCCGTATCTTCCTTGGCAGCGAGGGCATTTTTTTCATGCATTTTCTTTTCATCTCCTTCGCGACCTAATTCCATCACAATCTTGGGCTGTTCTGCACTTGTATTGCTGGAAACGGTTTCATCGTTGGAGGCTTGGCGTTCTTGCTGGATGGGCTTTTGTTCGAAGCCAGTAGCAATAATTGTTACACCGAGTTTGCGATCTAGCGCAGTATCGTAACCTACACCAAGGATCACATCGCAATCTTCACCGGCTTGGCTTTGAACATAAGCTTGGATAATATCCATTTCATCCAGGGTGTGTTCAAATTCACCTTCGGAAGAAGAGATATTTAACAAGATCCATTTAGCACCACGGATATCGTTATCATTCAACAATGGGGAAGTCAATGCTTCCTCGATGGCTTTTTGGGCGCGATCTTCTCCTTCTGCAACAGCGGCGCCTAGGATGGCTACACCACCGTTACGCATTACGGTGCATACATCCGCAAAATCGACGTTGATCTGGCCGGTAGAGTTGATTACGTCGGTGATACATTTCGCTGCTGTAGCTAAAACGTTATCAGCTTTTTCAAAAGCGGCCTTGAATTTAAGGTCGCCAAATTTTTGACGCAATTTATCGTTGGAGATAATCAATAAAGTATCTACGAAATCTTTCAAGCGGTTGATACCTTCTTCCGCTTGCAACATCCTCTTCTTACCTTCATAAGAGAAAGGGGTTGTAACGATACCTACGGTTAGGATACCGAGTTCTTTACAAATACGCGCGATGATAGGGGCGCCACCTGTTCCGGTGCCACCACCCATACCGGCAGTGATGAAAGCCATTTTAGTGTTGACTTCCAATATCTTTTTTATTTCTTCAAACGACTCTTCTGTCGCCTGTTTACCAATTTCAGGATTAGCGCCGGCTCCGAGTCCTTGGGTAAGATGCGGGCCTAATTGTACCTTGTTAGGTACGGGGCTGTTAGCAATAGCTTGCGCGTCCGTATTACAGATGATGAAGTTAACACCATCGATACGTTGATCAAACATGTGGTTGACCGCATTGCTTCCACCACCACCAATGCCGATGACCTTGATGATCGAGGATTTTTCTTTGGGAAGATCAAAATGTATCATGACTCTTTCTCTTTAAATGGGTTAGTAGTTTGATTATTGTTGTGTTTATTAGATACTGATTGAATAATTAAATAATTATGTATTGTTTTAACCGATCCACAATTCATCCTGGAGATTTGCTGATCACTGGTATTAATTTTTATAGTATTACAGTTAGCTTTCATTTTAGTAAGTTCTCGTTTATCTCAAAATGTTATACCCAACCAGTATCAACAATCAACTATATTATAATTTAGCGTCTTCTTCTTCGGTGAACATATCGATGATCTTTGTTTTCATCCTGTCCAAGAATCCTTTTAGAGAAGCGCTTCTTTCCTTGGCTTTCCTTTCGAGAATTTCCTGCTCCGTTGGAGCCTCTACGCCAGTTTCAATTTCTTCTGATTCTTCGATGTTAACCTCGCGGCTAGCCTGTTCTTTAGAGATGAAGCTCGTTTTAATTTTAACATAATTTTCATCTAGTGCCCTACGATCGTTTTCCCAATCGTTATAACCTTTCAAGATCAAGCCGATACAAGTCGAGTACATCGGTTTCGTCAATTCATCGATATGCCCGGTAGCAAGGTGCTCGTTCGGGAAACCGATGCGGGCGCTTACGCCGGTAGTATATTCAGTTAATTGAATCAGGTGTTTCAATTGTGAACCGCCGCCGGTGAGGATGATGCCACCATTCAACATCTTGTTATCCATACCGATTTGCTTGAGATGATACACTACGAAATCCATGATTTCGCTCATCCTAGCCTGGATGATATGTGCCAGGTTCTTTACGGAAATTTCTTTCGGTCCTTGACCACGCAACCCGGGAATCGTGATGTAGGCATTACTTTTCGCTTCATCGGCCAACGCATAACCGAATTGCACTTTCATTTGTTCTGCCTGTGTTTTCAACACGCCGAGACCGTTCTTGATATCGTTCGTAATGTTTTCCCCACCATAAGGAATTACGGCCGTATGTTTCAGGATACCTTCGTAGAACACGGCCAAATCGGTTGTGCCGCCACCGATATCCACGATAGCTACCCCCGCTTCGAAATCCATATCGCACATTACGGCAGCGGCAGAAGCTAACGGTTGCAACACGAGATCCTTGATCCGCAAACCTGACTTTTCAACACTCCTGTTGATGTTACGTATCGCGTTTTTATCACCCGTGATAATGTGGAAGTTAGCACCTACTTTAACACCGGACATACCGATGGGGTAAGTGATGTTCTGCAAGCTATCCACGATATATTGCTGGGGTATTACATCGATGATCTGGTCGCTTGCCGGGATCACCGTTTTGTATTGATCGTTAATAAGCTGATCGATGTCGTTTGGGGATATCTCGGCTTCGGTATCACTACGTACGATATCGCCGCGTGTTTGCAGACTTTTGATGTGGTGGCCGGCAATGCCCACGTAAACCTCGTTTATTTCGAGGTCGGGGTTAGAGGCATAGCAATTTTCCAAGGCTTGGCGGATCGCTTTGATGGTTTGATCGATGTTCAATACCATCCCGTGTTGCACACCGAACGATGGGGCCTTCCCGAATCCCAGGATTTCCAATTTCCCGAATTCATTCTTCCGTCCTGCAATCGCAGCAATCTTCGTAGTGCCTATATCGAGACCTACAATGATAGGAGCTTCCTGATTCATGGTGTATATGTTTTTTTGTTGCGTTTCATGTTATTAATGTTGCCCGGTATAAATGGCGCGCGGCTGTTGCGATCGCCCTTTATTCCCGGCAGTCTTATTATTCGGGTTCCTTTTAGGAGGATTCGTTTCACCGGCAACTACCGGCCTGCCTTGTACCCTCATGGAAGGATCTTCTTCCACCCGGGGTGTTGCAGTACTATCGGTAGGTACGAGCGCCGTTTTTGCATCTTTTTTAACGGCATATACCTCGTTTTGGTACGCGATGTTAATCCTGGAATAAGTATTCCAACCCACTTTATTCAAGGCTTCCTTATAGAAAACCAATAGTTTTTTAAATTTATTGTCGACCTGTGTACCTTCTCCAAACTCTATAACATGCTCACCCAATTTCGGGATGATCTCAAACTCCCGGTCCGGGGTAATATTCACTTGCTCAACCTGTGCATTCCAAAACGTATCTGCCACGATATAACTTGCTATATCAATAAGTTGGCAGGTGAGGGTGCTATCAGCTTTACTCAACTTGCGTTGACTATCCGTCGGGTAGTTCGTGAACACGGGTACTTTCACCGAAAATTTCGGTGATGCCGGGATCCGCTCCCCACCGGGATCGAAATAAAAACTGTTGCCGTTGAATGTAAAGACCCTTGCCACGGGTTCGCGTTGCGTCACATCGATATGCAATACCTGGTTATTATCGATGTAAATCTCGGCATCTTTAACCCAAGGCTCTTTTTCCACGGTTTTTTCTATCGCCAATATGTTAATTTCCCTGCTGGCTTTCCCAACCGGGTTATCTCTTTTATTATGGATGATGAGAGCTTTGATATCAGCTGTTTCGAGGAATACTTTTGATTTTTCCGCCTTGAAACTAATCTTGATATCTTTACATTTCGCATCATTTTTTTCTTTTCCCGCTGCTACCAACAACACTACAAATCCTGCAAATACCGCTGTCCACAGTAGGAAGCGTCCCAGGCGTTTTAGTGATGTTTTAGTTTTGGTAGCCATCATTTTTATTGTTTACTTACAATTTCTTGTAATGGTTCTCTGAGTAAATCAACATTTCCCGCACCGGCAGTAATCAACAATTCTACCGGGTGTTCTGCAATCCAGCGGGGTACTTCGTCCCGCTCCATGATCTTTACATCCGTATCTTTCATTTTGCTGGCTATCGTCTTGCTGCTTATGCCCGGTATCGGTAATTCCCTGGCCGGGTAGATGGGTAATAATATTACTTCATCTGCAAGGGATAAACTGTCGGCAAATTCATCTGCGAAATCTCTTGTCCTGGAAAACAAATGCGGTTGAAATATTACCGTGCATCTTTTTCCTTTGAATAATGTTATCGCGCTGTTGATCAAACTTTTTAATTCTTCCGGATGATGTGCATAATCATCTATATATACCGCTTTTTCATTCTTCACCAAGTATTCAAACCTTCTCTTGATACCTTTAAACGCTGCCACTGCCGCGCGAATTTTGTCGTTGCTTATTCCCAATAAATGTGCCACTGTTATCGCTGCAACTGCATTTTCTACATTATGCATTCCCCCGATGTTCAATTTCAAGTTGTCGATCATCCAATCTTGTTGCATAACATCGAATTCATATCCCCCGTTATCCATCCTGATATTGGTGGCGTAACTATCGGCCATATCATTCTGCAAGCTGTAATGCAACTTGTTTTCAGCCTTTAAATCTTCATCGCGATGCAAGCCGTATTTGACTAGTAAAGTTCCATTTGGCTTGATGTTGTGACAGTACTGGATGAAAGCCTCCTCTATGGATTCTTTCGTTCCGTAGATATCTAAATGATCTGCATCGATTGATGTTAATAAAGCGATATCCGGACTTAGTTTCAAGAATGAACGATCGTATTCATCCGCTTCAATCACGGCTACAGCTCTTTCATCGCCCCAAAAGTTACTTTCATAATTCACGCTGATACCACCCAGGAAAGCATTACACCCGTAACCGCTGTGCCTCAGTATCTGCGCGATCATCGTTGATACGGTCGTTTTCCCATGCGTACCGGCAACTGTTATCGAAAACAAGTTGCGGGTTATTTCTTGCAGCACATCGCTACGTTTTACAACTTCGTAACCTTGCTCCCGGTAATAGTTCAATTCTTTATGATCTGCCGGGATCGCCGGAGTATATACCACGAGATCCGCCTTGGAATCTATTAATTGCACATCATCTGCATAGTGTATCTCCATTCCTTCAGCCGAAAGTTGTTTCGTTAAAGCGGTTTCCGTGCGATCATAACCACTTACTTTAATCCCTTTCTGGTTAAAGTAGCGGGCAATCGCACTCATACCGATACCACCGATCCCGACAAAATAAACCCTATGTAACGAATCCAACTTCATATATCCTTTTCCACCGGGGTGGATTTTATTTTTTTGCTTGTTCAATAACTATTTGGGCTATTTGCATGTCTGCATGCTTATTTCCCAGCGGTGCAATGTTTGTTTCCATCTGCTCCATTAAGGCCTTGTTTTGCAACAGGCTGAACAATTCGTTGACCAATTGCTGTGCTGCCATTTGATCCGGGATCATGATGGCGGCTTTTTTGTCAACAAGGTTCATCGCGTTTTTTGTTTGATGATCTTCGGCTGCGTATGGGTACGGTACGAAGATCACGGGCTTTTTCACCACGCATATTTCAGCGATGGCTAATGCACCTGCCCTGGAAACGATCACATCCGCAGCTTTATATGCAAAGTCCATCACGTTGATAAAGTCATATACCTTCACATGTGAGCTGTATGACTTGGCGGCGGCTACCGCTGTTTCGTAAAACAATTTCCCCGTTTGCCATACCAGCTGGATATCTTTTGCTACAAAACTTGCCAAATGCGGCAATATGGCTTCGTTAATCGACTTAGCTCCCAAGCTGCCTCCTACAACGAACACGGTTTTCTTCCCGGGAACGAGGTTGAAGTACGCCAACGCATCTTCCAAGCTAACGGCGCTTTCCGTGATATTACTTCTCACCGGGTTACCAGTTTGAATTATGTTGGCCGCCGGGAAAAATTGTTCCATCCCATCATATGCCACGCAAATTTTCCGCGCTTTCTTTCCTAATATTTTATTGCTTTTACCGGCATAAGAATTCTGTTCTTGAATGACGGTGGGGATGCCCATTTTCTGCGCTTTTCGCAGTATAGGAAAGCTGGCATAACCGCCTACACCCACGGCAATATTTGGCTGAAATTTTTGAATGATCTTCTTCGCATGATTCAAAGATTTCAATAGCTTGAAGGGTAGTAATAGGTTCTTAAAGATGTTACTCCTATTGAACCCTACGATTTCCAACCCTTCTATCGGGTATCCTGCTTGCGGCACTTTTTCCATCTCCATTTTCCCGAGTGCCCCAACAAATAGTATGTCGGCGGCAGGATCAATTTTCTTGATTGCATTTGCAATCGCTATGGCAGGGAAAATATGTCCCCCTGTACCTCCTCCTGCTATGATTGCTTTTATTGCCATTGTTTTTGTTTGACCGGGATCATTAATTGCCCGGGATCGCTGGTTGGTTGGGCTCGCGAGCCCAACCTGCTGGACCAACCTGTTGCATCGATCTGTTGCATCGACCTGCTGGACCAACCTGTTGCATCGACCTGTTGGACCAATCTGTTGCATCGATCTGTTGCATCGACCTGCTGGATCAATCTGTTGAACCAACCTGTTGAACCGACCTGTTGCATCGAACTGCTGGGTCGGCCTGTTGAACCAGGCTGGTTTGTTTAAATCGCCTGTGGTACCTGGTCGGTTTTTGGTTGGGGGATTTCTCCCTCAACATTATTTATACCGCCCGGGTTATTCACGTTTTCTACATGCCTGGACACACTCAGGATAATCCCGATGGCCAAGCT
>Ga0164243_10005215_pt1 | contig 19930 bp, 20 predicted proteins | sample OricompcompostOP_FD_108781 | JGI IMG/M metagenome (GOLD analysis project Ga0164243, IMG submission 108781) | Organic Plus compost microbial communities from Emeryville, California, USA - Original compost - Organic plus compost (OP) | ecosystem: Engineered > Solid waste > Mixed feedstock >... | reverse complement strand
GTACGGGCATTAGCGTGAGCCATCGAGGACCTCCTGCGGGTGAATGCCAGACACATCCACTCCGCCAGGAGGTCCTCCCACGTTCAAGCAGGCGCGCCGTCAACAACCTCCCGGGTCACGACATCTAGACCCGGCGGCCGCCGATCCTGGCGGTCAGCTCGTCGGCCGCCCGCCGGACGCGGGCGGCCAGGCCGGGCCACGTTTGCGCACACGGCACTCGCTCGCCCGCGCAGTGGTGACGCAACGTCACGCTGATCGAGGCGAGCGGGCGCCCGCCATGGTCGAACACCGGATGCGCCACCGACGCGAACCCCGCGGTCACGTGGCCGTCCTCCACGGCCCAGCCACGCCGGCGTTCCTCGGCGAGGGTTCGCCGCAACTCCGCCAAGCTCTTCGGGCCGCGGTCGGTCCGCCGCACGAACGACGCGGCGCTGGGAAACAGCGCCCGCACGTGCGCGGCGGGCAGTTGCGCGAGCATGGCGCGCCCGGAGGCCGTCAGATGCGCCGGCAGCCGCACCCCGACGTCGGTCACCAGCGTCTCCGGCCGCGGCGGACGCTCCTTGACCAGGTACACCAGCTCGTTGCCGTGCAGCACCCCCAGTTGCGCGGTGTGCCCGACTTCCTCGGCGAGCCCGCGCAGCAGCGGCGTGGCCAGCCGTTCCAGCGGATCGTGCCGCAGATAGGCCGAGCCCAGCTCGAAGGCCGCGATCCCCAGCCCGTACCGGCGCTCCGCGGCCAGATGTGCGACGAATCCGGCGGCCTCCAGCTCGGCGAGCAGGTGATACGTCGTCGAGCGCGGCAGGCCCAGCTCACGGGCGATGGCCGCCGCCGACACCGGGCCGGCGTGCCTGGCCAGCACCCGCAGGACCGCCAGCCCCCGGCGTAGCGCCGGCACATCACTGCTGTCACCCACATGTCTGGAATACCAGACACAACCACGATCCGGGTGATCGTGCGCGGGCGCGTACGGGGGTGCAATGGACGAATGGTGCCAACAGTGCGGCTGAGTAGTGAGCCGGTCAGCAGGGAAGACGTGGTGGCGGTCGCGCGCGGGGGCGCGCACGTGCTGCTCGACGAGTCCGTGCTCAAGAACCTGAGCACGACGCGGCAGCACATCGACGCGCTCGCCGACGCGGCGGACCCCGCCTACGGGATCTCGACCGGGTTCGGCGCGCTCGCCGTCCGGCACATTCCGCAGGACCGCCGCATCGCGTTACAGCGTTCGCTCATCCGCTCCCACGCGGCCGGCGCGGGCCCCGCGGTCGAGCCCGAGGTGGTCAGGGCGCTGATGTTCCTGCGGTTGCGCACGCTCGCGAGCGGGCACACCGGAATCCGGCCCGAGACCGCGAAAGCGCTTTCCGGCATGCTGAACGCGGGCGTCGTCCCGGTCGTGCACGAGTTCGGTTCCCTTGGCTGCTCGGGAGATCTGGCACCACTGGCCGCCGTCGCGCTCGCGCTCATGGGCGAGGGTGAAGTGTTCGATGTGGACGGTCGGCGGATTCCCGCCGCCGACACCGGACTGACACCGATCACGCTGGCCGAGAAGGAAGGTCTGGCGCTCACCAACGGCACCGACGGGATGCTCGGCATGCTCGTGCTGGCGCTGGCCGACCTGCGCTGCCTGCTCGACACGGCCGACCTGACCGGCGCGATGACCGTCGAGGCCTTGCTGGGCACCGATCGTGCGTTCGCCGCGGACCTGCAGGTACTGCGCCCACATCCCGGCCAGGCCCGCTCGGCGAGCCGGATGCACCGTGCGCTCGCCGGATCGGAGATCGTGGCCAGCCACCGCGACTGCGATCGTGTGCAGGACGCATACTCGCTGCGGTGCGCGCCCCAGGTGCACGGCGCGGCACGGGACACGGTGAGCCACGGCGAACTGGTCGCCGACCGCGAACTCGCCGCCGCGATCGACAATCCCGTGGTACTGGCGGATGGGCGCGTCGAGTCCAACGGCAACTTCCACGGCGCGCCGATCGGCTACGTGCTCGACTTCCTCGCCATCCCGGCCGCCGATGTCGCGAGCATCGCCGAGCGCCGCACGGACCGGATGCTCGACGTCGCCCGCTCGCACGGCCTGCCCGCGTTCCTCGCCGAGGATCCAGGCGTCGATTCCGGGTACATGATCGCGCAGTACACGCAGGCCGCCGTGGTCAGCGAACTGAAGCGGCTCGCGGTGCCCGCGTCGGTGGACTCGATTCCCAGCAGTGCCATGCAGGAGGACCACGTGTCGATGGGCTGGTCCGCCGCGCGCAAGCTGCGCCGCGCCGTGGACGGGCTGACCACGGTGCTCGCGATCGAGTTGCTGACGGCCGCGCGGGCGCTGGATCTGCGTGCGCCGCTGCGGCCCGCGCCGGTGACCGCCGCCGTGCGGGACCTCGTGCGCGAGCGGGTCGGCGGACCGGACGCGGACCGGCATGTGGCGCCGGAAATCGCCGCCGCCGAAGAGCTTGTGAGATCGGGAGCCGTGCGGGAAGCGCTGGAGGAATCATGAGAGCCGCCCGAGGGACGACGCTGACCGCGAAGAGCTGGCAGACCGAGGCCGCGCTGCGCATGCTGCACAACAACCTTGATCCCGAGGTCGCCGAGCGGCCGGACGATCTGGTGGTCTACGGCGGCAGCGGCAAGGCGGCGCGGGACTGGCCGAGCTTCCACGCGATCACCCGCGCACTGACCACTTTGGACGATGACGAGACGCTGCTGGTGCAGTCGGGCAAGCCGGTCGGGGTGTTCCGGACGCACGAGTGGGCGCCACGCGTGCTGCTGGCCAACTCGAACCTGGTGGGGGACTGGGCGAGCTGGCCCGAGTTCCGCCGGCTGGAACAGCTCGGGCTCACCATGTACGGGCAGATGACGGCGGGCTCGTGGATCTACATCGGCACGCAGGGAATCCTGCAGGGCACCTACGAGACGTTCGCCGCCGTGGCCGCGAAACGGTTCGGCGGCTCGCTGAAGGGCACGCTGACGGTGACCGCCGGGCTCGGCGGCATGGGCGGGGCGCAACCGCTCGCGGTCACCATGAACGACGGTGTGGCGCTGGTCGTGGAATGCGATCCTCGGCGGGCGCGCCGGCGGCTGGAGACCGGTTACCTCGACGAGCTGGCGTCCGATGTGGACGATTCGGTGCGGCGGGTCACCGAGGCGAAGCGGGACGGTCGCGCGCTGTCGGTCGCGGTGATCGGCAATGCGGCCGAGGTGCTGCCCGAACTGCTGCGCCGCGGTGTCGAGGCAGACATCGTGACCGACCAGACGTCGGCGCACGATCCATTGTCCTACTTGCCGATCGGGGTGCGCGTCGAGCACTGGCGCGACTACGCGGCGGACAAACCGGAGGAGTTCACCGACCGCGCCCGCGAATCGATGGCGCGGCACGTCACGGCCATGCTCGGTTTCCTCGACGCGGGCGCCGAGGTGTTCGACTACGGCAACTCGTTGCGCGGCGAGGCGAAACTCGGTGGCTGCGAGCGGGCGTTCGACTACCCCGGTTTCGTGCCCGCCTACATCCGGCCCCTGTTCTGCGAGGGCAAGGGCCCGTTCCGCTGGGCCGCGCTGTCCGGCGATCCGGCCGATATCGCCGCGACCGACCGCGCGATGCTGGCGGAGTTCCCGGACAACGAATCGCTCGCACGCTGGATCCGGCTGGCGGGGGAACGCGTGGCCTTCCAAGGACTTCCGGCCCGGATCTGCTGGCTCGGCTACGGCGAGCGGGACCGCGCCGGCCTGCGGTTCAACGAGATGGTCGCGCGTGGCGAACTCGCGGCTCCGGTCGTGATCGGCCGCGATCACCTCGACGCCGGCAGTGTCGCGTCGCCGTACCGCGAGACCGAGGGGATGGCCGACGGCTCCGACGCGATCGCCGACTGGCCGCTACTCAACGCGCTGGTCAACACGGCTTCGGGCGCCACCTGGGTGTCGATCCACCACGGCGGCGGCGTCGGGATGGGCCGGTCGATCCACGCCGGGCAGGTGTGCGTCGCGGACGGGACACCGCTGGCCGGGCAGAAGATCGAGCGGGTGCTCACCAACGATCCGGGCATGGGCGTGATCCGGCATGTCGACGCCGGATACGAACGCGCGGCCGAGGTCGCCGGTGAACGCGGCGTGCGGATCCCACGATGATCGTCTTGTCGACATGACGACTCTGTGGTGTGAGCGGGCGTGGTTGCCGGACGGGGTGGCTTCCGCGGTCCGGATCGAGATCGAGGACGGCCTGCTCGTCTCGGTCACCCCGGCAGCGCCGCGGGCCGGAACCATCCTCAATGGACTCGTACTGCCCGGCTTCGCGAACGGCCACTCGCACGCCTTCCACCGCGCCCTGCGCGGGCGTACGCACCGCGAGCGGGGCACGTTCTGGACCTGGCGTGAGCGCATGTACGCACTGGCCGACAAGCTCGATCCCGACTCATACCGGCGGCTGGCGCGTGGTGTCTTCGCCGAGATGGTGCTCGCCGGTTACACGAGCGTGGGCGAGTTCCACTACCTGCACCACGCGCCTGGCGGTGCGCGATACGCCGATCCGAACGAGATGGGGCACGCGCTCGCCGCCGCCGCGGCCGACGCCGGAATCCGGCTCACGCTGCTGGACACCTGCTACCTCACGGTCGGCTCGCAGCCGCAGGCCCGCTTTTCCGACGGCGATGCGGAAGCGTGGGCAGCTCGGGTGGATTCCTTTGCACCACAAGGAGAGCACGTCCGCCTCGGGGCGGCCGTGCACTCGGTTCGCGCCGTGCCGCGGGAGCAGTTGCCGCTGGTCGCGCAGTGGGCGGGGGAGCGGCCGCTGCACGTCCACCTGTCGGAGCAGCGCGCCGAGAACATCGAATGCCTCGCGCGGCACGGGCGAACCCCGGCCCAGTTGCTTGCCGAGGCCGGCGTGCTCGGCGAGCACTGCGTCGCGGTGCACGCCACGCATCTCACGCGCGACGACATCGGCTTGCTCGCGCGGACGGGCACGAGAGCGTGCTTCTGCCCGACGACCGAACGCGACCTCGGCGATGGCATCGGTCCGGCTCGGGCACTTGCCGATGCGGGTGCCGGGCTGTGCCTGGGCAGCGACAGTCATGCGGTGATCGATCCGTTCGAGGAGGCGCGGGCGCTGGAGCTGAACGACCGTCTCGCCGCCGAGGCCCGCGGCCGCTTCACGGTCGCGCAGCTGCAGGCGGCGGCGACCGACCACGACGCGATCGGCTGGGGCGAGGCCGGTTCGCTGGCGCCCAGCCGGGCGGCTGACCTTGTCGCGGTGGATCTCGGTTCGCTGCGCACGGCCGGTATCGAACCCGACGGCGTGCTGCTGGCCGCCTCGGCCGCCGATGTCACTGACGTGCTCGTCGCGGGCCGCTGGATCGTGCGCGACCGGGTACACCAGCGCGTCGAACGTGCGGAAACGGTGCTGGCGAAGGAGATCGAGGCACTGTGGCGATCCTGATCACCGGCATCGGCGAGCTGACCACCAACGACCCCGAGCTGGGCACACTGCGCGAAGCCGCGGTGGTGCTGGATGGCGATCGCGTCGCCTGGGTGGGTCCGGCCTGGCGGGCACCGGCCGTGGACGAGCGGGTCGACGTCGAGGGCAGGGCCGTCCTCCCCGGCTGGGTGGACAGCCACACCCACCTGGTGTTCGCGGGCGACCGGACCGCCGAGTTCGAGGCGCGGATGGCCGGAAACCCTTACCAGGCAGGCGGAATCGCGGTGACCGTCGAGGCGACGCGCGCCGCGAGCGACGACGAGCTCGCCGCCAACCTGCGTCGCCACCTGGCCGAGGCGCTGAGGCAGGGCACCACCTGCGTGGAGACCAAAACCGGTTACGGGCTGACCGTCGCGGACGAACTGCGCGCGGCCCGCATCGCGCGCGGACTGGTCGACGAGGTCACCTTCCTCGGCGCGCACCTCAACACCGGGCCCGGTTACCTCGATCTGGTGTGCGGCGAGATGCTCGACGCCGTCGCCGCCGAGGTGCGCTGGGCCGACGTGTTCTGTGAGAACGGCGCATTCGACGGGCCGGAGTCCGAACGCGTGCTGCGCGCGGCGCTGGACCGCGGGCTCGGCTTGCGGGTGCACGGCAACCAGCTCGGCCCCGGTCCTGGCGTTCAGCTCGCGGTCCGGCTCGGCGCGGCCAGCGTCGACCACTGCACCCACCTGACCGACGCCGACGTGGACGCGCTGGCCGGTTCGAGCACCGTCGCGACACTGCTGCCCGCCTGCGATCTGTCCACCCGGCAACCGCTCGCACCCGCCCGGCGCCTGCTCGACGCGGGAGCGACGGTCGCGCTGGCCACCAACGCAAATCCCGGCAGTTCGTACACGACCTCGATGGGGTTCTGCGTCGCGACGGCGGTGCTGCAGATGGGAATGTCGGTGGACGAGGCGGTCTGGGCCGCGACCGCCGGCGGCGCCAGGGCGCTCCGCCGCGAGGACGTGGGCGTGCTCCGGCCCGGTGCGCGCGCCGATCTGCATGTGCTCGACGCGCCGTCCGCCACGCATCTCGCGTATCGTCCCGGGGTGCCGCTTACTTGGGCGGTGTGGCAGCGCGGCGAACGAACGTGAGAGCTATTACAAATCGGCGAGACAATTCGGATATACCGGATGAATTGTCAAGGTCGTTCACTCGGCGTTCAGCTGATCCCCATACCGTGAGTTCGTGGATCTCTCACTGATCGTCATCGTGGTCGTTGTCGCCGCGCTGGCCTTCGATTTCACCAACGGATTCCACGACACAGCCAACGCGATGGCGACCTCGATCGCCACGGGCGCACTCAAGCCGAAGGTCGCCGTCGCGATCTCGGCGGTGCTGAACCTCGTCGGCGCGTTCCTGTCGATCGAAGTCGCGAAGACGATTTCCGGCGGAATCGTGGACGATGCGAAGATCACGCCAGTGGTGATCTTCGCGGGGCTGGTCGGGGCGATCATCTGGAATCTGCTGACCTGGCTTTTCGGTCTGCCCTCGAGTTCCTCGCACGCGTTGTTCGGTGGTCTCATCGGTGCCACCTGGATCGCCTCCGGTGCCGACGCCGTGCGCTTCACCGCCGTCGTGGAGAAGGTGCTGATCCCGGCCGTCGCCTCGCCGCTGGTGGCGGGTCTCGTCGCGATCCTCGGCACGTTCCTCGTCTACAAGATCACCGCCAAGGCCCGGCAGGACGTGGTGTCCAAGTCGTTCAAGACCGCGCAAGCGCTTTCCGCGTCGCTGGTCTCGCTCGCGCACGGCACGAACGACGCGCAGAAGACCATGGGCGTGATCACCCTGACGCTGATCTCCTCCGGCGCGCTCGCCAGCGGGTCCGCGCCGCCGCTGTGGGTCATCCTCAGCGCGGGGCTCGCGATCGCGCTCGGCACCTACCTCGGCGGCTGGCGGATCATCCGGACCATGGGCAAGAAGATCACCGAAATCGAGACGCCACAAGGCTTCGCGGCCGAAACCAGTGCCGCGGTGACGATCCTGGCGTCCTCGCACCTCGGGTTCGCACTGTCCACCACGCACGTGTGCTCCGGTGGTGTCATCGGCTCGGGTGTCGGGCGCAAGCTCGCCGAGGTGCGCTGGGGCGTTGCCGGCCGGATGGTCATCGCGTGGCTGCTCACGCTGCCCGCCGCGGCGATCATCGGCGCCATCGCGTCCGAGGTCGCGGGCGCGGGCAGCCTCGGCACCATCCTGGTCGGGGTGATCGGCGTGGTGCTGGCGTTGCTGATCTACTTGTGGTCGCGCCGCAACCCGGTGACCGCGAGCAACGTCAACGAGCCCGAGCGGCAGCCGGTGCCGGTGGGAGCAGCATGAAGATCGACTGGGCTGCGCTCGGCAGCGTCTTCCTGATCGCGCTGGTCGCCGTGGCCGTGGTGACCAGCCTGTTCGCCGTCGGCGTCCGCGGGCTGGCGGCCAGAACCGTCGCCCGCGAAGGCGGCGGCGACGGCACGGCCGGCCTCACCACGGCGGTGGCGTGCTTCACCGTGTGCGCGGCCGTCGTCGGCTACGGCGTGTACCTGATCATGGCCTAGCCCGCGAGATCGTCCGGCAGCGTGTCCGCGCGGTGGCCGGGCAGCAGATCGACGATGTAGGCGACCCGCGCCGGATCGTCGAGCATCTCGGCGACCTGCGGGAGCCCGTGGTCGGGGATGACGTCCAGGCTCGCCACGATCGCCGACTCCGGCAGCGTGTCCACGAACCGCGCGATCGTGATCCAGTCCTCGCGGCGCGCCAGCTCGTCCGCGACCTTCACGACCACCGGTTCCGGCAGGCCGGCGATGATGCCCGCCGCGCGCCGCGGATCCAGTTCCGCGGCCACGTCGGCGAGGAAGGCCGGCGGAAGGCGTTTGGCGATGTCCACGCCCTTGCCGATGTCGACCAATCCCGCGATCCGCGCCGCCAGCAGCGGCCCGAAGACCTTCTCCGCCAGCTTCGCCAGCAGCGGATTGGGCAGCAGCTTGCTGGCGCCGGCCATCCGCTCCAGTACGTCGAGATGTGCGTCGAACAGGGTGGTCGTGACCTGGTCACGCAGCCGCCGCAGGTCCGCCTCCGGCACGTCGCGCAGGTAGCCGAAACGCTCCGGCGGCACGCCGAGCACCCTGGCGATCTTGCGAATTTCCGTGTCGGCCGAGCTCACAGGCCCACGGCCTTCCGGATCGCGGGGCGCAGCAACGCCGGTACGTACTGCAGCGCGTCGTTACCCGCCTTCGCCAGCGCAGCACCCTGCTTGCGCCGGGCGTCGCGCAGTGCGTCCGCGAGGTCCTGCTGGTGCTCCGCGGGCAGCGCTTCGATGCCTTCGGGCAGGCTGCCGAGCTGCCCGGCGAGACTGCGGTCGCTCATTCGCGTGCCTCCCTTGGTGGTCCTTCGCAGAAGGATCATCCCATTTCACTACGGTTCACGGCATGACCGTTGAGATCGAGACGTCGAACATCACTGTCGAAGGCCTGAACGCCTACCTCGCTCGCCCGGCCGGGGGATCCCGCCAGGGCATGCTGCTCCTGCCGATGATCACCGGAATCGGGCAGCGGGTCCGCGAGTTCGCCGCCACCATCGCCGTCACCGGGGTGACCGTGCTGACCTGGGATCCGTGGCACGGACCCAGCGACGAGGACAGCTCGCGCGAGGAACTGTTCGAGATGCTGGGCAAACTCGACGACGAGGTGGTGCTCGGTGAGCTGGACGTGCTGCTCAACCACCTCTTCGGCGAGCTGGGCTGCGAGAAGGCCGGGGTGATCGGCTGGTGCCTCGGCGGCCGGTTCGCGCTGATGCTCGGCGGTCGTGACGAGCGGCTGGCCAACGTCGTCGCCTACCACCCGACGGTGCCCGGCACGCCCGCACCGAACCACACCGTGGACGCCGTCGCCGAGACCGGGCGGATCAAGGCGCCGGTGATGATGATGTACCCCGGCGCGGACTCGCTCGTGCCGCACGAGAGCTTCGAGCGGCTGCGGTCGGCGTTGCAGTCCCGCTCCTGCGGGGCGAGCATCGTGCACGTGTATCCCAACGCCGAGCACGGTTTCAGCAACAAACCGCACGAGGGCAACCCGGAAAACGCCGAGGCCTGGGCGATTTCGTGGCCGCAGGTGCTCGAGTTCATCCGGGTGACGACGGGATGACGAGGCGCCGCCCGAGCCCGCTCGACATCGCAATGCTCGTGCTGGCGGTGTTCTCCGTCGGCCTGCTCGTCTACGTCACGTTCTTCCCGCATTCGAACGCGACCGCGCACCGGGTGTTCGTCGTGGACACCGTGATCTGCGGGATCTTCTTCCTCGAGTTCCTGTGGCGCTGGCGCAAACAGGGCTGGAGCAAGCGCTTTCCGCTGGTCAACTGGTACGAGATCCTCGGCATGATCCCGATAGCGCATCCGGCGCTGCGCGGATTCCGGTTGCTGAGGGTGATCGCTGTGCTGGTGCGGCTCGCCCGCACCGCCGACCGCGCGTTCGGTGAGCTGTTCACTCAGCGGCTCATCGAGCGGCTGTCGCGGCCGATCGTGCTCGCCATCAAGAAGCCGATCACGATCGCGGTGATGGACGAGGTGGTCAAGGTCGTGGAGACCGGGAACTACCCGGAGAACCTCGCCCGTTCGCTCGGTGAGAACCAGGAGATGCTGCGCGGGGTGATCGCGGAGAAGCTCAAGGCCGACCGCCAGGCGGGACGGCTGTCGCGGCTGCCGTTCCACGACGAGGTCGTTAGGTCCATTTTGGACACTTCGATGCGCGTCATCCTCGAGGTGCTCACCGATCCGCGGATCGACGAGTTCTTCGCCGAGGTCGTGCGGGAGAACCGCGAGCAGATCCGGCAGGCCGTGCAGCTGGGCCTGCACGAGACCGAGGACGAGGACCTGGAGAGCAACCTGCCCACGGTGCCGCAACGGACGTTACTGCGCGAGCACTAGGACTTGCGGTTCGTGCGGCGCGTCGGCGTCGCCGTCAGCGGGTCCTCGGGCCACGGGTGCTTCGGGTAGCGGCCGCGCAGCTCCGCGCGCACTGAGGCGTATCCGTTGCGCCAGAAGGAGTTCAGATCGCTGGTGACCGCGGCCGGGCGGCCGGCGGGGGAGAGCAGGTGCAGGACGACGGGCACGCCGGCCACGCGGGGCGTCTCGGTCCAGCCGAAGGTCTCCTGCAGTTTCACGGCCAGTACCGGTTCGCCGGTGGAGTAGTCGAGGCGAATCCTCGACCCGGAGGGCACCTCGATGCGCTCCGGCGCCAGCTCGTCCAATCGGGACGCTTCGGGCCAGGGCAGCGGCCCGCGCAACGCCGTCGTCACGTCGACGCGCGCCAGATCGGCCCGGCGTCGCGCGGTGGTCAGCCAGTTTCCGGCGGCTTCGAGCAGGGCCTCGTCGTCCACGGCGGGCCACGGCGGACCGAGTACGCGATGCAGGAACGCCAGTCGCTGCCGCAGCGTTTCCGCGTCGCGGCTCCAGCCGAGCAGGCCCAGTCCCTCCTTGCGGAGACCTTCCTTGAGCGCCTCCTGGACAAGGTCCTGGTCGGGGTTGCGGAGCGGACGTTCGGCGAGCACGATCGCGCCCAGTCGCCGGACCGAACGCGCCACCACGTCCCCGTCCCAGACCACTTCGTCCACTTCGGACACGAGATTGGGCGCGGCCCGCAGGGCGAGTTCCTGATCGGCCCGCGCGGCGAGCCGGATGACGCCGTGGGTACGGCCCGGATCGCGGGTGGCCTCGGCGACCGCGAGCCACTCCGCATCGCCGAGCCCACTGCCCGCGGGCAGTTCGACCGCCGTCCCGCCCGCCATCAAGTAGACCGGCGACCCACCCTGCCTGCGCCGCGCGAGCCGCTCCGGATACGCCAGCGCGACGACGAGCGCCGGATCGGGCTTCTCCGGGGCGCCGGCCGCCGGTTTGCCGGTGCTGCCGGTGGCCGGCTTGCCGAGCTGACCGGTGCTGCCGGTGCCCGGTTTCCCGGCCGCGCCGTCCGTCCGTCTGCCGGGCCCACCGGCGACCGGCTTCTCCGCCGCGCCGGTCACCAGTCTGGTCAGCCGCCGGACCTCGGCGCGGCGCCGGTCGTCCATCGGTGCGCGTAGTTCCACCTCGATATCGGTGGCCTTCGCGCCCGCGTCCAGGATCGCCACCACCTCGGCCGCCGAGCGCGCGCCCACTTCCGCGGCCCCGTCGAGCAGGGCCCTCGCCAGCCGCGGATGCAGGCCGAGTGCGGCCATCTCGCGCCCCCGCTCGGTCACCTGCCCGTCGGCGACGGCGTTCAACGTCGCGAGCAGTTCCCGTCCGGCGGCCAGCGGGCCCTCCGGCGGCGGGTCCCACCACGACAGACCACCGCCGTCCGGTGTCGACCAGCACGCGAGTTCCAGTGCCAGCCGCGAAAGCTCGGCGGTGCGGATCTCCGGCTCGGGATAGGCGGGCAGGCTCGCCTGATCATGTCGTGCCCAGCATCGGTACGCCCTCCCCGGTGCCTCACGACCCGCGCGCCCGGCGCGCTGCTCGGCGACCGCGGCCGACACCCGCACCGTCGCGAGGCCGGGCAGGCCGCGCCGGTGGTCGACGCGCGGCACCCTGGCCTGACCCGAATCGACGACGGCTCGCACGCCGGGCACGGTCAGGCTCGACTCGGCCACCGCCGTCGCGAGTACTACGCGCTGCCCTTGACCGGGTTTGAGCGCGGCGTCCTGTCGCGCCACTGGAAGACGCCCGTGCAGAGGCACCACGTCCACATCGGACAGCAACGCGGTCGTCCTGGCGATCTCGCCCACGCCGGGAAGAAACACCAGCACATCTCCGTCCACTTCAGACAGAGCAGTGCGCACGGCGCGGGCGACGGTGGCCTCGATCCGCTCGCCCCGTGCCGGCGGCACGTAGTCGATGTCGATCGGAAAGGTGCGCGCGTGCGCCGTGATCACCGGCGCGTCGCCGAGAAGCGTGGCGAGCCGGTCCGCCGCCACGGTCGCGGACGTGGCCAGTAGCTTGAGATCGTCCCGCAGTCCCGCCCGGACGTCGAGGAGCAGCGCGAGCAGGAGATCGGCGTCGAGGTGGCGTTCATGGCACTCGTCGAGCAGCACGGTGTCCACGCCCGGCAGTTCCGGATCGCCCTGCAACCGCCGCACCAGCAGACCGGACGTGACCACCTCGATCTTCGTGCGCGCCGAGACCTTCCGGTCGCCGCGCACGGAGTACCCGACCGTTTCGCCGACCTGCTCACCGAGCAGCGACGCCATGCGCGCGGCCGCGGCGCGGGCGGCCAGACGCCGGGGTTCGGCGACGACGACCCGGCCGTCCGCGTGCTCGGCGAGCGCGAGCGGGACGAGCGTCGTCTTGCCGGTGCCGGGCGGGGCGACGAGCACCGCGGTGCCGTGCCTGCCGAGAGCGGAGGTCAGCTCACCGAGTACCGCCTTGACGGGAAGGTCGTTCATCGTTCGGTTACCGCCGGGGGAGCGGGGAGTGGATAACCGGACGGGCCGATGTTCTGCCGCAACGACCGTAGCCAGTCTCCGCTGGAGATCATGTCCTCGATGGCGCTGTCCAAAGCGGACTGTCCGGCCGGATCTCCTTTGCGCAGGCCGATTCCGTACCGTTCCTCGGTGAACGGGGTGCCGACGACGCGCAGCAGTTCCGGGTTCTGTGTAACGTATCCCGCGAGGATCACCGCGTCGGTGGTGACGGCATCCACTTGTCCCGCAAGCAAAGCGGTCACGCAGTCCGGGTAGCGCGGGTACTCGACGAGCTGCACGGCATGCGCGAACCGGGCCTTCACCTCCTGCGCCGGGGTGGATCCGGTCACCGAGCACAACCGGCGGCCGTTGAGCGTCTCGGGGCCGGTGATCGCGGTGTCGTTCTTGCGCACCAGCAGGTCCTCGCCGGTGACGAAGTAGGGGCCGGCGAAGGAGATGAGCTGCTTGCGTTTGTCGGTGATCGAGTAGGTCGCGACGACCAGATCGACCCGGCCGGACGTGAGATCGGTCTCCCGGGTGGCCGACGTGGTCTCGCGCCAGTCGATGTCCTCGGGCTTCACACCGAGGCGGCCCGCGACGAACTTGGCGACCTCCACATCGAACCCGACGAACCGGCCGTCGAGGGTGTGTTCGGCCAGTCCTGGCTGGTCGAAGCGGATGCCGATGGTCAGGGCACCGTCGTCGGCCTTGCCCTGGAGCGTGTCCGGCGAGGCGTGCGAGCAGGCGGTCAGGCCGAGCAGCAGGAGCACGACGAAGACCACGCGCAACACAGTCACCTCACAGTTTTCTCAGGGCCCGCCGCTAGCCTAAGTGTGTGTTCCGCCCCTCCCAAGCCGTGCTCGATGTTGTCGGGACGCTGGTCAGGCTGGGTCTCGCCGCGGTGTGGCTGGTGTCAGGGTCGATCAAGATCTCCGACACCGGGCAGACCTACCTCGCGGTGAAGGCCTATGACGTGCTGCCCGGCGGCCTGGTGCACCCCGTTGCCACCGCCCTGCCGTTGCTCGAACTCGCGCTGGGCGTGTTGCTGCTGGTCGGGCTCGTCACCAGGATCGCCGCCGTCGCGTCCGCCGTGCTGCTCGTGGTGTTCATCGCCGGGGTCGCGCAGTCCTGGGCGCGCGGCCTGACGATCGACTGCGGCTGCTTCGGCGGTGGTGGGCAGGTCGCCGACGGCCAGACCCAGTACCCGCAGGAGATCGCCCGTGACGTGGGCTTCCTGGTGCTCGCCGGGTGGCTGATCGTGCGCTCCAGGACCAGACTCGCCCTGGACGGCTGGCTCGGCGCCGGTTCCGCGCGGGGCGATTACGTGACCGAAGCAGAAAGGACCTGAAGCAGTGGGTGGAGCGGAACGTTCCGCACGGAAGCGCAAACAGGCGCAGCAGCGCAATGCGGGCGCCCGGGCGGTTTCGCAGGCGCGCGGCGGGGGTGGCAACCGCAGGACGATCGTCGCGGTGGTCGCCGTCGTGGTGCTGGCCGCGGTCGTCATCGGCGGGGTGATCTGGACGAACTCGTCGAAGAACAGCACCGAGGGGCAGAGCATCACCCCGCAGACCGCGAGCGCCGCGCTGGACACCCCGGACGAGCGCCAGGGCGCGACGGTCGTGTCCGGCAAGGCGGATGCCAAGGTCAAGCTGGATATCTACGCGGACTTCCTGTGTCCCTACTGCGGGCAGCTGCAGCAGTCCTTCGGCCAGGCGATCGAGGACCAGATCGCGGCGGGCACCGTGCAGGTGACGTATCACATGATCCCGCTGCTCAACGACCGGTCGGATCCGCCCGGCTACTCCATGGACTCGGCGAACGCCGCCTTGTGCGCCGCTGACCAGGGCAAATTCACCTCGTACCACGACAGCCTGTTCAAGTCGCAGCCCGAGGAGGGCCAGCGCGGGTACGACAAGACGCAGCTGATCAAGTTGGGCACCGACCTGGGCATCACGTCGCAGGACTTCACGACGTGCGTCAACAACAGCACGTACGACAGCCAGCTGTCGGACGCCCTGACGAAGATCTCGGCGGACCCGACTTTCCAGGGCACCCCGACAATCCTGCACAACGGCCAGTCGGTCAACTGGACGGACCCGAACTGGCTGAACAACCTGGTCAGCCAGGCCTGATTCGCCCCGGCGCGGGGGCCCGCTCACAGCCGGACCCCCGCGTCAAGGGGCCTGGGCACGTCATGTAACGTACGTAGTCACGAGATGCGGAGTTCACTTCGCACCCGGGGCTATGGCGCAGCTGGTAGCGCACCTCACTGGCAGTGAGGGGGTCAGGGGTTCGAGTCCCCTTAGCTCCACAACTTTCAAGATCGCCCGGCACTGCGGTTTCCGCAGGTCGGGCGTTGTTTTTAGGTCTATCGCAAATATGTCCATTGTGGACTCCAGTTAAGTTACCCTTCAGTAACTGAGGCTAAACGGGGGCAATCGTTGACCCGTTTGAAACGGGGTCACTCAAAACTGTCCCAACCGAGGTCGAGCTCCCCTCCTGGCCGCTCTACCAGCGCGGCGGTGGAGCGGTTCTAACTGCGGCCTCGTCGTGGGCAGATGGGCGCCCGCCCTGGCGCGGTGACGGGGCCGGTGCGGGCCCGGACCGTCGAAAAACGCTACCGCGATGCGGGCGCCGACGGCGTCGCGATGCGCATCGCCCCCATGTGCTGCGAGCCGACGACCCCGACGACCTGATCTGGCGCATCGTGCGCGACGGCATCACGACCCACGGCCACCCCCGAGCACTCGTCGGCGCATTGGTCTACGCTTTCGCCCTCCGTCTCGCCGCCTCCTCCCGATTTACGCATGGATTCGGCGATAGTGTCGAGGCGGCCGCCGTCGGCCTGATCGATGTCGACCGGGTCCTTCCGGTACTGCGCCTGCCCCCAAAAAACGGTCTGCTCTCGGCGGCGTTTCTCCGCAAGGCCGACACCGACACGCTGGCCTCGCTCACTGCAGCGATTCTCGGCGCGCTGCACGGCACACACTGGCTCGGGAACCTCGCCGTCGATGTGCAAGACGGCGACTACATCATCGGACTGGCCGAACGCAACGCCGCCCACCTCACCGATCCACCACCGAGGCCCACCCGCCGCCCGAACACGCTACGCCGTGCCCTGCGCGACACGCTGCTCTCCCGGCGGGATATCCACGGCGAGTTCCCCGATGGCCGCCACTACCACCTCGAAGACGTCGCGGTGCTCCCCGACAGTCACGTACTGCGAGCGCGGCTTCGTCTCCACGATGGCCAAACCGCGATCGTCGACGTGCGCGTGGACCCGGCAGTTGGGCCCAGCCAAGATCACCGCGAGCAGCTGCCCGGTCGACGGCCCGAACCCGCGCACGAACAGCCCGACGACGACCGTGCCCTGCTTACCGGTCGCGATATCCCGGTGCGCGCCGGTACCACCGAGATCGCCCCCGGACTACGACTTCACCAATCCACGAGCGACACGCTGATCGATCCTTCGTCCGTCATCGTGCACATCACCGTAGAAAGTCTGCCGGCAGCGGCACGTCGCCTCGGCCTTGCCGCTACGACGTTTGATGACGACACAACTACCGTCGATGTGCGTGATCCAGATGGCCGTACCGTACGCATTACCCAGCGCTCCGCGAACTCGTCACAGGACTACTGAGGGAGCGTCAGATCAACTGTGCAAGGCCGTGGCCTACTTGTTGATGTTGATGCGGTCGCCGAATTGGATCGCGAACGCGTTGAGGGTAGCTTTCGTGCGCCGTGAGGTGCTGGACGGCCACGCACGCACCCGCGGCTCGGCCGGAGGTCGCCCGCCCGCCTTCGACCCCCGGCATCCACCGACTGCGCTACGCCTGGAATGCGGCGGCATCAACCAACTCACACACCACCGCGCGGTCGCCTGCCGCTACGACAAACTCGCCGTCCGCTACGAAACAACCGTGCACGTCGCCACCATCGAAACCTGGCTCCGCGACCTCAACAAGATCAATTCCTAAAACAGCTCCTAACCGTTTTCCTTCGCGATCGCTTCGCGTATGGCCGGGACGATCTCCCCGGTCCAGCGGCCGAGGGAGACAGCGTCCTGCGCGCCGCCACTGGGCGAGAAGAGGATGAAGCCCGACGCGCCGTGTTCCAGCACGGCTCCGGTCAGTTCCTCGATCCACTGGTCGATGGAACCGCCGATCCAACGGCCGTCGCGGTCACGAGTGGCGGCCAGCTGCCGCTCGGTGATGCGTCCGGGAAAGTTGAAGACCGTGCGGATCTCGCGCGGATCGCGACCCGCGGCCGCCGCCGCTTCGTCGATGATCGGCCGCGACGCCCGGTATCGCTCGCTGAGCCAATCCGCTGCGTGGCCAGGGATCCAGCCGTCCGCGACCCGGCCGGTGGCGGCCAGGGACTTCGGGCCGACCGATCCGGTCCACACCGGGGGCGCGGCCACAGGAGCCGGCTCTATCTGGTCCACCTGGTAGTGGTGGCCCTGGTAGGTGACCGGCGGACCGCCACCGGAGAGCATCCTGACCAGGACGATCGCCTCCTCGAAGGCGTTCACGGCATCGCTCGGTGAGAGCCGCGGCACACCCATGGCGGAGATCCGATCCCACAGCCCGCCCGCGCCCATGCCGAGCACGATGCGGCCGCCGGAGAGCGCCGACAGTGACGTCACCGTCCGCGCCAGCATGGGAGCAGGCCGGGTCGGCAGGTTGGTCACGTTGGCGAGGCATGACAGGCGCTGCGTGCGTCCGAGAATGAATCCGACGGAGGCGTACGCGTCCAGGCGCCCGCCGATGTAGGGATGGTCCGACAGTGAGAAGATGTCAAGCCTGTCACGGTCGGCCTGTTGAGCCATGCGCAGCAGCTCCGGTCCGTCGTCGACGTCGCTGTGCGCGCCGAAGCCGAAGACAACTTCTTGTACGGACAATGTTCTGCCTTTCATTCGACGGGTTACTTCACCAATCAGTCCGCTGTGGACGATGTGTCCGCGAAAGCGTTGCGGCACGGCGACTTCGACAACGACGTTCGGCGCAGGCGGCGGGAACAGCTCCTCCAACTTGCCAGCGTGATCGCCGGCGCGGGCAGCCGCGCCAGCCCGACGTGGGCCGGGTCCTCGCCGATCGGCGGACAACTTCTCATACGCCTCAATGGTTTCCCGGTTTTGGCGGCCAGTCCGAGGAAATGCCGCTGTGCCAGCCGGCGAAGTTGGACGAGCCGAAGACGAGCCGGGACACGGAAAGGCCACTGCGGCCAAGGTTGGTGTACTCCACGTGTGCCAACCCTTCAGGCGGTGGTGGGGCCGAACTGTTCGGTGAAGCGGCCGGTGAAAAGGTCGGCGCCCTTGTACTGGGAGACCGTCTCAGCCGTGACGACGGCCGGCCCGTCGGGTGTGGGCAGTTGGCCGACACCGCCGCGCGGTCCGAGCGGGAGCAGGATCATGGGGTGAGGTAAGGGCCGGTAGGTGGTCGTGGGCTGCTCGCCGCGAAGTTGGGCGGTGATGTTCTGCGCCACGACCTCGGCGTGCTGCCCCGCGTACCCGGCCATCTTGGCCTCGGCGACATCGGTGATATCGCCGACCGCGTAGACGTGGTCGTGCCCGTGGACGTTGAGGGTCTCGGTGACGGGGACCTGTCCCTGCGGAGTGAGCGTGGTGAGCCGGCCGTCAGCGAGGTAGTCGCTGTTGATGTGCACGCCGTGGGCGCGGAACCAGATGTCGGCGGTGATCTCGTCACCGCCGGCGGTGGTGACGGTGAAGGTCTCAGCCCGACCGGGCTCGGTCGTCGGCGGCCCGGTCAGGCCGGTGCCCAGCCGCAGCTGGATGTCCAGTACGTCGAGCTGGCGGTGCAGGTCCTCGCGCATCTCCGGCTGGAAGCCGGGCAGAAGCTGCTTGCCCGGGTCGACGATGGTCACGTGCTTGTCCGGCCAGACCTCCTTGATTTCGCCTGCCAGTTCCACACCGACCGGCCCGGCACCGAGGATCAGCACCCGCTCGGCATCGGCCAGTTCCTTGTGGGTCTGGCGGAGCTCGTCCAGCGCCTCGCTGGTCGAGTCGGCGTTGGGCTTGGCCGGGTAGGCGTAGTTGGAGCCGGTGGCCAAAACCAGGTAGTCCGCCTCGACACGGCGGCCTGAGGCCAGGGTGACGCCGCCGGGATCCACCGAGACCGCGCGGTCGCGGATCACCGTGCCCCGCGTGAGCAACGTGGCGAAGGGGAAGAACATATTGGCAGCCCAGTCCGGCTGGGCCAGTGCACGCAGCGACCCGGCCGCGTTGACGAACGCATCCCGGGGATCGATGAGCACGACGTCGGCCTCGGGCTCCAACGCCTTGGCGACCGCCGCACCCCCATAACCGCCGCCGATGACCACGACTGTGAGACTCATGATGTTCACGCTCCAACAAGCAAGGATTTGAGTTCGTACTACGAACTATATTAGTTCGTAGTACGAACCGCAACCTGCTGTCTGGCTGGACGCGCCCATCGCAGTCTTATCGCTCGCGAGCGGCGTGGGCTCCTTCGTCCGGTTCCAGGAAGACCACAGGAACCTCGTTGTCCAGCACGACACGGCCGAGCAGGCCGGCGAGCGTGCCGAGTTCGGCGGTGCTGAGTCCCGCCGGGAGCTTCTCGATCCGCCGGCAGGTCTCGGCATAGAACTCCGCTGCGAGCCTGCTGCCTTGCGGAGTGAGCGCGACCCGCACCGCACGCGTGTCCTGTGGGTCTGGTTCGCGCTGGACCAGGCCGTTACGCTCGGTGCGGTCCACCAGGCCGGTAAGGCTCGACTTGGCCAGCCCCAGCATCGCGCCCAATTCACTCATGCCGTACGGCTGCGCCATCAGCACGCACAGCAACTGTCCCTGCTGCGGGGTGAGGCCGTGCTCCCGACCCGACTCGGCGTACACGGCATTCACCAGGAACGCCGACCGCACCAGCGCGGCCACGGCCCCAATCCGACCATCACCATGCTTACCCACTCGACCAGGATAACACTTTAGAGCGTGTCTCATTTGGCCCGTTCGAGTTTCTTGTAGCAGGTGAGTGCGGCAGCGAGGGTGACGAAGGCGCAGAAGAGGTGGGCGTGACGTTCGTAGCGGATGGTCAGGCGACGGTAGCC
>Ga0164243_10005214_pt1 | contig 19930 bp, 18 predicted proteins | sample OricompcompostOP_FD_108781 | JGI IMG/M metagenome (GOLD analysis project Ga0164243, IMG submission 108781) | Organic Plus compost microbial communities from Emeryville, California, USA - Original compost - Organic plus compost (OP) | ecosystem: Engineered > Solid waste > Mixed feedstock >... | reverse complement strand
CCAGGTGATCACCCGGCGAACCACCGAGAAGCTCGCGCATTTCTCATTCGATCTCGCCCGCCGGCGCAAGCGCGAGCGCGGCACGCCGGGCCGCGTCACGCTCGTCGACAAGGCCAACGTGTTCCGCTCCTTCGCCTTCATGCGCAAGGTCTTCTACGACGTGGCGGCAAAGCATCCGGACGTGGAGGCGCGGCACCATTACATTGACGCCATGGCGCTCGATCTCGTGCGCCGCCCGTGGGACTTCGACGTCCTGCCCATGGAAAATCTGTTTGGCGACATCCTGTCCGACCTCGGCGCGGGCCTCGTCGGCGGCATGGGGTTCGCCCCCTCGGCGGATATCGGCACGGCGCACGGCCTGTTCCAGCCGAGCCACGGCACCGGACCCGACATCGCGGGGCGTGGCATCGCCAACCCGACGGCCATGATCCTCTCCGCGGCCATGATGCTCGACTGGCTCGGCGAGCGGCAGGGCAGCGAGTCGGCGCGGCGCGGCGCGCGCGCCATCGAGCGCGGCGTCGACAAGGCCTTTGGCGAGGGGCGCGTGCGCTCCTACGACATCGGCGGGCGCGACGGGACCGACATGATCGGCAAGGTCGTGGCCGACGCGATCCGCAGCGGCGAGGCCGATCCGGACTGACGATTGCGATCACGAGCTGCGGCTAATTCAGCCGGTTTCACCAGGAAATCCGGGATCGCATCGTGGACGCGTGCATGGTGGCGACCACCGGCCGGGATCCCGGCGATACTCTTCAAGTCGGTCTGTCACCGAACATATCGGCCGTGATCGCGGCATATTCGCGAGAAGCAGTGATTGGGCGCCCAAGCCTGTGCCCGATTGCCGAACGAGCCGAATTGGCCATGCCAGCTCGACATTGGGGCAAATTACATTCGATTGGAATCTTAGGCCGTCGATACCCCTTCTCTTTGTCCTCCGCAGGGGCACTGGTCAAACGCGCATGACGGCACGCCCACTCACATCGTGCGAACGGCTCGCAGAGCATCCATGAAGGCGTGCCCGCGTCGGCGGACGTCCGCCGCCGTGCACCCCGGCTTGAACAGGGACGAGCCGATGCCAAACCCTCCCGCGCCGGCCGCAATCCACTTGGCGAGGCTCGCCTCGTCTATACCGCCTACAGGTAGGACCGGTATATCCGCCGGTAAAACGGCACGCAGAGCCTTGAGGACTGCGGGAGAACTGCCTTCCGCCGGAAACAGCTTCAAGGCATCGGCCCCGGCGGCGATCACCGCGAATGCTTCCGTCGGCGTCGCGAAGCCCGGAATCACCGACAAGCCGAGGCGCTTCGCCTCGCGGACGATTTCCGCATCCGCGTGCGGCATGACGATCAGGCGCCCGCCGGCATCCGCGACGGCGGCGACATCCTGTCTGCGGAGAACCGTTCCCGCCCCCACCATGGCGCGGCCCTCTAGTCGGCGCGCAAGCCGGCCGATGCTCGAATACGGCTCGGGGGAGTTGAGGGGGATCTCGATGATTTTGAATCCGACCTCAATCAAGGCATCGCCGACCGCCTCCACCTCCGTCGGCTGAATGCCGCGCAAAATGGCCACCAAGGGACATTCGCGTAGCCGATCCGCGAGGCCAGTCATGCGGCTCGGTTTTCCGCCAAGAGCTGCCACACGCGGAACAGCCCTGCCGCCGCGACATCCGCGTCGATCCGCTCGGCCCGATGGCCGTAGAACTCGAATGCGTGCATGTAAAATCCGCAGAGCTCCGGCACGCCGACGACGAAGATCTGCTCGCGCGGTTTGGCCGCGATCACCTCGTGTCCGATGAGGATGCCGGAGAGATAGCTGCTGATCGCCGACGCCGTGATCTCCCCGCTCAGCGCTCGTGAGCGAACGCCAAAAAGGTGATGCAGCAAGCCGCCCGGCTCGCGCGCGCGGCCGAGCCCTTCGCGGAAGGCGATTTCGTCGAAGTCGGTGCCGTCCATCAGGCGGCCGAGGATGCTGTGCTGGCGCAGGACGGAGAATACCTCGCCGGTCATGTAGGTCGCGAAGCTCTCGATGAATCCGCCGCGCATGCGGACATGCTTGCTGTGCGTGCCGGGCAGGCAGAGCGAGACGGCACCGGTAGGGAGGCCGGGCATCGCACCGAATGCCTGGATCTCCTCGCCGCGCAGCACATCGGGAACGTTGTTCTCGTCGTGGCAGATCAGCCCCGGACAGATGAGCGCGGAGCGACCATTGCCCCATTTGACCTCGCGGACCGCCGCAACGATCTCCGCCATCGAGGCGGGGCACGGCACATACGGCACCTCCAGCCAGCCCTGCCGGCTGCCGACCATCCCGCTCATCACGATGGGGCCCGCGCCCTCCGCAAGCCACGGCCCGACGATGTCCTCCAGGACTGCGGCGAACCCGCCCGGCTCGACCGCCATGACTCCGGATGCGCCAGAGCGGCGCGCCTGGATCTGCCCGTTCTTGTCGAGCAGGTAGGCGCGTATATGCGTGGTGCCCCAATCGACCGCAATCATGCTGGGCCCTCGTCCTTGCGCGCGATCATTGCCCCGCCGATCGGACGACGAGGCCGGTCTCCGGGTCGATCACGTGGATGCGGTCGAAATTGAAGTGGAACTTCATCGGTCGGCCCGGCTGGATCGACCAGTCCGGCCGGCACCGCGCGCACACCTCCGTGCCGTTGAGGGTGAAGAACACCATCGTGTCGGCGCCGGTCGGCTCGACAACCACCGGCGCGGCTTCGAAGGTGATGGTGCCGGGCCCCTCGCCTGCACCTTCGAGAAGGTGCTCCGGCCGGATGCCGATCTCGATCGGGCGGTTCTGGAGCGGCAGGAGATGGCCCGCCTGTCCCCCGGGAATCGTCCAGGTCCGTCCGTCGCCGAGATCGAAATAAAGGCCGCCGTTCTGGGTGGACGCGACTTTCGATGCGATGAAATTCATGCGCGGCGCGCCGATGAAGCCGGCGACGAACTTGGTCCGCGGCCGCTCATAGACCTCCATGGGCGCGCCGACCTGCACGACCTCGCCCTTGTCCATCACCACGATGCGATCGGCGAGCGTCATCGCCTCGATCTGGTCGTGTGTGACATAGACCACAGTGGTTTTCAGCACCTGGTGCAGCTTCTTGATTTCCATGCGCATCTGCGTGCGCAGCGCCGCGTCGAGGTTGCTCAGAGGCTCGTCGAACAGGAACACCTCGGGCCGCCGCACGATGGCCCGGCCCATCGCGACGCGCTGCCGCTGCCCGCCCGACAGCGCCTTCGGCTTCCGCTCCAGCAGCTCGGAGATGTTGAGCAGCTCGGCGGTCCGGCGGACGAGGTCGTCGATCTCCGCCTTCGGCATCTTTCGCTGCTCCAGCGCAAAGGCCATGTTCCGCGCCACCGTCATGTGCGGATAGAGCGCGTAGCTCTGAAACACCATCGCGATGTTCCGTTCGCGTGGCGTGAGGTCGTTGACCACGACATCGCCGAAGCGGATCTCGCCCGCGCTGACGTCCTCGAGCCCCGCGATCATGCGGAGTGTGGTGCTCTTGCCGCAGCCGGACGGCCCGACAAGGACGACGAACTCCCCGTCCTCGATGTCGAGGTTGACGCTGCGCACGGCATCGACCCGGTCGAACCGCTTCCAGACATCGTGCAGGATGATTTTTGTCATCGGTCCGGCGCGTGCTATGCGACGAGCGGATATTTGTCCGACAGGATCGGACGCAGGTCGTTCAGGATCGCGGTGAGTTCGTCCTGCGCGCCGGCGTCGAGCTGCCGGCCGCCGGCCTGCCGGTGGAAGGCGCTGCGGATCACGCCGCGGCGCCGCAGCACTTCCTTGTAGACGGCCACGCCGTAGCTCGTCTCGAACAAGAGGAGCGGCAGAAGCAGGCGATACGTCTCGCGCGCCTTCTCGTCCTCCTTGGCCTCGAGCTCCCGCCAGAGCCGGCTGTGGAGGTCGGAGACTTCGCAGGCCGGCATCGTACCGCAGGCGCCGCGCCGGTACTCGTCGAGCAGATGGCGCCCGGCCTTGCCGCCCATGACGCCTTCGAGGTTCTTGCCCGCCGCCTCCATGACCGCGGTGATCATCGGGCCGGCGAACTCGGTCTCTTCCTTCACGTAGCGCACATGCTCCAGGTCGCGCAGCAGGGCCGCCATGAAGGAAGCGGACATCGGCGTGCCGCCCGGGCCCGCGTAGTTCTGGATGACGACCGGCAGCGACGTGGCGTCGTTGATGCTCTTGTAATACGCGCGGATCTCCGATTCCGAGGCACGCTGCACGAAGGGCGGCATCGCCATGACATAGTCGGCGCCGGATTTCGCGGCATGTCGCGCCCACTCGACCGCCAGAGGCGCGCACGAGGCCGTCACGCCGATTACGACCGGCACGCGGCGCCGCGTCTCGTCGATCGTGATCTCCACCACCTTGCGGCGTTCGGCATCGGACAGGTAGGGCGCCTCGCTCGCATTCGCCGGACCGACGACACCGTCGACGCCGCAGTCGATGCTGAACGAAACGACCCGCCGCAGCCCCTCCTCGTCGAGGCTGCCGTCCTGATGGAACGGCGTCGGGAGGATGACGTAGACCCCTCGAAATGCCTTGCTCATACTCTTTGTCTCTCCGTTGCGAACGTGCAGTGTCAGGCGGAAGCGCGGCGTGATTTCGAATTGCGCGCCTCCCACCCGTCGGCGAACAGATTCATGAAGTTGTGCTCGGAATAAGGATGGCGGTCGAAGAGCTGCTCGTTGATCGCGAGGCCCAGGCCGGGCCCGTCCGGAATATCAATGTAGCCATCCGTGATCTTCGGCAGCCCGACGAACAGCTCGTGCGCCCATGGCACGTGAAAATCGTCGAACGTCTCCTGGATGAAAATGTTCCGCGTCGCCGCCATCACGTGCATGTTCGCCGCGGTGCTCAGCGGGCAGCGCGCGTTGTGCGGCGCGATCGTGGCGCCGTAGGCATCGGCGATGCAGGCGACCTCGCGCAGCCGGGCGAGACCGCCCAGCTCGACATATTCCGGCTGGACGACATCGAACTTGCCGCTCTTCAGCAGATCGGCGAACTGACGCGGCGTGGTGAAGCGCTCGCCCGCGACGATCCGCACCGGGCTCTTCTCGGCAACCTGGATCAGCGCCTCGATATCTTCTGACCACACCGGCGCCTCGATCCAGGCGGGGTTGAACGCCGCCAGCTCCTCGGCGAGGCGGATCGCCTCCGGCACGGTGAAGCGATCATGCGCCTCGATCAGCAGATCGACCTCGTCGCCGACCGCCTTGCGCACCGCGGCCACCAGCTCCAGGCTGATGCGGCGTTCGTCCGCGTCGAGAAAGCGGTGGTTCGCGCCGAACGGATCGAATTTCAGCGCGCGATAGCCGCGCGCCGCGACCTGCGCTGCCCGGTCCGCGAACGCCTTTGCATCGCGCGGGCCCTGGTACCAGCCATTCGCGTAGCCCTTCACGCGATCCCGGACCTTGCCGCCGAAAAGCTGGTAGAGCGGCACGTTCAGCGATCGCGCCAGGATGTCCCAGCACGCGGTGGTGATGCCGCTCATGGCAGAAAGCAGGATGCCGTTGGCCGTCAGGTACAGCCCCTTGAACACCTCGTCCCACAGCGCCTCGATCCGGCACGGGTCCTTGCCGAGGCAGAGGCGCCGGATTTCGCGCACCGCCGCCGCCGCCGGCTGCGAGGAGAGGCCGCAGGTCGCATCACCCCAGCCGACGAGCCCCTGGTCGGTCTCGACCTTGACCAGGACCCAGTTCTTCCAGGGATTGCCGACCACGAATACCTTGATGTCGACGATCTTCATGTTTCTCAGCCTTTGACTGCGCCGCCGGTGAGGCCTTGGATGAATTGCCGCTGCAGGAGCGCGAAGGCGATCACGACTGGGATCGTCGATCCGATGGTCGCGGCCATCAGCGGTCCCCACTCGATGCCGAGCTCGGTCACGAACGAATAGAGGCCGACCTGCAGCAGGCGGTTCTCGTCGCGCAAGGTCAGGCTGAAGGCGAGCAGGAAGTCGTTCCAGATCGTGACGAAGACCAGCACGCTTGCCGCGGCGAGCCCCGGCCGAAGCAGCGGCAGCACGATCACGTAGAACGCCTTCAGACGGCTGCAGCCGTCGACCAGCGCCGATTCCTCCAGCTCGTACGGAACCGTCTCGATGAAGCCGCGCAGCAGCCAGATCAAGGTCGGCACCAGCCAGGCCGAGTAGGCGAGGACGACGACAAACAGCGTGTCGTAGATGCCGAGATCGACGGTGAGGAGGTAGAGCGGCACGATGATCGAGACGCCCGGGATCATGATCGTCGACCAGATGAGGAACAGAAGCGTCTCCCTGGCCGCGAATTTGAACCGCGACACCGCATAGGCGGCGTGGACGGCGAAGCCGACGCTGACGACGAGCGAGCCGATCACGACGAGGAAGCTGTTCGCCATGTAGCGCAGGAACTTGGCCGAGAAGAGGCCGCGCGCGTAGTTTTCGAAGTCGACCGGATCCGGGATCCAGCGCGGCGGCGACGACAGGACATCCGCCGGCGCCTTAAGCGAGGTCGACAGCCCCCAGAGCAGCGGGAGCAGGGCGAAGGCGGCGGCGAGCACCAGCGCCAGATACGTGATGCCGACGCCAAGGATGCGGAGCTGGCTGCGACCGGAACGGGCTCTGATGACGGGTTGCGTCATGGCCGGCTCACGCGCGCTCCGCCCGCAGCACGCGGATATACGCGAGGCTGAAGACGATGTTGAGGACGAAGATGACCACGGCGGCGGTCGAGGCGACCTCCATGCGGTAGAACTGGAATCCTTCCTTGAAGACGCGCAGCGCCAGCACCTCCGTCGCGCCGACCGGACCGCCGCCGGTCATGATCAGGACGGTGGTGACGGTGTTGAAGGTGTGGAGCGTCGTCAGGACGAGGGCCACGAGTACCGTGCTTTTGATGAGCGGCAGGGTCACGTGCCAGAAGCGGTGCCAGGCCGACGCCGCATCGATCCGCGCGGCCTCGCCGATCTCGGAAGGGATCGTCTGGAGCGCCGCGAGCGTGAAGACCATTACCAGCGGGTACGAATGCCACGTATTCGCGAGGATCAGGCTCGGCATCGCCCAGTTGACGTCGGTGAGCGGGCCCGACACGTTAAGCCCGAGCTGCCGCAAGGCATGCGCCAGCGGCCCGACGCGGCCGTCATAAAGCCACATCCAGAGCAGGCCGGTGACGAGCTGCGAGACGATCCACGGCACGATCAGGATTGTCCGGAAGACGGTGCGGAAGCGGATGGGCTGGTTCAGGAGAAGCGCAAGGCCGATGCCGAGCGGCATGGTCAGCGCCAGCGAGCCGAGAACAAAGATGATCGATGTCTGGATGTTCCAGAGGCCACCGCCATGCGTCAGCAGCTCGACGTAGTTGGCGAGGCCGACGAAGGGGCCGATTTCGAGATAGCTCGCCGCGTGCAGGCTCTGCCGCACCGCATAGAACATCGGCAGGAACGACACCACCGCGACCAGCAGGAAGGACGGATAGAAGAAAAGATACGGCTGGACGTGCCGCACGATCGATGCGGAGCGGTATCTTGAGCGCACGATGTGATCTGGCGGCATTGGGCGGTGTTCATAGGGAATGTCGGGCCGGCAGAACGCCGCCGGCCCGACCCGTGCTTAGCGGCCGCCGCGGCGGTTGTACTCGGCCTCGGCCCAGGCGAGCGCCGCCTTCGGCTCCATGCGCCCGGTCAGGACCTGGCCGAACATCTTGGCCCAGGTGTCATACAGAGCCTCGGTGTTCTCGGGGAAGTTGAAACGCAGCGGATTCTTGGCGGCGTAGTCGACCGCCCAGCGGATCATCTCCGCCCGCGGCTCCTGGAACCACGGATCCTTCAGCGCGCTGCGGCGCACCGGCACATAGCCCGCCGACTTGGCGGACGCGACCTGGATCTCCGTCGACGTCCAGTGCTCAATGAACTTCCACGCGGCGGCCGGCTGCTTCGCGCCCTTGGGGATGACGAGGCTCCAGCTCTGCACCAGCGCCGGCGACGACCGGCCTTCCTCAAAGCCTGGATAGTCGGTCATCTTGACGGCCTCGCCCAGCTTCGAGCGCTCGCGGATGAACTCGAAGCGCTGCGTCGATGTCGGCAGGAACGCCGCCTTCTGCGCGATGAAGAGCTGCTGCGCCTGCTCGAGGCCCTGCAGCGCCACGTTCTGCGGCAGCGCGTTCTTGCGCCTGGTGACCACGTCGTGGACCCACTGCACCAAGCGCTCGGCCTGCGGCGACACGAACGCCGCGGTGCCATCGTCATTGAGGACCTTGGCGCCGCTGCCGACCAGTGTCGTCAGGAACCAGCCGGCCGCGATCGAAGGTGCCTCCGGGCTGAAGCCGAGAGCGATGCCGACGACATCGTCCTTGGCGACCGCCGCCGCCGTGTCGGCCCATTCCTGCAGCGAGCGCGGCGGACGCTTGCCGGCCGCCTTCAGCAGGTCGTCGCGGTAGACGAGCCCGGACACGCGCATCTCCCACGGCACGCCGAAGACGTTGCCCTGCTTGTCCAGCGTCTCGGGCAGCCGGACGAGATCGGCGCGCACGTCGGTGGGCCAGGCATCCAAATAGGCCTTGAGCGGACTGAGCGTGCCGGCGGCGATGTGCGCCGGCATCGACGGCGAATAGAGCATCGTCACGTCCGGCACCTGGCCTGCCTTCGACGCGCGCAGCAACGTCGGGCTGATCTGCTGCCATGGCATGACGTTCAGCGCGACGTCGATGCCCGGGTTCTTCGCCTTGAACGTCTCGATGATGTGGGCCATCGTCCGCTCGCGGACGTTCTCCTGGCCCGCGGCGATGAATGTCCAAAGCTCGATCTTCTGGGCTTGCGCGTTGCCCGAGAACGCGAACAGCGCCGAGATGGCGCCGACGGCGGCAGCGCGTGCCAAAGCGCGGAATTTCATGATGCTCCCGTCTCCTCCGTGTCGTGGGATGCCAGCACTCGCAGGCCCAGGGCCCTGAGCGCGTGACGTCTGTTTGCGGAGCCCGCGGCCCACTCACTCTGTGGTTGACGCGAGTTCCAACATGTGAAACATGTTTCCATAATTATTCTCGGAGCGCCCAAGCATGTCAATGGACAACGAACCCGCGCCGCGCGAACGGCGTGGAACGAACGCGCTGGAGAAAGGACTGTCGCTGCTGTTTCACATCGCCGATGCGGAGACGCCGAAGCGGTTTTCCGAGCTTCTCGAGGACGTGCGCCTGCCAAAGGCGACCCTGCATCGCCTGCTGCAGGCTCTGCTCGCGCACCGCCTCGTCGCACTCGACCCGCGCGATCAGACCTACCGCCTTGGGCTGCGCACGCTCGAAATGGCGCAGCGATCATGGGAAAGCATGGACATCAGGGCCGCAGCCGCGAAGGAGATTCTGTGGCTCGGCGAGCAGACCGGAGAGACGGTGCATCTCGCGGTCCTCGACGAGACCGAAGTCGTCTACATCGACAAGGTCGAGAGTCAGCAGCGTATCCGCATGTTCTCCGCGATCGGGAAGCGCGGGCCCGCACACTGCACCGGCGTCGGCAAGGCGATGCTGGCCTTCCTCGACCCGGCGCAGCAGCGCACGCTCGTCGACAAGCTGCCAATGACCAAGTTCACCAACAAGACGTTCACCAGCCGCGGCACTTTTCTGCGCCACCTCGATGAGATTCGTGCACGCGGCTACGCGAAGGACCTCGAGGAGCACGAAGCCGGCATCCGCTGCACGGCGGCCCCGATCTTCGACTACCGCGGCCAGGTCGTTGCGAGCGTCAGCGTCACCGCGCCGTCGTTCCGACTCAGCCTGAAGCGCCTGGACGAAATCGCCCCCCTAGTCGTCCGCGCCGCCACCAACGTTTCCCGCAATCTTGGCGGCAAGATCAGATAGGACGGCTCCGCTCGTCCCAAGTCGCACGGTTACTTGACCGGTGCATCCAGACGCACGATCCGTCCCTCGAGCGACGCATGGGTACGGCCTCGCACCATTTGCAGACCGTTCGTGTGGCGGCCAACGTGGTGCACGCCTGATGCCGGGCGCAATCTTCTTCGAACCGAGGACAACCTGTCGACGCTCCACATCTAGCCAGTCCTCCGGTGCGCTGACCTGTTCCGCGATTTGGTTGGCGGTCGCGCAGAATGGCAAGCCGAAGACGCTCATGGCGGACCTGATGCTGGACAAGATCATATTGCAGGATGTCGTCCGCCGAAAGTAGTGAAGCCCGCCGGGCGTTGTTAGCTCGTCAGCCATATGCGGACGGCGTATCAAGCGAGCGAGCGGCGGGCCTGCTCCACCGGTGGTTTCAATCGGTCGACGCAGCGCGACAGGTCGCGTCGCGGCCGGCGCCCGCGCTGCACGCGAGGCTGAAAGAGCTGGCCGCAGCCTGGATCGAGGGCAGGCCAGAATTAGAGCACGAAGGCCAAAGGGAAGTCTCGCGGTGCATTCTGGAGCCGGCCGCCCGTTGCTGCCTTAGGAATAAATTTCGAAATTTTTAGTGTTGCATGTGATTTGTGAATATCGTCTAGTTCTGCCCAAGATGACCATCACTGGCACGGAGCGAACTACGACCGTTGTCCCCGCGGTGAGCGAGGCGGGCATCCGGGTCATGAGGCAAACCGGCTTGCACCCGGATCGAAGCGCTCGCTGCACTGACCCAATGTCAGACGGCCTTTATCGCTCCATCATCAATGGGAGGGTTCCGTGAAGAGACTAACAAGGCTGGCGTTTGCAACGCTTGGATTGGTAGCGTTTGCCGCGTCGGATCTTCGCGCGCAGGATCTGAGCATCAAGGTGGCGGCGGCCACGACCCCGCCGTCCCTACATAATCTTCCACTGCATGTCGCGTATGAGCGCGGGTTCTTCCAAAAGCAGGGCCTCAAGGTCGGCGAGTTCCTGCAGCTCCGGGGCGGTCCGCTCGCGACCCAGGCTGTCGTTTCCGGGCACGCCGATGTAACGGCAACAGATGCGGAAGGCGTCATGCAGGCGGCGACGGCCGGTCATCAGGTCCGCGCGATTGCGGCGCCCGGCCAACGGCTCTCATACTACGTTGCCGTTCGGCGTGAAATCACCGGTTATCAGGATCTTCGCAGCAAGCCGTTCGCGGTGTCCCGGCCCGGCGCCATATCCCAATATCTTCTTTTCCCGGCGCTTGATCGGGCCGGCGTGCCTCGTGACTCAGTACAGTGGCTTTCGGTGGGTGGTGGCCGCGAACGCATGCTCGCCTTGCTGGCCGACCGCGTGAAAGGTGCGCTTCTGCACCTTGATTACGCCGTTCAGGCGCAGCAGGACCCGAACATAAAGTTTCTCGGGACGCTTGCGGAGATGCTGCCCGAATACCCGTTCGAGCTCCTGCTGGTTCGCAAGGAGCTTATCGACAGGAATCCTGAAGCAGTAACGCGTATCACGGCGGCCATTATCGAGGCCTGCCGCTACATCGTCGGTAACAAGAGCGGAACTCTCGAGATATTCGAGAAGTACTCCGGGAACGCTGATCGCAAGTTAAGTGAGGCGGCGTACGACGAGTTGTTGAAGCTGCGTGGATTCGGAGTAAATGGCGGCCTGACGCGCGAGAACGTCTCGGTGGCCATGAATATGGCTGTCGAGAATAAGTTTCTTAAGGAGCCGATCCCGCTTGAATCCTGGGTCGATTTCCGGTTCCAGGATGAGGCCGTCAAGCGACTGGGCAAAGTCGCCGAATGATCGTGGATCGTTGCCCTGCGGTGAAGCCCACAGGATCGCCTCAACATAGCCTCCGCTCCGTACCGACGGAGTGCAAATAACCATGTCAGCTGGCCTCACCGTAGAGAACGTGTCCAAGACTTATGAGGGGCGCAATGGCGGGGCGCCCCTGCTTGTTCTCGATAATGTCAGCTTCAAGGCCGCGCCTGGGGAGTTCATTTCTCTTATCGGCCCGAGTGGATGTGGAAAAACTACGTTGATGCGGATCATCCATGGCCTCGAACCAGCCAGTTCCGGGGCGGTCTGGTTTGACGGAAATCGCGTCAATGAGCCGGACCAAAGCCGGGCTGTGGTCTTCCAGCACTTCAACCTCTTTCCGTGGCGAACAGTCCGCCAAAATATCGGGTTCGGTCTCGAAGCCAGGGGAGACAGTGCCAGTAAACGGGATGAACGCATCCAAAAAATGATCGAGCTGGTAGGGCTGACGGGGTTCGAGGGCCATTTTCCGCACGAGATTTCAGGTGGGATGCAGCAACGGGTCGGCATTGCGCGCGCCCTGGCACTGGACCCATCAGTATTGCTGATGGACGAACCTTTCGGGGCGTTGGACGCGATCACCCGCGAGAAGCTCCAGCGCGATATTGCCGCAATTCTGGCGGCGCAGCCGAAGACGACACTGTTCATTACGCATAACATGGACGAAGCGATCTTTTTTTCCGACCGGATCCTCGTGTTCGGAACCCGACCGGGCCGCATTATAGAGGAGGTCCGCGTATCCTTTCCGCGGCCGCGGCAGGCCGATGTCATTCGCGGCAGCAGGGAGTTCGCAGAGATGCGTGAGTATCTATGGGGACTGCTGTCCCAGGAGCTCAATGCATGACACGCGTCTCGGTCACAGGAACGGCCGCCGGCAAACGTCCATCCAGAATGCGGTCGCTCGTATTTCAGGCCGCGTTACACATGTCTGTGTTGGCGGTCTGGGAGATCGCGTGTCGCACGATCATTCCCCCGCTCTTCTTTCCTCCGCCCTCGATGGTGGCGGCCGCTTTCGTCGAGACGACCGTGTCCGGGGAGCTACCGCGTCAATTCCTGCAGACCCTGTCGGTTCTCGGCCTCGGGTTCGGCATTGCGATCGTTTCCGGCATGGCCCTGGGCGTCGCGATGGGGAGCATACCGCTCCTTTCCCGATTGCTCGACCCGTATGTAAACGCGCTCTATGCGATGCCAACAGTGGCGCTCGTGCCGCTCGTCATCATCTGGCTCGGTCTCGGCTTTGAGGCCAAGGTCTTCCTCACCTGGCTGGTGGGCGTCTTTCCGATCGTGATCAACGCCCAAATCGGCGTGACAAACATTCCCAAGTCCTATCTCGAGACAGCGCGGTCTTTCGCCTGCACGCGGCGCCAGACGTTCTGGAAGGTGATCCTCCCGGCGGCCGTTCCGTTTTTCGTGGCCGGACTCCGCCTCGGACTCGGGCGCGCGCTTGTCGGTGTGGTCGTGGCCGAAATGTTCACGGCCCTGGCCGGACTCGGATACATGGTCACCTACTACGGCAACACCTTCAAGACGGCGCAGCTCTTCGTTCCAATTGTTACGCTCGCGATTCTCAGCATCGCTATCTCCGAATTGATCAAGCTTGCCGAACGTAAGCTGGCTCCGTGGAATCAGCGCTCATGATCACCGGCTCTGTCGACCTGCATGTGAACACCGGTCCCTGTGTGCTGCCGCGGGTCGGCAACGCGATCGAGATGGCCCGCGTGGCAGCAGCGGCCGGCGTACGCGGATGGGTTATCAAATCGCATTATGAAAGCACCGTCGGACGCGCCGCGCTCGTCGAGACCGCAGTGCCAGGTTTCCGGTGCGTCGGTGGCGTCGCACTGAATGATTACGTCGGCGGGATCAACCCGGCAGCGGTGCGGGCCGCCCTGCTTAGCGGCGGCCAGCTGGTTTGGATGCCAAGTCTTCATGCCGAGAACCACGTAAAGGTCGTCGGAAAGGGGCGCGCCGCCGTCGGACCCGGAGATCCCGGGGCCGGAGAGGGGCTCCGGGTAACGGATGCAGGGGGTGAGCTGTTGCCAGAAACGCGAGAATGCATCGACCTGGCGCGATTGCACCGGGCTGTCATTGGAACCGGTCATATATCGCTTCAGGAGATCGAGGCGGTGGTCGATTACTGCGTCGCCGGCGGCGTCCCAGTCGTGATCAATCATCCCTATTTTGTGGTGCAGGGACCGGAGGACTTCTTTGTATCTATGGCTCGCAAGGGCGCGTGGATCGAAGTTTGCGGCGCGGTGGTGATGCCGGTGCATCCGGTCGCTACGCTGGAGCAGGTAGCGAGCCTTGTTCGCAATTGCACGCCCAGCCGGTGCATTCTGGCCAGCGATGGCGGAAGCGTCCAGCTCCCGATCCCGCATGAGATCGTGCGCAGCGTCTCTTGGAATCTCGTCAAGTTCGGGATTCCGCAAGACGACGTCCGTGCAATGGCGACGACCAATCCAGCTCGGCTGCTCGGCTGGAATAACTGATGTTGGTGAACGAGAATGAAGGAATCCAGTACTTCAGGGCCCATCGATAAAGCGGCCCTCATCGCATGGACGCAACGATTTGTGCGCTACCCGAGCCCACAAACGGAGCTGTTCGAGCAGGAGCCTCAGGTCCAGAAGTTCATTTCGGAATGCGTTTTGCCCCTGGTGCAGGAAATCGGCTTGCCGGCACGACGCGACCCAATGGGAAATCTGATCGTCGAAATCGGACCGCAAGGCACAGACCGGAGCCTCATCCTCATGGCGTATGCCATGACGCATCCGGCGAGTCGAATGGCCTCGCCTTATGGCGGGGAACTCGTGAGCGGACCGGACGGTGGCTGGGTGCGCGGACGAGGCATCTCCGAGCAAAAGGGCAGTTTGGCTGCAGCGCTCGCTGCAACCAAGGCCGCTGCAGATCTCCAACAGCTCAAGGGACGGCTGGTTTTGACGGTCAGCACGGCCGGCGAAACCGGGCGACACGATGCCGCCAAATCCATTATCCAGTCGCTCGGCTTCGTGCCGCGTTGCGGCGTCATTGTCATCGGAACAACCGGCCGCGTGGCGCTAGCGAACAAGGGGCGCGTGGACGTTATCGTCACCGTGCGGGGCAAGGCCGCACATAGCAGCACCCCGTGGGCGGGCGTCAACGCCATTGAAGGAGCCCGCCGTGTTCTGGATCGCGTGATGGCAATCGACGTCTCCGGGACCCGGCATCCCGGGCTCGAGACCGCGACATTAACTCCAACCTCTGTTCGCTCGTGGCCCGAGGCGACACATACGGTACAGGACGAGGTCAAGCTGGTGTTCGATCGCAGGCTATTGCCTGGCGACGATCCCCAGGCCGCGTATCAGGCCATCGCGAGGGCCGCCGACATCGGCAAGCCGTGGTCTGTCACAACCGAATTCGGGCCATTCATGTACCCGACAGAGATCCCGCCCGATGGCGACCTGATGCGCGCCATCGTTGCCGGCTGCCGCCGGCGGCAGCTCGGCGAGCCCAAGACCTTCTACAGTCATGGTTCTCTCGATGCCGGGTATCTCGGCGTGAACGGCTGCGAAGCGACGATGTGGGGACCGGGAGACATGTCGCAATGGCATTCGGACGACGAGCGTATTGCGGTCCGCGATCTCGTGGACGGCGCCTATCGCTATCTGGGGCTGATCGAGGAGTATCTCACCTAGGCAACCGGAACAGCCCGTAGCGTCGGTGCGAGGCAAATGAGCAGCGCCAGTGTCAGTTTCCATGCATCAGCAACACACGACGTGCCTGGCTCGCCGTGTGACCTTCTGCTGGCGCGTTCAGGCTTTTGTACGCCTCTTTGTCATTGACTGCCCCGAGACTAGAGGCTGCAAACCGGGCATCAGACGCTCGGCGCTTCCGCCAATGTGGTGTCGAAGTATGTCAACTGCCTTCTTTATGTTTCGCTCAAGAGCCGCTTTTACGAGCTCTTCATGGCGCTTCAGTTCATCGCTCGGCCAGTGGCCCTCCTTGATCGCGAGCCGCCTGTATCGTTCCGCCTGATCGAAGACGGTTGACCAGAACTGCAGAAGCCAGCGACTCTTCGCGCCGGACACGAGCGCTCTGTGCAAGTCGGTATGGTGCCGCTCCCATTCCGCGCGCTCAGCGGGCGTCCTCGGCGCGCGCTTCGAAACCTTTGAGAAGCGGTAGAGCGAAGCAACGACACGACTTTCCCATTGCTCATCCCCATGCTCGAGGGAGTCTTCCAGGACACGCAATTCCAAGAAGCGGCGCGTCTCGATGATGTCGTTCAGATCATCGATTGAAGCAGGAGGGACGCGAAACCCCTTTTGGCCGGTCTGAACGACCAAGCCGACCTCGGACAACCGCATAAGCGCCTCGCGAAGCGGTGCAAGGCCGACCTGGTAAATTTCCCTCATCTCCTCGAACCGAAGCTTTGACCCGGGCTCGAAGCGATTGGCTTTCAGGTCCTCGCGAAGGCGAGACAGAATCGCTGCGGATAGGGTGTTCGGAGGTGAGTCCAAGGTAGAGGGCTGCATCAGGGAATAATGAAGGACGCAAAACGCAGCATCAAGGAATATCGAAATTTCCTGATATTGCAAGCGTTTGACGCAATGTGGAGGTGGCGAACTTCGCGGTCGGCAAAGGCTCGTTCGCCAAGTTAATGGCCCTCTGGCGGATCCGGACGCTCTTGATCAGCCATTGCCTCCAGAATCAGCGAGTAGCCGACGTGGGCCTGCATTCGGCGACGCGGTTCCTCCGTCAGCACAATCCGAGTCTATCGATCGATATTCGTCCGAATTGGCAGAACACCGACGCGACGAAGCTACGAAGCTCGCCTGCCATCTCCTGTCGGCGAAAGCGACCCCATCATCTCAGCTTGCCGACGCGATGTGCGCCTGCGCCACTGCCGTCGGCAGGGGAATTCCAAGCCCCAGATCGACGGCTTTCTTGTAGATGCGCCAGCAGATTCCGACGTCGTGAGAAACCATTCCGGTCGTATGTACGAGAATGCGTTCGTCATCCGTTTCGCGGCCGGGCCTGAGGCCGGAGACGACCTCACTGATATCCCCATGCAGCTGCTCACGGCTAAACTGACCGGCGTTGATCATGTCGCGAAACTCACGCGTGGTCATGTTGCAATCCCAGTCGTCGATGACAGTCTTGTCGAATTTGCTCCAACCGGCTGGGTCCATTTCTCGCCGCGCAAGCGAGACGAAAGTCGCCCCGGGCTGCACCCACTCCTCTCTGCTGACGATGTCGGTGCGTGTCGTGCCGCCGACCGCGATATCACTGCTTTGCACAACCTCCTGGACTGTGTCGACGGCGCGCACGGGTATCCGCAGTTTCTTGCTCCATTCCGCGGCAAACGCCTCACGCGTCTCCCGACGCCGGGACGTGCAGACAATCTCCTCGAATGTATACAGATGCTTGAGGCACCTAAGGCAGTTCTTACCCATCGTGCCGACGCCGACCAGCCCCAAAACTTTCGGCTGCCTGGGCCCGAGCCATTTCATCGCGACCATAGCTGCGGCCGCACTGCGGATTGCATAGGTCCAATGCTCATCGATGATTGCGATCGGGTGAGCGGTTCTCGGATCAGCAAGAACGATGTATCGCGTGCAGTCAAGACGACCGACCGTATTCCGCTCCCCATCGTCGTAATAGGAATAGAGACGGACCCCAGCAACGGGGGCATCTTCAAGAATGACTGTCTTGACGTGCCAGTGATTATGAAAGGGCGCGCCGACATCAAGCTTCTGGCTGGGCGGGTCGGACCACTTCACCGTCTTGCGTGCGTGCATACGATATATGTCTTCGCAAATGTCCATCGCTTCGGGAACGGACAGCAACTTCAGCGTGGTTGCATAGTCGATAAAGAGCACTGAATTCATCGGCGATAGACCCTAGATTCCCATCGGAGGACGCGAGGAAGACGTTCGCCTCCCCCTCGCACCGATTCACGTGGCTTTCCCATCATCGTTATCACTGCCCCTGTGTCGCTGCAAGAAATATCGAAATTTATTGAAATGTTATCGATTAGTGAATGTGCTATCGATAAAGTTTATCCCTTGGCCGTTCCGCATGCGCCCGTATGCGGCGACATGGGGAAGTTGTTTGGGATTGGTAGCGTTCATGACACGCGAATCGGACCGCGCTTTTCAGCAGCACCGCAAAGGGGTGTTGCTTGTCGGCACCGGGGGAACGCTCGCTGCAGAGCCCCGCGACGTCCTGGATTGGATCGACTATTCCGCAACGGGGCGGTATCGGCCGATCGCAGAGATCGTTGGCGAAGTGTCAGCGATGTTGCCCGGTATCCCGATATCATCGGTGGATGTGCTGCAGCGAGACAGCTCTGAAATTGGCCCTGAGGATTGGCTTCTGCTGGGTGAAAAAGTCGAGGAGATGCTGTGCGATGATGGCATCGCGGGCGCTGTCATCGTGCACGGAACCTCGACCCTAGAAGAGGCCGCGTATTTTCTGCATCTGACTTGCACGACGGCCAAGCCGATCATTCTCACAGGCGCTCAGCGACCGCTTTCAACGGTCAGCAGCGACGGACTCGCAAACCTCCTCGCTGCAATTTGCGCTGCGCAGTCCCCGCAATGCACGGGCACTGGTGTCCTGGTGGTCTTCAACAGCGAGATCCATGCAGCCCGAGACGTCACAAAGGAAGGGACTTACGAGCTTGGCGCGTTTCGTTCCCGGAACACCGGGCCACTCGGCTGCGTCGGTGCGGACGGCTCGGTAAACCTGTTACGGCGTCCGACCAAACGAGGCTGTCCGGATACCGACTTTAGCCGAAACGTCCTAGGCAGCCTGCCACGCGTCGACATCGTGATGTCGTATGCCGGATGTGATGGTTACGCGATTGACGCCAGTGTATCAGCGGGCGCGCGAGCAATAATACACGCGGGTCTTTCACCCGGATTGCCGACCAAGGCAGAAGCAAAGGCGATTGATCGCGCTCGCGACCAAAATGTTCTTGTTGTCCAAGCGAGCCGGGGAAGGCAGGGCGTGGTTCATCAATCCGAGCGCATGCAACGCCTGGGAATTATCTCCGCGCTTGACCATTCGCCACAGAAGGCGAGGCTGATTGTAATGCTATCGTTGGCGATAAATTTTACTGCTGCAGATATCGCCGAAGCGCTGGCTGCCTATTAGCTCCTTGGCGGGGCCGTCGGTTTACCTTGCAAATGGAATCTCCCCCTGGCTTCCGGTCGGTCGACGTTAACGTAATCATCAATCGCTTACCGGGCTTGCCCGCTCAATTCGAACCTGACGGCACGCCCGGTTTTCTTCTGACGTACCGTGGCGCGGTCGATTGCGGGGCCGTGTGGAGCAACGTCTTCGAGATTTCCGAAATGTACCGCCGCGCCACCCGGTCCGCATTTTTCTCACGAATGCGCCGGTAATCACCGACGGAGACTGGAAAGCGCCATGCGATCAGATGCGACACCGCAGGCGGACGATTGCACAAATGCAGTTCGGCTCGATCTTCGGATGGTCGACGGACGAGCCGCCCAGCTCACCCTCGGTTCGTGCATCGTGAACTACTTCATCGATTATCTGGATGGCGGGATCAAGGCCGGACAGGAACGGGGCCTGTTCGTCGAACGGGCATCGTCCGCAGCGTGATCGATTAGGAGCGGGCCGTTCGACGCGACGCACCCTCGATCAGCCCATACGCCTGCGCGAACGCGTCGAAACCGGCATACGAACGCTCATGGCGAATATTGCCTTCCTGCCGTCGTGCCTTGCACGTCCAGCATTTGATCCGGGTGCGAGCCGCACCCCCGACCAGCACTTCCGCGCTCTCTAATCTCGGGCATATCGAGATTTCGCGGCAGTAAGGGTAGCCTGCGCGCTTTCTTCCCCGTCTGGATTTTAACCCAGCACCCGCGCGACGGCACCGGTATGCCATGGCGACAGATCTTCGCGAGCGCGACATCGGAAGCGTCGCACCGCGCCGCCAGCGCCTTAATGGGAACTGACCAGGTGAGCTCGCACAGCTTCTGGCATTTGAATATGTAATTCCCGCGACGGAGTGTTCGGGCTTGGGTCAGCGGAACGGCGCCAACGATCCTAATCTCATGCGCCAAACGACCTCATGCCGACCTTAGGCCGACCCAAAGCACAAAATCGGTATGCGGGACCCGCCCCGAGCCCTCTAAAAAAGTCCGCTACAGCGATAGGTGGCCGGAAAATGGAGCGGGAGAAGGGATTCGAACCCTCGACCCTCACGTTGGCAACGTGATGCTCTACCCCTGAGCTACTCCCGCGGGATGCCGTCCGTG
>Ga0164243_10005213_pt1 | contig 19933 bp, 18 predicted proteins | sample OricompcompostOP_FD_108781 | JGI IMG/M metagenome (GOLD analysis project Ga0164243, IMG submission 108781) | Organic Plus compost microbial communities from Emeryville, California, USA - Original compost - Organic plus compost (OP) | ecosystem: Engineered > Solid waste > Mixed feedstock >... | reverse complement strand
GCAACGGGACATCACACCCATTCTGGTAGAAGGCCTGAAACGACTCGAGTACCGAGGGTACGATTCTTGTGGTGTCGCAGTACACATGGACGGCGAACTGCGCCGTACCCGCAGCACACAACGTGTGGCAGAACTTGACGACCAGATCAAACAGGATCATATCAGCGGCTTCACGGGCATCGCCCATACCCGCTGGGCAACGCACGGCGTGCCCGCCACACGCAATGCGCACCCGCACTTTTCCGGCCCGGCCAACGGCAAACCCCGGATTGCGCTGGTTCACAATGGCATTATCGAAAACCACGACGAACTGCGTGATGAACTCAAAGGCCATGGCTACGTGTTCGAAAGCCAGACCGATACCGAAGTCATTGCGCACCTGATCGATCACCTCTACAACGGCGATCTGTTCGAAACCGTACAACAGACCGTACGCCGCCTGACTGGCGCCTACGCCATTGCCGTCTTCTGCCGCGACGAGCCCCACCGGGTCGTCGGCGCGCGTCACGGCTCTCCGCTGATTGTCGGCCGGGGTGAAAACGAAAATTTCCTGGCCTCCGATGCACTGGCGCTGGCCGGCACCACCGACCAAATCATCTATCTTGAAGATGGCGACGTGGTCGACCTGCAGTTGCAAAAAGTGTGGATTGTCGATGCGCAGGGCAAGGCAGTAGAACGCAAGGTCAACACCGTGCACGCGCATACCGGCGCTGCAGAACTGGGTCCGTACCGCCACTACATGCAAAAGGAAATCTTCGAGCAGCCCCGCGCTGTCGGCGATACCATTGACGGCATTGAATCCATCGAACCCGAATTGTTCGGCGATGGCGCGGCAGGTATTTTCAAAGAAATTGACAATATCCTGATTCTGGCCTGCGGCACCAGCTACTACGCCGGCCTGACCGCCAAATACTGGCTCGAATCCGTCGCGAAAATCGCAGTCAACGTGGAAATCGCCAGCGAATACCGCTATCGCGACAGCGTCCCCAATCCCAAGTCTTTGGTTATTACCATTTCCCAATCCGGTGAGACCGCCGACACGCTGGCGGCCCTGAAACATGCGCGCTCACTGGGCATGGAAAACACCCTGACCATCTGCAACGTGCAAACCAGCGCCATGGTACGCGAGTGCAAGCTCAATTTCATCACCCACGCGGGTGTGGAAATTGGCGTGGCCTCCACCAAAGCCTTTACGACCCAGCTGGTGGGCCTGTTCCTGTTGACCCTGACCGTCGCCAAAGCCAAAGGCCGCCTGACTGACGCGCAGGAAAGTGAGTACATCAAACAGTTGCGCCACCTGCCCACTGCCATTGGCGCGGTGCTTGCGCTGGAGCCGCAAATCATGGCCTGGGCGGATCGCTTTGCCAGTAAGGAAAACGCCCTGTTCCTGGGCCGCGGCATGCACTACCCGATTGCCATGGAAGGCGCACTCAAGCTCAAGGAAATCAGCTACATCCACGCCGAAGCCTACCCGGCCGGGGAACTCAAGCACGGCCCGCTGGCACTCGTCACGGAACAGATGCCTGTCGTGACGATCGCGCCTAACGATGAACTGCTGGAAAAACTCAAATCCAATATGCAGGAAGTGAGCGCACGCGGCGGCGAGCTGTATGTGTTTGCTGACAGTGATTCAAAAATCAAGGCCAGTGAAGGCATGCATTTGATTCATATGCCGGAGCATTACGGCAAACTGTCGCCGATTTTGCATACGATTCCACTGCAATTGCTGTCTTATCACACGGCAGTGGCACGAGGTACGGATGTGGATAAGCCTAGGAATTTAGCCAAGAGTGTGACGGTGGAGTAAACGATCAACGGCATGTTTCATGGATGAAAGAAAAGAATAAAGTCTGTCGATTTTTATTTTCTTTCAATGGCGACCAAAATAGTACAAAAACCATCGAAAACACGGTAATTTCGATGGTTTTTCCATTTCAAAATCATTAGGCTCTAAATCAGCGTTTATAACGAGACTGAACTTGTCATAGCCTTTCAACCTGTACTACAGCATCCTCGATTTGGCTGTCAGCACTCACCTCTACAATGACGCACTTCAGGCAGCCATCCGGCTCTTTGCGCTGGAAGATGAAGTCGGGGTAGTAGCTGCGCACGGTAAGAGATTCTGGATCGATATGGATAAAGAAATCTGACTGGCCGTGTGTCAGCATGCTCATGAAGTAGACCTTCTTTACCTTTTCCTCCCGCAGCAGATCTCAGAACAGCCAGTTTTCCGAGCCCGATTCGAAGCAGTAGGTGTCGAGGTGAAAGCTCTTGGCACGCTCCTCGTCCTTGAGCCTGTACCTGCCCAGCAACATCCGCGACGAGAAAGCGGTCAACATGACGTATGACCAGCAGGCGCGTACACCTTTCAATCTGACGGGACTACCCGCCATCGCAGTGCCCGCTGGGTTAAGCCTCACAGGAGTGCCTTTAGGTGTACAGTTCGCGGCCGCAGCTGGCCGTGATATCCGGCTCATAGAGTTCTGCATGGCCTTGGAAGCCGCTGGGTTGAGCGGTTTCGTACCAGCGCCATAGGACTGGGTCTCATCTCGCGGCACAACGCGGGGTGAATATATCGATATTTCCGCATCTGATCTGCCGCGCGATGGGCAAAGCCGAATAAGCTCACGTTTGAATTCGAAGCCAGGGTCTGTTGCGAAGTTTTATGAAACGATACTGAGGTCCGTAGATCTGGAAAATAACATTCTGGGACGATCGATTTAGCCCTTTGGGTGATTAATATGCATTAATGGATTTTATGTAATATAAAAAAGCACATTAACTCGCTCAACATTGTCAAAAACAAAAAACCATTTTAACTCAACCACCTCCATGCGTCGTCGTCGATTGTTACCGAAGAGCCACTTTGATATATTCATTTGCTATTTTTTGGCTCAATATCCGCAGTTCTTCAGCACATGCTGCTTCTTGGTCCCGCGGCATATTCGCTACATGACAAGCACGAGCTAAGCTTCCAATCAGACGTTGATCATCGGGCAACACGATGGGCACTGCAACCCCCATCACAAGCGGCGTTATCTGTCCCCTGCTGGTTGCATATCCCGCACGGCGGATGGCATTCATTTGCACACGAAACTCTGCCCAATCACTGCCCAAACCTGCGATGGCTATTTGTTTCTGAAACCGGAGAAAAGTTTGCCGTATTCGGTGCTGTGAAAGATAGGGAAGCATCGCCAATGAGGCGGCCCCCTGGAACAACGAAAACGGGATACCTCGGGCACGCCGGATAGTAATTCGTTCTCCCTTATGCTGCAACACATCCGGACCCACTTTATAGATACAAAGAACTTTTTCCTGATACAAGCTATGGAGCAGCAACACACTGTCTTCCCGACGATGGGCAGGCAATACTGATGCGCCGGCGAGATACAGCGGGTCAGTCAATGCCAGCATTCGTTCCAATTCAACGATGCGCGGTCCAAGACTATAGTTCCCCCCTGAAGCGGGAGCGATCAACCCTGCTTCAGCCAAATCTTTCAAATAACGATACGCGGTTGACCGTGTATAGCCTAAATGGGCAGCTATGTCTTCCGCTGACAACAGCGGTTTCATCGTCGAAAACAAAGCCAGCACGCCGAGCGCGCGCGTCAAAGTAGAGCCGGAATTATTTTGAAAATCTTTCATGCATCTATTGTAATAGCGCCCATTCTCCTTTTAACCGTGCAAAAAACTTAACTATGAAAATATCAATTATCCCATTTATTGGGATATTGACATAAATCCTATATATGCACTAATATTTAATCAATCACGCGACTCCTTTCGGTCGCCAAACTTGGGATTCGTAAAATGCGCACAAATTTATTCATGCTTTCGACTTTTATCCCAGCCTCGCAAACTGTTTTTCGCATTGAGGTGAAACAGCCATGAATAAACGCAAACTCACAGGTCGGGTCCCCCCCGAAGCAATTCGGCGAATGGACTTCCCACGGCTGTCCAGTGATATGAAAAAGCGATTTGACGATCTGACTGATATAACAGAAACGCTGTCGGACGCCATGGACAATCTCGGGTTGAACGGGGCGATTGCGGCATCCACACTCCGGCCAGCACTGTCGGACACGCGCCTATTCGGCCAGGCAGTGACTGTTCGCAACGTAGAGCGTACCGATGGCCCCCAACGCGCGGCGGCCAGCGGCAAGGGGAAAATGGGGGAACACGAAGCGTACAACTTGGCCGAGCCAGGGGACGTAATCGTCATAGAAGGCCTGTCCGATGTGTCAAATATGGGAGGCCAGTCATGCAGTTTGGCTCACCGGGCAGGTTGTGCCGGCGCGGTGATTGACGGCTCATTTCGTGACCCAAGTGTTTCGCGGGAATTGCATTTCCCTATTTGGGCTCGCGGCATTACACCCATTACTGGCAAATGGCGTCTTGAAACCGTAGAAATTAATGGCCGCGTACGCATCGCTGGCGTATCGGTAGATGCAGGAGACCTCGTCGCCGCAGACGAAGCGGGGATCGTATTCATTCCCTTCGTTCATGCAGAAGCCGTCCTGGTGGAAGCTGAGAAAATCAATGCCGGCGACTCCCGACAAAAATCCGATATTGCTGCAGGCATTGATTTGGCCACGCTGGCCGTTACCAAATATAAATAATGACGATATCTGGCTCGTCTGTGCACACGAACATACGGCCAATACCACCCACATACTTACTACCTATAAATCAACCCAGGAAAGAAAGGCTATGCAAATTGAGACCGACATCCAAATTGACTGTGTTGTTCAAAGCGCCGACATACTTGGCGAAGTACCCTTGTGGTGCAATCGTACCCACAGACTCTGGTGGGTAGACGTGCGTCGTCCTGCTTTGCAATACTACGAGCCAGCGACGGGGAAACATGGTGCGCAGAGACTGCATCCCGACATGGTGACAGGCTCCTTCGCGCTACGCGAACAAAACGGCTTTCTTCTGGCTACCAGCTCGGGCCTCTATCTTTACGACCCGTCCACGCTACAGGCGCCTACGCTTATTGCGAACCCCGAAAACAACAAACCCGGCATGCGTCTGAATGACGGAAAATGCGATCGACGGGGCCGTTTTTGGGTCGGCAGCATGCACGACACCCGGCGCGAACCAGTGGGCAGGTTATATAAGCTCGATGCGGATCACAGTTGTCATGCCATGCTTGATGGTGTCGTGCTTCCCAATGCGTTGTCATGGAGCCCAGATGATCGGACCATGTATTTTGCCGATACTCACAATCAAATTATTTGGGCATTCGACTACGACATAGACGACGGCGTCATCACTAATCGACGGGTATTCAAGGACTGGAGCCATCAAACTGGGCGGCCAGACGGCGCAACGGTCGACGAGGACGGCTATATTTGGAACTGCATGGTGTCCACAGGGCACCTGGTCAGATTAACACCCGATGGCCGGGTGGATAGAACGATTCAGTTACCCGTCACAAATCCAACCTGCCCGGCTTTTGGAAACGATAGTTTAGATTGCCTCTACATTACCAGCCACTCCCAGCGGTTCAGTCCTGAACACCAAGCCCGGGAGCCATTGGCTGGAGCATTATTAGCCCTGGACGTAGGGGTAAAGGGCCTGCCAGAAGGTCGCTACAACGGCTAAGGCCATTCTAAAAAACAAAGCAACCTCCCACCTAAAACAAATAGAAATTTTTAAAACCGGAGACAATCCATGCAACGAAAACATATTCTATGGGCAGCGATGCTGGCCGGCAGTCTTCACTTTGCGCCCAGTCAGGCAACTGAAACGATACGGATGATCGTACCATTCTCGGCAGGCGGCCCCACAGATCTGATAGCGCGCATCATTGGGCCGGGTTTAGGCAAGGAGCTGGGCAAGGTCGTGGTTGTTGACAATCGTGGTGGTGCGGGCGGTACAATCGGCGCCAACCTTGCTGCGGAAGCAAAACCCGACGGCAACACAATTGTTCTGACAACATCTAGCCTAATTTTGTCGACCGGCACGCGCAGTAATTTGCCCTACGATGCACAAAAGGCGCTTAAAGCGGTCTATTTGCTGGGCGAAGTACAAACCATGCTGGCCGTATCTCCTACATTGGGTGTCAATACGCTAACGGAATTGATTGCCAAGGCGAAAGCCTCACCCAAGGGTCTTAACTATGGGTCTACCGGCGTGGGCGGGACAATGCACGTTGGCGCAGAACTCCTTCGTAAATCTGCCAATATCCCGTTGACACATGTCCCATACCGCGGTGCAGCGCCTGCACTGATTGCTTTAATGGCTGGGGACGTTGACTTGGTCAATGCAGATGTTCCGGTATTACAGCCCTATATCAAAGATGGTCGCATCAAAGGGATCGTCATTTACGACACTAAACGTTCTCCCCTATTGCCCACGATACCAACGGCCAAAGAGGCTGGCATGCCAGCATTACAGATGACCAATTGGTACGGAATTTTGGTGCCGAGTGGTACCCCGCCAGACAAAAGAAAGACGCTGGAAACCGCCCTGGCCAAAGTCGTACACGAGCCAGATGTCGCCGCAAAACTCGCTGACGCGGGGTTTAACAATCCACAAGGTGCCAAAGACTTCCAGAAAAGACTGGATAGCGACTTTGCCAAATGGCTACCTTGGCTCAAGGATGCCAATATCCGTAATGACTAAATCAATCATCAACCCGAGTAGAGAAATGAATACGAAGAAAATGAGACAACTCTTGCAAATCGGCCCACTGCCTCCCGGTTTACAACACATCCTGCAACAGCAATATATCCTGCATCCACTATGGCAGGAGTCAAATCGCGCAACGTTCCTAGCCAACCAGGCGCATCGCTTTGACGGCGCGGTCACCATGTCTCGTCACGGCTGTTCTGCTGATATTTTTTCTATTCTGAACAACGGCGTGGTCGCCTGTTTTGGAGTTGGTTTCGAAGGAATAGACCTGGATGCTGCCAGGCAACACAATGTCCAGGTCAGTACCACACCCGATGTTCTGAATAACTGTGTAGCCGATTGCGCGTTCGCACTGATTTTAGCGACAGCGCGTCAGATTGTCGCAGCCGACCGCTTTGTGCAAGCTGGCTCATGGCATGAGAAGAGCTTTGGACTCTCCACCCAGGTGAGCGGGAAGCGTCTGGGCATTGTCGGCCTTGGACGTATCGGCCAAGTTATAGCAAGACGTGCAACCGGGTTCGATATGGAGGTACGTTACCATGGTCGCCACAAACAAGAGCATACAAACTTGGGTTTCGAGGCAGACCTGCATGCCTTGGCCGAATGGGCCGATTTTCTTGTCATAGCATGTCGTGGAGGCGAGCAAACCCGCCATCTTATTTCGGCGTCTGTGTTGGAGGCACTCGGGCCGGCCGGCTTCCTGATTAATATTGCCCGCGGCAGCATCGTAGACGAAAACGCTTTAGTCAACGCGATCACGCAAGGTCGTATTGGTGGCATCGGCCTGGACGTATACGCAGATGAACCTAATGTACCTCCAGCTTTGCTGAACAATGATCGTGTCGTTCTGTTGCCCCACATCGCCGCCTCTACTCGGGAGACACGCGCAGCAATGGAGCAACTTGTGGCTGATAATTTGCAGTCGTTCTTTACCAGCGGCAAGGTATTGACTCCTCCGAGCTAGACTTGTCCACAAATGTATCAAATGAAAAATACACCAGTGCCGGCATCTTTCAATTAACGAACAGCAGACTCAAATGATTTACGAACATCGCACCTATACCGTTGTCCATGGAGAAATGACCCGTTATCTGGAGAGATATGAACAATATGCACTTCCCCTGCAGCTCCAGCATCTGGGTCGCCTGCTTGGTTTTTTCGTCAGCGAAATTGGCCCGCTTAATCAAGTTTTGCATATCTGGGTTTATGAAGATTTTGCCGATCGCGAGCGGCGCCGTGCTGCCCTGGATGCCGACCCGGCATGGGCAGCATTCAAAGCGCTTAACGTCGGCACCTTCGTGGCGCAAGAGGTCAAAATAATGCGTGGCACTCAATTTTGTCCTCAACTAATATAGATCAACAATCCTTTATGCAAGTTACACTTGAAGAACAGGTCCGCAATCCATTAAAAGAGAAACTTGCCGCGGGGCAGGTGGTGCTGTCGCTCATCCTACGCGTCTCACGCGGCCCGGAAGTCGCCGCCATTGCTGCAAATGCGGGCTTTGATACCCTGTATGTAGACTTGGAACACAGTGTCCTGTCACTCGAAACCACCTCGTTGCTGTGCTATGCATCCAGAACCTCCGGTTTGGTGCCTCTGGTACGCATACCGGCTACGGATGCTGCGCTTATCGCAAGACTCCTTGATGCCGGCGCGATGGGCATCATCGCCCCACACATCTGCTGTGCAGAAGAGGCCAGGCATGTAGTCACATGCGCGAAATACCCACCCGAGGGAACGCGATCTGTAGCCACCGGATTACCACTATTGAATTATCGAACGTTTCCCCCCTCTATGGCCAACCCGCTAGTCAACGCCAGCACATTCGTTGCTGTCATGATCGAAAGTCAATCAGCCCTGGATAATATCGAAGATATCGCTGCCGTAGAAGGAGTCGACATGTTGTTCATTGGCGCGGGTGATTTAAGCACTGACCTTGGCATACCAGGCCAGTGGGACGAGCCGAAGATGCGAGATGCATTTATGAGCATTCAAGATGCAGCCACACGTCATTGCAAACATGTGGGAATCGGTGGCCTGGCGGGCCAGCCGGATTTGTTGCAAGAACTCATAGAAAAGGGCGCCCGATTTCTATCCCTCGGCACAGATCTGGGATTGCTATCTACCGCGCTGGAAGAAAAGGCAAAATCTGGAAGGGACCTTTTCAACAAAAAAGAAGACCAATCATGATTCTTGAACCGCTGGCTTCACTCAACCGAGCACCTTCGAATTTCTTCAGTGGCAACAGCAATCTTACTGGTCGCGACAGACTTTAGTTCAAATTTGACACAGAAAGGAGCCACGACCTGATAAGTCGACAGACTTAAAGTCCAATTTTCCCTAAAATCTCTTCTATGAAGAAACCAACAGGCTTTATTTTCTCTAAACAGAGATGAAAGAAAGAATAAAGGCTGTCGATTTTTATTTTCTCGAAATTGCGTCTATTTCCATAAAAAAGCCATATCCGAACCGGTGCAACGCGGTTGAGACGGCCAGTCCCTTATCTGGCCGTCTTGAGCACTTGCCTAGCACTGTCGACAATACCCCACCAGCGCAACGTTTTCTGCAGATGAGTTCTGACCACGGCACCGCCTGTTCCGCCTCCCCGCCTTGAATATGCTCCATGATCTGCAAATGTTCGGTCATGGCCGGAACGATCCTTTCTGGCAAAGGACGGCGAGAGTGCTGCATCACCCTCAGGCGATAACGATTTTCGTCATAGGTCGCCAGTGCAACCGGGTTATTCAACGCCCCTGTCAACCCGACATGCAGTGACCAATCTACCTCCATGGCTTTCAACTGTAATTTAGCAGAGATGGCTCCTTCGGCCACACCTGTATAGATCAGGCCTGTGACAGCGGCGAATAAAAATAAGCTAATCAAGCGAGATATTCGCCGCCTTGATCACTTCGGTCCACCGTTTCAGCTCGAAATCGACCAGTTCCTTATATTGCTTCCGGCTGCCTGCGCGGGGCTCAGCCCCGATTCCGCCCAGGCTCTTAGCAACTTCCGGGCTATGCGCTATCTTGGTGATCGCTTGGGAAAGCACATCGACAACCGAATCGGGCGTACCCGCCGGAGCCAGAACACCAGACCAGGAGTCCACAGCAAAGTCAGGAACACCCGCTTCAGCCATGGTAGGGACGTGGGCAAGCAAAGGAGACCGTGTGTCACTCGCGACGGCCAGGGCACGAAGCTTGCCTGCCTTGATCTGCGCCAGGACCGTTGGCATATTCACAAACATCAGGTCGATCCGGCCGCCAATCAGGTCATTATTGGCCAAACCCGCTCCTTTGTAGGGAACGTGCTCGAAATGAACGCCGGTCCTGAACTGAAAAAATTCGCCAATCAAATGATTGACGCCGCCGGCTCCCGAGGAGCCCATGAAGAGCCTTTGACTGCGGGACTTTGAAAGACTGATCAACTCCTGGACACTCTTTGCCGGCACTTTATTGGAAACCACAAGCACGTTAGGCACCGTGGCAAAAAGGGCAACCTGGGTGAAGTCTTTTCGGGGATCATAGGGTAATCGTTTATACAATAAGGGATGGAAAGTCTGGTGAGACGATGCGGCCAGCAATAAGGTGTATCCGTCGGGGGGAGATTTGGCGACGACATCTGCGCCCAGGGTTCCGCCTGCTCCGGACTTGTTTTCGACAATCACCTGTTGCCCCAGAACTTTAGAGAGATGATCGGCCAGCAACCTGCCAATGATGTCCACAGAGCCACCAGGAGCAAATGGCACGATGAGTTTAATCGGCCGCTCTTCCGGGTACGCAGCTGCTGCGGCAATATTCAGGGAGCATGCCATGACGATGCCCGAGATAAATCTGATGCCAAATAGCTTGATATTGAATTTTTTCATGTCCACCTTCCTCCAAAGTTATTGTATTGATGCGTCAGAGCGATGCAAGAGCCTTGATTTCGTCATCCATCTCCCGACTCGCAGCCTCAAGCCGTGATCGGGTTGATGCCACGACTGCCAGAACGTGATCAATGTGCTCCAACTGCCTTTGCGCTGCTTCCCGTGTAGTGGCAGGTGCAGGGCCCCCACTCTTGCGGGCAATGACACTGTCAACCGGGTTCAGGTACTTGTGCAGCTTGTCCTCGGACCATCCGAGAGGCGTTCCCGTCACCTCAATCGCTGCCTGATCCAGCATTTCACTGGTCAGCTCATTTGCGTTTTTTGCAGCATCCATGGCCAGTCGCACCAGCTCGCCGACAATATGATGGGCATCACGAAAGGGCATATCCGCTTCAGCGACCAGGCCATCTGCCAAATCGGTTGCAACTGAAAAATCCCTGTTGACGTGCTCCAACATATGCTGCTTTCGTGGTTCTACACTGCTCATGACCAGGCCGAACAGGGAGAGGCTGCGAAGGACTTCGTCCGCGCACTCCCAGAAATTTCTCATGCTCTCGCGACTACTATCGCCGGCATGTGTGTAATGCGTACCTTTTACAGTCACCAGCGCTGTGTTGAGCAAGCCAAGAACATGGGCACTCTTGCCTTTCAAATACTCCAGCACCGCCGGATTCTTTTTCTGCGGCATGATGCTCGATGTGCTGGCCACGCGGTCTGGAAAGAATATAAGTCCGAATTCCGGTGTGGACCAAACGTGCAGATCCTGAGCGACGCGTCCCCAGGTAATGGCAAGCAAGGCCATGGCAGACATCGCTTCCCAGGCAAAATCCCGGGACGCGACCGAGTCCAGTGTGTTGGCCTGGACTGTAGTAAATCCCAAATGCCTGGTTGTTATGCTCCGGTCAATCGGGAATCGTGTGCCTGCAAAGGCCCCCGCTCCCAGCGGACACATATCAATACGTACCAGAACGTTTAGCAGACGATCCATATCTCGTCCAAGATGCTCGGCGACACCTGCCATATAAAAGCCCAAGGTCATGGGTTGCGCCGGCTGCAGATGCGTGTAGCCAGGCATGATCGTATCGGCAAAACCCGTTGCGCGTTCGAGCATGTTCTTTCTGACCCGGCCAACTGCTTCCAGAATATCGAGCACGACGTCACGGGCGCGAATGCGATCCGTGGTCACGCTAATATCATTGCGGCTGCGGGCCATATGGACTCGCCCCCCGATATCTCTGCTAGTGATCGCCATCAGCCTGGCTTCGTAATTGAAATAGGGATCCTCCTTGGCCGGATCCAGCTCGACCGAGGACGGACCTTCGGATTCTATTTGCAGCAAACCCCTGGCAAGTTTCGTGGCAATATCAGGGGCGATCAGACCCGTCTTGTACAACATCAGCAGATGTGCCTTGTTCACACTTGTCATATGGGGAAAGACCTTGAGGAAATCCCGCCCTATGCGCGGCGCGTAAATCAGTTCACAGATTTCCTGGGCTAGAGGTTCTTTCAGCCGACGGCTGACTTTTGATTCCATTTTTAGTGCTCCATTTGATATGGGATCAGTATCGGCGTCGCCACGTCATCACGTCAAATCACAAATCCACGCGAAGTCATACATTTTTGATATGACCTCTAGTATCATGAAGTGAGGCCTGGCGCGAATACACGTTTTGATATTCGCGTTTGGGCAACATGATTGTGTAAACACGATGTTCTTGACTGGACGATTATGAACTTCAAGCAACTTGAAACATTCAGGGCCGTCATGCTTACCGGCTCAATGACGATTGCCGCCAGGCAGCTACATACCTCACAGCCGAATGTCACGCGCATCATTGGGAAGCTCGAAGAAGAAACAGGCTTCGCGCTCTTCGAACGTTTTGCAGGACGTATACAGCCCACAAAAGCAGGTGAGGCGTTTTTCAGGGAAGTGGAACGATCATTCATCGGGCTCGATAGCATGGCTGAGTCCGCCCGGGCTATCAGGGACGTTGGCCAGGGGGCGCTCAGGGTAGCAGCAGCGGCATCCATTGTGATGAGTGCATTGCCGATCGCAATCCGTTTATTCCATGCGCGCTACCCGCGTATCCGGGTCATCGTCGACACTGGCGAATCGTCCGTCGTTGCAAACTGGATTGCGACGCAGCATTCCGACATTGGTTTCGTAGCCTATATGCCTGACAAACCAGGTGTTATGACGTCGTTAATTCACGCCGAGAATGCCGCGTGTATCGTTCCGTCCGGGCATCGTCTTGCAGGCAGAAGTCACCTGACGCCGCGCGACCTGGAGGGTGAGCGCTTCATTTCACTTCCGTCTGGCAGCGCTTCCCGAGTTGCGGTAGACTCAGCATTCGGCGATATTGCTCGCACGCTGGTCCTGGAAACAGCCTACGCGGTGACCATATGCCGGATGGTCAACGAGGGCCTGGGTATCAGCCTGGTGAATCCGATTGTTAGCCGCACCACGAAATTTCCCGGGATCGTTTCCATCCCGTTCAAGCCAGACATTCCATTCAAAAGCTATATGCTCAAGCCTCAGCTCGCGCAGCGGGATATGCATACGGATTTTTTCGTGGAGTGTATGCATGAGGCTTTCAAAGCGACACTGGACGAGGAATGAGGAAATTTAGCGGATGCCGCACCTGTACTGTCCTATTACATTGACAAATGCTGCCCTTTCACTAACTCAACAAACCGTTGTGCCAACGGAGACAGGCTTGCAGTATTCCGGTACAGGATCCCCACTTTGCGTATAAAACGTCCCTGATCCAGAGGCAACGCCCGGAGACCCGCACCCGCCGTACTATTAAGAGTCGATTCACTCATCAAACCGATGAGATGGGTATTCTCAATGAGCGGATTCAGCTGACCCGAAGTACCATTATTGAATTCGACAACGACCCGTGGAGGCGGTAATCCGGCTTCTGCGAATCGGCCTTCTATCTCCCTGCGGATATTTACAGTAGACGCAGGCAGCAACCAGGACTCGTCACTCAAATCTTCAAGCCGAAGTTCCGCGATTTTCAGCAACGGATGCCGATTATTCACCACCAACACGATGGGGTCATCCAGCAAGGACACTGACGTCAGGTCCTCATGCACCACGCGTGGCAAGGCGCTGATGCATAAGTCAATGTCGCCGGCGTGCAGCGCTTCCTGTAACCGGTCGTTTAAATTGAACATGAGCCGCAAGCGTGCCGCAGGACGCTGCCGTTGCAATTCCAGCGCAGCTGGCACAAAGACGCGTTGAATATAAAGTGAAGAGACACCCACCCGCAGCAGACCACGTTCTCCCAGGTGCAGGTCAGACGCTTCCTTGACTGCGTCGTCCAGTCCTGACCGTAATTTGCCAATACGCTCATAAAACGGTTGCGCCGCCGGCGTCAGTTGCATGCCGGTGCTGCTGCGAAAAAATAGCGGGAAACCCCACTCGCTTTCCAGACGATGCAGCGCCTGCGTAATCGCGGGTTGGCTCACTCCGAGCGCTTCGGCCGCACGCCGGACCTTGCCATGTTTGGCAACAGCAAGAAAGTAATCGACATCGTCCAGGCGGATACTCATAGATTTTCAATTGTCATAATTGGTGATAAGTATATCTTATCAGATGCCCTTTTCTGCTTATCCCGAGCTGATCAACACGTTGATACACTTGCCCGAAAGGAGATCAGATGAATATTGGAATTTTTACGGAACGCAGCGCACGCTTCTGGCCGCAGGAAACAGCCATTCTGTTTCGCGATCGCGCCATTACTTATGCAGAGCTTGAAAAACGGTCCAATCGCCTTGCCCATGCTTTGCTTGGGCTTGGCTTGCAGAAAGGCGACCGGGTGGCAATCGTTTCCCCAAACCGGCCAGAAATCATAGAACTGGAGTGTGCGTTGTATAAGGCAGGCCTGGTTAAAGTCGCGCTCAATGCCCGCCTGGCCCAGAATGAGCTGGAGGATGCGCTGTCCAATGCAGAACCGAGCATCTGCTTTACCGGTCCGGAACATCAGGCCATGATAGACAAAGCAACTCGAAATGGCATTATCCTGGCTCATCGCTTTATTTTCTCGTCAGACGAAACCGCTGACGGCTGGCAAGACTACGAAACATTGCTCAGCCAGCATTCTGACGAGCATATCCATATTGATATGATGGCAGACGATCTTGCCGTGCTGCATTACACATCTGGTTCGACAGGCAAGCTCAAGGCGGCGATGCAAACGGTGGGCAATCGCATGGCATCCTTGCGCAAGAATGTGATGGGTCGGATGCATATGCAGGGAAAAGAAGTGCTACTGCTGAGCGGACCTATTACGCATGCCAGCGGGATGTTCATGCAGGCCATTCTCTACCAGGGTGGTACGATTCTGTTGCTGGAAAAATTCCAGCCCAATCAAGTCCTGGAAGCAATAGAGAAACACCGAGCGACAATTTGCTTTGTCGTACCTGCCATGATTAACGCGCTGCTGGCGGATCCCGGCATCACGACACGCGATTTGTCCAGTCTGCGCCTGCTTCTGTATGGCGCCGCGCCCATTTCACCCACCCGTATCCGGGAAGCATGGTCAGCCTTCGGTCCCGTATTATCGCAGGGATATGGCGCAGGAGAAACGACTGGCGGCATCATTGCACTGAGTGTAGAGGACCATCGTATCGCTATCGAGGAAGGGCGGGATGAATTGCTTGGCGCCTGCGGACGCATATCTTGTGAGTCCGAAGTGGAGGTGTTGGATGAGCAAGGTAACCGCGTCCAGGGTGGTGAAATCGGCGAAATCTGCGTGCGCGGCCCGGATGTATTTGCCGGCTTTTGGCGCACACCCCAGGCAACCGCCGACGCCTTCGATGAGCGCGGCTGGCTGCGTACGGGCGACCTGGCACGGATGGACGATGCAGGTTACATCTACATTGTAGATCGTCGCAAGGAAATGATTGTGACCGGCGGATTCAATGTTTACCCCAATGAAGTGGAAACCGTACTGGCTCAACACCCCGCTCTGTATGAGGCATGCGTGATCGGCATACCGGATGAGCACTGGGGAGAAGCCGTGACAGCAGTTGTCGTTTTGCGAGACGGTCAAGAGGCAAGCGAAGAAGAAATCATGACCTTTTGCCGCGACAGGCTTGCCGACTTCAAGCGTCCCCGCTCCGTGGCATTTGTCGATCAGTTACCCAAAAACGCAAATGGCAAACTCTCGCGCAAAGATGTACGGGAACCCTATTGGCGCGGCAGAGCCCGCCTGGTCAATTGAAGTGGAGACAGCATGAATCTGAACACAAAAACATTTGAAGGCTCCCCGGAAGCATATGAATTTATTCAGAAAGTACAGACGTTTATTTCAAATGAGATAGACCCGCTGGCTTCGCAAAATGGCATTACATACGAATCCGGCGCCTCACGCGAACTGCTCAAACACGTATGGACGCTTTCTCGCCGTCATGGGTTCTATGGGGTCAATCTGCCTGAAGAGCTCGGTGGTGCCGGGTTTGGTGTTCGCGACCTCGTTCTCATCAAAGAAGCGATTTATGCGACAGGATCAGTATTGGCCCCCCATGTGATGGGCGAGCTGTCCGGACCGCCACGAGTGGGGGCCCTGGCGCGCGCCGCTACACCCGATCAAATGGAGCGCTTTATCCTGCCCGTCGCTCGCGCGGAGCAGGCTATTTGTTTTGCCATAACAGAACAGGAAGCGGGCTCCGATGCCGGCGCGGTGCAAACAAAAGCGGTGCGCGATGGCGATCACTTCATTCTGACCGGTAAAAAACGCTACATTTCAGGATCCCCTTTTTGCGATATGGCTGTGGTCATTGCCTCGACCAGTGATGATCCACAGCGCCGCGAGACCTCCGCCTTCTTTGTAGAACGCAGCCGACCAGGCTTTGTGGTCGAATCGGGGTACAAAACGCTGGCAGGTCAATCAAGCACAGGGGATATCATCCTGTCCGATTGCCGCATCCCGGCTGCCAATATGATTGGTGAACAGGGTAAAGGGCTGGCGATGGCGCTGGGCCGGATATCCGTGAACCGACTGATGCATTGCCCTGCGATGCTCGGGCACGCAGGTGTTGCGTTGCGGGACTCTCTTGCACATGCCACGGAACGCCGGCAATTCGGTCAGCCCATTGGTGCTTTCCAGGCAATACAACATATGCTGGCAGACATGGCGACTGAACTGGCAGCAGCTCGTGCGCTGGTGCTGAGCGTCGCACATGCCCTTGATCATGGACTTGACGGGCGTGCCCAGACCTCTATGGCCAAATTATTCTGTTCAGAAACCGCGTTTCGCATTGCCGATCGGGCCGTCCAAATTCATGGTGGGCAAGGTATTGTCCAGGGTAATCGGGTGGAGTTCATGTTCCGCCTGCTGCGCATGTACCGCATCCTGACCGGAACAAGCGAAATTCAGCGCAATACCATTGCCCGCGAGTTGCTGGCAAGCGAACGGCAGTAAGAACATCTATATTTAAATAATGACAAGGAGACAAAAATGAGCAACAAAATCAGAAAAATGGCGTCTGTTATATGCTGCGCTGCCGCTGTAACAATGACAGCCGGGCATGCCAAAGAAAGCGACTATCCTTCGTCTGCCATTACATGGGTTGTGCCGTATCTGCCCGGCACCGGCCCTGACTCCAATGCCAGAATTATCGCGAATGCAATGTCAGGGGTGCTCGGACAAACAATTGTCGTGGAAAACCGTGGTGGTGCTGCTGGCAATATTGGCGCTGCTGCGGTCAAGCGTGCTCGTCCGGATGGGTATACCTGGCTTTATTCTTCGACTGCCATGGCAGACAATATGCGTATTTACGCAAGGCCCGGCTTTGATGTGATGAAAGATTTCACGCATGTAGGAAGCATGTCTCAATCGGATTCCGTCATTATCGTACGGCCGGACTCACCCTACGATCGTTTCCAGACATTAATCGACAAACTGAAGGGAGCAAATGAACCGTTGACTTACGCCTCGGGTGGGGTAGGAACGCCGTCGCATCTGGGTGCCGAACTTGTTCTGGCCAAAACTCACACCAAAGCCTTGCAGATTCCATACAAAGGCGCATCTGAATCGTTGAATGCAGTCATTGGCAAGCAAGTTGACTTTGCTCTTGTGCTGGCGTCCGTTGCCATACCCCAGATAAAAGCCGGTAAGATCAGACCGCTTGCGATCCTGACAAAAGCGCGGAATCCTCAGCTGCCGCAAGTGCCAACGGTTGCCGAATTGGGAATTCCCGATGTTGACAATACGTCTATCGGGGGAATCTCAGTTCCTGCAGGCACACCGGACAGTGCAGTGAGCGCAATCAAGCATGCACTGGATGTGGCACTTGATAATGCGCAAGTACGAAAGCAACTGGAAACCACCGGCGTTTCAATATCGCACCTGAGCGGGCAGGAATATAGCCAGCGCCTGAAAGACCAAACGGCCTGGACCGAAAAAATGATGAGAATTACGGGTCTTGAGCCGCAGTAGCCCGATGAATGCGATTGCAGATAACCATTTAAACGAACAATAGTCAGCCTTAAATCCGGGCCACCTTCAACAATGAAGTCAGCGCCGGATTCTGATCGTCCTCGCGCCACGCCACCGATATTTCCTGGTGCAGATGCGGTGTCTTATCCGATAGCGGGATATAGCGTACGCTGGGATGAATCAAAGCAGTCAGATTGCCCGCAACCAGTGCGACCGACAACCCCGTCGCAATAATGCACACCATGCTGGCCACCTGCGCGCATTCCTGCTCGATATTTGGATAAAAGCCGGCCTCCATACAAGCGGCTATAAGCTGCGCATGAGCAGCAGGCACCCGTTCCCGGGAGAATGCTACGAAGGATTCCTGCGCCAGCTCTCTGAGCGAAATCCGTTTTCGGCTGCTCAGGGGATGATTGACCGACAAAGCCACCATCAGCCTGTCACGCGCATAAAACCGGGTTTTGACGCCAGGCGCCTGCGAGGCCAGCGGGGTACGCAACAGCCCGACATCAAGGGTGTGGTTCTGTAATTGTTCCAGTTGATCCAGCGTCGTTGTTTCCACCAGACGAAAGGTAATATTCGGATATTGCTTCCTGAACCGGGTAATCAGATCCGGCATGAATCCATATCCCACACTGCCGATGAAACCCATTGAAAGGTGACCGATGTCGCCGTTCCGGGCGTGCTGCGCGCGCTCTATCGCCAGCCGCTCGTATTTCAGCCACTGCCGAGCCTCTTCCAGAAAGACCCGACCAGCTGCAGTCAATGTCACATTTCTTTTATTGCGTTCGAACAGCTGCACATCCAGCTGTTCCTCCAGTTTCTGGATCGCCTGGCTAAGCGGCGACTGGGCAATATTGACCCGTTGGGCAGCTCGACCAAAGTGCAGTTCTTCGGCAACGGCAATGAATTGCCTGAGTAGTTTGCTGTTGAGCATAAAGACATTTTTTATCTTAATTGTCATTAATTATATATTAGACATAACTGTCCGATCTCTCTAGAATTTTTTGATCATCCACGGAAAATCAACAACATGATTGATCACACTCAAGCAGAAAACGACGTCCGGCGCGCTATTCGGGCCTTGCTGACCCAGAATCCCGAAACCAGCGAACAACCTGATGCATGTCTGTCGCTGCACGGCACACTGCCTGTTTTCGATTCACGACATAAGCTGGTCGTGAGCGCCGCTTCGGCAATCGGTGCATACGCCGTCACCGTGCAGCAGTGGTGGCAACATTGCACAGGACACGCTCAAACCATTGATATCGACTGGATGCAAGCGGCCAGTTCACTTAATCCGGGGCATTTTCAGACGCAAAGCGGCTATGGTCTGCCTGCCCTGTCTTTACTGACCGAGCTGAAAGCCGACTTCTATCACACCCGGGATCATCGCTGGTTTTTCCCCATCGGTTCATATCCGCACTTGCGCGATGGCGTACTCAAAGTGCTGAACTGTCCCAATACCGAGACGGGCCTGGCCAACGCCATTGCAAAATGGAGCGCCGATGAGCTGGAGGACGCTTTTGCCGCAGCGCGATTACCCGGCATTTATGCCAGGAGCCGAAGCGAATGGCGGGCGCATCCACAGGGCACCCTGCTGGCTGCGCAATCTCCGATACAGATTGAAAAAATCGACGATGGCCCGGTTATTCCTGCCAGCGCCGGCGAACGCCCCCTTGACACAATGCGTGTGCTGGATATGGGCCATGTGATTGCCGGTCCCGTCGTCGCACGCACATTGGCTGAGCACGGTGCGCAAGTACTCAGGCTTGACCCGCCGCTGCGACAGGATCCCTTCCGCCAAACCATCGATACCAATATCGGCAAACGTTCGGCATTCTGCGATCTGGATCGGGAAGAGGACCGCACCCGTCTGCAAACATTGATTGCTAACACAGATGTCATGGTCCAGTCGTGGCGGCCTGGCAGTCTTGAGGGACGCGGCTTCGGAGCACAACAGGCAGCAGCGATTCG
>Ga0164243_10005212_pt1 | contig 19934 bp, 1 predicted proteins | sample OricompcompostOP_FD_108781 | JGI IMG/M metagenome (GOLD analysis project Ga0164243, IMG submission 108781) | Organic Plus compost microbial communities from Emeryville, California, USA - Original compost - Organic plus compost (OP) | ecosystem: Engineered > Solid waste > Mixed feedstock >... | reverse complement strand
TTATTACTCGGCTCCTTTTGCTGCCTGATATGGCGCTCGGAAACCTATGCAGCATCTAGCCAGTCTGCTCCTGCAGTTAGTTGTCGTCGGCATTGCGGGGCATGACCTGCTCCCTAGATGATAAGTTGGACCCCCCCCTTGCTGACACCCCCCACTTTCTAACACCCCAAATTCCACACCGCCATTTCATCCCAACCAACTTCAAACCTATATTCCTCTACCATTTCAAATCTAAACATCTTTATAGTCTATATCCAGCTTCTCTAATTAAAAATAAAGTAATATATAGAAGAAGACCTCTAAGATATACTTAAAGCTATTATAAACAAGATATCAAAGTCTAGGGCTACTAAGAAATAAGGTATTCCAAAATTAACTATTATAAATAGAATTAATAGTGTAAATTTAAGAAAAGAGGCCTTTTCTAGTATATAGAGACTTAGTACTTTCTAGGAAACCTACTTAGTAGTATAGGTTCTAACCTAAGGAGTTCTAAGACTTCCCCTAACCTATATATAAGTCTACTCCTTTATAGAAAGGATTTTTAGAGCTTAAAAAGATATATAGCTATTTAGAAAAAGATAGATAGAAGGATTTTTAAAAAGAAATTTATCTATTAAGATTATAAAAGGGAAATCTATTAATTTCATTTATATTAATAATATTATAATTAAGATAATAAAGCTTTAGTTCTAATATTTTTAATTACTTAATATTAAGAATATTAAATAAGAAAATAGATAAAATATTAATAAAGTAAAAATAATAAAAAGCTATATTAATAATAAATTCATTTTTAAAAATATTAGAAAGTATTTAATTTAAAAAAAATAATTTAGTTCCTAGCTATTAAAATAGAGCAGTATAGCCTACTTAAAATACTATAAGAAATAAGAAGAAACTATTAATCAAAATAGATCTATAATAGTTTTTATAAAAAGTATTATAGTTTTACTTATAGGAATAGAAATAGATATTAGAAATAGTTAATTAATAGGAAATAGGGCTATATTATAATTAAAGGAGGCTTCTAAATAGAAGGAAGCTAGAGATTATAAGAATATTAAATAGAAGACACTCTTATATATAAAATAATAGAAAAACTATCTAAAATTACTATATAAGATAATCTATAAGAACTAATAATAACTAAGTTAATTAAAAAAAGAACTAATAACTAGAATATCTAAAAAACTTATAAAACTTATTAAAGAACTTATTTTTCCTCCCCTAGGGAGGAAGGAAAAGAAAAGAAATAACTATAGCTATAGCTTATAGTAAAAAATAATATTTTTCTACTACTATCCTTATAAAATCTTAAAAATATCCCCCTTTTTACTAATATCCCCCTTTTTACTATTATATCCCTTTCCTTAAGTTATTACTTTAGACTTTAGGTAAGAACTTAAAATAAGAATAAGATTTATAAAGATATAAAGGAAAGTATTATAATAATAAAAACTTATTAATTAACTAGATTTCCTCTTTTATTTAGATACCTTCTCCTTTAAGTATTTAAAGAAGGTATCCTATACTATCTACCTATATATATTAGATATCTTAATTTAATAGGTTACTTACTAGTATTTTTAATTATCTTAGAAGTATTTAATAAGCCTAATCTTTAGAAAATCTCTTCCCTATTTTAGAAATTTCTTAATATTAAACTTTATACTTTTAAAGGCCTTTATATATAGCTATTATTTATATTTAAATAGACCCTAGATAGTAGTAGAAGATTATATATTTTATTTAGTTATCTTAAAAGTAAGATTATTAATTAGGTTTTTAATAATTAACTTTAGTAATTATTCTTTTAAGATTTAGAGATAAAGTAGTAGTAGAGGTAGTATAGGAGACTAAAGCTTAGCTTTCTCTCTTAGCTAGAGCTATTATATTAAGGTACTAGGTATAAGAAGTAGATAGGAGCTTAGTTTTATAGATTAGTAGGGTATAGTTAGCTTAATAATTTTCTTAGAGAGCTCTATAATTCTAGAATTCCTATAAAAATAGAGTTTTTACTTTATTAGTTTACTAGAAATATTAATTACTTTCTATTTTAATTTAATAATAGGAATTAGTTAATTAATAAGTCTAGAAGCTATTAAGCTTTTTAAAATAGCTTTTACTAGAAAACTAATAATTAATAAATATAGCTAGCTAAAAATATCTTTTAAAGCTATTATTTTATAAAAGTTATAGTTTATAATCTATTCTTTAATAATCTATAATAGCTTAATTTTCCTAAACTAAACTATTTCCTTAAAACTTAATTCTTTAATTAACTAATATCCTCCTCTCTCTTTAATAGTCTTCTAAGTAAGCTTCTAGACCTTTTTTCCTAAGCTTTTTTTTTCTTATATAGCTATTTTTAGATCTTTAATCTTATTTTTAAAATTAAACTTTACTTTATATCATATAAAATATCTTTAGTTAATTTTATATTTTATTAAGCTATTAAGCTTTTTAAAAATAAGGGGGAAGAAAGAATTTAAAAAGATATTAATAAAGTTATTAAAAAAAAAAATAGATTATTTCTTTTAGTTATTTAATAAGCTATTAAAATTCTCTTCTAGCTTTTACTTTTATTAAGTACTCTTTATTTACCTAGCTTCTAGTTATATAAGTACTTATTAGTCTTCCTTTAGTTATTTATTTATTACTTTATAAATAGAAGAAGAAGAATATATTAAAGATATATAAGAGTCTATATTCTTAGAAAGTTTAAAAATACTATTAAAGTACTACTAGTAAGAACTATCTCTAAACTCCTTAAACTTCTAAAGTTTTTTCCTATATTTTTATAATAATATTTTTTTACTCTTCTCTACTTATCTTAAAAGTATTTTAGTAGTATAATTTACTATTCTAATTATCTTAAATTATAATTATCTAATATTAATCTTTATAATAATAGAAAATTAAAATATAAAATTATTTTCTTTTTATCTAAAGTTTTCTTTTTATTTAATTATAGTTAAAAGCCTCTTCTTTATAATTAATTAATTATTTAAAAGAAGTTTTAAGATTAGCTTTTATTAGGAAATAATATAATAAGTAAAAGGTAATATCCCCTAATTTTAATATAACTAGAGTTAGGCTTATAGCTACTTTATTTTCTATTAGCTACTTTTTAGTTATTAGCTATTTATTTAGAAAATAGAGATTATCTATAAAATCTTAAAATAAAATCTTATAGATATTTCTTATTTAAATAACTATTTTAATATCTAGATACTTTTATTAGTTTAGAAGATTAAAGTATTTTAGAAAAAGCTTTTCCTTTTTTATTAAATAGAAAATAATTAAAAAAAGACTTATTATTATATAATTAATTCTTCTTAATAGAATATTAAGATATTATAATATAGGAAGCTTATATTAGCTAGAGAGAGGGAGGTTTAAAAGTTAGATTTTAATTAGATAATTAAGGAATTTAATATATAAAGGTATTATTTTATTAAATAGATATTATTAAAGAAAAGAAAATTAGAAAAATTAAAATAAAATAAAAAAGTAAGATATAAAAGAGGGAGAGAGAAAGAGTTAAAAAAATAGTAAGTTTAGAGAAGAGAATAGGTTTAATATTTTTATATAAAAGTATTAGGTAATTAAAAAAGAGAGGAATATTAATTAGTTTATATTTATTATAATAATTTATTTATTAACTTTATATTTTTAATTAGATTTAGTTTATAATTTTTAGTAATTAATAATAAATTATTTTAGAAATTAAATTATAATTAACTTTTTTATTTTTTCTTTTTCTAATTAATTAATAATATTTTTCTTTAAAAATATCTATTTAAAAAGCTAATAGCTTTTAGATCTTACTATTAGTTATTTTCCTCTTATATCTTTATATTTCCTAGTTATATTATAATTATAAGCTAGTCTTAAGCTAAAGATCTAAGAAATAGTAAGCTTTTATTTAATAATAACTTTTTTAAAAAATTTAATTTAAAGATTAAATATCTTTTTATTAATTACTTTATTTAAGTATTTAATTTTAAAGTCTAGTATATTAATTTAAAACTAGCTTCTAATATAAGTTTTATTTTTTAACTTTTCTATAAGATAAAAAAGATATAAAACTAATTAATTAACTATTTTCTAATTATATAAGATTATCTATATTTAGGAAATATATAATTTAACCTTTTTAAAGTAGGTTATTAACTATAAAGTTATTAAAAAATATAATATAAAAAATATCTTTATTAACTTTTTTTATTACTTATTAAAGTTAAATATAATTATTAAAGCTACTTTTAAGGCTATTAATAAGTAGAATATTTTAAAGAGGATCTTTAAAGTTTATAATTATATATTTATCTTAAAAATTATTAGGTACTTTTATAATATCTTAATAGAGTAGCTTTTTAAATAATAAAGTAATTATATTAAAGGACTTATAATAGCTTTCTATAATTATTAAAACCTAATTACTTATAATAAATATATTTATAGGCTTTTATTTATTAGGTTTAGCTAGCTTTCTAAAACTTTTATATCTATTACTTTACTTTTTAATAAGTATATCTCTTTAGTAAAATATTAAAATAGAGCTTATATTAATTATCTTTTTTATATAGAAGCTTATAAATATAATTACTTAATCTTAAATATAAATAAATATCTTAGTAATATAGAAGATAATAATAATTCTAGCTATAATATTAATTTCTTTAATAAGGATTACTAAAAAGCTATTAAAAGTAATAGCTTACTATAATAATATTTTATCCTAATACCTAGAAAATAACTCCCTATCTCTAGTTCTCTATTTTTAAAGAAATAGTAAAGCTTAAACTAGTTAATTAATAAGATTAGAAAATAAAAATAAAAATAATTTATAAAAAGAAAATTAATTAAAGGAAATTTAATAGTAAAAAATAAAATTAATAAAAGGAAATTTTCCTTTTTAGCTAACTATTATTAATACTATACTATACTACTCCTTATTATTTTAGTCCTCCCCCTAACCTATAAAGTTCTTATATTTATCTAGATTAAGTTTTAGTTTCTTTAAAAGCTAAATCTTAAAATATAATAAAAGGTTATAATTATTATCTTCCTCTAGAATTTTTTTAATTTTATTAAATATTAAAATATTATCTAGTAAGTTTATCTTATTTATCTACTATTTATTATCTTTATAAAACTTTTTAATTTAATATAATAATTAAAAGTTATTAATTAATATATTACTAAGTTCTTTTAGTTTTAAATTTTTCTTTTCTTTATAGATTTTAATAATTTAAAATAGTTTTTATTATCTTAGTTTAAGTTTATTTTTAATAGATATATTATTTTATTTTATATTATTATATAAGAGAACTAGTAAGACAGAGTAGTGCAGCCTGCCCGAAATACTATAAGAAATAAGAAGAAATAGTTAGTTAAAAAGGTCTAGAATAGTTCCTGTAAGAAGTGCTATAGTTCTATTTATAGGAATAGAAATAGATATCGGAAATAGTTAATTAATAGGAAATAGGGCTATATTATAACTAAAGGAGGCTTTTAAGTAGAGGGGAAGCTAAAGATTATAAAAGTATTAAATAGGGAATACTTTTATATATAAAATAATAGAAGAATTATTTAAAGTTACTATATAAGATAATCTATAAGAACTAATAATAACTAAATTAATTAAAAGAAGAATTAATAACTAGAATAATTAAAGAATTTATAAGACTTATTAAAGAACTTGTTTTTCCTCCTCTTAGGAGGAAGGGAAAGAAAAGAAATAACTATAGCCCTAAGCTATAGTAAGGAATAAAGTTCTTTTATTTCTATTCTTATAGAATCTTAAAAATATCCCCTTTTTTACTAATATCTTCCTTTTTACTATTATATCCCTCCCCTTAAGTTATTACTCTAGACCTTAGGTAAGAACTTAAAATAAAAGTAAGATTTATAAGGATATAAAGAAAGGTATTATAATAATAAAGATTTATTAATTAGCTAGACTTTATTTTTTACTTAGATATCTTCTTTTTTAAGTATTTAAAGAGGGTATCTTATATTATCTACTTATATATATTAGATATTTTAATTTAGTAAATTACTTACTAGTATTTCTAGTTATCTTAGGGGTATTTAATAAGCTTAGTTTTTAGGAAATCCCTTCCCTATTTTAGGAATTTCTTAATATTAAACTCTATATTCTTAAGGGCTTTTATATATAGTTACTACTTATATCTAGATAGGTTCTAGATAGTAGTAGAGGACTATATACTTTATCTAACTATCTTAAAAGTAGGACTGTTAATTAAGTTCTTAATAATTAGCTTTAGTAATTATTTCTCTAAAACTTAGAAGTAAGGTAGTAGTAAAAATAATATAGGAGACTAAAGCTTAGCCTTCTCTTTTAACTAGAATTATTATATTAGAGTATTAGGTATAGGAAGTAGATAAGAGCTTAGCCTTATAGACTAGTAGAATATAGTTAGCTTAATAGCTTTTTTAGGGGGCTTTATAGTTCTAGGGCCCTTATAAAGATAGAGTTCCTACTTTATTAGTTTACTAGAGATATTAATTACTTTCTATTTTAATTTAGTAATAGGAGTTAGTTAATTAATAAGTTTAGAAGCTATTAGGCTCTCTAGAGTAGCTTTTATTAGAGAATTAATAATTAATAGGTATAGCTAGTTAGAAATATCCCCTAAAGTTACTACTTTATAAGGGTTATAGTTTATAACCTATTCTTTAGTAATCTATAGTAGCTTAACCTTCCTAGATTAAACTATTTTCTTAAAGTTTAACTTTCCTATTACTTAATATCTTCCTCTTTCTTTAATAGTTTTCTAAATAAACTCCTAGATTTCTTTTCCTAGCCCCTTTTTTTTTTATATAGCTACTTTTAAATCTTTAGCTTTATTTTTAAAGTTAAACTTTACTTTATATTATATAAAATATTTTTAGCTAATCTTATATTCTATTAGGCTACTAGGTTTCTTAAAGGTAAGGGGGAAGAAAGGGTTTAGAAAAATATTAATAGGGTTACTAAAAAAGAAATAGATTATTCCCTTTAGCTACTTAATAAGCTATTAAATTTTTCTTCTAGTTCTTACTTTTATTAGATATCCTCTATCTACTTAGCTTCTAGCTATATAAGTATTTATTAATCTTTCCCTACTTATTTATTTATTACTTTATAAGTAGAAAAAGAAAAATATATTAAAGATATATAAGGGTCTATATTTTTAGGAAGTTTAAAGATACTACTAGAATATTACTAGTAGGAATTATTTTTAAACTTTTTAAACTTCTAAAATCTTCTTTTATATTTTTATAATAATATCTTTTTATTTTTTTCTATTTATCTTAAAGGTATTTTAGTAGTATAGTTTACTATTCTAATTATCTTAAATTATAATTATCTAATATTAGTCTTTATAATAATAAAAGATTAAAATATAAAATTATTTTTTTTTTATTTAAAGTCTTCTTTTTATTTAATTATAATTAAAAACCTTTTCTTTATAGTTAATTAATTATTTAGGAGAAGTTTTAGGGTTAGCTTTTATTAGGAAATAATATAATAAGTAGAGGGTAATATCTTCTAGTTCTAATATAACTAGAGCTAAGCTTATAGCTATTTTATCTTCTATTAGCTATTCTTTAGTTACTAGCTACTTATCTAGGGAATAGAGATTATCTATAAGATCTTAAAATAAGATTTTATAGATATTTTCTATTTAAGTAGCTACTTTAATATCTAGGTACTTTTACTAGTTTAGAAGATTAAAATATTTTAGAAGAGGCCTCTTCCTTTCTATTAGATAGAAAGTAACTAAAAGAGGACTTATTATTATATAATTAATTCTTTTTAATAGAATATTATAATAGTAAAAAGGGGGATATTAATAAAAAGGGGGATATTTTTAAGATTTTATAAAGGTGGAAGTAGAAGAATATTATTTCTTACTATAGGCTATAGTTATAGTTATTTCTTTTCTTTCCTTCCTCCTTTAAGAGAGAGAATAAGTTCTTTAATAAGTTTTATAAATTCTTTAGTTATTCTAGTTATTAGTTTTTCTTTTAATTAACTTAGTTATTATTAGTTTTTATAGATTACTTTATATAGTAATTCTAGATATTTCTTCTATTGTTTTATATATGGGAGTATCCCCTATTTAATATACTTATAATCTTTAGCTTCCCCCTATTTAGAAGCTTCTTTTAGTTATAATATAGCCTTATTTCCTATTAATTAACTACTTCTGATATCTATTTCTATTTTTATAGGTAGAATTATAGTACTTCTTGTAGGAACTATTCTAGACCTTTTTAACTAACTGTTTTTTCTTATTTCTTGTGGTGTTTTGGGTAGGCTGCACTATTCTATCTTATCTAGAGGTCTAATTAGGATCTACTTAGGGGGCTCTGTAAGCTTTATCTATAGGTTATTGCTGTTACTGTAGTAAATAAGTTGCCTGGGCTAGAATTAGAAAATTGAGGTATGATAGATTGTAGAAATGACTTGGTATATTAGTATCTAAGGAATAAAGTAAATATATTAGCTAAGAGGAGACCTATTAATTAACTATTTCTAAAGGTGGTGAGGTTTAGTGAGGACTTATCTAACCTGAGTGTTGAGGAGCTTAGATGTGATGAGATTTAGTTAGGTTAGAATTTTCTCTTAGCTTACTTAAAAAAATTAGAGTCTGATTTTATTTAATTTAGAGAGTTTATATCTAAATTAGTTAATTAATAGGAATTGTCTAATGATATATAGGGAATTATAACTAGGATCTTTGTCTAGCTACTTTTATTAAGAATAGCTTTGATAGTTAGGTAGTTTCTAGTAATAAGGGCTTCTAGGTATATTATAATTGCTATTTTTATAGTTTTAGTAATTAGAAATAAGATAAATAGAGGAGGATTTTACTATTATAAAGGCCTCTTTAATAACTATTCTAATATAATAAGAAGAGCTTTTATTAATAGTTTTAAATATTATAAATAGTAATTATCTTTATTTTTATTAATTTACTTATTATTAATATATTAATATAATATTTATTTCCCTAAGACTTAAAGTTTAATATTATAGTTAATTTTACTTTTTATTTTAATTTTAAATTTAAATATAGTTTTTAAAGATCTTATTTTAATAATAACTAAAGGAGGTATTTTTAATCTAATAGGGCTCTATAGTAGTTCTAGTTATAGGATATTCCCTAATATATTTATATTTTTTATTATATAAGCTATTAGAAATAGGGAGAGGTTTCTTTTCTTTAATAAGATAAATATTATATTATTTATAGAGTACTATAAGGAAAATAATTTTTTTTTAAAAGGGGATAATAAGTAGAAGGTTATATTCTTTAAAAGAGCTATCTAAAAAGCTTTTCTAGCTATAAAAGTAGTAGTTTAAGAAGCTATTAAAAGTTCTATATAGTTAGAAACTAAGAAGGATCTAGTCTATTAGTTTAAAGATAAGAATATAGAAGTATATAGGAACTATAATAAGTAGTATATAATATTAATTAGTAAGGGCTGGCCTAAGTATAATTAGAAGGGAGTTATTAAGTAGATAAAGAACTAGTAATAGTTTATTAAGAAATATAAGATTTTACTATTAACTAATATAAAAAAGAGAGATTTCTTAAAAGCTATAAATAATACCTTTTATTTAGAACTTATAATAGACTATATTCTATTTTATAAGGGGCTTAAAAATAAGACTTTAAATAAGTTAATTAATTATATTTAGGATATCTTTAAGGATAGGTTTAAGAAGGAGAGTATATAGTAGGATAATATTAATTACTAATAAGAAAAACTTTTTAAGTTAAAGGTTAGCTTTAAAGAAGAAAAATAAATAATTGACTATAGAATTAAGATATTTTAATAACTAAAAGTAGTTAATTAACTATTTTATATTAAGAAGGATATAATAAATATTTAGGTTAATAAATTAATAAAAAAAATATATAAATTATAGATCTAACTTATATATATAGAAGAGTAAGAAAAAGGCTTTTAGATAAGTAAAAAGAGATAAATAAGATTTTTATTAAAATATAAGATTTTTAGAGAGAGTAATAAAGCTAAAGTATTTATAATATTAACTAAAAAAAATAATTTTCTATATTATTATTATTAAAGAAAATATAAATAAAATAAATATATAGCCTTTATATATAAGAATAATAGGATTTATAATTATAACCCCTATACTAATATTCTAATTTTAGAAATAGAAGGTAAGTATAGAAAGTATTAATTATTTATTTTTAAAAAGATCTTTATAAATATTTAATATAATAAACTCTTATATATAGAATTTATTATAATAGTTTTATTTAAATAAGATATCCTAGGAAAAGATAGTTATTAGTTAAATAAGTATAAGTATATATTTTCTAATATTAATAAGAAGATATAATTTAAAGTAAATAATTTCTATAATATTTTTAAAAAGCTAATTTATAATAAGTTAGTAATTAAGTTTTATTAGAATAATATAAGGATAGATATAGAGTAAAGTAAGTTCTTTAAGTTTAAGAAAGTTAAATAGAAGGTAAAGTAAGTTAAAAAGGAGATAAAAAAGAAAGAGAAAGTAGCTAAGGAGAGTAAAGAGGAAAAAAGAAAAGGAGTTAATATATATTTAATCTTAGTAAGAAAGAAAAGTAAACTAATAAATAATTAAAGATTATAGTTTAATATTATAGATTTCCTTATTAAAGAAGAATAAAAGGCTATAGATATCTTTACTAGTATAAGTAGCTTTAAAAAAAGGTAGACTTTAGTTAATTAATTAGATCTTAATTTAGATAAGAGTAGAGAATAGCTAGAAGATTTTAAATTAAATAATTTCCTTAAAAGCTTTAATAAAGTATTTCTTTAAAGAATATTATTTATAAAATCTTTAGTATTATTAGAGGAAGTTATTATAAATAGGATTTTTAAGTTTAAGGTTAATTTAATTATAGTAAAAATATTATAATTATTTTCTTAAGTAATAATAGAATTAGAAAAGTAAAAGATTAATATTATTAATAGTATTTAGATATAGATCTTAACTAGGGAACTAGCTAGGAAAGAGGATTACTAGAAAGGGAAACCCTTATAAGGAGCTAGGGTAGCTATATTAAAAGTATCTAAGAGAAAAGCTAGAAGTATTTAAGAGGTTTTTTTTATACTTAGTATAGATATTATTAAATTATTCCTTATAGGGGAAAAAGTTATTAATTAACTACTTCTTAGTTAAAAAACTAATATATAGATATTAAGGGTTGAGTTTAATTTAGTAAGAGTTTACTTAATATAGTATTTACTATATATAAGAATTAAAATTAGTAGTATTATAAATAAAGATATTATTAATATTTTTAATATTAATATAGAAATTAATATCTTCTATATTTTTTATATAAAAAAAAATAATTTATTATATATTAAGACTAATATAATCCTATACTTATTTAGTAATTAGTAATTTCTTTTTCTAAGAGGTTATTATAAGACTTTAGTATAGATAGGAAGTTAAGAATTCCCTATTAAGTTCTATATCTTTATAGATAACTTTTTAAATATACTTATAATATTAGGAATATTTTTTATAAAAGTATCCTATTTTTCCTTTAATTATAATAATCCTTTAGGTTTTATTAGAGGGGAGGTTATTATTAATAAGATTTAGCTTATTATACTACTTCTAGGACCTTCTAGGGTAGCTAAGTACTAGGAAAATTAGAAGAGGAATCCTCTACTAGGAGGGATTCCTTAGAAGCTATACTAGTACTTACTCCTTTACTACTAGACCTCTTCCTACTACTTATTTTAGAAGATATTTTCTAATTATTTAAGAATTCTTTTAAATATAATAAGAAAGTTATCTATAAAGTACTATATAATGTAGCTAAATATATATATTAGATCTTAGTAAAACTTAAGGGGAGGAGCTTTATATATAAAAAAGTCTTTGATTTATAACTACTATTAGGAATAAAGATAAATAATAATAAACTAATTATATACTAGTTAATTAATTAGTATCTAATAAATATTATAGAAAGTTTTAATACTATTAATTTAAAATTAAATAACTAAGCTTAAAGAGCTATTAATATATAAACTCTTTATAAATTAAAAGCTTTTAAAGTCTACTTTGTTAATAATACCTTACCTAATAGATTAATTCTAGAAGTGGACCTGAAATGGAAACTAAATGTGCTAGAGTATATAAAAGCTTATTTTAAGTCTACTAAGTATATAAAGTTTATTACTTTATAGTTTATAAAGCTTTAGAAAGGCTTTAAGTTAACTATTATATATTTAAAAAGACTTTTTACTAAGGTAGAACCTCTAATTAGGAAAGAAGAAGTAGATTTTTTTACTAAAATCCTCTATAATAAGGAAAAAGCTTTAATATAGGATTTCTTTAAGATTAGATAAGTAAAACTAGAAGTTACTTTTTTTTAAAAAATTAAAATTATCTTTTATAAAGCTTAGTAAGTATTATTAATCTATATTCTACTAATTATATTTAGACTAATTGTCTTTATTTTAAAAGAGAAAGTAGATAAGGTATTATTTAAGTAAGGTTATAAACTCTATAAAAATAAGAGCTTTTTTATAGTAAAAAAAAATAGTAAAGTTTAGTTAATTAATAATTATTAAGAAGTAAACTAGAAGATAATATAAAATACCTTTATCTCTCCTAAAACTAAAGAGTTTTTAAAATAAGTGGTCTAATATCTTATACTTATATTTATTAATTTATTCTCTAATTATAATTAAGTTCCTCTTATAGAAACTAGTAGGGATCTAATAGTATTTAATTCTTTTATTAAGTTCCTAAAAATATATATATTACTTTAAAAAGTTATTAATTCTATTAGGTAGTTTATAAAAATAATTACTATAGTTTTTTATAATCTTATATTTTATATTATTATAGCTTATTTTAATAATATAATTATAAGAGAGCTAATAAGTAAATATAATAAAAAAGAGGTTTTTAAATTACTTAAAGTAAAGATATATATCTTTAAATATCTATAGAATATTAATAAGATACTTCTAAACTTAAAACTAGCTAGCTATATAGCTTTAGTAGAAAAGATAGAATGGCTAAAGCTTTCTTATAAAGTAGTAAGCTATTTCTATAGTTATAGAAAGAGGTCTTTAATTAATTAAAATATCTAGAAGATTATAAAATAGTAGATCTATAAGAATATTAGAGATATTTAATAATTTCTTAATATTATAGGGTTTTATAAGATCTAAGTATTTAAGTATATTATTATAATATTACCTCTTACTAAGCTCTTAAAAAAGGGAGCTACCTTTATCTAGATTATTAATTAATAGGAAGCTATAGATTTTCTAAAGAAAGCTTTTTTATTTAAGCTAATTTTAAAAGTTTTAAATTATTTTATAAATATTAGACTAATCTATTTAACTATTAATATTTTACTATTAGGATAGGGAGCTATTCTAGCCTAACTTTTTAGAATAGAATAATACTTTATAAAATTTAAGAATAGAGTATAAATACTAGTAGAGTAGAATTATAACTAGATTAAATAAAAGTATTAAAGAGTACTAGCTATTTTCTATAAGCTCTAGACTTATCTAATAGGAATCTATTTTATCTTTAAAACTAATTATTAAGTTCTTATTTACTAGCTTAATAGGTAATTTTCTAAAATCCTAAGTATTCTAATTACTTAATAGATTATATATATTTAATTATTTAACTTTAAAATCTACTATATCTAAGAAAAAGATAATATAGTAATAGATACTCTCTTAAGAAAGGAACCTAGCCTATCTAATATATAGGAGAAGGAAAATAAGTAAGACTTAAATAAATTTGTTAATTAATAGATCTTATATATAGAGGTCTTATAGCCTCTTAATAAAAGCTATTTAGATAAGTATTAATAAATTATTTAATTTCTACTCTCCTTTAAAAGGCTAAGTAGTATAATTACTAAGTAGTTCTATATTTTTAAGAATAGAGCTCTTAAATTCTAAGTTAAATTAAATATCTTATAATTAAAAAGTAGTAATAGTTATAAAGAAAAAAGGGTAATTAAAAATAAGGAGGAGAAGAAGGCTATTTAGTAAGAATTATATTAGAAACTAGGCTATAGGAGGAGGGATAATATAAATTAGCTAATTAATAGGTTTTACTATTAGGAAGGCTTTTAGAGTTAAGTAGTAGAAAGATATAAGAGCTATTTAGAATATTAGAGCTTTAATACTAGAAGACTTTAAGATTAAGTAATATTAATTTTTCTAAGCTATTTATTTTAAAAGGTTTATATTAATATCTAATATATACCTTCTAGCTATAGATACTATTTCCTAGTAGAAGCTAGATATAATTTAATAGGATATATAATAGCTACTAGTCTTGTAAATACTATAGTAAAAAATATTATTAAATAGTTTTTAAAGTTAGTTATTAGTTTTTTTAAGCTATTACTAAGTATTATTATTAATAGTAGTTTAGAAAATAAAATAAAACTAGTAGAGCTATTAAAGAAGTATAAAATCTACTAAATATAGATTATAGTATATAATTCCCTAGTAAATAAAATAGTTAAAGCTAGTTACTATACTCTTACTAGTATTTTTATAAAGTTAGGGGGAGGAGAGAGAAAATAAGTAAAGCTTTTTAACTTTACTTTACTAGCTGATAGGATTACTATAAGGGTATTAATAAGATATAGCTTATTTTATTTAGTTTTTAAATATAAGCTAGTATTACTAATAGAAGTCTAAATTTCTATATAGAGGTTAATTAATTAAAAAGAAGTTATAGATTATATTTAGCTTATCTTATTATAAATTAGGATCTTTAAATAAAAAGAGGCTAATATAGAACTAGTAAAATAAAGAATTATAGAATATTAGAAGAAGCTAGCTTAGAAGATAGATAAAAATAATACTTATAAGAAAAAGATAGAGCTATTTAAACTTAATAATCTAGTTTTTTTATATAATAATATAAAATAGAATAATATATTTACTAAAAATAAATTTAAGCTAAGGTAGTAAAAGTTATTTTAAATTACTAAAATCTATAAAGAAAGGAAGAATCTAAAGCTAAAAGAGCTTAGTAGTATATTAATTAATAACTTTTAATTATTATATTAAGTTAAAAAGTTTTATAAGGATAATAAGTAGTAGATAAGTAAAATAGACTTACTAGATAATATTTTAATATTTAATAAAGTTAAAAAAGTTTTAGAGGAAGATAATAATTATAATCCTCTATTATATTTTAAAGTTTAACTTTTAAAGAAGCTAGGATTTAATCTAGATAAGTATAAGGACTTTATAGGTTAGGGGGAGGATTAAAATAGTAAGAAGTAGTATAGTATAGTATTAATAGTAATTAGCTAAAAAGGAAAATTTCCTTTTATTAATCTTATTTTTTACTATTAAATTTCCTTTAACTAACTTTCTTTTTATAAATTATTTTTATTTTTATTTTTTAATCTTATTAATTAACTAGTTTAAGCTTTACTATTTCTTTAAAGGTAGAGGACTAGGGATAGGGAATTATTTTCTAAATACTAAAATAGAATATTATTATAGTAGGCTATTGCTCTTAGTAACCTTCTAGTAATCTTTATTAAAGAAATTAATATTATAGCTAGAATTATTATTATCTTCTATATTACTAGGATATCTATTTATATTTAAGATTAAGTAACTATATTTATAAGCTTTTATATAAAAAAGATAATTAATATAAGCTCTATTTTAATATTCTATTAAAAAAATATATTTATTAAAAGATAAAGTAATAAGTATAAGAGTTCTAAAGGGCTAGCTAAACTTAATAAATAAAAGCTTATAGATATATTTATTATAAGTAATTAGGTTTTAATAACTATAGAAAGCTATTATAAATTCTTTAGTATAATTACTCTACTATTTAAGAAGCTACTTTATTAAGATATTATAAAAGTATTTAATAATTTTTAGGATAAATATATAATTATAAACTTTAAAGGTCTCTTTTAAAGTACTTTACTTATTAATAGCTTTAAAAGTAGCTTTAATAATTATATCTAATTTTAATAAGTAATAGAAAAAGTTAATAGGTATACTTTTTATATTATATTTTTTAATAGCTTTATAGTTAATAATTTACTTTAAAAGGGTTAGGTTATATATTTTCTAAATATAGATGATCTTATATAGCTATAAAATAGTTAATTAATTAATTTTATATCTTTTTTATCTTATAAGGAGGGCTAAGAATAGAACTTATATTAGAAGCTAGTGTTAGGTTAGTATACTAGACCTTAGAATTAAGTACTTAAGTAAGATAGTTAATAAAAAGATATTTAGTTTTTAGATTAAATTTTTTAGGAAAGTTATTATTAGGTAAAAGCTTATAATCTTTTAGGTCCTTAGTTTAAGACTAGCTTATAGTTATAATATAATTAGGAAATGTAGTAATATAGGAGGAGAATAATTAATAGTAAGATCTAAGAGCTAGTAGCTTTTTAAATAGATATTTTTAGAGAGGAATAATATTAATTAGTTAGAAAAAAAAAGGATAGAGGAGTTAGTTATAATTTAGTATTTAAAATAGTTTACTATTAACTACTAGGAATTATAAGCTAAGTTTAATTAAGAATATAAGGTTAATAAGTAAATTATTATAATAAATATAAATAAACTAATATTCCTCCTTCTTTTAATTACTTAATATTCTTATATAGGAATATTAAGCTTACTATCTTTTTTAAATAGCTCTCTTTCTCTCCCTCTCTTATATTTTACTTTTTTATTTTATTTTAATTTTTCTAATTTTCTTTTTTTAAATAATATCTACTTAATAATACCTTTATATATTAAATTTTTTAATTACCTAGTTAAAATCTAACTTTTAAACCTCCTTTTCTCTAGCTAGTATAAGCTTCCTATATTATAATATCTTAATATTCTATTAGAAAAAATTAATTATATAATAATAAATCTTCTTTTAATTACCCTCTATCTAATAAGAAGAGAGAGGCCTCTTTTAGAATACTTTAATCTTCTAAACTAGTAGAAGTATCTAGATATTAAAATAGCTACTTAGATAGGGAATATCTATAAGATCCTATTCTAGGATCTTATAGATAATCTCTACTCCCTAGATAAGTAGCTAGTAACTAAAGAGTAGCTAATAGGAGATAAGGTAGCTATAAGCCTAGCCCTAGTTATATTAGAGCTAGAAGATATTACTTTTTATTTATTATATTATTTTTTAATAAAAGCTAACCTTAAAACTTCTCCTAAATAGTTAATTAACTATAAAGAAGAAGTTTTTAGTTATAATTAAATAAAAGAAAGACTTTAGATAGGAGGAGAATAGTTTTATATTTTAATCTTCTATTATTATAAAGACTAGTATTAGATAATTATAATTTAAGATAATTAAAATAGTAAACTATATTACTAAGATACTTTTAAAATAAGTAGAGAGAAGTAGAAAGATATTATTATAGGAGTATAGGAGAAGACCTTAAAAGCTTAAAAGGTATAAAGATAGTTCCTACTAGTAGTACCCTAGTAATACTCTTAAACTTCCTAGAAATATAGACCTTTATATATCCTTAATATATTTTTCTTCTTCTATTTATAAAATAATAAATAAGTAATTAGAAAAGGGCTAATAAATACTTATATAGCTAGAAGCTAGGTAGATAGAGGGTACCTAATAGAAGTAAGAACTAGAGGAAAATTCTAATAGCTTATTAAGTAGCTAAGAGAAATAGTTTATTCTTTTTTTAGTAATTTTATTAATATTTTTCTAAACTTTTTTTTCTCTTTTACTCTTAAGAAGCCTAGTAGCCTAATAGAATATAAGATTAATTAAAAATACTTTATATAGTATAAGGTAAAGTTTAATCTTAAAGATAAAGCTAAAGATCTAAAAGTAACTATATAGGAAAAAAGGGGCCTAGGAAAAGAAGTCTAAAAGCTTACCTAGAAAACTATTAAAAAAAGAAGAGGATATTAGGTAGTTAAAAAGTTAAACCTTAAAAAGATAATTTAGTCTAGGAAGGTTAAGCTACTATAGACTACTAAAGAGTAAATTATAAACTATAATTTTTATAAAGTAATAATTCTAGGGGATATTTCTAGCTAGTTATACCTATTAATTATTAGTTTTCTAATAAAAGCTATTTTAGAAAGTTTAATAGCTTCTAGATCTATTAATTAACTAATTCTTATTACTAAATTAGAATAGAAGGTAATTAATATTCCTAATAAGTTAATAAAGTAGGAACTCTACTTTTATAGGAGCTCTAGAACTATAGAGCCCTCTAAGAAGGTTACTAAGCTAACTATACTCTACTAATCTATAAAACTAAGCTCTTATCTATTTCCTATACCTAGTACCCTAATATAATAACTTTAGCTAGGAGAGAAAGCTAAGCTTTAGTCTCTTATATTACCTCTACTACTACCCTACCTCTAAGTTCTAAAGGAATAATTACTAAAGCTAATTATTAAAGACTTAATTAATAATCCTACTCCTAAAATAACTAGATAAAATATATAGTCTTCTACTACTATCTAAAGTCTACTTAAATATAAGTAGTAGTTATATATAAAGGCCTTTAGGAATATAAAGTTTAATATTAAGAAATTCCTAAAATAGGGGAGAGATTTCCTAAAGACTAAGCTTATTAAGTATTTTTAAGATAACTAGAAATATTAGTAAGTAACCTATTAAATTAAGATATCTAATATATATAAATAGATAGTATAGGATACTTTCCTTAAATATTTAAGGGAGAAGGTATTTAAGTAAAAGATAAAATCTAGCTAATTAATAGGTCTTTATTATTATAGTATTTTTTCTTATATCTTTATAAGTCTTATTTTTATTTTAAATTTTTACTTAAAATCTAAAGTAATAACTTAAGGGGAGGGATATAATAGTAAAAAGAAGGATATTAGTAAAAAAGGGGATATTCTTAAGGTTTTATAAGGGTAGTAGTAGAAGAATATTATTCCTTACTATAGGCTATAGCTATAGTTATTTCTTTTCTTTTCCTTTTTCTCTTAGGAGGGAAAATAAGTTTTTTAATAAGTTTATTAAGTTCTCTAAATTATTTTAATTATTAGTTTTTCTTTTAATTAATTTAGTTATTATTAGTTTTTATAGATTATCTTATATAGTAACTTTAGATAGTTCTTTTATTATTTTATATATATAAGTATCCCCTATTTAATATTTTTATAATCTTTAACTTCCCCCTATTTAGAAGCCTTTTTTAGTTATAATATAGCTCTATTTCCTATTGATTAACTATTTCCGATATCTATTTTTATTCCTACTAGAAGAACTATAGTACTTCTTGTGGGAACTGTTCTAGACCTTTTTGACTAACTATTTCTTCTTGTTTCTTATAGTATTTCGGGCAGGCTACACTGCTCCGTCTTACTAGGATTTAGGCTTTAGAAAGCTAAATTGTAGTAATGAAGCTTAAGAAAAGGAAGAGGGTTAAAATAAGTCTTAATTTAAAGTTTGCTACTATTAGTAATATATAGAGGGTGATAGGAAATGATTTAGAAGAAGAAATTATTTCTATTAGAAGTAGTAATAGTAAAAGTGATAGTTTAGTAGCTTCCTGTATTGAAGTAAGGTGAAATGTGGAAGAAATAGAAGATGGAAGATGATAGTGGCTATTTGGGCTGTTGGAATTTGGGGTGGCTGAAAGGGGGGGGTGGCCGAAAGTGGGGGGTTGAACTTAATATGGTTGGTGATCAACCCTGCACTGTGGAGGGATTGAAACCTTGGGTGGCCTGCTGACGACTGCGGAGGGCAGTTTCATCCTGTCTTATTATCAACTTCAAAGAGAATAACATTCGGAAGATGGGCACCTCCGATGTCTTTTCTTATTCGAAGCTCACCCGAGTTTATGGTGTCGAGATCAGATTCTCCC
>Ga0164243_10005210_pt1 | contig 19937 bp, 22 predicted proteins | sample OricompcompostOP_FD_108781 | JGI IMG/M metagenome (GOLD analysis project Ga0164243, IMG submission 108781) | Organic Plus compost microbial communities from Emeryville, California, USA - Original compost - Organic plus compost (OP) | ecosystem: Engineered > Solid waste > Mixed feedstock >... | reverse complement strand
CGTGACGGCGATCGTGCTCGCCGCCGTGTCCGCGCCCGTGGCGCACGCCGAACCGGCGCACGGGATCCAGGCCTACACCGCGGACGGCAGGTTCGTCGCACCCGAGGGTGTGTCGTCGGTGTTCATCGCGCTGTGGGGCGCGGGCGGCGGCGGTGGGGCCGCGAACGCGCCCGAGATCGGGGGCGCCGGCGGCGGTGGCGGCGGTGGGGGAGCGGCGTGGTGCGCGGTGACGCTCACGCCGCAGACGGAGTACCTGGTGACCGTCGGCCCCGGCGGGCTGGCGGGTATCGCGGGCCAGTACGAGGGCAGCGGCACGCCGGGCGGCGATTCGAGCCTGGGCCAGACCGGCACGCCCGCGCTGGCGGTGGCGCACGGCGGGCAGAACGGTTTCGGGGCCACGGCGGACGGGCGGAGTGGCTCGGCAGGGCGCGGCGGTACGGGGGAGTGCCGGCAGACCGCTGGTGTCACGAGCGCCGGCACGAGCGGCAACGGCGACGGTGGCGGTGCCGCGGGCACCGTGCCGATGACCCCGCCTGCCGGGACCGGGACCGGTGGTGGCGGGGGCAAGCCCGGCGCGGCGGGGTATGTCGTGATCTGGTGGTGAGCCGTCCAGCTGGGACCGGTGCCGCGTGACGGTCGGGCCTGGCGCGGCGTGCTGGTGAGGCGTCCACTGTGCGCGGTCACAGTGGAGTTCGCCGCGGGAGGCGTGTTCAGCCCGCGACGGCGTCCACAGGTGCCGGTAGCTCGGTGGCCGAGGTTGCCGCGAACTGTGTGAGCAGCTCGGCCATGCCCTCGGGATCATCGAGCTGCGGGCAGTGTCCCCAGTCCTCGCGCAGGTAGAGCCTGCTGTGCGGGACCAGCGCGTGCAGCCGCTGCCCGGACGCGGCGCTGACCAGCTTGTCCTTTCCGCACGCGACGACCAGCAGCGGCAGGTCGATGCGGTCCAGGCCCTCGTACGCCTGCGCCAGTTCCTCGACCAGCTGACGTGCCTGGTCCAGCCGCCGCGTGGTGGAGCGGTAGTCCGGGAACAGCTGGGTGAACCGCGCGACGTGCTCCGCCGCGGCGACACCGTGGTCGGCGTAGAGCAGTCGCGGCACGACGTACCGGGCGATCTGCCGCACCACGAAGCCCGGCACCGGCAACGGCAGGGACGCGACCAGCCGCAGCGGCAGCGGGTACAGGCCGACCGCCCTGATCAGCCACGTGTCCACGAAACCCGGTGCGGCGATGGACACCACGCCGGCGAGCGGATGGCGGCCCGCGTAGGCGGCGCGCAGGCTCATCGTGCCGCCGAGCGAGTTCCCGGCCAGCACGACCTCGCCGAGGCGGGTCTGTTCCTTGAGGACCGCGTCGACGAACAGGTCGAGTTGCGGCAGCATCGCGCCCGGCCGTAACGCGTCCGCGTCACCGAAACCGGGCAGATCGACCGCGATGGCCGGGATGCCGGCCTCGGCCAGCATGGTGAGCACCGGACGCCAGGTGTCCGCGCTGTCGCAGTAACCGTGCAGCAGGACCAGTCTGGTCCGGCCGCGGGCGCGGCGCCGGGGACCGACTTCCATGATCCGCGTGCGCACGCCGGCGTAGCTCCGGTAGCCGATCCGGATCTGGTCCGGATCGGCCGTCAACGAGCCCGGCTGCTCGAGCTTCTCCCGCCGCATTGCGGTCATATACCCAGGTTAGCGAGTAAATCTCGCTTTCCGCCGCTAAGCCGTTGATCACAAACGAGTCTCGGGGTGATCTCGAGCGATGTTTACGCAGGTCAGAGCCGGAACATCGGGATTAGCGAGTGAAAACGATTTTGCCTGCCGTGTCGCCGGCCAGCATGTCGCGGAAGCCCTTCCCGGCGTCGGCCAGCGGCAGCTCGGCGCCGATCTGCGGCTTGATACCGGCCAGGTGCACGTATTCGAGCAGGTTCGCCAGCTCGTCGCGGGTGCCCATTGTGGAGCCGGCGATCCGCAGCTGCAGGAAGAACACGCGCTGCAGATCGGCGCTCGGGTCCGGACCACTGGTCGAACCGGACACCACGACGATCCCACCCGGTTTGAGCGATTTCACCGAATGTGCCCAGGTGGCCTTGCCCACCGTCTCGAACACGCCGTCCACTCGCTCCGGAAGGCGGGCGCCGTTCTCGAACGTCTGGTGCGCACCGAGCTGCTCGGCCAGCGCGCGCTTCTCCTCGGTGCGCCCGGTGACCCACACCCGCAGGCCCGCGGCGCGCCCGAGCTGCACGAGCGCGGTCGACACACCGCCGGAGGCGCCCTGCACCAGCATGGTCTGGCCCGGGCGGAGGCCGGACTTGACGAACAGCATCCGGTAGGCGGTCAGCCAGGCGGTGCCCATCGTCGCGGCCTCGGCGAAGGAGAGTCCCTCGGGCTTCGGGATGGCGTTGCGGGCGGGCACCACGACGTAGTCGGCGAAGGTGCCCTGGTGCTTCTCGGTGAGCAGGGTTCGCTTCGGGTCCAGAGTGTCGTCACCCTGCCAGCCCGGCGCGTTGATGACGGAGTGCAGGACGACCTCGGTGCCGTCCTCGGTCACCCCGGCGCCGTCGCAGCCGAGGATCATCGGGAACTGGTCGGGCTTGATGCCCACTCCGCGCAGCGTCCAGATGTCGTGCATGTTGAGGCTGGCGGCCTTGACAGCGACCTTCACCCAGCCCTGCGGCACCTCCGGGTCGGGGCGCTCGCCCACCACGAGCGAGTCCAGCGGGCTTTCCTGGTTCGGTTCTTTGGCATACACGGCGAACATGCCTGCAACGTACCGCCCGGGGCCTGGGCGTACTCTGTGACTTGTGTTCGAGGGACTGGCCGACTGGTGGGACAACGCGGAGCTCTGGCTCGCGCAGTTGTGGTTCCCGCTGCAGTTCGCGCTGGTCATCGCCGTGCTCGGGCCGCTGTGCCTCGGCGCGGCATGGCTGATCGACCGGATCGTGGACCGGGTCGCGGCGTGGTTCGGCTCGGCCCGTGACGAGGACGCCTCGCCCCGGCCTTAGGGTGTGCCGGGTGTCGAGCAGAAGGCGGATCACCGTCGCACTGGCCGGGCTCATCGTGCTCGTGCTGGGCGGCTGGCTGGTCAAGGATCTGGGCAGCGATGCCGGCTCCGGTATGGCGACCAAACCGCTGTCGTCCCTGCCCGCCGAGGCGTCGCAGACGTGGCGGCTGATCCAGCGCGGTGGTCCGTTCCCGTATCCACAGGACGGGGGCACGTTCAACAACAACGAAAAGCTGCTCCCTGAGCAGCGTGCCGGTTACTACCATGAGTACACCGTGCCGACGCCGGGCAGCCGGGACCGCGGTGCGCGGCGGCTCGTCACCGGCGCGTCACAGGAGCTGTACTACACCGGTGACCATTACGCATCGTTCGTCGTCGTCGATCCCACCAAGTAGCAAGTTGAAAGCCATGGAGCACAAGAATTCGAAGGCCATCGAAGAGGCCCGCGCCCGGGGCGCCCACTGGCACGTGATGGCGGGACATCCGGTGGACAAACTGTCCACATTGGATGCCATCGCGGATGCTCTCGGCTTCCCCGAGTGGTTCGGGCGCAACCTCGACGCGCTGTACGACTGCCTGACCGATTTGTCCTGGTTGCCCAGCGGTGAGCACGTGCTGATCTGGAGCGGCTCGGACGAACTGCGTGCCGCCGATCCCAAGGCGTACCTGGCGATCCGCGGCGTGCTCTCCGACGCCGAGCGCGCGCTCGCCCCGGGTGGGGACCGGGCCGACAGCAGGCGGCTGACGGTCGCGTTGAGCGACGACTGAGGGTGATCTTCCCCCGCGCGACGTTGGAGGGCATCCGTTCGGGTGCCGTGACCGTCGCATTCCGTCGATGGCGCACAGCGGCCGTGCGACCGGGCACCCGGCTGCGCACGGGCCTTGGTGTGGTGCGCATCGACGAGGTCGAGGTCGTGGATTCGGTGACGGAGCAGGACGCGCGGGACGCGGGTTTTCCCTCACGTGCGGCGCTGCTGGATTCCCTGCGGGGCGGGCAGGATCGGGAGCTGTACCGGATCCGGCTCGGGTTCGGCGGTGCGGATCCTCGGGCCGCGCTGCGTGAGTCCGACGAGCTGTCGCCGCCAGAACTGGCCGGGCTCAAGCAGACCCTGGACCGCATTGACGCGCGCAGCCGCCGCGGCCCGTGGACCAGGCAGGTTCTGGAGCTGATCGAGCGCCGCCCCGGGACGGTGGCGCGGGAGCTGGCGGCGGAACTCGGCCGCGAGACCCAGCCCTTCAAGGCCGACGTGCGCCGGCTGAAGGAGCTGGGCCTGACCGAAAGCCTCGACATCGGCTACCGGCTTTCGCCGAGAGGTGCGCGAGTTCTCGGCTACTTGCGCTCGCTCTAGTCCTCGGGGACCCAGTTGGGCTTGCGCTTCTGGCCGAAGGCGGTGATGCCCTCCTGGCCCTCTTCGCTGGCGAAGAAACCCGCCGACAGCTTGTTCATCGCCTCGAAGCCGGCGGACGGGGTGGCGTAGCGCGGGCTGGCCAGCAGTTCCTTCGTCGCCGCCAGTGCGTTCGGGCCGCCGAGTGCGATCGCCTTGGTGTACCGGGCGACCTCGTCGTCGAGCTTGCCGGCCGGGGCGACGGCGCTGAGCAGCCCGATCCGCGCGGCTCGTTCGGCGTCGAAGACCTCGCCGGTGAGGAACAGCTCCTGCGCGGCGCGCGGGTCGATGCGTGGCAGCACGACGAGCGAGATCAGCGCCGGGACCACGCCGATGCGGACCTCCGAGAAGGCGAACGTGGCCTCCGGCACGGCGACCGCGATGTCGCAGGCGGCGACCATGCCGACGCCACCGGCGCGGGCGGGCCCGTGCAGCTTCGCGACGACCGGCTTCGGGCTGGTCCACAGCAGTTCGAGGATCTCGGGGAACTCGTTGACACCCTGGTCACCGGAGCCCGCGCCGCGCGCCTCTTTGAGATCCATGCCGGCGCAGAACACCTTGCCGGTGTGGGTGAGCACGATGACCCGCACTGCGTCGTCGTCGCGCGCCCTGAGCAGGCCCGCGCGCAGTTCGCGGCGCAGCTGGGCGGACAGCGCGTTGCGGTTGTGCGGCGAGTCGAGCGTGATGGTCGCGGTACCACTCGCCACTGAGTAGTGCACCAGTTCGTCGGACATGGCTCGCAGACTAGCGGTGCGCGCGCGGCGGCGCTGTGACAGCTCACACAGGGTCCATTGTGGACCGTTTCAGGCAGTCAGGCGGGTGAGGTCGAGTTCGACGGGGAAGGGCTCCCGCGTGGTGCAGGTACGCGTGACCGCGTCGAGATCCACGATCCAGTAGTGCGGGATGCCGGCGTCGGCGTACTCGTCGTGTTTCACCACGGTGTCCGCGTCAGTTCTGGCGGGGCAGTAGTTCCTCGGCGAAGCGGTCCAGGAACTCGTCCCTTCCGGCGGGGCCTCGGTTGTACACGACGAACTTCGTCAGGCCCGCCGCCTCGTAGCCGTCCAGCAGGCGGTGCAGCTCCGGCCAGCTGGTGGCGATGATGTCCGCCGGGTCGGCGTCCGGGCGCCTCGACCTGGCCGTCGCGACCAGGTCCGGGGTCAGGCCACCGTCGGCGAGCAGCACGCTGATTCCGTAGTGGTCCGCTTCGATCTCTCGGCCCGCGTCCGCGGCGGCCGCCTCGATCGTTTCGCGGGCGGTACGCGCGTCCGCGGCGGGAAGGAAACTGCCGAGCCATCCGTCGGCGTACCGGCCGACCCGCCGCAGCGCCGCCGGGGCCGCGCCGCCCAGCCAGATGTCCAGCGCGGCCTTGCCCACGTGCGCGCCCGAAACCTCGAAGAACTCGCCGGAGAAGTCCGGCTCACCGTCGAGCAGCGAACGCAGCAGCGCGAGCGACTCGTCGAACACCGCCGCCCGTTTGCCGTCCGGCACAGCGAAAACGCCCCATTCGGACCGTCGCGCCGGGCGCAGGCCGAACACCGGCAGCACCCGCTTCGGCGCGAGCGCGGCCAGCGACGCCAGCTGCTTCGCGACGAGCACCGGATGCCGCCCCGGCAGCACGGCCACCGACGTGCCCGCCTTGAGTGTCGCCGTGCGCGCGAGCGTGTGCGCCATCCCGATGAACGGGTCCACCGCGGTCGAGTACACGTGCTCCGACAACCACAGCGAGTCGATCCCGGCCTTGTCCAGCCTGTCCGCGATGAGCGGAAGATCCGCGGGATCGGTCTCCGCCCCCAGTCCCACGCCGATCCGGATTTTCATGCTCTCCACGATACGGATTCAGGCCGCGGCGGGAAGGGTTTGGCTGTACCGCCGCAGAATCAGCCCGGCGATCCGCGGGTCCGGCGCGAGCGGCGCGGTCAGCACCACCGCCGGCGCGGCCTCGCGCGCACGCAGGCCGATCCGGTCGGGCAGCAGGCCAGGAGCGAGGAACCAGGACGCCACCGCGAACCGCCGGGCGCCGCGGGCACGCAGTTTCGCGATCGCGCCAGCAACATCCGGGCGGGCCGTGGCGAACGCGGGGGCGACCCGCATGGCGTAGCGCGCGTTCCAGCGTCGCGCCAGGTCGATCACGGCCTGGTTCGCGGGCGCGTGCGACGAACCGACCCCGGCCAGCACCACGCCCAGCGACGGATCGTCCGGCTCGGCGCCCACCTCCGCGAGCCGGTCCAGCGCGACCTCCTCCAGCACGGGATCGATGCCGAGGACATCCGCGACCGACACCCGCAGCGGCGCCGTGCGCACGAGCGCGGGCAGGTCGACCTTCGCGTGGTAAGCGCTTCCCAGCAACAGCGGCACCACCACGGCGTCGGAGTGCCCGGCCGCCGCCAGCGACCGCAACACGTCCGCCAGCAACGGTTCCGAAAGGTCCAAAAAGGACACGTGCGCGTCGAGTTCCCCGCACAGCGCGCGGATCGTCGCGGCGGACCGGGGATCCCGGCTGCCGTGCGCGGCCACCACGAGCGGTGCGTGCACCTACAGCGCCCCGCTCAGCCCGCGTGCCCGCAGCACCGCCCGCTCCAGCGGCCGGAACACCAGCAGTTCGATCCCGACACCGACCAGCAGGATCAGAATGATCGCGGCGAGCACGGTCTCCATCTGCGAGAGCGTGCGCCCGTCGTCGAGGTACGCGCCCAGTCCCTTGCCCAGCAACGGCGAGGTCGCGATGATCTCCGCGGCCATCAGCGACCGCCACGAGAACGCCCAGCCCTGCTTGAGCCCGGCCAGATAGCCCGGCAAGGCGGCGGGCAGCAGGATGTGCCGCGCCGCGGCGAACCGGCCCGCGCCGAGTACCTTGCCCACGCGCGGCAGGATCGGCGGGATCTGGTCGATCCCGGCGACCAGCCCGTTCGCGATCGAGGGCACGCTGCCCAGCAGCAGCACCGCGTACATCGTCGTCGGCGTGACGCCGAACCACAGCACCGCGGCGGGCACCCACGCCACCGACGGCAGGCTCTGCAACCCGGACAGGAACGGCCCGATCGCCGCGCGCACCGGCCGCACCTTCGCCACGAGCAGCCCCAGCGGGGTGGCGATCACGATCGCGATGAGGAACCCGAGCACCGCGCGGTGCACCGACGTCCAGATGAACCCGGCGGCCTCGCCGTCGCTGATCCGCGACCACAGCTCGTCCCACACCGCCAGCGGCGCGGGCAGCTGGTACTCGGGCCAGAACGCCGCTGCCCACAACGCCTGCCAGACGGCGATGGCGACCACCAGGAACACCACCGGTGGCACGACAGCCTTGAGGATCCGGCGCGTGCGGCTCTCGCCCTGATCGGGATCGGGCGGGGTGTCGAGCGCGTCGAGCCCGCGTTCGACGGCCGCGGCGTCGATGTCGTCAAGCTGCGGCATGACTGGAGATCACCTCGCGGAGACGGTGGTTGATCGTGTCGACGAGCGCGATCTCGTCGGCACCGGCGACGTCGGCGGCGTTCCACTCCTGCACGACCCGGCCGGGACGCGAGGACAGCAGCACCACCCGCTCGCCGAGCCGGACCGCCTCGCGCACGTCGTGGGTCACGAACACGACGGCGGTGCCGGTCTGGCGCCACACCCGGATCAGCTCGGCCTGCAGCACGTCGCGCGTGATCGCGTCGAGCGCGGAGAACGGCTCGTCCATCAGCAGCAGCGACGGGCGCGACGCGGTCGCGTCGGAGGTGTGCAGCGCCGAGGCCAGCGCGCGGGCCAGCGCCACGCGCTGCCGCATCCCGCCGGACAGCTCGTGCGGCCGTTTCTTGCCGACACCGTCCAGCCGCACCAGTTCGAGCAGTTCACCGGTGCGGGTCTTGCGCGCCGCACGGGACACGCCGGCCAGCCGCAGCGGCAGTTCGACGTTCGCGGCCGCGGTCAGCCACGGCATCAGCGCGGCCTCCTGGAACATCACGGCCGGACGCGAGCTGTTCAGCTCGATCTGGCCGCCGGTCGGCTTGTCCAGTCCGGCGATCAGGTTGAGCACGGTCGTCTTGCCGCAGCCCGACGCGCCGAGAAGGCAGACGAACTCGCCGGGCGCGACATCGAGGTCGAGTCCGGAGAGCGCGACGACGGATCGCTGGCCCTGGCCGAAGCTCTTGTGCACACCGGCCAGCCGCACCGCGTGCTCGGTCGCGGGCTTCGCGGCGGTGTTCTCCAGCGTGGCGGTCATCGGTTTCGCCTGCCTTCCTGGTGCTTTCCGGTCACTTCTTGTCGAGTCCCGCGGCGCTCACGGCCGGCTTGCCTGCCTGCGAGAGCACGGTGTTGAGCGTGGTGAGGTCGAAGAAGCCGTTCAGCTGTGGCGCGGTCTTCGTGATGCCCGCGGTGACCTGGTCCTGCGCCAGCTGCGGGAACCGCGAGGCCAGCGGGTCGGTGGTCAGCTCGATGTTGGCGAACGCCCGGTCCAGCACCGGCTGCGACAGCTCCGAACCGGTCAGCGACTTCAGCTGCCGGTTCACCGCGGCCTTGGCCTCGGCCGGATCGGACGCGGCCAGGTTGTTCGAGTCGAGCAGTCCCTTGAGGATCGCCTGCACGGTCTGCGGATGCTCCTGCAGGAACTGGGTGCGCACAATGACCACGGTGGTCGGGAACTTGCCCTCCGGCCACAGGGATTTCTCGTCCACCAGTACCTTCGCGCCGGCCTCGGTGACCAGCCGCGAGGACCACGGCTCCGGCAGCCACGCGCCCGCGACGGCCTTCTGCTTGAACTGGGTCAGCGTCACCGCGTTGTCCGAGTTCTGCACGTTGACGCCGGACAGCTTCTGGTCGGAGATCCACTTCTTGAGCGCCACATCCTGCGTGTTGCCGGCCTGCGGGTCGGCGACGATCTTGCCCTGCAGATCCTGCGCGGTGCCGATCTCCGGCTGCACCACCAGCTGCGCGCCGCCCGAGGTGGCACCCGAGATCAGCCGCACGGTCTCGCCGTCGGACTTGGCGAACGCGTTGATCGCCGGGCCGGAGCCGATGAAGCCGATGTCCAGGGATCCGCCCAGCAGCGCGGAAACCTCGTCGGGGCCTGCGTTGAACTTGGTCGGGATCAGCTTCGTCCCGCTGCCCACCGCCTGCTGGTAGTAGCCCTTGTCCAGCCCGATCAGCGCGGACGCGTGGGTCACGTTGGGGAAGTACCCCAGCCGCACCTCGGTGGCGGCGCCCTGGTTCGTCGCGGTCGACGCCGTGTCATCAGTCCGGTCCGCCCGGCTACATCCGGTGACCACGGCCAGCAATGACAAAGTCAGCGCCACTGCACGGGTACCACGTCGGAGCTTCACGGGCGAACCTTTCTGTCGGTTATCAGGGACCGGGCGAGACGACGTCCCGCTCGTTGCGGAGCACGGGAAGCGGGGCACCGACCAGGCCGGCGGCGAGCGTGGTGCCGTCGGCCGGATCGATCACCAGGAAAGCGCCGTTACGGCGGCTGACCGCGTAGTCGTCGACCGGCAGCGGCTCCGCGGTGCGGACCCTGGCACGGCCGATCTCGTTCAGCTGCAACGTTTCCGGATTGTCCACACTGGACAGCTTCTGCTCGTCGAAACGCGAGGACAGCTCCTCGACGAACGCCTGCACGGTGCGGGCGCCGTGCTTGACCAGTACTCGCGCACCGGGCTTGAGCGGTTTCTCCGACAGCCAGGCCAGCGTCGCGTCGATCTCGTCGGTGGCGACCGGCGCCTGTGCCGCGGTGGCGATCACGTCACCGCGCGAGATGTCCAGATCGTCGGCCAGCACCAGCGTGATCGAGCGGCCCGCGGCGGCTTCCTCCAGCGAACCGTCCGCGGTGTCGATGCTCTCCACCGTGGTGCGCAGCCCGGCGGGCAGCACCACGACCTCGTCACCCGGCCGCACCGTACCCGCCGCGACCTGACCCGCGTAGCCCCGGTAGTCCGGGTACTCGGGGGTGCGCGGGCGGATCACGTACTGCACCGGGAACCGGAACGGCGCGTCGTGCGGGTCCGGCGCGACCGGCACGTCCTCCAGGTGCTGCAGCAGCGTCGGGCCGTCGTACCACGGAGTGCGCTCGGAGCGGTCCACCACGTTGTCGCCGACCAGCGCCGACACCGGGATCGACAGCACCGAGCCGGGTTCGTAGCCGAGCGAGGTGGCGTGGTCGGTGAACTCCTTGGCGATGACACGGAAGGTCTCCTCGTCGTAGTCGACGAGGTCGATCTTGTTGACCGCGAGCACCAGCCGCGGCACACCCAGCAGCGCGAGCACCGCCGCGTGCCGCCGGGTCTGCTCGATCACGCCCTTGCGCGCGTCCACCAGCAGCACCGCGAGCTGCGCCGTGGAGGCGCCGGTGACCGTGTTGCGGGTGTACTGCACGTGACCGGGGGTGTCGGCGAGCACGAAGGACCGCTTGGGCGTGGCGAAGTAGCGGTAGGCGACGTCGATCGTGATGCCCTGCTCGCGTTCCGAGCGCAGGCCGTCGACCAGCAGCGAGAGGTCCGGAGTGGACAGTCCGCGGTCCACGCTGGCGCGGGTGACCGCGTCCAGCTGGTCGGCCAGCACCGACTTGGTGTCGTACAGCAGGCGGCCGACGAGCGTGGACTTACCGTCGTCCACGCTGCCGGCGGTGGCCAGCCTCAGCAAACTCGACATCAGAAGTAGCCCTCCCGCTTGCGGTCCTCCATGGCGGCCTCGGACAGCCGGTCGTCGGCACGGGTCGCGCCGCGCTCGGTGAGCCGGCTCGCCATGACCTCCGCGATGACCTCCTCGACCGTGGTCGCCGTCGACTCGACCGCGCCGGTGCAGGATCCGTCACCGACCGTGCGGTAGCGCACGGACAGCTCCTGGACCTCCTCACCGTCACGCGGGCCGCCCCACGGGCCCTCGGTGAGCCACATGCCGTCGCGGCGGTAGACCTTGCGCTGGTGCGCGTAGTAGATCGAGGGCAGCTCCACCTTTTCCTGCGCGATGTAGTTCCACACATCGGCTTCGGTCCAGTTGGAGAGCGGGAACACCCGCACATGTTCCCCCGGACGGTGCCTTCCGTTGTACAGGTTCCACAATTCGGGACGCTGACGGCGCGGATCCCACTGACCGAACGCGTTACGCAGGCTGAAGATGCGTTCCTTGGCGCGGGCGCGCTCCTCGTCGCGGCGGCCACCGCCGAACACGGCGTCGAACTTGTGCTCGGTGATGGTGTCCAGCAGCGGCTGGGTCTGCAGCGGGTTGCGGGTGCCGTCGGGGCGCTCGGTGAGCCGGCCGTCGTCGATCCAGTCCTGCACGCTGGCCACGATCAGCCGCAGGCCGTACTTCTCCACGACGTGGTCGCGGAAGGCGATCACCTCGTCGAAGTTGTGCCCAGTGTCGACGTGCAGCAGCGGGAACGGCACCGGCGCCGGCCAGAACGCCTTGATCGCCAGGTGCAGCAGCAGCGTGGAGTCCTTGCCGCCGGAGAACAGGATCACCGGGCGGTCGAACTCGCCGGCCACCTCACGGAAGATGTGGATGGCCTCCGACTCCAGCGCCGCGAGATTGTTGGTGGCCGCGTCGGTCGCGGGGGCTTCCAGAGTGGTCATTTGTTCCTCTCTCAGCCGTGCAGGCCGCACTCGGTCTTGCTCTGTCCGGCCCAGCGGCCGCTGCGGGGATCCGCACCGGGCGCCACTTTCGCCGTGCAGGGGGCGCAGCCGATCGACAGGTAGCCCTCGGACACCAGCGGGTTCTCCAGGATCCCGTGCTCGGTGATGTAGTTCCGGAACTCCTCGTCGGTCCACGGCGCGATCGGGTTGATCTTCACGAGGCCGTTGCGGTCGTCCCAGGTGACGATCGGGGTGTTCGCCCGCGTCGGCGCGTCCACGCGGCGCACGCCGGTGACCCACGCCGAGTAGTTCGCCAGCGTCTTGCGCAGCGGGATCACCTTACGCAGGTGGCAGCACTGGTTCGGGTCGCGGTCGTGCAGCTTCGGACCGTACTGGGCATCCTGCTGCGCGACCGTCTGCTCCGCCTGGGCGTTGACGATCCGGATGTCCGGGTACACCGTGGCGACCGCGTCCCGCGTGCCGATCGTCTCCGCGAAGTGGTAGCCGGTTTCCAGGAACAAAACGTCCACATCGGACTTGACCTTGGTGGCCAGATCCACGAGCACGGCGTCCTGCATGTTCGAGGCAACGATCAGGTCGTCGCCGAAAGTTCCCACGGCCCATTCCAGCGCCTCGATCGCGGTCGCGTCCGCGAGCTCCTCGGAAGCCTTGTCCGCCAGGGCTTTCAGCTCTTCCTTATCGGTGACCGTGGTCATTTCGCTCCCTCGGGTAGCTGGATTCCCAGGAATTTCACAGTGAAGACTCGTCTACAGGCAGAACAAAGCCACGACTGTTCCTGTTCCGGGCGCAGGTCTTCGTCACCACAGAACGGGCAGTAGAACGGCGTGGCCCGCTCGGTCATCGGAGATCGTTCTCCTCGGCGCGGGCCACCCACTGCGCGAAACGTTCGCCCTCGGTGCGCTGCGCGTGGTAGTTGCGCACCACGCGCTCGACGTAGCCGACCAGTTCGTCGCCGGCGACCTTGTGGCCACGCAGTTTGCGGCCGAACCCGGCGTCGAGGCCGAGCCCGCCACCGAGGTGCACCTGGAAGCCCTCGACCTGGTTGCCGTTCTCGTCGGTGACGATCTGGCCCTTGAGGCCGATGTCCGCGGTCTGGATCCGGGCGCACGAGTTGGGGCACCCGTTGATGTGCACGGTGACCGGATTGTCCACATCGGACTGGATATCGGCGAGCCGCGCTTCCAGCTGGGCGACGAGTTCGCGGGCGCGGACCTTGGTCTCGACGATCGCGAGCTTGCAGAACTCGATGCCGGTGCAGGCCATCACGCCGCGCCGCCACGGGGTGGGCTCGGTGGGCAGGCCCAGTTCGGCCAGTTCGGCCTGCAGTCCCGGCACCTCGGCCTCGGGCACGTCAAGCACCACGATCTTCTGCAGCGGGGTGAGCCGCACGCGGCCGGAACCGGCGCGCTCGGCGGCCTTGGCGACCGCGATCAGCGTCGAACCGGAAACCCGGCCGGCGACCGGGGCGGCGCCGACGTAGTACTTGCCGTCCTTCTGCCTGTGCACGCCGACGTGGTCGCGCTGCACCTCGGGCGCCTCGGGCGCGGGGCCGTCGATCAGCTTGCGCTTGAGGTACTGCTCCTCGAGCACCTCGCGGAACTTGGCCGCGCCCCAGTCCTTGACCAGGAACTTGATGCGCGCACGGGAGCGCAGCCGCCGGTAGCCGTAGTCACGGAAGACGCTGACGACGCCGGCCCACACCTCGTGCACCTCCTCGCGCGGCACCCACGCGCCGAGGCGCTGGGCGATCATCGGGTTGGTGGACAGCCCGCCGCCGACCTGCACGTCGAAACCGGGGCCGTGCTCGGGGTGGTGCACACCGACGAACGCGACGTCGTGGATCTCGTGCGCCACGTCCTGCAGACCGGAGACGGCGGTCTTGAACTTGCGCGGCAGGTTCGCGTACTCGGGCTTGCCGAGGTAGTTGCGCTTGATGTCCTCGATCGCGGGGGTGCCGTCGATGACCTCGTCCTCGGCGATGCCGGCCAGCGGCGAACCGAGGATGACACGCGGGCTGTCGCCGCACGCGGTCATCGTGGTCAGGCCGGCGCCCTCCAGCTTCTCCCAGATCGTGGGCATGTCCTCGATCCGGATCCAGTGGTACTGCACGTTCTGCCGGTCGGTGATGTCGGCCGTGTCGCGCGCGTAGGTCTGGGAGATCTCGCCGACCAGCGCGAGTTGCTCGGTGGTGAGGTCGCCGCCGTCGATGCGGACGCGCAGCATGAAGTACTCGTCGTCCAGCTCCTCCGGCTCCAGCGTCGCCGTGCGGCCGCCGTCGATACCGGGCTTGCGCTGGGTGTAGAGGCCGTACCAGCGGAACCGTCCGCGCAGGTCACCCGGGTCGATCGAGTCGAAGCCGCCGTGCGCGTAGATGTTCTCGATCCGGGTGCGGACGTTGAGCGGGTGGTCGTCCTTCTTGGAACGCTCGTTCGGGTTCAGCGGCTCGCGATAGCCCAGCGCCCACTGGCCCTCACCACGCCGTTGCTTGGCGCGCGGGGCGCGGGCGGTCGAGGTGTCGCGCGTCGGCGAGGCCATGAGGTGTCCTCCGGGCTGTCGGAGGGCGTCCGGCGCACATCTGTCCCCTGGTCACAGATGTGGTGGGGTGGCAGTTCGCGCGTCCGGCGCCCGCTGGTGTTCGGTGGTGGCGGCGTCAGTGGGACGCGCGGCAGAGCGCGCTGGCGACACGCCGGAGGTCGACGTGGCGGCGCGCCACGAGGAGAACACCGGCATAAGTCACCCCACCAGCGTGCCATCCGCCCAGATCCTGGTCCAGCCACGTCCGGATCGTGGGACGAGGATCACGCCCCGGCACATGAGGGACACTGGAGACGTGTTCGGCGTCTATGTGCATGTGCCCTTCTGTGCCACGCGGTGCGGCTACTGCGATTTCAATACCTACACCGCGGGCGAACTGGGCTCGGCGGCCTCGCCGCGGTCCTGGCTGGACGCGCTCAAGCAGGAGCTGGAGCTGGGCGTGCGGCGGATCGGTGCGCGGCCTGCCGAGACGGTGTTCGTCGGGGGCGGCACGCCCTCGCTGCTGGGCGCCGGCGGGCTCGCCGAGGTGCTGGCGGCGGTACGGAACTCGTTCGGCCTCGCGCCCGGCGCGGAGGTGACCACCGAGTCGAACCCGGAGTCCACCTCGCCGGCGTTCTTCGAGGGCATCCGGGCGGCCGGCTACACCCGTGTCTCGCTGGGCATGCAGTCGGCGGCGCGGCACGTGCTGCGGGTGCTCGACCGGACGCACACGCCCGGCCGTCCCGTGGCCGCCGCCAGGCAGGCCCGCGAGGCGGGGTTCGAGCACGTGAACCTGGATTTGATCTACGGGACGCCGGGGGAGCGGCCCGAGGATCTGCGCTCGTCGCTGGAGTCCGTGCTGGAGGCCGGGGTCGACCATGTGTCGGCGTACTCGCTGATCGTCGAGGACGGGACGGCGCTGGCGCGGCGGGTGCGGCGGGGTGAGCTGCCCGCGCCGGAGGAGGACACGCTGGCCGAGTACTACGAGCTGATCGACGCCTACCTCGCCAAGGCCGGGCTGAGCTGGTACGAGGTGTCGAACTGGGCCGCCTCGCCCGGGGCCCGCTGCCGGCACAACCTCGGTTACTGGCGCGGCGGGGACTGGTGGGGTGCCGGACCGGGCGCGCATTCGCACGTCGGCGGGGTGCGCTGGTGGAACGTGAAGCATCCGGCGAAGTACGCGTCGCTGCTGGGCGCGGGCGAGTCCCCGGAGGCCGGGCGCGAGGAGCTCACGCGCGAGGACGTGCACCTGGAACGGATCATGCTCGAACTACGGCTCGCCGAGGGCCTGCCCCTGGACGCGCTCGACGCCGCGGGCCTCGCCGAGGCCTCGGCCGTCGCGGACGAAGGGCTCCTGGATCCCGCGGCGCTGGACGGTGGCCGCGCGGTGCTGACGGACCGGGGCCGCCTGCTGGCCGACGCGGTGGTCCGCCGCCTGGCGGCTTAGATCGTCGTCAGGAGGGCGGCGATCTCGGCGGGGCGGGTCAGGATGGCGAGGTGGTCGGCGTCGAGGCGGTGGACCGGCCAGCCGCGGCGTTCGGCCTCGTCGGCTTGGGCGTCGTACGCCGCGCTGAGCCGGATGTAGACGCAGGGTGCGTCGAGGGCGCCGGGGGCCGGTTCGGCGAGGTAGTCGAGGCGGACGCGCGGCAGGTCGGCGATGAACGCGGCCGGATCGGGCACGAGGGATTCGATCGTGCCGGGCGGGAACCATTCGTGCCACGGCGGCAGACGGCCGTCGCGGGCCATCGCGATCAGCTGCCGGCGCGGTTCCTCCGGTGCGGTGTCGAACCAGGACCGGCCGGGGTGCGGCAGCAGCGCGTCCACGAAGACCGCCGCCCGGACCCGGTCACCGAGCCGCTCGGCGATGGCGGGCAGCACGGCACCGGCGCCGCTGTGCGCGACCAGCACCACGGGCCCGTCCCCGGCGACTTCGGCCGCGGCCTCGGCGAAGCGCGGGTGATACGGCGGATCGCCTTCCGCGTCGAGTGCCGGAATCACCGCGCGCCCGCCGAGACAGGCCGCGACCGGGGCCCACGCCGATGGTCCGGTCAACGGGCTGTGCACGAGTACGAACACGAACTCAACTCCAGATCGTCACGTACACCGGCGGCCGGAAACGCGACGGCGGCACACCGGCGCCGGGGGAGCGCATCACCTGCATCGCCGCCGTGGTGCCCAGGAAATGCCGCAACGACGCCGCGGCGGTCGACAGGCGGTCGCGGGCCGGTGTCGTCAGATACCAGCAGGCCGTCGCCGGGGTCGCCGTTGTTGGCACCACTGCCAATTCCTTGCGCCGCAACTGAGGCGCGGCCAGATGCTCGATCGCGACGGACACCCCGGTGCCGTTCGCGGCGGCCGACCACGCGGCGGTCTGGTTCGGGAACACCTGGATCTTCTCGTCGGGCACCCCGAGGCGCACCAGCAACCGCGCGGTGTCGCTCGCCGGGTCCGCGCCGCACGGCCCGACCAGCCACGGCCACGACGCCGGGCTGCCCCGGTACGCCGCCCGCGGCGAGCCCACCACGAGCAGCGTGCAGCGGAAGATCGGAATGCTTTCCAGACCGCCGTCCAGTCGCGGGCCGAGCGCGGCCTCGGCGAGCCGATTGCCTACCAGCACAGGCATTTCCGCCGTCTGCGCGACTCCGGCCGCCGCGTCGACGGACTTGCCGGAGCGCGCCGCGAACGCGTCCAGCAGTGGCGTGGTCACGAACTCGGCGAGCGTGCTGGTGACCGCCACCTGCAGCCGCTCCGCCATGCCCTTCGCCTCGCGGACGGCCGCGTCGGCATCCGCGCCGAGCGCGACCATCTGCGACGCGATCGGCAGCAGCCTGCTGCCGCCAGGCGTCAGCGTCATCCCGCCCGCCGTGCGCACGATCAGTTTGTCCCCGTGATGCTGCCGCAACGCCGCGAGCGCCTGCGACACCGCGGGTTCGCTCACCCCGAGGGTGCGCGCGGCATCCGTGACGGAACCGAGCCGGGCCACCAGCACGAAAGCGCTCAGCTGACCGAGGGTCATGTGCGAAGCTTAGTGCTCACACAGCATGTGATCAGCCGCCATAAGCGAACCCTTATCCGCCCGTTGCCGTATCGGGCGGATACCGCGACGCTACGTTCCATGCAGGTGCCCGCACAATTCGAATACGCGAAAGCGACAAGCGTCGAGCACGCGTTGCGCCTACTCGGCAAATACGGGCCGGAAAGCCGCATTGTGGCCGGGGGCCACAGCCTCATTCCGATGATGAAGCTCCGGCTGGCGCAGCCGCTGGCGCTCATCGACGTCAACGATCTCGGCGAGCTGGCGCGGATCAGCGTCGAGGAACACAGGTTGTGCGTCGGCGCGGTCGTGCGTCACGCGGAGCTGCTCGCTTCCGCGCTTGTGGGCGAGCATTTCCCGATTCTGCACGACGCGGAGCGGGTGATCGCCGATCCGATCGTGCGCAATCGCGGCACGGTCGGCGGTTCGCTGTGCCAGGCGGATCCGTCGGAGGACCTGTCCGCGTGCTTTGCGGCGGTGCGGGCGGAGGCCGTGATCCAAGGGCCGCGGGGACAACGCGTCGTGCCGATTCGCGAATTCTTCACCGGTCCATACCAAACCGCGGTGGCGGATGACGAAATGCTCGTGCAGGTGCGGGTACCGATCCGGTCTTCGGCTTCGGCCTACGAGAAGGTCGAGCGCCGCGCCGGTGACTGGGCGGTCGCCGCCGCCGGTGCCGCGCTCCGGCTCGACGGGGACATTGTCAGGGAGGCGGGCGTCGGCCTGACCGCGTTGGGGGCGGCCGGTTTCCACGCGCCGGAAGCCGAGGAATTCCTCACCGGCGGGCCCGCGAGCGACGAACGGTTCGACCGCGCCGGGCAGATCGCCGCCGAGCACTGCGCGCCGGTCGCCGATCAGCGTGGCCCGGTGGCCTACAAGCGGCATCTCGCCGCGATACTCACGGCCCGCGCGCTGCGGCGGGCGAGGAAACGCTGGCACGGTCAGCGGAATGGGGGAAACTGACATGCGGATCAGCGTCACCGTCAACGGGCAGGTGCACACCCGCGACGTCGAACCACGGCTGCTGCTGGTGCATTTCCTGCGCGACGAACTGCGGCTCACCGGCACGCACTGGGGTTGCGACACCTCCAACTGCGGCACCTGTGTCGCGTGGCTGGACGAGGTGCCGGTGAAGACCTGCACGGTGCTCGCCGTGATGGCCGACGGGCACCGCGTCCGCACCGTCGAAGGACTCGCCGACGAGGTGGGCCTCGACCCGGTGCAGGAGGGTTTCACCGCCTGTCACGGACTCCAATGTGGATTCTGCACGCCGGGCATGATGATGACCGCGCGCTGGTTGCTCGACAACAATCCAGATCCGTCCGAAGAGGACATCCGGGAGGCGATTTCCGGGCAGCTGTGCCGGTGTACCGGGTACGAGAACATCGTGCGCTCGGTGCGGTGGGCCGCCGAGCGTGAGGCCGGGCACGCCGAACGGGCCGAGGAGCTCGCGCGGGAGGTGCAGGCATGACCGCGACACCGATGGGGTACGGGCGGATGCACCGCAAGGAGGACGCCCGGTTCATCCGCGGCCACGGCAACTACGTGGACGACATCGCCTTGCCCGGCATGCTGCACGGCGCTGTACTGCGCAGCCCGTACGCGCACGCGCGTATCCTTTCGGTCGACACCACGGCCGCCGAGGCACATCCCAAGGTGCGTGCCGTGCTCACCGGGCAGACGCTGGAGGGCCTCGACCTGGCGTGGATGCCGACGCTGTCGCACGACATCCAGGCGGTGCTCGCCACCGACAAGGTCCGCTTCCAGGGGCAGGAGGTCGCGTTCGTCGTCGCCGAGGACCGCTACTCCGCGCGGGACGCGCTGGAACTCATCGACGTCGACTACGAGCCGCTCACCCCGGTCGTCGACGCCCGGCACGCGCTCGACGCGGACGCCCCGGTGATCCGCGACGACGTCGAAGGCCGCACCGACAACCACATCTTCGACTGGGAAGCCGGCGACAGGGCCCGCACGGACGAGGTGTTCGCGCGCGCCGACGTGGTGGTCGAACAGGACATGCTCTACCCGCGCGTGCATCCGGCGCCGATGGAGACCTGCGGCGCGATCGCCGATATGGACGCGATCACCGGCAAGCTCACGGTGTACACGACCACGCAGGCGCCGCACGCCCACCGCACGATCTACGCGCTCGTGGCGGGGCTGCCGGAACACAAGATCCGGGTGGTGTCCCCGGACATCGGCGGCGGCTTCGGCAACAAGGTCGGTATCTACCCCGGTTACGTGTGCGCGGTGGTCGGCTCGATCGTCACCGGCAAACCGGTGAAGTGGATGGAGGACCGCTCCGAGAACCTGATGAGCACGTCGTTCGCCCGCGACTACCACATGCACGGTGAGATCGCATCCACAAAGGACGGCCGGATCCTCGGTGTACGGGTGACGGTGATCGCCGACCACGGGGCGTTCAACGGCACCGCGCAGCCGACGAAATTT
>Ga0164243_10005209_pt1 | contig 19938 bp, 23 predicted proteins | sample OricompcompostOP_FD_108781 | JGI IMG/M metagenome (GOLD analysis project Ga0164243, IMG submission 108781) | Organic Plus compost microbial communities from Emeryville, California, USA - Original compost - Organic plus compost (OP) | ecosystem: Engineered > Solid waste > Mixed feedstock >... | reverse complement strand
GAGACCGTGTCCGCACTGCGCTACCTCGATCATGCCGCGACCTCGCCCGTGCGCCCCGAGGTGCTCGCGGCCATGGCTCCTTACCTCACCGGGCTCTTCGGCAACCCGTCGAGCCATCACACCGTGGGCGAGGCGGCCGCGGAGGCCCTCGCCGACGCACGCGCCAGGGTGGCGAGAGTCCTCGGCATGCGCCCCGGCGACGTCGTCTTCACCGCGGGCGGGACCGAGGCGAACAACCTCGCCGTGAAGGGGATCCTCCTCGCCGCGCGGGAACGGGGCCGCCGCCATCTCGTCACGACGCCGATCGAGCACGAGTCCATCCTCGAGTCGGCGGACTACCTCCGCCGGTTCCACGACGTCGAGACCACCCTCGTCCCGGTCGACGACGCGGGTCGGGTCGCTCCCGCCGACCTCCGCCGCGCCCTCCGCCCCGACACCGCCCTCGTCGCCGTCGGCCACGCGAACAACGAGGTGGGGACGATCCAGGACGTCTCCACGCTCGCGGCGGTCGCCGCCTCCGCGGACGTCCCCGTGCACGTGGACGCGGTGCAGTCCGCCGGCTGGCTGCCGCTGGCGGGCCTGGGGGCGGACGCGATCTCGATCGCCGGGCACAAGCTCGGCGCCCCCAAGGGAACCGGCGTCCTCGCCGTGCGCGGACGCGTCCCGATCGAACCCCTCGTGCACGGCGGCGGGCAGGAACGCGGCCGCCGGTCGGGGACGGAGAACGTGGCGGGCGCCGTCGGCCTTGCGACCGCCCTGGAGCTCGCCGACGCCGAGCGAGAGGAGGCCAGGGGTCGGGTCGGCGCCGAGACCACGCGCTTCATCGCCGGCGTGCTGGGGTCCGTGCCGTCCGCACGCCTCACCGGCGCGGCCGATGACCGCCTCCCCGGCACGGCGAGCTTCACGTTCGCAGGCGTCAGCGGCGAGGCGGTGCTGCTGGAGCTCGAGCGGCGCGGAGTCGTCTCCTCGAGCGGCTCCGCCTGCGCCGCGGGCAGCGACGAGCCCTCGCACGTCCTCCTCGCCCTCGGGATCCTCCCCGAGGTCGCGCTGACCTCGGTGCGGTTCACGGTCGGGAAGGAGGGCCTCCCCGGCGACGCCCCGGAACGCCTCGCCGCCCTCGTCGCCGACGCGGTGGCCGCGGTCGGCTCCTGACCGCCGCCGGTGCCGCCTGCGCGCCGTCGGCCGCGTGCGGCCCGCACGGCTCCGGCGCCACGGCCGGGCCCGAGGCTCGCCCGCGGTCCTAGACTCGAACGGGTGGACCCCCTCGTGACCGTGATCGTGCCCGGCCGCGACGTGGAGCGCTACGCGCCGGACGCGCTCGCCTCGCTCCAGGCCCAGACCGAGAGCCGCTGGCGGGCGGTCCTCGTCGACGACGGGTCGGTCGACGCCACCGGGGCGATCTTCGCGGCCGCCGCGAACGCGGATCCGCGCTTCGTCCTCGTCCGGCACGACGAGCCACGGGGGCTCAGCGCCGCCCGCAACACCGCCCTGGACCTCGTCGACACCCCGTACCTGGGATTCCTCGACGGCGACGACGAGCTGACCCCCACGGCCCTGGCCCGGCTCACCGCCTCGCTCGCCGAGACCGGGAGCGACTTCGCCGTCGCCGCCTATGTGCGCACCAGGGTCGGCACGGACGGCGCCTACCGTCCCGGACGCGTGCAGCCCTGGGTCGCCGCCTCGACCTCGCCGGCACGGCAGCGGACCACGATCCGTGAGCACCCTCTCGCCTCAGGGAACATCGTGGCCTGGTCGAAGGTGAGTCGCGCGGAGTTCTGGGACGGCGTCCGCTTCCCCGTCGGCGTCGCCTACGAGGATCAGGTCGTCGCCCAGCGGATGTACACCCGCGCCGAGGCCTTCGACGTGATCCCCGATGTCGCCGTGCACTGGCGTCTCCGGGCCGAGGGCACCTCGATCACGCAGGCCAAGGACCGGCTCCCCACCCTGCGCGACTATCTCGTCGCGCTGCGCGGCGGCATCGACGTGCTCCTCGCGGCCGGCGCCTCGGACGCGGTCGTGGCCCGGCTCGACCTGATCCTGGCGATGGACGTGCCCCCGCTCGCACGGATCGCCGAGGACCACCCCGATCCGGCGTATCGCGAGACGCTCACGGCCTTCCTCGCCGATCTCCGCGCCCTGCCCGAGTACGCGCGCGCCTCCCCCGATCCGACGCTCGCCGACGCCCTGACCTGGTGACCCCTCGCGCCCTTCACGGCGGACGAAGCCTCTCGGCGGCTCCGCCGGCCGGGGCGGGGCGCCACCGGGTCAGCCGGGAAGATCGCCCTCCACCCGCGCGGCGGCCACCTGCTGGGCGGCGAGGTCGGCGTAGAGCCCGCCCCGCGCCAGCAGCTCCGCATGCGTGCCCGACTCGACGATGCGACCGGCCTCGAGGACGTGGATCACGTCGGCGCCCATGACGGTCGAGAGCCGGTGCGCGATCGTGAGCGTCGTCCGCCCCTTCGCCGCCTCGTCCAGCGCCTCCTGGACGACCCGCTCCGAGACGGTGTCGAGCGCCGAGGTCGCCTCGTCGAGGAGCAGCACAGGAGGGTCCTTCAGGAGCACGCGGGCGATCGCGATGCGCTGCTTCTCCCCGCCGGAGAGGCGGTAGCCGCGCTCGCCCACGACCGTGTCGTAGCCGTTCTCGAACCCCGCGATGACGTGGTGGATGTTCGCGGCGGTGCAGGCCGCGACGAGCTCCTCCTCGGTCGCGTCCGGCTTCGCGTACCGGAGGTTCTCGCGGATCGAGGCGTGGAAGAGATACGTGTCCTGCGAGACGATCCCGATCTCGTCGATGATCGACTCCTGCGTGAGCGACCGGACGTCCGCGCCGCTGAAGAGCACCTGCCCGCCGTCGGCCTGGTACAGCCGCGGCGCGAGATAGAGGATCGTCGTCTTCCCCGCCCCGGACGGCCCGACGAAGGCCACGTGTGCCCCGGGCTCGGCGACGAACGAGACGCCGCCGAGCGTCGGACGGGCGTCCGGGGCCGCGTCCGGGTAGCGGAAAACGACGTCGCGGAACTCGATCCGGCCGCGGGGGCCGGGGGCCTTTGCGACGGGGATCGCGCTCGGGGCGTCCTGGATCTGCGGCACGAGGTCGAGGTACTCGAAGATCCGGGCGAACAGGGCCGACGAGGTCTGCACGTCCAGCGCGACGCGCATGAGGCCGATGAGCGGCATGAGCAGACGGGCCTGCACGGTGGTGAAGGCCACGATCGTGCCCGCGGTGATCGCCCCCGTCCCGCCGGCGACGAGATACCCCGCGACGAGGTAGATGACGGCGGGCACGGACGACATGATCACCTGCACCACCGCGAAGAACCCTTGACCGCTCATCGCGCGCCGCACCTGCAGGCGCACCTGGTTGCGGTTCTCGTCCTGGTAGCGCGCCGACTCCGTCCGCTGCCGGTTGAAGGACTTGGACAGCAGGATCCCCGAGACGCTCAGCGTCTCCTGCGTGATGGAGGTCAGCTCCGACAGCGACTCCTGCGTCTCGCCCGCGATGCGCGCGCGGACCTGGCCGACGCGGCGCTGGACGATCACGAGCACGGGCATGATGACGACGGCGATGAGCGTGAGCCGCCAGTCGATGAGGAGCATCGCGACCAGCGAGGCGACGACCGTGACGGTGTTCCCGAGGATGCTCGTCACCGTGTTCGTCAGCACCCCGGAGACGCCGCCGACGTCGTTCTGCAGGCGGGACTGGATCACGCCCGTCTTCGTCCGCGTGAAGAAGCCGAGCTCCATCGCCTGCAGATGCTCGAACAGGCGCACACGGAGGTCGCCGGTGACGCTGTTGCCCACCGTCGCGGTGAGCCAGGTCTGCACGACGCCCAGGAGGGCGGAGAGCAGGAACAGCCCGATCATCGCGAGCACCAGCGTGAGCAGCAGGTCGAGCCGTGGCCCGCCGCCGGCGATCGGGAAGAGGGCGTCGTCGAAGATCCGCTGCACGATGAGCGGCGGGATCACCGCGATCGCCGCGCCGAGGACGACGAGGACCCCGGTCAGCAGCAGACGGCCCCGGTAGTCGCGGAACAACGCCACCACCCGCCGGCCGAGGCCCTCGATCCGCGGCGCCTGGGCGTTGAGCCTGCGCTGAGCCGCTTCATCCACGCCTCGGAAACCGGCTCGGCCGCCACCCATCCCGCCCATGCTCATGACCTTCAGCGTATTCCTCCTCCACCGGGCCGGAACCGAACCGCCAGAGGCGAGATCGACCGGCGGGAATGGAATGTCGGAGGCGATGGTTACGCTGTAAGGTCTCAGCGCACTCCGCGTCTTCGCACGCGCACCTCCATCCCCTCGCTTTCCTTCCTTCTTTGATTCCGCCTGGAGGCACCCTTGTCCCACGTCGACACCGGCTCGGTCCCTGCGACCGCCGCCCCCGGGGCGATCGGCCGCGACGAGAGCCGGATCATCTGGCTCCTGCTCGCCGCCGCGTTCGTCGCCATCCTCAACGAGACCACGATGGGTGTGGCGATCCCGCATCTCATCGGCGATCTGGGCATCACGGCCGTCGACGCCCAGTGGCTCACCACGGCGTTCATGCTGACGATGGCGATCGTGATCCCGACCACCGGGTTCCTGCTGCAGAAGTTCACGACACGTCAGGTCTTCATCACCGCGATGTCGCTGTTCTCCCTCGGCACGCTCATCGCCTTCCTCTCTCCCGGCTTCCCGCTGCTCGTCGTCGCCCGCGTCGTCCAGGCCTCGGGGACGGCGATCATGATGCCGTTGCTCATGACCACGCTGATGACGCTCGTGCCCCCGCAGTCCCGCGGGCGCATGATGGGCCGCGTCAGCATCGTGATGTCGCTGGCCCCGGCGATCGGCCCGTCCGTCGCCGGCCTCCTGCTGGACTCGATCGGCTGGCGCTGGATCTTCGGCATGGTGCTCCCCATCGCGCTCATCGCGCTCGGCGTCGGCGCCAAGTGGATCCACAACATCGGCGAGCCCAAGCACGCCCCGATCGACGTACTGTCGATCGTGCTGTCCGCGTTCGGTTTCGGCGGCCTCGTGTACGGCCTCACGCGCATCGGGGGCGGCGGTCACGGCGCCGACGCCGCGGCCGCAGCCTCGTCCAGCACGGTCATGACCGTGTCGCTCGCGGTCGGCGTCATCGCGCTCGCGCTGTTCGTCTGGCGCCAGCTGACCCTGCAGAAGGTGGACGACGCGCTGCTCGACCTGCGCGTCTTCCGCTCGGCGAACTTCTCGATCTCCATCCTGATGATGCTCGTGCTGTCGATGGCGTTCTTCGGGACGGTCACCGTGCTGCCGCTCTATCTCCAGGGCGTGCTGCATGTGTCGGCGCTCGAGACCGGACTGCTGGTCCTCCCCGGCTCGCTCGCCATGGGTCTGCTCGGGCCGCTCATCGGACGCGTGTACGACGCTCGCGGCCCGCGCGTGCTCCTGGTTCCCGGCACGATCATCGCGACCGGATCGCTGTGGTTCTTCACGACCGTCGGCGAATCGACGCCGGTATGGATGATCGCGGTGGTGCAGACCGTCCTGTCGATCGGTCTGGCGCTCACCTTCACCCCGCTGTTCACGGCGTCGCTCGCGTCGATCCAGCCGCGGTTCTACTCGCACGGCAGCGCGGTCCTGTCCACCACGCAGCAGGTCGCCGGCGCCGCGGGAATCGCGCTCATGATCTCGGTGATGTCGGCGGTCACGGCCTCGACGGCCGCCTCCGGCACCGCCGAGGCCGCTGCAGGCGCCTCCGGCGCACGTGCCGCGTTCCTCATCGGCGCGGTCCTTCTGACGATCACGATCGCCGGAGCGTTCTTCGTCCGCAAACCGGAAGAGGCGCCCCAGGGCGCAGAGGGCATGCCCGCCGGTCACTGACCCGGCGAACGGGACGGGCCTCGACCTCGGTCGGGGCCCGTCCCGTCTCGTCCGGCTCGTGGGTGACTTCAGCCCGTGCACGTCGTGCGGCAGAGGTCGTCAGGCGCGACGACCCCGCCCTGTTCGCATCGCGGCAGGGGCTTACCCGTCGGCGTCGCCCGCGCTCGCGGCGCCGGGCAGCGTGCAGAAGCCGCCGCGGCAGCTCCCTGCCTGACCCAGCGGCAGAACGAGGAGGCCGGGCGGCGACGACAGCGGCCGGTGAACGTCCTCGTGCGGGGTGTCGGACGCGTTCCACGCGTCCGTCTGGGTGGTCATCGCTCCATCGTACGCCCGCCACGCAGGAGCGGCGCGGTGAACGGCCCCACGCCTCTTCGGCACGCGTCGGCGCGGCCACCGCCCACGCCCGGGTCAAGGCTTCACGCGCCCGGGGCTCGGCGCCGTCCGGGCGTCGTCGCCGGACCGGGGCTCTGCGGCCGGGCGTCGTCGCCGGACCGGGGCTCTGCGGCCGGGCCGGGGTTCCGCGACCCGTGCGTGCGGAGTAGCGTACCGCCGGTGGGACCCTTCGACGACGGACGAGACGAGTCCTCCGCGGAGCGGGCCGACCGCAACTGGGAGGAGCTCCTCCAAGAGCTGCGCGTGATGCAGACGGGCACCCAGATCCTCACCGGGTTCCTTCTCGCCGTCGCGTTCCAGCCCCGTTTCTCTTCCCTCGCCCCCGAGCAGGTCGGCCTCTACGTCGTGCTCGTCGCCCTCGCGGCGACCGCGACGATCCTCGCCCTCACTCCCGTGTGCCTGCACCGTGCGCTGTTCCGCCAGCACCGCAAGACCGAGCTCGTGGACCTGACCGCTCGGATCGTGACCGTCGACCTCGTCGTGATCGGCCTGCTGACCGTGGGGGTCACGACGCTGATCGTGGACTTCGCCGTCGGCAGGGCGGCGGGGATCGCGACCCTCGCCTGCGCCGTCCTGCTCGTCGCCGGCCTCTGGTACGTCGTCCCCGGGTTTCTCCGGCGTGCCCGGCACGGGCGTCGCCCCGGCCGCTGACCGGAGGCGGGCCGTCCGCCGAGCACGCCCGTGGACGACCGTCCATGGGAATGCCGTGGGAAGAGCCTCCGAATCGCCGTCAAGGGGGTTGAGGCCCCCGGATCGATCGGGAATCGTGGCTCGGACATGTCGGCGACCGCCACATGTCCGCAACCGGAAGGAGAGCCCGACGTGCTCACCCTGACCGACAACGCCTCCGCCATCGTCGCCACTCTGGTCAACCGCCAGAGCGACGCCGAAGACGCCGGCCTGCGAATCCACACCGCGGCGATGGGCCCGGCCGGGGAAGCCCGGCTCGCGGTCGTCGTGGTCCCACAGCCCGATCCGGAGGACGCCGTCCTCACCGTTCCGGGCGCTCACGTCTATCTCGAGGAGGGGGCGGCGATCGCGTTGTCCGACAAGGTCCTCGACGCCGCGGTCGACGCGGAGGGAGCCGTGTCCTTCTCGGTCCTCCCTCAGCCGGTCTGACCCCCGGTCGGCCGACGGCTACGGAGCCGCCGCACGCCTCGGCTGCGGCGGCTCCTCCGTGTCGCCCGCCGTGGGAAGAGGACGTCGCTTCACCTGAATGTCCGTCGTAGGCTATCGTTACTCGATAGATTTCTATTGGCATACGGGAGGACGTCCATGCCGAAGCCGCTGGTCCCCACACTCAAGGCGATCATCGCGATCGCCCTCGCCGGGTCGCTCGTCGTGCAGACGGTGTTCGTCCCGCTGTTCTGGAACGACCTCGCCTCGGAAGAGCCGTGGACCCGGGTCGCGCTCGTGATCGTCGGCGTCCTCGGCGTCGTGACGCTTCAGGTCTGCGGCGTCTGCATCTGGCGTCTGCTCACCCTGGTCCGGCGGGGATCGGTCTTCTCCGCACGCGCGTTCCGCTACGTCGACATCATCATCGGGGCGATCGCCGCCGCCGCGTTCCTGACCTTCCTGCTCGCGGTCCTCCTGGCTCCCGGCGAGACCGCGCCGGGCGCGGTCGGCCTCATCTGCGGAGCCGCGCTCGTGATCGGGGGCGTCGCGCTGCTCGTGGTCGTCATGCGCGCACTCCTTGCCCAGGCCGTGGCGACCGACACCGAGGCGCGGCACCTCCGCGCCGAGCTGGACGAGGTGCTCTGATGCCCATCCTCGTCGACATCGACGTGATGCTCGCCCGCCGCAAGATGTCGGTCGGGGCGCTCGCCGAGCGGATCGGCATCACGCCGGCGAACCTCGCCGTGCTCAAGAACGGCCGGGCGAAGGCGGTGCGCTTCACCACCCTCGACGCGATCTGCGACGTCCTCGAGTGCCAGCCCGGCGACATCCTCCGCTGGGAGCCCGACACGTCGGCGGACGACGAGCGAGCGGAGACGGATCTCAGCCGAGACCGGTGAGCAGGTTGATGATCGTCCCGAGGATCACCGCACCGAAGAGATAGGCGAGCATCGTCTGGGCGATCACGACGCGGCGGAACGCGTTCTCCGTGACGTTCGTGTCCGCGACCTGGTAGGTCATGCCGAGGCCGACCGAGAAGTATGCGAAGTCGGTGTACTCCGGATCCTCCTCCTGGTTGAAGACGATGCCGCCGACCGGCGCCGTGTAATAGAGACGCGCATACCGGAGCATGTAGTCGACCTGGATCAGCGCCCACGAGGCGGCGACGCTCACCACCGCGACCCCGGCCAGGAGGAACTGCGTCGCGCCGTGCTCGTGCCGGGCCTGCACGACGACCACGAGCACGGCCGCGAGGCTCGCCACGCTCCCGACGACGGCCACCACGCGCGCCACCCGACGCCCCGGATCCTCGACCGTCGCGTGGGACCGGGTCTGGGCCGCGTTCATCGGCCACACCACCAGCAGCACCCACACGGTGCTCACCAGGGCGAGGGCGCCCCACCCGGCCAGGAGTCCCGCGGCGACCCCGAGCCCCGGGGTCGCCACCGCTCCGACGGCGATCCCTACGACGAGCGACACCAGCGCCCGGACACGCAGCAGATGGGCGCGCGAGATCCTGTCCATGCCGGGATGCTAGCGCGCCGAGGACGGGGCGGAGCCGAGGCGACGTGCGGCGAGGGCTCAGCGCCTACGCCACGGAAGCGATGACGAGCGAGACGTTCTGCCCGCCGAAGCCGAAGGAGTTGCTGAGCACGGCCCGCTGCGGAGCATCCCGCCGCTCGGTGACGACGTCGAGGCCGATGGACGGATCGACCTCGGCCGGGCCGAGGTTGCGGGTCGGCGGGATCACCCCCTGCTCCACGCTGAGCACCGCGAGAAGGGCTTCGATCGCTCCGGCGGCCCCGAAGAGGTGACCGAGCGCGGCCTTGGGCGCGGTCACGCTCACCCGGCCGAAGACGTTCTCGATCGCGACGGACTCGGCGGCGTCCCCCACCGTCGTCCCGGTGGCGTGGGCGTTGACGTGCCCGATCCGCTCCGGGGCGAGCCCCGCCTGGGCGAGGGCCTTGCGCATCGCGGAGACCTGACCCGAGCCGTCCGGCGCGGGGGCGGTGATGTGGTGGGCGTCCGCCGCGATGCCCGCCCCGGCGAGCACCGCGCGCACACGTGCACCACGTGCCGCCGCATGCGCCGCGCTCTCGAGGATCAGGACGGCGGCGCCTTCGGCGAGGACGAATCCGCTGCGGTCCGCGGCGAAGGGGCGAGACGCCGACGCCGGATCGCCCACATGGTGCGAGAGGGAACGGGCCTGCGCGAAGCCGGCGACCGTGATCGGCGTGATCGCGGCCTCGGTCCCGCCGGCGATCACCACGTCCGCCTCTCCCGCGCGAATGAGCCGGGCGCCGAGAGCGATCGCCTCGGCGCCGGAGGAGCAGGCCGAGACCGGGGTGTACGCGCCTCCCCGAGCGCCGAAGGTGATGCTGATCAGCGCCGAGGCGGCGTTGGGCATGAGCATCGGCACGGTTCGCGGCGAGACACGTCGCGGTCCCGAACCCTCCAGGACGTCGTCCTCCCGCAGCAGCGTCTGCACGCCGCCGATGCCGGTGCCGATCACCGACGCCAGACGCTCCGGGTCCGCCTCCGGCATCCCCGCATCGTGCCAGGCCTCGCGCGCGGCGACCAGAGCCGCCTGCTGGGAGCGGTCCAGCCGTCGCGCCTGCACCGGGTCGAGGCGCTCTGCCGGATCGACCGCCATCGTCCCCGCCACGACGTCGGAGAGCCCGTCACCCTCATGCCCGGGGAGCTCGACTCTCCGGACACCCGACTCGCCGGCCAGCAGAGCCTCCCACGTCGCCAGCGCGTCCGCCCCCAGCGGGGTGATCGCACCGAGACCCGTCACGACGACATCGTTCTCGCGCATGCTCTTCCTTCTTGTATGTGATACAAAACCAGCATCAGTTGTATCACATACAATTGTTGGGTGGCTCAGCAACGACCCGAATCCGAGACGACCGCCGCTCCGTTCGAGCGCGGACGCATGACCCGGAGACGGCTCATCGAGACCACGGCGCGACTGGGGAAGGAGCGTCGGGGAGCGCCCCTGAGCGTGGCCGAGATCGCCGAGGCGGCAGGCGTCTTCCCCAACCAGGTCACCTATCACTTCGGCTCCAAGGACTCGCTGCTCGTCCACGCCGCCTTCCTCGGCCTCCTGCACGACACCCGGCGCATCGAGAGGATCGGACGCCAGGCCCCCGACGCCGCGACCTTCCGGCGCAACATCGCCCGTGCGGTCCTCGCTCTGCCCTCGCTCCCCCTCGTCGCGAGCGCGCTCGCGATCGGAATCGCCAAGACGGAGCTCGCGCCGGTGGTCGACCAGCATCTCCATCTGCTGTTCCGTCAGTCAGAGCGCTTCGTCGGAGACCTCCTCGACAGAAGGGGTTGGAGCATCCGGCGCCCCGTCGACGTCGAGGCCAAGACGTTCTGGAGCGCCGCGCTCGGAGGCGCTCTCCTCGCGCGAGCGGGAGCACAGGGGTCGGGCGCCGACCTCGACCTCGCCGGCGTCCTGACCGTGTCCGACTCCGCCGGTTCCTGACGGACGCCCCTCCGGGAGCCAGACCGGGGATCGAGAGGTGCCGGACCGAGCGGTCGTCTCCTCGTCCTCCGCAGGGCGTCGAGCAGGCAGACGGCCGTTCCCGGCCGCGGCTCCCGCGTACGATCGCGCTCGACACGGGCTCGGGACGACCGGGGCCGTCACGACGCATGCCGCGGGCCGCATATGGGCTGGCCTATCGTTGCGGCATGTTCCGACGCCTCGTCTCCCGCATCTTCTGGGCCTGCAGCCGCTGGAGGCTCGTGAGCGAGCCGGCGCCGACCCGGCCGACGGTCCTCGTCGGCGCTCCCCACACGTCGAACTGGGACTTCGTGCTGATGCTCGCGATCGCCTGGCGGCTGGGCGTCGACGTGCGCTGGCTCGGCAAGAAGAGCCTCTTCGCCGGCTGGCGCGGCCCGATCATGCGCCGGCTCGGCGGCATCCCCGTCGACCGCGCGGATCCGGGGCGGGTCGTCGAGGACGTCGTCGCGCGGGTGCGCTCCGGCGAGGTCTTCGGGCTCGTCGTGACGCCGGACGGCACCCGGGGCGCGCACGAGCACTGGAAGTCCGGGTTCTACCGGATCGCCCGCGAGACCGGCATGCCGGTCACCCTGGGCTATGTCGACCGGACGACGATGACCACCGGCCTCGGGCCGACGATCGAGCTGACCGGCGACATCGGGGCGGACATGGACGCGATCCGCGCCTTCTACGCCGACAAGGCCGGGTTCCACCCCGGCCGTCGCGTCGAGCCACGGCTGCGCGAGGAGCCGGTCGCGGTCTGAGGAGCGCCGTCCGCGTCCGTGTTCTCGCGATCTGGGTTGCCGGCCCACCTCGACAGCAGGCGAACACGTACACCAGGCTCACCCCGCGGCGTCCGCCTGGCAGGTCGGGCAGAGCTGGGCGGACGCCCCGGCGAAGACGTGGTCGACGATGATGGCGCCGCAGACGGGACAGGAGGCTCCGCTGCGGCCGTGCACGGCCATCGCCGCGACCTTCGCCTGCTTGAGACGATCGGGCGGAAGCCCTCGGCGATCCGCGACCGCGCCACGGAGGATCTCGACCGTCGCGGCGAAGAGACGCTCGCGATCCGTCGCCGAGAGGGAAGCAGCATGGACCGTCGGCGACAGCCGAGCGCGATGCAAGATCTCGTCGGAGTACGCGTTGCCGATTCCCGCGAGCGAGCGCTGCTCCTGCAGCAGGGCCTTGAGCTGCTTGCGTCGGGTCCCCAACGCCCGCTCCAGATCGTCCGGAGCGAAGTCCGGCCCCAGAGGATCGGGCCCCAGCGCAGCGATCGCGGCGACGTCCTTCGGCTCGTCCACGACCCAGAGTCCCACGGCCAGGAAGTCGCCGGTCTCGACGACATCCGCCCGCTCACCATCGTCGAGCGCCACTCTGGCGATCCGCTGGGCCGCCCCTGCGGGCACGCCGTCGTCGAGGTTCCACCGGATCCATCCGTTGCGCCCGAAGCTCACGACGAGCCAGCCGGCGCCCGTCTCCAGGGCGAGGTGCTTGCCATATCGGCGGACGGCGACGATCCGGGCACCCACGAGCTCGGCCGGCGGGCGTTCCCTGGTCTTCAGAGCCCTCGGATCGACGTCCTCGATCCTGGCCAGGGCACGACCGCTCATCCGCTCGTCGAGGAACTCGACCAGCGCCTGCACCTCCGGCGACTCCGGCATGGCCCTATCCTGACACCCGCCGCCGACATCCGGGGCGCGAGCGCCGCCGACCGTCGACACCGCCCCGGCCCGGCCCGCCCGCGGACGATGTCCGTCCCCGGCGACGCACGCTCAGCCGGCTGCCCTCGTGCCGACGGGCGCGAGCGGGGTCGGCACCCAAGGCTCGGTCACCGACGTTCAGTCCCAGGCGAGGTAGTCCTCGATCGCGAAGGCGGTGTCGACCGCGTGCGTCACCGGGAACAGGTGCTCTCCGCCGGCCATGGTCACCACGCTCACGCGCTCGGGCGCGGTGGCCCGCAGCTTCTCGCCGTTGGCCGGCGGCATGACGTCGTCGTCGCTGCCCTGGATGACGAGCACGGGCAGGCTCGACGGGAGGGGGATGTCCTCGTCCTCGACCGCGAGCAGCAGGAGCCCGTCTGCCCGGTCGGTGTGCGCGACCGCCAAGGCGCGGGCGACCGTGCCGCCGACGCCGTGTCCGCCGATCCAGGCGCTGTCGAGGCCGACGTGGTCCATCACCGCGAGCACGTCCTCGATCCACTCCTCGCGCGTCACCGGCTTGTCGTCGGAGGCGCGGCGGGCCCCGATCCGGACGACCCGGTACCCTTCCTCCGCGAGGATGTGCGCGACCGAGCCCAGCGCTCCCCCTTCGAGGCCACGCCCCGGAATCAGGACGAGGGCGGGTCCCTCGCCGTGCCCTTCGTCGAAGTACGGGACGGCGCGGCCGTCGGGCTCGAAGATGCTGTTCTGCGTCATTCTCGTCTCTCTGCGGGGTTGCCTGCGGACGGGATCTTCCCGCAACGAGCCTACCCGGCGAAAGACCGAGGACACCGGGAGCAGAGCGTCTGCCGGGCCGGCTCGCCATAGGCATCCCGAGACGCGACGGGACGCGACGAGACGGCGCCGCTAGAATCCTGGCGTGATGGCCGAACCTCCTCCGAGGAGACTGACGATCGAGCTCGATCCCGAACGGGCTCGGATCTTGGACGCGCTTGCGGAGGTCTATCACGCGACGCCGGAGCGGATGATCGCATCGTGGGCCGGCTACCACATCGATCGCCTCGCCTCAGGCCAGACGCCGGACACCACGCCGTCCGGATGGCGACCTGACGGGGAGGCCTGAGATGCCAGGCTTCCACACTCCCTCCGCTCCCGGCGGCCCCGCTCTCGGCGGGCTCCGGCCCGCGCCGCCGACCGCCACGACCGAGGACGCGAACGGACGATGAACGAGAGACCGCCTCGCGCGCTCTCCGCGGCGCAGACCCGGCAGATCCACGCTGCTCGGCGGTGGATGGGCATCGACATCGCCTTCGACGACGAAGGACACGTCCTCATCGCCGACACGGACGCCGAGCGACAAGGGGCGTTCGAGGACTACGACCGCATCATCGCCATGGAGGCCCGTGGCCACGTCCTCTCCGACGGCCGGACGTGGAACCGGCGGTGGCTCAACACGTTCCGGAACATCCGCGCCAGCACCGAGAATCCCGGCCCCCGTATCGACTACATCGTCGCGCGACGGCGAGAGGCGGGCCTGCCCGATCTCGTGCCGGACGACCAGGACGAGGGCCGTGCATGAGCACGACACGCCCCTGAGACCCAGAAGTCACCGACGACCCCAGGTCCCCGCTGCAACGGCCTGCCCACCGCCTCCGGCGGCACGCACAGGGTCCCTCCACGTGCCCCGGCGTCCCACTGTTCTGCTACCTTCACGTGTCGGGCAAGACGAGTCAGCGCGCCCGCGGCAGCGCAGGGCACCTTCCAGGCACCTCTGCACCACGCCACCCGGCCTCTCGCCCCGGCTTCTGCACAGGATCCTCAACCGGAAAGACCAACCATGGACATCGCACTCTGGGTCGTCGCCTCCGTCTTCGCCGTCGGATACGTCGTCGGCGGCATCGTCAAGCTGGTCGCCCCGTACGAGAAGTACGGAGCCAAACTCGGCTGGCCGTTGGACTTCACACCGGGCAACGTGAAGTTCATGGGCGTCGTCGAGATCCTGGGCGGACTCGGGCTGATCCTCCCCGCGCTGCTGAACATCGCCCCGTTCCTCGTTCCGATGGCCGCCTCCGGCATGGCGCTCTACATGGCCGGCGCCGTCACCGAGCGGATCCGCCGGGCGGAGTACAAGGAGCTCCTCGGCGACCTCGTGTTCCTCGGAGCCATGCTCTTCATCGCCTGGGGCCGCTTCGGGCCGTTCCCGCTCGGCTGACCGACACGGCTGCCGTTCTGCCGGAGCCGCATGCTCGTCGCGCCGTGTCTCGCCATACCGCGGTGACGCTCAGAGCCGAGTGAGCACGAGATAGGCGAAGAGGTATCCGGACACTAGGCACGCCACCCAGGCCGTCACGGCGGCGAGATACCAGTCCTGCCGGATCTCGAGCGCCGTCCGCCGCGGATCCGCCGGCGGAACGCTCCGCAGCGCACGATCTGTCAGCCACAGGGTCGGCAGGAAGAGGGCGAAGAGCAGTAGAAAGACCGCCAACTGCAGCAGCAGCCACGCCGAGCGCGGACCGCCGCTCGCCGAGCCGATCCCGACCGTGAGGAGCGCGGTGATCTCCTGCGAGCCGCTGATGACCAGCAGGGCGAGCGCACCGAGAACAATCACGGCGATACGCCCCAGAACGTCGCCGGGCGTCGCCCGGACCTTCGGCACGGGCGGGCCGGGAACGTTCTTCGCCGGGGGCTGGTGTCCGAGTCGGCGCTGGCGCTGTCCCCAGAACAACCGATGCGTCGCGCGCACCGTGATCGGCCACAGCACGAGCGCGACGACCGCCGCGATGAGCCACGCGAACACCTCGTTCGCGGTCACGCTCATCCCGAGGTGTTCGGCGAGGAAGATGAGCCCGATCCACGCCGCGAGCATGAGGGGCACGCCCACGACCACGACGGCAAAGGCGATGACGAGCTTCCGCCCGTTGCCGCGGGCGCGTGGGGGAGCATCGTGCACAGCGGCAGTCTAGAGGCCCGCGAGCGCACAAACCGGGCGTGCACGGCTACGCTCCCGTGCCCTGCGTCGGGGCTCGACAGCGCTCTGCCTCTGAGATCAACCGTTGAAGCAGAACTCCTCTACCGCGTTGCGTCGCGGGGCGACGTCGACCCTTGAGCGCAGCATCACCAGTCGTCAGCGTCTGACACCATCACATAGTCACGCTTGATGCGTGCAGTCGCTCGGCCCCACTCGCTCGCTCTGACGCGCGACTGGTGCGCGTCGAACGCTGTCTGATCCACGAACCTCTCACGGACAGCCCAGACGAGCGGGTCACCTGTCGGTTCGACGTTGAACTGAAGACATCCCGGTTCCGCACGTGTGAGCGCGATGTGCTGATCAAGATGGCGCAGAACGATGGCCGCCTCGATCTTGTCGGCGCAGAGAAGATGCCCCGTCAGACGGATCGTCTCACGCGACCTTCAACGGGGTGATCGACGCGATCTGCGCCCCCGCAACGTCCTCTGCGAGGTCGAGCTCGTAGTAGCTCTGCAGATTGACCCAGAACTCCGCAGAAGTACCGAAGTACTTCGCCAGGCGCAACGCGGTGTCCGCGGTAACGCCCCGCTTGCCGTGCACGATCTCGTTGATACGTCGTGGAGGCACCCCGATCGCCACCGCGAGGCGGTTCTGCGTGATCTCGAACCCCTTGATGAAGTCCTCCATGAGCACCTCGCCCGGGTGAATCGGAGGAATCTTGTCAGTGATAGTCAACGATCTCCACCTCCTCTGGCCCAGCGTCCGTCCACGTGAAGCAGATCCGCCACTGGTTGTTGATCCTGATGCTGTGCTGACCGAGCCGATCGCCCCTGAGCACTTCGAGTCGGTTGCCCGGCGGGACGCGCAGATCGTCAAGCGACTGCGCAGATCCCACCTGGCGAAGCTTACGCAGCGCCACCGAGTGGATCCGGGGATCGATCGATGGGACGCGTTCACGACGCCACAGTCGCTCGGTCTCCTTGCTCCCGAACGACCTGATCACGCACCCCATCATATAACGCCCCGCGTCAATAACGCTAGACGTTAACTTGGAACCGCACGTTGCGGACGGAGCGACCTCTGACTGACAACCCTGGTCAGTGCTGCGAGCCCCTCGGGTCGCGCAAGGCGGTCATCGCTTCCAGTAGGGTGTCGTGGATGTAGGCGAGTTCGGGCGACACCTCACCCCATCCTTCGTTGGCGCCCTCGGCCGCCCACTCGTTCTCGCCGTCTTCGGCGTCCCAGACCGCGTCACCGTGCTGCCAGATCCACCACAGGTTCGCACTCGAATCCTGCACGCGGGCGAACTGCGTGCCGAAGAAGTCGGTCGGCTTCGTGACCAGACGCGCCCCGCGCGCGAGAGCGCGCTCGAGCACCGCGTCGAGGTCATCGACGTAGACCTGGAGCAAGCTAGGCGTGAAGGGCCAGTCGGGCTTGCGCTCGGCGAGCATGATGGTGGTCGTGCCGACGCGCACCTCGGCCTGCAGCAGCAGCCCGTCCTCATCGATCGTGCGGGCCTCTGCGCGCTCCTCGCCGCCGAAGACCTCGATCACGAACCTGGTCAGCTCATCGGCGTTCGTGGTGATGATGAACGGGTTGACGGTGGCATAGCCCTCGGGGCGGTGGGTGCAGACATCGTTTGCTCCTGTGCTGGCGGTGGATGCGACGTCCTCAGTCCATCATCCGGTGACAGTGACGGTATTGAACGTTTCCGCCATCATCGGCTCGACAGCACCTGGGCCGGTGTCTGGCCGTGAAAAGCTCTCAGCGAGCGGGTCAAGTGGGCCTGATCCGCGAACCCGCACCGCGCGGCGCTCTCGCTCGGCGGCACCCCCTGCAGCAGCAGGGTGAACGCTTCCCGGGCGCGGGACAGCTGCTCGATCTGCTTGCGCGTGAGGCCGGTTGCGGCGCGTACCCGGCGCTGCCGGTGCCGCTCCGAGTAACCCGCGTCATCGCCGGAGAGCATGCGCCGGACATCGTCGTCGCAGCGCAGGATATCGAGCTCCAGAAGGCGATCGGTGAAGGCCTCAAGGTCGGCGAACTCCGGGAACGCCACGGCATGCTGCGCGATCACGACGTGCCCGGCCTCGACAACGAGCTGTTGCTCGCCGCCGATCAGGAGCTGCTTGCTCACTCCAGGCAGGATGACATGAGCCTTCAGCTGAACGCCCCAGCTGTGCTCCCCGATCGTCGAGCGGATCCAGCGGTGACCGAGAGTCGGACCAGCCAGGCCCGCGCACACCTCTCCGTCAGGTGCGCGGGTGAACCACAGATCCCAGTTCTCGACCGCCGGGATGAGGTAACATTCGTCCTTCGTCGCCCGCGCTTGCCACACGCACTGCAGGACGGGCGAGTCGGGCTGATGCTCTTCGTACATGCGCTCCATCCGCGGCACGTCCCTCTGACGGCGTTCTCATCGGCCAGACGTCAGACGTTGAAGCGGAACTCCACCGAGTTCCGGCACGTACGACCATCTGCATCACCGGCGGGCCCGTTCACGTGGCGTTGGCAATCTTCTCGGCGGCGCAGCTGAGCGCTTCGCGGGCTTCCGGGAGCTGCGGGACGCCGACGAAGACGTGGAACGCGTCGGGGTAGAGGTGGAGCCCCGCCCGCGTGCCGGCGGCGACGGCCTTGTCGACAAAGCACTGTGCGTCGGGAGCGAACATGTCATTACCGCCCTGGAACACCGCGATCGGTGGCAGGCCCTCGAGCGTGTCGTTGATCGGGCTGATCCACGGGTCGGTCGTCGGCCGGGTGCCGGCCCAGCGGTCGGCGGCCCAGCGGAGGCCGTCGCTCCCGAGCATGGGGTCGCGGGGTCAATGGCGACGATCTCAGGGTTGGTCATGCTGGCATCGACCCACGGCGAGAACAGCAGCACGGCGGCCGGCGCGGTCTGGTGCTCGTCGCGTGCTCGCAGCGTGTAGGCCATCACGATGGCAGCGGCCGCGGAGTCGCCGGCGATCACGAGTGGAAGCCCGGACGCGACAACGGTGTCGTACACGCGGTGCAACTTCGGGTACGCCTCGTCACCGGTGTGCTCGGGCGCGAGCGCGTGCAGCGGGACGGTGATGCGCATCGCGGTGTGCTCGACGAGACGCTCGATGATGTGCCAGTGCGGCTTGACGAGGGGGTGCACGTATGCGCCGCCGTGGATGTAGACGAGATCGCCAACGGGTTCGGTGCTCTTCTCCACTGAGTTCCGGCACGGACAACCATCTGCGTCAACTGCCCGCCACGGACCTCAAGAGTGGTCGGCGACCAACCTGCCAAGCACGTCGAGATCGTGGCGGTCCTCCGGCCGGAGGTCGTAACCGAGCCTCAGCGCCATGAGTCGCGCGGCGCACGCGACAACCACCGGGCGATCTCCGATCACTCCGACCGCGCGCTCGCGCGCTCGGTGGACAAACGTGTCTTCACCGAAGCCCTGCTGGACCCCGTCGCCGACACAGTCCACGTCCATTGGATGGATGTCGACTGCCCTGTCGCCGGCGCGCAGCTCAACTCGGATCGGACGCCAGTCCTCCACGATGCTGTATCCGCGACCGAGCAACCATTCCATGAGGGCGTCGACCGTCGTCGAGTCGACGAACACATCCAGATCACCATGCGATCTGGTCTGGGAACCGTGCAGAGCGTCAACGGCCCATCCGCCGTTGACCTGATAGACGACTGATCGCTCCTCGAGCCAGCCAACGACTCGGACTACCTCAGCGGCGTCCATCCCGCTGAAGGTCATGCGGATTGCAGCGGCGCGATGGCGTCGATCTGCTCAGCTGCGCGATCCTCTGCGAGGTCGAGATCGTACTGCGCCTGCAGGTTGAGCCAGAACTGGGCGGACGTACCGAAGTACTTGCCGAGCCGCAGTGCGGTGTCCGCCGTGATCGCGCGCTTGCCGTGGACGATCTCGTTGATCCGCCGCGGGGGCACGCCGATCGAGACGGCGAGCTTGTTCTGGGTGATGCCGAAGGCCTCGACGAAATCCTCCATGAGGACCTCGCCCGGGTGGATCGGCGCGAGCTTGTCAGTGGTAGTCAACGATCTCCACCTCCTCTGGTCCGGCGTCGGTCCACGTGAAGCAGATCCGCCACTGGTCGTTGATCCTGATGCTGTGTTGTCCGGCTCGGTCGCCTTTCAGTGCTTCGAGCCTGTTCCCTGGCGGCACCCGAAGGTCATCGAGCGACTCCGCGGCTCCCACCTGACGAAGCTTGCGGAGGGCGACCCGATGGATCCGAGGATCGATCGAGCGCACCCGCTCCCGTCGCCAGAATCGTTCGGTGTCCTTGTCCCCGAACGACCTGATCACCCGTCCAGTGTATAACGTCGCACGTTAATAACGCTACACGTTAAACCGGAACTCCACCACGTCGCCACGGTTGGCGAATGTTTGTTGACCTCGCGCCCCGGTGGCTCCGTAGCTCGCCCGTGACGGAGTCCGGGACCTCGGCCAACTTCCG
>Ga0164243_10005208_pt1 | contig 19938 bp, 15 predicted proteins | sample OricompcompostOP_FD_108781 | JGI IMG/M metagenome (GOLD analysis project Ga0164243, IMG submission 108781) | Organic Plus compost microbial communities from Emeryville, California, USA - Original compost - Organic plus compost (OP) | ecosystem: Engineered > Solid waste > Mixed feedstock >... | reverse complement strand
GGCGGCCATGGAGACATTGAGGAAGAAGTGATCGTTCCCGGCGATGAAGCGTATGACTTCGGTGATCTCATCGAGTGACCGTCCGCTTTGCAGCAATCCAGGAAGCAGCTGTTTCAGAAACAGCGCGGAGGCAGCCGTGTTGCGATTGTGCAGTTCATCCCCCATGTGAAGGCTTTGCGCCGTCAGCGGGTTGATCTCGATTCCACCGATTGACTTGAGAGCACTAGACAATATCGGTCCGAGGATGGTTTTCATCCACTCGAGACGTTTCAGCACCTCAGGGCTGTTGGCGCCGAATCGAAGGACTTTCCCGAGGCCCTCGTTCAGGTTCGAGAATGCCCGATTGCGGCCGGCCGCATTCGCGACAACCCATACCGGCATCGACGGGCTTATGATCCCGGCCATCGGACCGACGGCGCCGTGGTGATGGCATGGCACATACGAAATTGACCCGGATGCTGCGAGCTTGGCGGCCTCTTCCGGTGTGCGGGCCCATTCTTCAAACAGAATTGCCCCGATGACGGCGCCCTGCATCGGACCGCACATGCGGTCCCAGGACACCGGTGGACCGGCATGGAGGATCAGCCGGCCGGCAATGCTCGGAATGAGTTCGCGAGCCGGCTTGATATCTTCCAGGACCGGCTGAGCGGCGAGCAGTGCGGTCAATGCCGTTTGGTTGGCCTGTTCGATCCGTGGATCGTTGATCAGGCGTGCGAGCGTGCGCCCGACCTCGATATCCCCGCTTGCAGGAGGGCGCCACTCGACATGCGAGACGGTCGCCCCGGCAGCCGCGACCGAATCCGCGAATGATTGAAGGCCTACATTGAGAACCTTGAGAGGTTGGGCGAACAGATCGGTCATGCGGCCCTCGCGGGGTTCCGTTGCGCTTTCACAATCGTGGCTGCGAGTCGGGCAGCCGATGCATTGCTCAGGGTGAGCAACACGCCGGCGTCGCGAAGCACTCGCTCTTGCTGCGTCAATTTCTGCGGATCGCCCGGCGTTCCGCAGACAGAGGCGACGAATATGACGTCGCGTTTGCTGCTATCGCGCAGCTTGGTGATGACGTTCGCGATTTCCGTGGCGGGATTGGGATGCGAGCCGTAACCCAGAACAACATCGAGCAGTATGACCGCCGTCTCGGGGTCTTTCGCTTCCTGCGCTATTCGCTCCAGGCGCAGGCGTTGATCGATCATCGGGTGAGGCCGGCCGCGCGTAAAGGCTTCATCGCCAAGATCGATGACGGCATTTTCGCGGCTCACCCAGATATCGGAAAGCGCGTTAGCCGGATTCACCGGAGTGTTCGACCATACAGGTCCGATTTGCTCAGCGAGCAGGACCTGGGCCTCATAGCAGAACGTGCCGCCGCTGAAGAGCCCGCGGACGTACTTCTGCCGGGAACCGAGGCGCGAGGATGCTTCACGTGCGAGATCGGCCAGAACGGGATCGAGCGTACTAGATATTGTCGGTTTCTCACCGCGCGCAAGCGCCGCTGCGATCTGCGCAGCGTCTTCCAGCGTTCTCGCAAAGTGGAGCTTGCCGTTCGCTGCCTCCGCGATTTCGATGCCCAGAAAGTTGACGACCACCGGCTTGGCGATTTTCTCGGCCGCCTCGCAAATCCGGCGAGCTACACTCAGCGAAGGATGCTTGGCCACAAGAACGATGATTTGCGTCGATGAATCCTCGGCGAGAGCGTCAAGCCCCTTCAACATGCTTGCCCCGCCGACCGCCTCGCTGAGATCCCTCGAGCCGCAGCCGATCGCCTGCGAGATGCCGATTCCGGCCCGATCGATGAGGCTTGAGACCTGCTGCAGACCTGTACCGGCCGAGGCGACCAAACCGATCGAACCGCGGCGTAGAACGTTGGCGAAGCCCAGCGGAATTCCATTGACGATAGCGGTCCCGCAGTCGGGACCCATCATGAGCAGATCGTTGTCGATCGCGAGCTTCTTCAGCGCGATCTCGTCGTCAAGCGCCACATTGGCGCTGAAAACCATCGTGTTGAGTCCGAGACGCAGGGCCTTCTCGGCTTCGGCCGCCGCGTACTCGCCGGGCGTCGATATGAGCGCGAAATTGGCGTCGGGCATGTCTTCCTTCGCCATCGCAATGCTGGAAGGGGGCAGCGCTGCCGAAGCCGCTTCGCTTGGGCGTATTTCAGGCGCCTTTTGAAGATCCAGCTCAGCTTCCTTTAACGCGTTCGCAATCGCGTCGTTGTCGCGGCCTTCGATGATGATCAGCAGATCGTTTGGCTTCGCGGAGAGATTGCCGGTCGCAAATCCAGCGTCTTTCAGCAGGTCGATATTGGCCTGAGTGGCCATGATGGCGGCGGCGCGCGTCACGCCTAGCAGGCGCTCAATGCGCGCGGACGCCTCCATGAGAGCGACCGAGTCGCGGTAGAAGTTCGGGATCGTCTTTTCAGCGCGCGGCATAATTTTGACTCGAGCGTGGGCCGAGGACCGATAATCCTTGGCAGGACATGGCCGCGAGTAATGCGTCTGCCGGTTCGCCCGGCTGCCACACCGAGCTGCCCAGCACGGCACCAAGCATCATGTCGGTCCCGGAGGTTGTGCCAATACTCATCGCGTAGCGAGCGGCGTGCTGCGCGGCGGTGACGTTGCCCCATGCGATCGCATCAAGGACATGCTCGATCCAGGCAGGGCCTTCGCCGCGCGCGGTCCGCTCAATGTATCGGCGGCTGACGTCAGTCGTCCCGGAACTGGCCTGATGTGTCGCCCGGCCGAATTGATCCAGGAAGAGTGAGCGGTTCCAGTCTTCGACAGTCAGGGTGGCGCGCAGGCCGCAAATATAGCCGACCAGGAGGTCATCCCACGATGGAGTAAGACCGGGTCCCGCGCCAATCAGCGAGACCGCGGCCTCGAGGGCTTGGTCGACGTCACATTCTCGGGTGGAGGAGATCAGCAGCGGTAACCTGACAGACGCGTGCCTTGCTAGAAGCGCGGTCTGGATGGAGCGGGGTTTGAGACGCCGTCCATTCGGCAGCAGGGCGCCAAGCCCATCTCGCTGGGTCGAGGATAGGATCAGTGATCGGACCGCTTCCCAGGCGCTGAGAATGGCTTCGTCGCCGAAGTCGATGGAATACTTCGCACGAGGGAAACGCTCCGCAGCCAATTGACCGCTATGCATGGCAGGTCTCCTCCCGAAGATCATGCCCGGGCAATCACGGCCACCGGACCTCCGCCGGACGGTCCCTGATGTTCCGCCCCGCCGGACACATAGATCATCGGGTAGCCGACGATCGATGCGATGACACCGCCGACCACCGCGCGCGCCATGCGGCTGTGATTGACGTCAGAGTCGTTGAGCATTGTGTGACGCGCCTTGCGGACATAACCCGACGGATCGGCTTCCGCCTTGGCCAACACGTTGACGATGCGCTGCGCGTCCGAAGGCGAGACGACGCCAGCGGCGGAAATGCCAGCGGATTTCAGCGCACCGCGCACGGCTTCCCCGTCAATCGCGTCGCGCATCACGTCATGGCTTATGATGAAATCGCTGGTCGAACCTGCGACGTTGCCCATGACGATGATCTCGCAGTTCATCAGCTCGATGCCGGCGGACGTCGAGGCAACGCTGGAATAGAGACTCCAGTCCGAGCATATCTTCTCGTCCGTCACATCAGAGGCTTTGACCTCGCTGAGGGCAACGGCAACGCCGAGCGCGGAAGCGCCGCGCGAATATCCCATCGACTCGTAGGTGTCGTGCGTCACGACCGTCTTTCCGCGCCCCGCCGCCTCCGTTATTCGTTCGGAAGTCAGCAGCGGGCACTTGATCTGGACGAAATGGACATCCTGAGGCGACGTTATTCCCGCGTCCTTCACGGCCGCCTTCACGGCCTCGACGACCCCCTCGACCTGCGCCAGGCGTCCGATGTCTTCGGGGCGGAATACGCGGCTGTGCGCGACGCCGATGGCCATGCGCTTTTGCCCCGTAGCGGGCGCGGCATTTCCCGCTTCCGTGCGCGCGAAGACGGTGACATGAGGGCTGATCACGCCCTCCGTTCCGCCGGACATGATGAACGCGACGCGCTTGGCGACTTCCGCAGGGCTGGTCTTCATGGCGCCCGCCAGCATCGTCTTGAACGCAAAGGTGCTGTAGCCGCGCGTGAAGTCGTTCACGCAGCCGTTGCCTTCGGTCTTGCCGAGAATGGCAACGATATCCTTCGGCGATATTTTCTTGTTGTCAAGAAGCGCCTGCAGACCGGTCATATCTTCGGGGCCGGACGTAGGAATGCGGTAGGCGTGTGCGGTCAACATGAGAACATCCTTCCTGCGGATTGCGATTGACAGAGCTCAACTTGCGAGGAACGCCGCCATGAAGGCGGTCACGACAAATGCGAGAGGCATATAGGGCGCATTGTTCTTCACGATCGTCATGATGTCGGTCTGGAAGCCATGCGCCGTCGCGGCGACATTGATCTGCGCCGGGCTCATCATCGCGCCTTGCGCAACCGCGATGCCGACGAAACCGAAGGCCCATGCCGGAACGCCCAGTGCGGCGAGCACCGGAATGATCAAGGCGTCGATGCCGACGGTATAGGCGGCAGACGGAATGGCGACGAGGAAGGCCACCACCAGCCCGGCCACTGTGAGCAGGGTGATTGGCGCGAAGCTGATCATCGACGCGAACGCTTTGAAGGTGCCGATCTCGGCCAACAGGTTGATCAGGCCGAGGAACACTGCGACGGCGAAGAGGTATCGCAGAATCGTCACGCCGCCCTCGATGAACATCTCCGCCAGCTTGTTGGGGTTAACCCAGAGAAGCAGGGCCGTGACCACCAGTACCCAAAGGGGAATGAGAACTGTCGAGAAGAGGGGAATGCCGATCACTCGATTGATCGGCGGGCCCGCAAGAATAAGCGCGAGCATGAAAAAGAACGGGAACGCGCGCCGTGTCGCGCTCAGGCTCGAGTCCACCACGGATTCCTCCTCGGCCAGTGCGAGCTGCGGGGCCGCAGCAGCGGGTTTTGGTTGCTGCGTTGATGCTTCGAGCGAGACTCCGGGCTTCAGCTTCCCGGACAGCCGGTAACGGCGCGCGCCGTACCACGCCACCACAATGCCGATCGCCCAGAAGGTCAACGTATAGGGCAGCATGAACGAGGCGTAGTCGGTGACCGACATTCCCATCTGCTGCGAGATGTATGCGCTCTCCGCCGACGAGGGTGATGTGGCCCAGGTCGCACCGGAGGCGATCGACATGCCGACAATGGCCAGCGGCACGAAGCCAACTGCAGCGAATGCGAGCGGCGCCGTCACCAGCGTATTTGCGGCGCCAGTGCCGGCCATATAGACCGCAGCGGCCTGAACGAGCACCATTGCGCCCGCAACATATTCGAGCTTGTCACCGAACCAGCCGCGGATCAGTTCCATGACGGCCTTCGTGCAGCCGCAGCGGGCGAGAACCATCGCAGTCGCGGCGAACAGCATGACCGAGTAGATGGTCATGATCTGGCCCACGCCGTCGAGGAACAGCTTGTTGACGGTCGCCGCGCTCAGTCCGCCGATCAGCGCCGCGACAGCGCCGCCAGCAAGTCCGGCAACCAGGAAGTGAAAGCGAAATGGCGGAAGCAGCAGGATCAGAATGAGCGCCAACGGAAATATTGCCAGAAGTTGAGTCAAAGTCATCCGCGCTCTCCTGCGTTTGGACGGAAGGGAAATCTCGCCGGAAAGAAAGAAAGCACAGGTGTCGTGATCTGACCTTGATCGAGATCAACGATAAGGACCACCGTTTTGTGGGATCAATTTGTCGGCGCTTGTTTCGTCAACAATTCGATCCGGCACATTCGATGGCTGATCTCGTCTACCCCCGAAACGAAAAGTCGCGTTCCGCGCGCGACTGGGTGATCTACAGCGCTCAGTGGCTGGTCACGATGTTCTATGCTGTCGTGTGGGGCTACGCGATCGTTGGCGTTGGTCTCGGCTTTCGCGGACAGCAACTGACCGAGTATCTCTCCGCGATCGTTTTGATGATCGGGCTTGCCACTTTTCTTCAGGCTTGGCTTGGCCATCGGATGGCGATGGTCTCGGGTCCCAACGTTATTACGTCTCTTGCAATCGTTGCGGCCTTCAGTGCGGGCGGCATCGACTACGCGCTTCAGGCATTCACGGCGCAGGCCATTGCGGGACTGGTCCTCGCTGCGCTCGTTCTTGCCGGCGTCATCGGATACATCCGCATCCTGTGGAGCCCGCTGGTGCTTGGCTCCATGGTCATGATGGTCGGCCTCTCGGTTGCGGGGCTCGGCGTCGCCTCGATGGCGCAGGATGGAATAGGTCTCAATTTCTATATCGCGCTTGCTCTTGCGTTGGGCGCCGGCGTGCTGGCCATCCGCGCGCGCGGCCTCGTTGCGACGTTGTCGCCGCTGCTCGTGATCGGCGGGGGATACGTCATCTTCTTCGCTCTCGGGAAGGTCGATGTCGGGCTGATCAAGCAGGCTCCGTGGTTCGCTGCGCCCCGGGTCTTTCCTTACGGGCTGTCGATGCCGCCCTGGGATCTCATTGCCGTGATGATCATCGTCAATCTGATGGCGACGCTGAATCTCTACGGAAACTTGCACGGCTATGCCGACGTCATCGGCGAGAAGCTCGACGCTGGAAACGAGCGGCGCTCGTTCGCGATATTCTCGCTTTTCGAAACCTGCATTGCCGGCCTTCTGGGCGTGCCGGCGACCGTCGCTTATGCCGAGAACCTCGGTATCGTTCAGTTGACCCGCGTTGCGGCACGCGCGTTCATCATCGTGGCGGCGATCGTATTTTCGCTTCTCGCCCTAATCGGGCCTTTCGGCGCCCTTATGGCCGCCATGCCCCAGGAGGTGTCTGGAGCGGTCCTGCTTGGCATTGCATCGACGGTTCTGGGAATCGGTGCGCGCGTTCTCAACACCGCGCCGGCATTCGAGCGGCGAGAGCAGACTCTGGTCGGATTCTCGATCTTTCTGAGCCTCGGTCTCTATTTACTGCCGCAAGGGTCGTGGGCGCATGTGCCGGCTCTGATGAAAACGATATTCGGAAATCCGGTGATCTCCGTCATCCTGTTCGTCATGCTGTTCGAGCATGTCATCTTTCGCAACAAGCAACCAGCATAAGAGCATCCGATCATGAGCAATGCAGCCGACGTCATTCACAAGGGCACCCCGTCGCCGATCGGCGCAGAGCGCGCCTACGAGAAGTCATTGCTTCGCCGGCGCGAAGAGACGCTCGCTCGCGTTCGCGAGGGTTATGAGGAGTGGAAGAAAACAAAGACTTACAAGATTCCACAATGGCTCTACGGTCCTCCGAAGGGCAGGATATTCAATGTTGCCTGCGAGGACGTTCCAAATTTTGGAGATACCTCCTACCTTGAATTCGACTCAGCTCGAACGGCGCTCGTTTCGATCGATTGGCAGGTCGATTTCTGCGGCGAGCACGGTTATGTCGACGTGATGGGTTATCCGCTGGATAACACCGCCAACCCGCTCAAATATGCGGCGCGGGCTATCAAGGATGCTCGCGATGCGGCAATTCCCGTCATTCATTGTCGCGAAGGACACGTGCCGGACCTGAGCGATTGCCCCTACAACAAGATCCTGCGCAGCAAGATCATCGGCAAGAACGCCGTCGGAATCGGGGAGACACCCGAGGGCGGCCTTGGCCCTCTGCTTGTGCGCGGTTCAATGAGCTGGAGCATCGTGAAGGAAGTCGAACCGAGTCCCGGCGAGATCATCGTCGACAAGGCGGGTAAGGGGGCCGCGCTGGTCAGTGATTTCTTCATGATCCTGCAGAATCTCGGTGTGACCCACCTTATTCTTTGCGGCATCACGACGGACGTTTGCGTGCATACGATCATGCGGCAGGCCAACGATCTTGGCTATTGGTGCCTATTGCTCAAGGACAGCGTCGGTGCGACCGACATGGGCAATCATGACGCCGCGATCAAAATGATAAAGATGCAAGGAGGTGTTTTTGGCTGGGTATCGGATACCGAACGCCTGCATGCGGGATTAAGGGACGCGAAGCTTGTTAAGTAACAATCTGCTCCGCAAATTCCTCCAGCCGTGAGTTGAATCCGTTATCGGTTTACTCCCGGCGGGACGTTGCGGCAACGGAGCGGTACGCGCCCGTTGCCGGCCACACGCCTGATCGCTGAATGTGGAGACCGAGGCGTCAGAAGCGTACGATCGCGGACGGAAAGAAAGTCACATATCTGCGACCAATTTACTGCGGCGGGTTGCGCGCGCGGAAGCGGTCGCGTGAGTCATCGGTCTAAAAAGAATGCCAGCGCACCCGACAGGACTCGAACCTCAAGCACGCCTTTATAAATCAGCCCGTCGAAGTCGCCACTCTCCGGCGGGAGCTTGCAAGCCTCGTCGGGGCGCCGGACCATCGGCCGGACATCGTGATGCGCTTTGGCTACGGACCGACCTTGCCCTTTTCGGCGCGCCGGCCGGTTGAGGCGGTTCTGGTCCCGGCCGATGCCTGAGACCGAGACAAAGGCGACGTGACGCCGTTCATCTCACGTACGTTGCACTCAACGCCTTGAGGAGACCTTAGAGGGAGCGCCCATCGACCTGCTGCGCGCGGAAAACCTTGCCTGGAAGCCGCTCTGCGCCCCTGGCAACGGGGATGTCAGCACAAGCTCGGCGCCGACACCGGAGGCGACGGCCTTCGCAATGGCGAGGCCCAAACCCGAGCCGTCAGCGTCGGTACTGCCGCGCTCGAATGGCCGAGCCAAGCGCTCCAGCAACTCCGGCGGAATAGCTGGCCCCTCGTTGGTAACGGTCAGCACACCATCGTTGGAAAGAGTGACAGCGACCGGCGCGTCGGTTGCTCCGTGCTTAAGGGCATTCTCAATGAGATTGCGCGCCAGAATAGCAAAGGCATCAGTATCAATATCAAACGGGACCGGTGCCGTAGGAATGTTGAAGACGAGCCGACCGGCCGCGGCCGGATCGCGCATCATCTCTTCCACGACTAATGTCAGAACAGATGTGAGGTCGGTCGTCTCCTGGCCCTGAAGGCGTCCGCCCTCTGCCTTTGCGAGTTGCATCAACTTTTCGGACAGCCGCGCAAGCCGCTGCAGCGCCGTCTCAATCTGTCGTGCCCGCGTTCGCGCCGTGGTGTCCTCGATTTCGGCGATCAGGCGCTGCGTCTGCGCCAGCGCAGCGGCGATCGGTGTACGTAGCTCGTGCGCGGAATTGGCCGTGAAGCTCCGCTCAGCTTCCAGGGCGCGCCGAAGCTTCTCCAAGAGGCCGTTCACGGCGTCAGCAATCGGTCCGATCTCGGAGGGCAGGCCCGCGGCTGGAACCGGAGACAGGTCGCCGCTGCCGCGTGCTTCAATGCCTCTCCGCAGGCTCCTGACCGGCGTCATTGAAACGCGCACGACGCCCCAGACGGCAAGAAGACTGAGAGGAATGAGCAATCCCATCGGCCAGGCAAGCCCGAGGAGTGCCTCGTTCGCGATCTTGCGGCGGTGTTCGAGCGGCTCCGCCACTGCGATCGTCACAGTACCTTGCAGCGCAGCGTCGAAGTAGATCCTGTGGGTCGGCGTGTCGACAAAACCCATTCTGGAGAAAGGAGGGAAGATGGCGTCGTTGGCGCTGTGCGAGCGCAGCAGCACGGACCCGCTCGCGTCTCGCGCGATATAAGTGAAGTACTCATCGTGCTGCCTCAGCGTGGCGATGCGTTGAGACGTATCGCCTGCCTCACGGCCGAGGATATCGAGCACCGCAAGTGGAAGAATCCGCTGGGCAGTTTCCTCAAGCGCGCTGTCGAACACCTCGTTCATCTCATGGCGCAGCTTTTGGGCTGTCACGACGGCTGCGACGGCCCAAAGGAGCGCGATGCCGAGCCCCAGCCACAGCGAGATCCTCCACTGGAGGCTGCGTGGCGTGTTCACGCGGCGCTTCCCAGCCGGTAGCCGAGGCCACGCACGGTCTCAATCACGGCATGTCCGAGCTTCTTGCGAAGCCGACTAACGTGCACCTCGATGGTGTTGCTTTCGACCTCCTCCCCAAAAGAGTAGAGTCGTTCCTCAAGCAGCGCCTTTGACAGGACCTGACGCGGACGCTGCAGAAAAGTCTCGAACAGTACCCATTCCCGCGCCGTCAGGTCGATGTTCTTGCCCGCGCGGGTGAGCGAACGAGCGGCAAGATCGATGTGAAGATCACCGATCCGGATAAGGGGATTCGGATTGCCGGAATAGCGGCGCGCGACGGCATTCAGCCTCGCCGAAAGCTCCGAAAGATCGAAGGGCTTGATCAGATAATCATCTGCGCCGGCGTTGAGCCCCTCGATGCGATCGGACAGTTGATCGAGCGCGGTGAGAATGATGACCGGCGTGACGTCGCCCCTGGCGCGCAAATCGCGCAGAAGTCCGATACCGCGGCCGTCTGGCAGCATCAGGTCCAGGAGAAGCAGGTCGTAGGCGGTGCTGCGAAGATGGTCTTTCGCGGCATCAAGCCGGGTGACCCAGTCCACGGAGTGTCCGTCGGACACGATCTGGTCGCGCACAGCCGCGCCCAGGATGGTGTCGTCTTCAATCAGCAATATCCGCATTGTCTCAATCCGCCCGCCCGGCGGCCAGCTACCCGCTCATAGATAATCATAGAGGAGAATCTGACGTTGACCTGAAGCAAAAGCCGCAGCGTCTTCAGGTCGTCGTCAGGAAACCGGCTCAAAAAGAAGACTGGTTGAGCTTCGAACGGGAGCAAGAGAACATGAAAGCGACAGTATTGATTGCTGCCATTCTGCTGGGCGCGCTAGTGCCCGGCATGGCTGTGGCCGACGATGACGACTGCTCGGTTCCCATGGCCCAATGGCAGCCGCGCGAAGCAGTCGAACAAATGGCAAAGGCACGTGGCTGGACCGTGGGCAGGATCAAAATCGACGACGGATGCTACGAGATCAGGGGGCAGGACGAGAACGGCCGTGCCATCGAGGCAAAGGTGGATCCTGCGTCCCTCTCTGTGATCCGCGTGAAGCACAAGCGTGGAGAGCGCAGCAGGGACCATGACGATGAGGAAAACAGAAGCCGGGCAGGCGAAGGGGCGGGGCGGGGGGCAGCGCCCGTGCCAACGGGTGCGCCGCCTCCCAACGGGCGTTTTCAGGGCAGTGCGGCCCCTAAGGTCGAAGTCAAGTGAATGCCGTGGTGTGGAATCCGTTTCAATGGAGGCCATGATTAGAGGAAGCAAGACCTCGGCGTCACTGACATACGTTGCCTGAGCTGAACGAACGGCACACCACCTTCACGCGCCCTGCCTCGTGCGGGGCGTTTGCTTTTTCAAGAACGCCAAGCTGACAGTGACCTGAAGCAGAATCCTGTCAGCCTTCAGGAATACGTCAGCCGCGGTCTTCAGTTTCGGCGCGATCACTACGCCACCGCTGGAGAACAAAAGTGAAATCACTCCTTGCCATCCTCGCCGTGACCACCGCGCTGACCGCTCCCGGACTCGCCATGGCGCGCCCCGTCACGCTGACAACCACGCTCAACAACTATGGTGGGGATGGTGCCTATCTCGCGCTTTACGTGACCGACGCGACTGGCGTCTACAAAGGCACGCTGTGGATGGCGGGCCGCAAGTCCAAATACTACAGCCATCTCAGCGGCTGGGAGCGTGCTTCGCGTGGAAAGCTCTCCGACGTCAACGGCATCACGGGCGCCAGCGTCGGAGCCGGCCGCACACTGAAGATCACGCTCGACCTCGCGGACGCGCTCTTCGATGCAGGCTACAAGCTCCACATCGACGCCGCCGTTGAGGACATGCGCGACAGCCCGTCCGAGGTGGTCGTTCCGCTGACCTCCGCAGGCGCGGGCCGACCCGTGGCGGGTCGCAGCTACATCCGCTCCTTCACCTACGACATGTAAGCCTGCGTGAGGGATGGATGTCATGTTGCGCTGGCTTCACAAGGTCCTGGCCCTTTCCGTCCTCTTTCCGCTGATGGCGATCGTCGTCAGCGGATCGGTGCTGTCGGTGCTGCCGGCATGGGAGAGAGCCGGAACGATTTCGCCTTCCGCACAGGGCGTCAGCGTCGCCGAGCTGGCCGGCCGGCTCGCCAATAGCAATGCCGGCGTCGAGCAGATCAAGCGGCTGCCGTCCGGCAAGGTCATCACCTTCTCTTTCGGGAACGATGGCCCGGCCGCGAATGTGGTGGACCCGTCCAGCGGCGAACCGGTTTCGAGCTACGCTCCCTCGGCCTTCGAGCGCTGGATGACCAACCTGCACCGGTCGTTCTTTCTCGACGACGGCGGACGGATGGCCGCAGGTGCCGGCGCGCTGGCGATGCTTGTCCTGACGCTGTCCGGCCTGCAGATGACCGCCCGGCGCATGGGAGGATGGCGGCATATTTTTGCTCGCGCGCGCGGCGATGGCGTGCAGCGGCTGCATGCCGATCTCGGCCGGCTGGCGGCGTTCGGACTCCTGCTGTCGACGGTGACGGCGCTTTACCTGTCGCTCACGACGTTCGGACTGATCCCGGAGGGCACGTCGCCGACGCCCGCTGTCCCGACGGTAACGAGCAGCGGTCCCGCTCTTCCGGCCGGGCAGATCGCGGCTTTGCGCGGGGTCGATCTCTCCGAGCTGCGCGAACTGACCTTTCCGAACCCGGCAAACCCTGACGGTCTCTTTCAGCTGACCACTGCAAGCGGTGAAGGATATGTCGATCCCGCGAACGGCGAGATGTTGGCTTGGCAACCGCATTCGGCCGCCCGGCAGGTCTATGAATTTGTCTACATGCTGCACACCGGCCAGGGGCTGTGGTGGCTTGGGTTGCTGCTCGGAGTCAGTGCCCTCGGCGTGCCGGTACTCGGCTTGAGCGGAACCGTGGTGTGGTGGAGCAGGAAGCGTGCTCATGCTCCCATCGCCGGCAACGTTCCTGCCAAGGACGCTGACACCGTGATCCTGGTTGGAAGCGAAGGCGGCAGCACTTGGGGCTTTGCCCGCACATTGCATGCCGCCCTGACGTCCAACGGCCACAGGGTTCACGCTGCGCCGATGGACAGCTTGTTGCGATCCTATCCGACGGCGCGGCGCATGTTCGTGCTGACGGCAACCTATGGCGACGGCACAGCACCGGCGACAGCGGGCGCATTTCTCAAGCGCCTCGATGGGATCAATGCGCCGCCGCCTTATCCGGTCGCCGTGCTCGGCTTCGGTGATCGGCAATTCCCGCAATTCTGCCAATTCGCCCGCGATGTCGAAGCGGGTCTGGCACGGAAGGGCTGGGCGTCGCTGTTGCCGCTGGAAGCGATCGATCGCCAGTCGGCACAGGAATTCGCGCGATGGGGCGAGGCCCTGTCGGATGTCCTGGGCGAACCGCTGGTCCTGGCTCATGTGCCGGAGCGGCCGCGCACTCACGCGCTGACGCTGGTCGAGCGCACCGACTATGGCGCGGAGGTGCAGGCGCCCACCTGCGTGTTGCGCTTTGCGTTGCCGAGACGCGGCGTGGTGGCGCGCCTGACTGGACACGGCTGGCCGCACTTTGCCGCCGGCGACCTGATGGCCATCCTGCCGCCGGACTGCACTATGCCGCGCTACTACTCGCTGGCCAGCTCGACCCGTGACGGCTTCATCGAGATCTGCGTGCGCAAGCATCCGGGCGGGCTCTGCTCCGGCTTGCTTCATGGTCTGCAGCCGGGCGACAGCGTCGAGGCCTTCGTGAAGGCGAACGCGCGGTTCCGTCCCGCACGTGGACGAAAGCCGGTGATCCTGATCGGCGCCGGCACCGGCGTTGGTCCGCTCGCCGGATTCGCCCGCTCCAATGCCGCGCGTCGGCCCATACATCTCTATTTCGGCGGCCGCGATCCAGCATCCGACTTTCTCTACGAGCCCGAGATTGCCGGCTGGCTGGACGACAAACGGCTGACGAGCCTCGCCACCGCCTTCTCGCGAGTGAAAGGCGGCGGCTATGTGCAGGATCGCCTGCGCGACGACGCCGATCGCCTCCGCGCGCTCATCGCCAATGGGGCGCAGGTCATGGTCTGCGGCGGGCGCGATATGGCCGCGGGCGTGATGCAGACAATGGCCGACGTGCTGGCGCCGATCGGTCTGACGCCCGTCGCACTCAAGGCCCAGGGAAGGTATGCCGAAGATGTCTACTGATCTCGTTCGTCATGCATTGAGCGGCGCCACCATGGGAACGCGGTGGTCGGCGCTGCTCTATGCGCCGCCCGCGACCAGTACCGCTGCGCTGGAAACCGCATTGGCTCACGCTGTCGACTGTGTCGACCGCCAGATGTCCACATGGAAGCCCGACAGCGACCTGATGCGCCTTAATGCAGCGTCGCCGGGCGCCTGGGTATCCTTGCCGGCTGAACTCATGCGGGTTCTGGAGCGGGGGCGGGCAATCGGGCGGGTCTCAGGTGGGGCCTTCGACATTGGGCTGGGAGGCTTAGTCAATGCCTGGGGCTTCGGAGCCGCATATTCTGCGCCAAACGAGGAGGCGATACGCGCTACGCTGGGCAAGCAGTTGCCGCCAACCCATACCGTCCTTGAACTGGATGTGCAGGAAGCGAGGGCCCGCAAGCATGCCCAATTCGCTCTCGACCTCTCCGGCATTGCCAAGGGCTTTGCCGTGGACGAGATGATGCGGACGGTCGAGGCCTTCGGCATAGCCGACGCGCTGGTCGGTCTCGATGGAGAGTTGAAGGCGCGAGGCGCCAAGGGCGACGGAACACCATGGCGCGTGGCCGTGGAGAAGCCCGATTACGAACTGCGCAGCCCGCTCGGCGTGATCGAATTGCGCGATGCTGCAGTCGCAACCTCGGGCGACTACCGGCACTGGGTCGATCTTGGTAGCAAACGCCTCTCGCACACCATGGACCGGTCACGCGGAGGTCCAATCGACAATGGAATCGCGTCAGTTTCAGTCGTTGCCGCAAACTGCATGGATGCCGATGGCTGGGCAACTGCCCTAATGGTTCTCGGTCTCGTGGAAGGCAAGGCGCTTGCACAACGAGAGGGTCTCGATGCGTTGTTCTTGCAGCGAAGGGATGGAGCGCTCATCGAGACCCCGGTCGGTCCAGCCTTTGGAAGCGATCGTAATGAGTCTGCGGCGCGACAATGCGGTGTTGGTGCTTGATCGACATCAATGAAGCCTGCGGCTACTACACGCTTAATCTGATGACAGCTGAGATCAAGGGACAATGCGGAACATCAAACGCGCGTTCTGGGGAACATTGGTTCTATTGAGCGCGTTGTGGCTGCTCGCGGAGCGATCCGTATTTCAAGCGGCCAACTTTTTCGCGTTGCGCGACGCCATGGTGCAATACAGTGGCGTCATCGCGATAGGCTGCATGAGCATTGCCATGGTCCTGGCATTGCGACCGCGCTGGCCGGAGCGCTGGTTCGGCGGGTTGGACAAGATGTACCGCCTGCACAAGTGGCTTGGCATCACGGCGCTCGTCGTCTCTGTGATCCATTGGCTGTGGAGCCAGGGACCGAAATGGGCGGTCGGTCTGGGCTGGCTGGAACGGCCGCCACGCGGCACAAGACCGGTTCTGGAAAATCCGATCGAGCAATTCTTGATGACGATGCGCGGTTCGGCAGAGGGGCTGGGCGAATGGGCCTACTATGCCGCTGTGCTGCTGATCGCGATGGCGCTCATCAAGTATCTTCCGTACAGGCTGTTTTACAAGGCGCACCGCTTGCTCGCCATCACATATCTTGTGCTGGTGTTTCATGCCGCGGTTCTGACCACGTTCGACTACTGGACATCGCCTGTCGGCGTGTTGATGGCGCTGCTTATGATCGCCGGCGTCTATAGCGCGGTGATTGTTTTGCTGGGCCGCGTCGGCGCCGGACGGCAGGTTCAGGGCAAGATCGTCGCGCTTCAGTATTATCCCGGTGTGCGAGCTCTCGAGACGGAGATCGAGGTGCCGCATGGGTGGCTCGGTCACAAGCCGGGGCAGTTCGCCTTCGCGATGTCAGACAGTTCCGAAGGGGCGCACCCCTACACCATTGCGTCTGGATGGAATGATCAAGAGCGGCACATCACCTTCGTGACCAAGGAGCTTGGCGACCATACCGGCCGCCTGCGCGAAAAGCTGCATGTCGGGCAGGCGGTGAAGGTCGAAGGACCGTATGGCTGTTTCGATTTCGACAATGGTCACCCGCGGCAGATCTGGATCGGCGGTGGCATCGGCATCACGCCGTTCATCGCAGGCATGCAACACATCGCATTAGAGCGGCGCGCGCACCTGGATCAGTTTCATCCGCCGGCGATCGATTTGTTTCACACAACAGCCGAGTATGACGAGAGCGCCATCGCCAACTTGACGGCGGATGCCGAGGCCGCAAAGATTCACCTCCACGTGCTGGTCGATGCCCGTGACGGCTTCCTGACCGGCGATCGCATCCGCGCGGCGGTGCCGCAGTGGCGCGACGCCAGCATCTGGTTTTGCGGTCCGGCTGGTTTTGGTGAGGCCCTTCGCCGCGATTTTGCGGCACAGGGCATGCCCGTCGAAGAGCGGTTTCACCAGGAGCTGTTCGCGATGAGATGAGCTTGTGTCATGCGGCGCCTTGGCGCTTGCCGGCACTGGTGCGGCGGCCTTCAGCTTCGCGCGCATGGGATCGATGGAAGACTACGCCGCTCAAGTCTCTGCTGCGCGAGCGCCTTTGTCCCAACATCCGGACGTCATGGATCTCATCCGCTATGCAACGTTGGCCGCGAATAGCCACAACACCCAGCCGTAGCGTTTCCGTCTTACCGAGGGCTCCATCGCGATCCTTCCGGATTTCGCGCGACACGCCCGCTGTCGATCCCGATAATCATCCCCACAAGCATTGTTGGCTCCGGATGCCTGAGCGTGCGAGTCTGCGGCAAGCGGTAGATTCAATCCACTACAACAGAAACTCGCGATAAACTCTCGAGCCAGGAGCATTTTTCATGCGTGCTCTCCACAAAGAAAGTCATCTGATCGAGCGTATAGGTTGGCTTCGAGCCGCGGTGCTTGGAGCCAATGATGGATTGATATCGACGTCCAGCCTGATCGTGGGTGTGGGTGCCGCGACGACGGTACAACATGAAATCCTGGTTGCGGGCGTCGCCGGGCTCGTGGCGGGCGCAATGTCGATGGCGGCGGGCGAATATGTATCGGTCAGCTCCCAGGCTGACACGGAAGAGGCCGACATGGCGCGTGAACGCGATGAGTTGGCGACGCAACCCGAAGCCGAGTTTGCGGAACTCGCGGCAATCTATGAACAGCGCGGCGTGAAGCCTGATCTGGCGCGTCAGGTCGCCGAACAGATGATGGCGAAGGATGCTTTCGCAGCTCATGCGCGCGACGAACTCGGGCTTGCTAGCCATGTGATGGCCAAGCCGGTCCAAGCAGCTTTCACGTCAGCGGCGACTTTCGCGTCCGGCGCTGCACTGCCGCTGATTGTCGCGCTGCTTTCGCCGGCGGGAACGGTTGTCTGGAGCGTATCGTTCGCCTGCCTCATTGGGCTGGCGGCCCTCGGCGCCATCGGCGCGCGGGCAGGCGGGGCCAGCGTCCTCAAGCCGACGCTCCGGGTCGTGTTCTGGGGCGCTGTCGCCATGGCAACAACAGCCATAATCGGCACACTCATAGGCAAGGCGGTTTAGGTTTCCACAACTCCTAAAGCTTAGTAAATGATATGCGCCAAACGTCCCATTCTACATCTTATTTGCATTCTTCCCGGATCAGGCAAAACAACGTTCGGCAAAAAGCGCTGCGCGATCGGTGGATCGAAAAGTCGACCGATCGTTGTCGGTAGGTTCGGGATAGTGGGGATCGGCGCGACGCGAGAGCATCAAGCCCGCCAGCGCCGCACCGTGTCATTTCTCGGCAACGCGGCCTCGACCGGCCACGCGCCGATTCGAGGCTGGCTCCCACCGGCCTTTGGACCGATTGGACCTGCAGATATTGGTCAATGCTCTTGCTCTTCGGGCTTTGCGGCGGCTGCTCTGATAAACTCCAAGACCTCAGGGGTGACAGGGAATGTTTGCGCTGTTTGCCGATCTGCCCAGGCCATCCCGCTGTATATTTCTAAGTTTCTCCTTCATGTCCTGATTACCGCCTGTGACGGCGGCGGTCAGCTCTTTCCATCTGCTGGCAAGCGCAAGTGCAGCAGGTGCCGCCGAGTCCGTTCCCAGCAGAGATTTTGCCTCTGCAATGAGGCGTTCCCAGGCCACGCCTCCTCCTTGGGAGCGAACATCGCGAATACGAAACACCTTGTGTCATAGGCGTTGACGGTATTTTTCACGTTGGCGCAAAGTGTGCGGCGTGATCGATGAAGTGAGAAATCGACCGATCGTTGCCGATAGTCTCTGAAACGTAGTTGAATTCGAATCGCGCGAATTCTCCTCAAAAATCAGCATCGAAAAATTTTGACGGCTCGTAGTTCGGACGACGGTCGTGCACAGAAAAAAATTGCGCTGGAAATCCAGCGCGTTAGCATAACAAAAAATAGATGAGTGGGCGTGACGGGGAGTACTGTGGAGTAGAATGGGATAGGGCAGAGTACCAAAGGCGATGTTGTCTCAGCGATAGCAGTCGATAGTCGTCGCATCATTGCGGCCCGCGTCTCAATTGACCATCTGACGCCCGCGTTGTTGCGTTCAAGTGAGAACCCGGGAGCCTGCTTAAACCGCGCGCCAACGGCATCAATCTCCGGATCTGTCGTTGGCCGGCTGGGACTGAAACGGACCGCTCATACATGCCGATCCTCTCAGGACCGCAAGTTCTGCGGCGCCGCCAGACCGTGCGGGAATCCCGAGTTCACACAATGCCGCCACCAGCTCGCGTTTCGTCGGCAACTCGGCTAGCGGAACCTCCCGCCGCGCTGCAATCCTGACGAGCTTTGAACTTGCTCGAATCCGGGCCTGCGGGTCCAAGTGCGCGAAACACGAGGGGATTGAGCGCGATCGAAAGGAGTGCACCGGCTAGGATCAGGTTTTGTCCCTCGATTGGCAACAGGCCAAGCGATACGCCGAGTCCGGCCAAGATGAACGAGAACTCGCCGATCTGTGCCAAGCTCGTTGAAATTGTGAGCGCGGTATTGAGCGGGTAGCGTAAAGCGAGAACGAGGAGAAATGCCGCGAGCGTCTTGCCGACGACGATGATTGCAACGACGGTAAGGATCCTCAACGGCTGGCCGATTAGAATTTCCGGATCAAACAGCATTCCGACGGACACAAAGAACAGGACGGCAAACGCATCCCGCAGCGGGAGCAATTCCTCGGCCGCCCGGTGACTGAGATCGGACTCGTGCATTACCACGCCGGCGAAGAAGGCGCCGAGCGCGAAGGAGACTCCGAAGAGTTCAGCCGAGCCATAGGCGATCCCGACAGCAACGGCGATGACGCAGAGTGTAAAGAGTTCATGGGACCCGATGCGCGCCACCTGTGCAAGCAACCACGGAAAGGTCCGGCGACCGACCAAGAGCATGATGCCGACGAAGGCGGAGACCTTCGCGAGTGTGAAGGCCAGAACCAGGAGGACGTTTTCGTTTGCGGCCTGCATAAAGGGCCCGCGCTCACCTCCGTCAAGCCAGCCAGCGAGGGGCGGCAGAAGCACGAGGGTGAAGACCATCGCCAGATCCTCGACGACAAGCCAGCCGACCGCTATCCGGCCATTGACAGATTCAAGTACACCACGATCTTCCAGGGCACGAAGCAGCACGACTGTGCTCGCAACTGACAACGCAAGCCCGAATACGACCGCTGCGCCGAGGCTCCAGCCCCACCACAAGGCTACAGCGGCCCCGAGCGCGGTCGCCGTGGCGATCTGGGCGAGTGCGCCGGGTAGTGCGATACGGCGGACTTCCAACAGGTCGTCGAGTGAAAAGTGCAGGCCGACACTAAACATCAGCAGAATGACGCCGATCTCAGCCAGTTGCTGGGACAACTGAAGGTCCGCGACAAAGCCCGGCGTATTTGGCCCGATGACCACGCCTGCAAGTAGATAGCCAAGAATGGTCGGCAACCTCAGTCGCGC
>Ga0164243_10005207_pt1 | contig 19940 bp, 22 predicted proteins | sample OricompcompostOP_FD_108781 | JGI IMG/M metagenome (GOLD analysis project Ga0164243, IMG submission 108781) | Organic Plus compost microbial communities from Emeryville, California, USA - Original compost - Organic plus compost (OP) | ecosystem: Engineered > Solid waste > Mixed feedstock >... | reverse complement strand
GGTCTCCTGGGCGACCCCGATCACGACGTTCACCAGGAGGATGGCCAGGATCGCCGCGCCCTCGGGCACCTCGCCGAGCACGAGGAGCGTGACCAGCCCGGCGACGAGCAGCAGGACGGACATGGGGTCCGCGAGCTGGCGGGCGGCCCGCACGAGCAGGTTGGGCGGCTTCGGCTGGGGGATCTCGTTGGGTCCGTGCTCGGCCAGGCGGCGCGCGGCCTCTTCCTCGGTCAGCCCGGACAGGGTCCGCACAGCGGGTTCCATGCCCCCAGCAGATCATCCGGGCCGCGGCGGCGGCTCCGGGCGAAAGCCACCGGCCCGGAGGACCTTCGGCCCCGGCCTTTCATGCCGGTGGCTGGAAGCCGCCGATCCGCTGTTCGAGCAGTTCGGCCAGCCGCAGCGGGGTGCGGTCTTCGAACATCGGGCCGATGAGCTGCACTCCCACCGGCAGGCCCTCGGGCGACCGGCCGGCCGGTACGGCGGTGGCGGGCAGGCCGGGCATGGTGGCCAGGCCGGCCCAGACGAGCTGGTCGAAGTACGGGTGTTCGACGCCGTCGATGTCGATGAGCCGTTCCAGCGGATTGGGGTGGTGGTCGTGCGGGAACGCGGGCGTCGGCGTGATCGGGCACACCACGACGTCGAACTCGGCGAACAGCCGCCGCCAGCCGTGGCGGTGGACCTCGCGGCGGTGGTTCGTCTCCAGCCATTCGCGGTGGCTGAACAGCATGGCGCGCAACCGTACGGCGCTGAGACTCCCGTCGTCCGGGCTCAGCTCGTCGGCGCGGGCCCGCAGCTGGTCGAGCGATTCGAGGGGAAAACGCGCGACGGTGCCCGAGACCAGCAGCTGCATGTAGAGCGTCGCGGCTTCGGCCAGATCGGGCAGCACCGGGCTGTGCCGTTCGACGCGGGCGCCGCCGTCGGCCAGCGCGGCGGCCACCCGCTCCACGCCCGACCGCACGGCGGCCCCGGTCGGAAGCAGCGGATGCTCGTCGATGACCAGGACCCGGAAATCCCCGAGCCGCTCGTGGCGGGCGGGCGGCAGCGCCAGACGGTGCGCCACGCCGTACGTCAGCGGGTCGGGCCCCGCCATGACGTCGAGCAGGAGCGTCAGGTCGCGGGCCGTGCGCGCCATCGGACCGACGACGGCCAGGTCGAGATCGACCGGCCAGGCCGGCTCGCCCGGCGGGACCATGCCGCGGATGGCCGCCAGCCCGAGCGTCGGCTTGTGCGCGTAGACGCCGCAGAAGTGCGCGGGGGTGCGCAGCGAGCCGGCGAGGTCGGAGCCGATGGACAGCGCCCCGAACCCGCACGCCAGGGCCGCCGCCGACCCGCCGGAGGATCCGCCCGGCGTGCGACCGGGATCCCACGGGTTGGCAGTGGTGCCGTAGATCTCGTTGAAGGTCTGGATGTCCTGCAGCCCCAGCGGCACGTTGGTCTTGCCGAGCACCACCGCGCCCGCGGCCTTGAGCCGCGATACCTGCACCGCGTCCTCGGCCGGCACGAAGTCCCGGTGCTGCGGCATGCCCCAGGTCGTGGGCAGCCCGGCGATGTCGAACGATTCTTTGACCGTCACCGGGATGCCGAGCAGCGGCCGGTCCTCCCCACGTGCGCGGGCCCGGTCGGCGTCGCGCGCGGCGGCCCGCGCACGGTCGAAGTCCGGCACGCAGACGGCGTTGATCGCCTTGTCGTCCCGCTCGATGCGGGCGATCGCCTCGTCGGTCAGTTCCACCGAGCTCACGTCACCGGCACGCAATGCGGCCGCGAGGTCTTCGGCCGATAGATAACTCCATTCCATGAACGCGACTCTAATCGCCTGCCGTAAACGTTCGCCTCCGCATGGTCGCCCGCATTCACCGGAGAAAACGAAACGGCCATGCGCTCGTTATGCCGCCGAAGACGCTTCGCCCCAGGTCGGCGGGGCTATCGGCAGATCGGCTCCATTGGCAAGGGCAGGGCAAGGGCATGAATTCCGCTTCGGCGCAACGAGATGGACATCTCACTTCTCGTCGTGCGGATCAGGCTGCCGGCTATTCATTCGGCCGATGGCCATGGCGAGCGAGAATTGTCAAACGCTCAATTGCCGCCGAGGGCGGCCGGGCGGAGGACGCAGAACTCGTTGCCCTCGGGGTCGGCCAGCACCGTCCACGGCACGTCGCCCTGCCCCACGTCGGCGGGCGTCGCCCCGAGCTCCTGCAACCGCGCGACCAGCTCCGCCTGATGGGCCGCGGAGGTGGTGGCGAGATCCAGGTGCACGCGATATCTCACCGCCTCGGGGTCCGGCACGGCGACGACGTCGACGCACACGGCGGCAGGGTCCGGCCAGGTGAAGTTCAGGGGTTCGACGTTGGTCACCCCGGGCCCCTCACTGGAGACACCCCAGCCGAGCGCGTCCGCCCAGAACCGGCCGAGCGCCGCGTCGTCCCGGGCCTTGAAGTTCACCTGTACGAGTCGTAGCGGCATGCCGCCCACCCTAGGGCAGGCCGATATGCCGGAATGATCCGTACGTATTCGGCTCAACGGCTGATAGCGGAGGCCGGGTCAGGGCTGGGTGGCGAGGACGGTCACCGGGTCGCCGACCTTGATCTCGCCATAGTCGCGAGGGATGAAGCGGACACCGAACCAGGTCTTGCCGTCCCAGCGGCGATGACGGGCCAGCGTACGGATAGGTTCCTTGCCCTTCTCCAAGGTGGTGGGGTCGTAGGTGGGCACGGCGCAGCGGTCGCAGAGCTCGGACATGCGGAAGCGGAGGGCGCCGATGCGGATCTCGCGCCAGGTGTCCTCGACATAGGGCGGAAAGCCGTCCACGACGAGGCTGGGGCGGAAGCGGGCCATGTCGAGAGGGGCGGGCGCCTCCTCCTGACGTTCCAGGGCGCCCTCGGCGATCCAGTCGTCGAGCTGACGGAGGGAGGAACGGGAGGTCAGCAGGAAGGGGGCGTCCCCGGCGAAGCTGACGACGTCGCCCGGCAGGCCGCCGTGGGAGGCCGGTACGGCGCAGCGGCGGGGATCGTCGAGCCAGACGAGGCGCGCGGGCTTGCCCAGCAGGCGGGTGAACCAGTCATGGGCCTCCTGATGGGCGAGGACCACCGTGTCCACCTCCACGAAGTGGACGGGGACGCGTTCACCGGTGGCCGGAGGGACCTTCAGCTCCGGCATGCCGGGAGCCTCGAGAAGGAGGCCGCCCTCGGCGGTGGGGGTCGCCACGACGGAGAGCATCCGCGGGTTCTCCCCGACCCAGTGCAGGTTGCCCGATTCGTCCACCACGGCCCACCGGCGGTCCCCCGCCAGCCCCCACGGCTCCACGATCGCCGAATCAACAATCCACCCAGAAACCGACTTAACCGGATATCTACGGATCTCGGCCAGCTCCACACCGTCAGCGTACTTCCGAGGATCACTTCTCGATAGCCACGAAATTCGGCCGCTTCCCCTGCCGATGGGCCGAAGGCCACCCGGCACGACGGGGGTGCGGTTTTACCCCCGCTCTACCCCGACCGGGCGCCCGTTTTGCGAACATGTCGGGAAGACGTATCCGTATGGGTGTTTTCCCCCTGCCAACCCCACGACCTGCGCAGGCAGTCTGGGAGTCTCTTGAAGACCGCGTGACAGCGAGGGGGAATCCATCATGTGCCGGCACCACACGCCGTGCCTGCCGGCGGCCGTTCCCGACCGCGACGAGGCCCGCGTGATCGTGCCCGGCCTCCGGCAGGGATGGGACACGCCGAACGACGGCGGCGGGCCCTGGGCCAACGGACAGAGCATCCCCACCCACAAGGCAGCGGGGTGTGCAGCGTGAGCGTGATCTACTCTCCTCTCGGCAGCGGGCCGATGCCGGCGTCGTACGGCCGCGAACCGGGCGGCGGCCTGGGGCGCCGTCACTCTTCCATGCGTGACCGCTGGGAGACGCTGTGGCGCCGGGTCGGCGACCTGGCGATACAGCTCGTGGACGGCGCCGACCTCGAGGAGGCGTCGTGGCGGTTGCCCGCACGGCCGGCATCGTGCGGCCGGGCCCGCCGCCTGATCCGCAAGCAGCTGAGCGCCTGGGGCATGGAACATGTGTCCGACGAGGCGGAGCTCCTGGTGAGCGAGCTGGTCGCGAACGTGCTGCGTCACACGTGCTGCGACGATCTCACCCTGAGGATCTCGACGGTGAACGGGCTGTTGCGCTGCGAGGTCGAGGACTGCAACGAGGGGATCCCCAGGATGCGCTGGCCCGCCCCGGACGACGAGAGCGGCAGAGGACTGTACATATTGGACTCGCTTGCCTGCTGCTGGGGCACCGACCGCACCCGCAGCGGCAAGATCATGTGGTTCGAGCTGCCGTCCTATGCCGGCCGCTGACGGCCGGTGCGCTCCCGGCAGGAGGACAGGTGCGAGCCGCCGTGACGGCGGAGAGCGCGATGTGCCGGCCTCAGCCCTACCGCCGGGGCCTGAGCGGGCCGTCGCACCTGTCCCGAAAGAGGAACGGCGCGACCGGCCGAGCAGGGCCGGGTGCGAGCACAGGACTGGATCCGGGCACAGGGCCACCCCCCGACTGGAGCGGTCATGTTGACATGATCGGGAAGGACGAGATGGGAAGGCTACATATCGACGTCGGTTACAAGCCGCCCCACGCGGTGTTCGCTCTCAACGGGGAGCTCGACATGGCCACCGCCCCATACCTGGACGACGTGTTCACGCGGGAATACGAGGCGGGCCACCGGAAGGTGATCCTCGACGTGGGGAGTCTCACCTTCTGCGACTCGTACGGCCTGCGGACGATGCTGCGCCTGCAGGACCGGTGCGCCGCGGACGGCGGCCGCCTGGTGCTGGCCCAGTCGCGCGGGATGCTGGCGCGGGTGCTGAACCTGACCGGTCTCGAACGCGCGCTCGTCCAGTTCGACACCGTGGAGCGGGCCACGGCCGAGTGCTGATCCCCGCTCCCGAGCGGCTGCGCCGCTAACGGCCGATCTTGTCCAGCTCGGCGACGTCCTCGTCGGAGAGCGAGAGCCCGGCGCCCGCGACGTTCTCGCGCAGGTGCGTCACCGACGAGGTGCCGGCGATCAGCAGGATGTTCGGCGACCGCTGGAGCAGCCAGGCCAGGGCGACCGACATCGGCGTCGCGCCCAGTCCGCCGGCCACCGCCGACAGCGCCGAGGACTGCAGGGGGCTGAAGCCGCCGAGCGGGAAGAAGGGCACGTAGGCGATGCCCTCGCCGGCGAGCTCGTCGATCAGCTCGTCGTCGTGCCGGTGGGCGAGGTTGTACATGTTCTGCACGCAGACGATCGGCGCGATCGTCCGCGCCTCGGCGACCTGCTCGGCCGTCGCGTTGCTGACTCCGAGGTGGCGGATCAGGCCCTGCCTCTGGAGCTCGGCGAGCGTCTCGAAGGGCTCGGCGAGCGAGCCGGGCCGGGGTCCCCGGGCGTCGCCGAGCCGGAGGTTGACCAGGTCGAGCACATCGAGGCCGAGGGTTTCGAGGTTCTCGTGTACGGCGCGGCGCAGGTCGTCGGGCCGCCGGGCCGGGGGCCAGCCGCCGTGCTCGTCGCGGGTCGCGCCGACCTTGGTCGCGATGTGCAGCGATTCCGGATAGGGGTGCAGCGCCTCGCGGATCAGCTGGTTGGTGACGCGCGGTCCGTAGGCGGCGGCGGTGTCGATGTGGGTGATCCCGAGCTCGACGGCCTCGCGGAGGACGGCGAGGGCGCCGTCGCGGTCGGCGGGCGGGCCCATGACCCCGGGGCCGGCGAGCTGCATGGCGCCGTAGCCGAACCGGGTGACGGTCAGGTCGCCCAGGGTCCAGGTGCCGCCGGGGATCGGGAGCGTGCTCATGCCTCTGTCCTTCGTATCGTGCTAGGTGGTGCCTGTCGGTTCGCTGCATCAGTATTAGGGTGCAACTCACCGAGAGGAAGTAGGCACTTCAGAGTGCGTAAGGCACCCCGGATCGAAGGAGCGGCCGATGGCGACGATGACGGCGGCACAGAAGAGGGCCCAGGCCAAGGCGGAATACGACGCCTTCCTCGCGGCGTGCCCCAGCCGCAGACTGCTCGACCGGATCTCCGACAAGTGGGTCGCGCTGATCCTGGCCGCGCTGGGCAGCGGCGGCGGCTCGCCTCAGCCGGACGCCGGCTGCGCCGGCGAGCCCCGGTCGATGCGCTACTCGGAGCTGGCGCGCCGGCTGGCCGGCGTCAGCCAGAAGATGCTCACCCAGACGCTGCGTTCCCTGGAGCGTGACGGCCTGGTCACCCGCACCGCGACGCCGACCGTGCCCGTCACGGTCTGCTACGAGCTGACCGACCTCGGTCTCTCCCTGTACGAGATGGTGCGCGGCCTGAAGACCTGGGCCGAGACGCACATGGACGACGTGCTCGCCAGCCGCGCGGCGTACGACGCCCGCACCCACTGACGCCCGGCGACGGCCGTCGCGCCGCGCACGCGGGACGCGGCGGCCACCCGGGCGCCTTCTGCGATCACCCGCTCACCTTCCGCAGGAACTCGCTCACGTTGACCGCGGTCCTGCCGATCTTCTCTTCGAGCGTGAGCGATTCCGGCATCCGCCCGCCGGGCCCGACGTCCTTCTTGCCCCGCAGATAGAGGGAGCAGGCCAGGTCGGTGCAGATGTAGGCGCCCACCGAGTTGCCGCCGCCCCCGGCGCGGCGCGCGGTCATCAGCGACACGCCGTCACCGGTGTGCGTGGTCAGGCAGAGCGAGCACATGCTGCGCCGTACATGTCCGGCGTTCGGGGCGGCCCGGCGCAGCGCCACCCCCACCAGCCGGTCGCCCTGCTCGGCGACCAGGTACGCGCGACCTGGTGAGGAGGGGTCCTGCCAGCCCAGGAAGTCCAGGTCGTCCCAGGGCCGCGCGTCCAGATCCCTGGGGACGGCAAGGCGCTTGACCTCGCCCTTTGTGCAGTTGACGAACGATGCGCGGATCTCGCGCTCGGCGATCGGCCTCATAGGCAAAAACCTATCGGCAGCCGAATTTCGGGGCAAACCATTAAGTTTTTTCCTAGGAACCCTAGGAAGTCACGCCAGGCAAATCGTTCGACCCACTAACGAATGTGTTATCGTTCGAAAGTAAAACGTTCAATACACTAACGTTTGCTTGGCGAACGAACCCCCCTGGAGCCGAAGATCGTGATCAAGCCGTTCCGCATCGCCATCCCCCAGGCCGACCTCGACGACCTGACCGACCGGCTCGCCCGCACCCGCCGGCCGAACGGCGGTACGACATCCGGCACTGGTCGGAGTTCGAGCGCGGCGGCCACTTCGCCGCGATGGAGGTGCCCGAGCTGCTCGCCGGGGACGTGCGGGACTTCTTCCTCACCCTGCTCGACAAGACCCTGCTCGACAAGCGCCTGCTCGACAAGCCCGAGAGCCGGGTCCCGGACGCGTGATCGTCACGGGACCCCGGGCACGATGGGTCGGGATGCGTCACGGGAGCCGGTCGCGGCGGCGGGTCAGCGACGCGATCTCGGCGCTGTTCCCCGCCAGGCCGATGGCCGTGTCGTAGGCCGCGCGCGCCTCACGACCACGGCCCAGCCGGCGCAGCAGATCGGCACGGGTGGCGTGGTAGGCGTGATAACCGGCCAACCGGGCCTCAAGCCGGTCGACGGCCGCCAGCGCCACCTCCGGGCCGTCGAGCTCGGCGACCGCGACGGCCCGGTTGAGCGCGACGACCGGCGAGGGATCGATGCGGACGAGCTGGTCATAGAGGGCGAGGACCTGCGACCAGTCGGTGTCGCGCATGTCACGGGCGGAGGTGTGCACGGCGTTGATCGCCGCGAGGATCTGGTAGCGGCCCGGGGCCACCCCGGCGGCGGCAGCGGCGAGGCGCTCGCGCACCAGCCGGTGCCCCTCGGCGATCAGCGCCGTATCCCAGGCCCCGCGGTCCTGCTCGTCGAGGGCGACCAGGTCACCGCCGGCCGAGACCCGGGCGGGACGGCGGGCCTCGGTCAGGAGCATCAGCGCCAGCAGCCCGGCCACCTCACCGTCATCGGGCAGCAGCACCCGGATCAGGCGGGTGAGCCGGATCGCCTCGGCGGTCAGCTCCTGCCGTACGGGATCGGCGCCGGGGCCGGTGGACAGGTAGCCCTCGTTGAACACGAGATAGAGGACGGCGAGGACGCCGGAGACGCGCGCCGGGAGGTCCTCCGCCGACGGCATTCGATAGGGGATGCGCGCCGCCTTGATCTTGGCCTTCGCCCGGGTGATCCGCTGCCCCATGGCGCTCTCGGCCACCAGGAACGCACGGGCGATCTCGGGCATGGTCAGCCCGGCGACCATGCGCAGCGTCAGCGCCACGCGGGCCTCCATGGCCAGTGCGGGGTGACAGCAGGTGAAGATCAGCCGGAGCCGGTCGTCGTCGATGACGCCGACCGGCTCGGGCGGGTCGTCGTCGTGGACCATCCGCGCCTCCCTGTGCTTGTCGTCGCGTTTGCTCTCGCGGCGGATCCGGTCGATGGCCTTGCGGGCGGCGGTGGTGGTCAGCCAGGCGCCGGGGTTGGGCGGCACGCCGTCGGCCGGCCACCGCTCGACGGCGGTCGCGAACGCCTCGGCGGCCGCCTCCTCGGCGATGTCGAGGTCGCTGAAGCGCCTGGTCAGGGCGGCGACCACCCGTGCCCATTCCGTACGGTGGGCCTGGGTGATCGCCTCGCGTACGTCGATCCTGTTCACAGGAACGGCCGCACCTCGACTTTCCGGTTGCAGGCTTTCGACCCCTCGGCCGCCAGCCTGAGCGCCACGTCGAGGTCGGCGGCCTCGACGATCCAGAAACCGGCGAGGAACTCCTTCGACTCCAGGAAGGGCCCGTCGGTGACCATCGCCGCCCCGTCCCGGTTGTCGACCACGGTGGCCGTGCCGGGCGAGGCGAGGCCGCCGGCGAAAACCCAGTGGCCCTCGGTCTGGAGCCGGTCGTTGAACACGTCGATCGCGGCGTCCTCCTCCGGGGTGGCGAGGCCGGGGCGGTCGTGGATCACGGAGAACAGGTACCGCATCTGAAGATCATCTCCTGTGGCATCGGGGCTGGGAGGGCGTACGGGTCGGGGACGTCACGGTGTCGCGTACTGCGGGCGCCCCGCCGGGCGGTAGACCTGGATCGTCACACCCTTGGCGTCGGCGCGCGACTCGATCAGGTCGAGCGCGAGGTCCGGGCCGGCGTCCGGGAACAGCCGCACGCCCTGGCCGACGATGACGGGAACGACGATCAGCGTCATCTCGTCGACCAGGTCGTGCTCCAGCAGCCACCGGGTCAGGATGCCGCTGCCGTGCACCTGCAGCTCACCTCCCGGCCTGGCCTTCAGGCCGGCGACGGCGGTCGCGAGGTCGCCGGGCAGGACGGTGGTGCCCGGCCACGCCGGTTCGGTGAGCGTGGCCGACGCGACGTACTTCGGCCGGGTGTTCAACGCCCGCACGACGGGCTCCCAGCCGGGGGCGTCCTCGACCGTCATGGTCCCCCACGACCCGGCGAACAACTCGTAGGTCCGCCGCCCGAACAGGAACGCGTCGGCGCGCTGGTAGGTCTCCTTGATGTACGCGTGGGTCTCCTCGTCGCCCTTGCCCAGGGCCCATCCGCCGCGCTCGAATCCGTTCCTGAGGTCCTCGTCCGACGCGCCGCCGTTCCCCTGCATCACTCCGTCGAGGCTCACCTGGGTCATGGTCGTCAGCTTCATGGTCGCGTTTCCTTCTCTGGGCGCCGCTGGGCGCCGCCCTTGTGGGCGGCCTCACCCCTGCTACGAACGCCTCCGCCTCGATCCGACACCGCCTCGCGGACTTTCTCGCGAAAATGCCGGATGCAGGGGACGGGCGCAGGGGGTGACGGTTCGAGTGCGAAGCGTTACCATTCGATGACCGAGCGTTGAAGTAAGCCCCGCCAAGGAGCGTCGCGAAGAGGGCTCCGGCCCGGCTGGAAGAGCATCTTCATCGTCTGGTGACCCCGGCTCCGCCCCGTCCCGCCCCCGGCACCGTCCAGGGGCGGGACGTTTCGCGTGACGCCAGGACCCCGGAAACTCCGGTGCGGGCCGTCGGCGCCGGCTGGCAGACTGCGCGGATGACCACATGGGATCCGAAGAACGACCTGCACCGCTATCTGCAAACCGCCCGCGACGCTCTGCTGTGGAAGCTCGACGGGCTCTCCGAATATGAGATCCGCCGCCCGCTGACGCCCACCGGCACCAATCTCCTTGGGCTCGTCAAACACCTCGCGGGGGTGGAGGCGGGCTACTTCGGCGAGGTCTTCGGACGGCCGTTCGGCGAACCGATGCCATGGATGGAGGACGTCTCCGAGGACAACGCGGACATGTGGGCCACAGAGGACGAGTCGCGTGACGACATCATCGGCCTGTACCGCCGGGTGTGGCAGCACGCGGACGCCACGATCGCCGCGCTGGCGATCGACGCGACCGGCCGTGTGCCGTGGTGGCCGGACGAGCGGAGCGAGGCGACGCTGCACCAGGTCCTGGTGCACGTGATCGCCGAGCTCAACCGGCACGTCGGCCATGCCGACATCGTCAGGGAGCTCATCGACGGAGCCGCCGGGCTGCGGGACGGCGGTCTCAACCTGCCCTCCGGCGATCAGAAGTGGTGGGAGGACTACCGGAACCGGCTGGAGGAGACGGCACGGCGAGCCGCCCAGGCCTGATCGCTTCCGGGCCGCTCAAACGCGCCGTTCAACGCACACGCGGTTCGAACAATGCCCTTCGGATCGCGCCGGTCGGGCCTCGTTGTTCGAGCGGCGATGTCGGGGCCGTCGGAGAAACCGGCCGGAAGTACGGTCGCGGGCGGCCGGAACCATGCTTCCGGCCGATAACGGCGAAGGGCCGCCGTCCGCAGGATGAGGGCTCATGCACCGTGAGAACACCTCCTCCCCCGCCGTACGCCTCCGGCCCGGCGAGGGCGGCCACGCCACCACCTCGGCGGGCCGCCCGCGGATCGCCGCGCTCGACGTCGTGCGCGGGTTCGCCCTGTGCGGCATCCTGCTCGCCAACGTCCAGCCGATCGCCGCGACCGGCGCGTTCACCGCGACGTCCGATCCCGGGGGCGCTGAGGCCGCCTGGCTGGGCCTGCTCGTCGAGCAGCGCTTCTTCCCGATCTTCTCCCTGCTCTTCGGCGTCGGGTTCTCGCTGCTGCTGGACTCCGCGGCCGCCCGCACCGCCCGCCCGCGCGTGGTCCTGCTGCGCCGGCTCCTGGTGCTGCTCGCGCTCGGCGTGGCGCACTTCGTGCTGCTGTGGCACGGCGACATCCTGAGCACCTACGCCGCCATCGGCCTGCTGGTGCTGCTGCCCTCGACCTGGCTGCCCCGCCTGGCCGTCGCCGCCCTGGCCCCCGTGTTCGTCGCCGTGTCGCTGCTCATCGGAGGCGACCGGCTCGTCCTGATCGCGGGGCTGTTCCTGCTGGGCTCGGCACTGGTCCGCTATGGCATGATCGACCGGCTGGAGCGGTCGGCGCGGGTGCCGGCCGTGCTCGCCTTGGTCCTGGCCGCCGCCGCGGCGCCCGTGCTGTGGCTCCAGACCCGGTCCGACTCGGTGAGCCGCGCCTTCAGCATCTCGCTGGCCGGGGCCGGGCTGCTGATCGCCGGGGTGTACGTCTGCGTCCTGCTGGTCGCGCTCAGGACCCCGCTGCGGCCGGTTCTGCAAACGGTGTTCGCGCCGCTCGGGCGGATGGCGCTGACGAACTACCTGTCCGCGACGGTCCTGGTGCTGGTGGCGAGCCTCGCTTTCGAGGGTCCGCCGCACACCTGGCCGGGCTCGACCGTGCTCCTGATCGCCGGCGTCATCCTCGCCGTCCAGTGGGTGTGGTCCACCCTGTGGCTGCGCCGCTATCGGCAGGGCCCGCTGGAGTGGCTGTGGCGCTGGGCCACCTGGGCCCGCCGCCCGCCCCTGCGCCGCGGGTAGGCGGCGCGTCACGGGGAGACCGGCCCCCGCCTTTCCCGGCCCCGCCTTTCCAGCCCCTGCCTTCGGGGCCCGGCACTTCGGGGCCCGGCCCTTCCAGCCCCCGTCTTTCCCGGCCGTGCCTTCCTGCCCCTGCCGTCCGGGCCCGGGGTGTGAGGGTGCGCGTACGGGCTGGTGTAGGGTGCCGGTCACGGCGGCGACGACGCGAGGAGGTGAGCCCCATTTCCGCTGAACAGGTCGGGTGCTCCCTTCTCCCCATGCGTTCGGTCGCGTAGAGGCAGGCGACCGCGGGAGCGCCCTCGGCACATCGAAAGGCTCTCCCTTGTCCCTGTCCTTCTCCCCCGCTCTTCCCCCGATCGTGGCCCGGCTGCGGGCCGCCGGATGCGTGTTCGCCGAGGACGAGGCCCGTCTGCTGGTCTCCGCCGCGCGTACGCCCGCCGAGCTCGATGACATGGTGGACCAGCGCGCCCGCGGCCTGCCTCTGGAGCACGTCGTCGGGTGGGCCGAGTTCTGCGGTCTTCGGGTGGCCGTCGATCGGGGGGTCTTCGTGCCCCGGCCGCGCAGCGAGTTCCTGGTGCGCCAGGCCGCCGCACTGGCCCGGCCTGGCGCGGTCGTCGTCGACCTGTGCTGTGGCTCGGGCGCGCTCGGCGCGGCGCTGGCCGCCGCCGTCGGGCCGGTCGAGCTGCATGCCGTGGACGTCGATCCCGCCGCCGTACGCTGCGCCCGCCGCAACCTCGCCGCGCTGACCGGAGGTGGAGTGTACGAGGGCGACCTGTACGCGGCCCTGCCCGCCGCCCTGCGGGGCCGGGTGGACGTGCTGCTCGCCAGCCCGCCGTACGTGCCCACCGGCGCGATCGGGCTGCTGCCGCCGGAGGCGCGCGTGCACGAGCCGCAGGTCGCGCTCGACGGCGGCGCGGACGGGCTCGACATCGTGCGGCGGGTCGTCGAAGGGGCGGACGGCTGGCTCGCGCCGGGTGGCCACCTGCTGGTGGAGACCAGCGAGGCCCAGGCCCGCAAGACCGCGGACGCCGTCGCCCGCGCGGGGCTCGCCGCCCGCCTGACGTACGACGAGGAACTGGACGCGACCACCGTGATCGGCACCAGGCCCGGCCCCATCAGCCCCACCGGCCCCGCCGGCTGAGTGGCCACGGCGGCGGAAACCGGTTGATCGGCTCCGGGGCCCTCGTCCGGGCCCCAGGGGAGGAGAAGGAGCTCATCCGTGACCGACACGACGTCCCTGCTGCTGGAACGCCTGCACGCGGCCGGGCTGACCGACGTCGCCGCCGTCGAGCCCGCCACCGGTGGCCTCGCCGCGACGGCGGGGCTCGCGCGCCGCGGCGACGGCACGCCGGTGTTCGTGAAGGCGTTCGGCGAGCCGCCGTCGGACGACGTCTTCGCCGCGGAGGCCGAAGGGCTCACCGTGCTGCGCGAGGCGGGTGGCGTCGCCACGCCCGAGGTCGTCCTCGCGGGCCGCGACCTGCTCGTGCTGTCCGTGCTGCGGCCCCGGCCGGGCACCAGGGCCTTCTGGGAGCGGTTCGCGCACACGCTCGCCCGCCTGCACACAACCACACGGCACCCGCGGTTCGGGTGGCACCGGGACAACTGGCTGGGCCGTCGCCGCCAGGTCAACACCTGGGACGACGACGGGTTCGAGTTCTTCGCCCGGCACCGCCTGCTGCGCTGGCTCGGCGAGCCGCGCGTACGGCAGGCGCTCGACGGCGCGGACCGGGCGGCGCTGGAGCGGCTGTGCGCCCGGCTGCCCGAGCTGCTGCCGGTCAGGCCCGCTTGCCTGACGCACGGCGACCTGTGGGCCCAGAACGTCATGGCCACTCCCGACGGGCGGCCCGCGCTGATCGACCCGGCCGTGTCGTACACGTGGGCCGAGGTCGACCTGGCCCACATCTGGACGACGGCGCCACCGCCCGAGGCACAGGTGTTCTTCGAGCTGTACGCCGAGCTGACCGGGCTCGACCGCGACTGGCGCGACCGCATGCCGATCATCCAGTTGCGCCAGCACCTGGCGGTGATCGCCCAGTTCGACCCCGACTGGGGCGCCGCCGACCTGGTGCGGGCCACGCTCGCCCCGTTCCGGCGCCGGCTCTGAGCCGTCTGCCAGAGCCTGTGACGCGGAGTCTAGGTGTTAGGAGGCCGTAAGGATCAGCGAATCAGGCGTGCTCAGCCGGTGACGTAGTCGTGCAGGCGGGCCGACCCTTCGAGCATGGCGACGGCCGTGGCGGCCAGGGCCGCTTCACGCTCGGCGAGGGCGGCGCGCAGCGCCTCGGTGCTGCCGGTGCGGCGCAGGCCGTCGAGCACGTCCCCGATCCGCGCCAGCGGATAACGCCCCTGCCGCAGCATGTGGATCATGCGGGCGTCGCGGACCTCGGCCGGGCCGTACCACCGATAGCCGGTGCCGGGCTCGCGCTGCGGCGTCAGCAGCCCGGCGGACTCCCACACCCGCAGCGCCGAGGTGCGTACGCCGAGGAGGGCGGCCACCTCACCGATGCGCAGAGCGGACTGCGGCGCGGCCGGGCCGCCGGGATCCTGCCCGGCCACCGCTTCGAGCGCCTCCCCCGTCGCCCGCAGGGCGAGCCGCTGCTGGTGCAGCGCGGCGTGGCAGGCGTCCACGAGGGCGAGCGCGCCCGTCAGGTCGCCGTCGTGCACCGCCAGCATGATCGAACGGGCGGCCTCCCAGCCGTACCCCTTGGCCAGCGCCCGGTAGGCGAGCAGGGCGTCGCGGTGCCGCGTGTCGAACCTGCGGTAGCCGGCGGCCGTCCGCTCGGCGGGCGGGAGGATTCCCGCGTCGGCGTAGTTGCGGATCTGCTGGGTGGAGACCCCCGCCTCCCGGGCCAGGTCGACGGGGCGCAGCGCCCTGGGACTCACCTGTGACTCACCTGTGGACTCACCGGGCTTGAGGCTTCGGGTCGCATCCGCTCATCGTAATCGGCTGCGAGTCTCAAGCCGTTCGCGTCAGGTGAGGGCCCGGCGCAGGGCGTAGACGGCGACGCCTGCCGCCAGCACGGCGGCCCCGGAGACCACCGACGACAGCGGCAGGGCGAAGGCCAGGACCAGGCACCCGGCCAGGCCGATGACGGGCACCGCCCGCGGCGGCCGTCCCTCATCCGGGCCGAGGGTCCAGGCACTGGCGTTGGCGATGGCGTAGTAGACCAGCACGCCGAAGGAGGAGAACCCGATCGCGCCGCGCAGGTCCGCGGTCGCGGCCAGGATCGCCACGACCGCGCCGACGGCCAGCTCGGCGCGGTGCGGCACCCCGAATCGCGGATGCACGGCGGCGAGGGCGTGCGGCAGGTGCCGGTCGCGGGCCATGGCCAGCGTGGTGCGCGACACCCCGAGGATCAGCGCGAGCAGCGAGCCGGTCGCGGCGACCGCGGCACCGGCCTGTACGACCGGGGCCAGGCCGGGAAGCCCGGCCTCCCGCACGACGGCGGCCAGGGGCGCGACCGCCTCGCCCAGCCGGGCGCCGCCCAGCACGCTGAGCGCGGCCACCGCGACCGCCGCGTAGACGACCAGGGTGAGCCCGAGCGCGAGCGGGATCGCGCGGGGGATGATCCGCGCCGGGTCGCGCACCTCCTCGCCGAGGGTGGCGATGCGGGCATACCCGGCGAAGGCGAAGAACAGCAGGCCCGCCGCCTGCAGCACCCCGCCGGTGGTGGCGTCGGCGCCGACGTCCAGCCGCCCCGGGTCCGCGGCGGCGGAGGTGAGACCTGCGACCACCACGGCGGCCAGCACCGCGAGGACGACCCCGACGATGACGCGGGTGAGCCAGGCGCTCTTGTGGATCCCCGCGTAGTTCACCGCGGTCAGCGCCACCACGGCCGCCACCGCCACCGCGTGGGCCTGCTCCGGCCACACGTAGGAGCCGACGGTCAGCGCCATCGCCGCGCACGAGGCGATCTTGCCGACGACGAACGCCCACCCCGCCAGGTAGCCCCAGAAGTCCCCCAGCCGCTCCCGCCCGTACACGTACGTGCCGCCGGAGGCGGGATAACGCGCGGCCAGCCGGGCCGAGGAGGTCGCGTTGCAGTAGGCGACCACCGCGGCGGCGGCCAGCCCGAGCAGCAGCCCGGACCCGGCCGCCCGCGCCGCCGGAGCCAGGGCGGCGAAGACCCCCGCGCCGATCATCGACCCCAGCCCGATCATCACGGCGTCGGCCAGGCCCAGGCGGCGCTTCAGCGGTCCCTCCATGCTCACCACAGGTCCCGGTGGAGGCGGGCGTCGCGTCTCAGGGCCACAGGCGGTGCCGGGCCCAGGCGTCGTCCTGCCGGGTGTAGCGCAGGCGGGTGTGCCGGCGGTCGCGGTCGGCCTGCCAGAACTCGACCTCGTCCGCGCGCACGCCGTACACGGTCCATCCCGGCGCGACCACCCCGGGATCGGCCTCGATCGCGGCGTGCGCCGCGCGGAGGGCCGCGTCGAGGTCGGCGGGGTCGTCGAGCACCTGCGACTGACGGCCGGTCAGCGCGTCGGCCCGCGCACCGGGCGAACGCGCGAGGAAGTCGGCCGCGCCGCGCTCGGCGTCCGCAGGCCCGGCCGCGCCCCGCACCCGGATCTGCCGGCCCTGCTCGGGCCAGTGGAAGCACAACGCGGCGTACGGCGTGGCGGCCAGCTCCCGGCCCTTGCGGCTGCCCGCGCCGGTCGCGAAATACCAGGTGCCGTCCGGCGCGAGGTCCTTGCAGATCAACACGCGGGAGGACGGCCGTCCCTCGGCGTCGGCGGTGGCCAGCGACATCGCGTGCGGTTCACGCACCCCGGCCTCGACGGCCGAGGTCAGCCACTCCACGAACAGGGCGACCGGGTCGGACGGCGCGGCGTCGACGTCGAACTCCGGCAGTTCGGTGTCGAAGACCGCAAGCCCCCGCAGCAGATCACGAATCGAACCCACCACAAGACTCTCCGTCATGATCACTCCTCCACTCCGCGTCCGCTGACGAGCGTCCGCTGACGAGGCGGCGCCTCGGCGACGTTCCATTGGATCATCCCCGGCCCGGTCGCTCGTCAGCCGGGTCGCCGACCTCCCTGCCCGACGGCTCCACCCAGGCGGCGCGCACCAGCCGGGCGTCGTGATCGTCCAGCACCACGGTGCCGGACAGCTCGATGCGCGCGGGCTCGGCGTAGTAGTCGTCAGCTGGAACAGGGTGAACATCGTCACCGTCACCCCGGCCACGACCAGCGCCATCGCGGGCAGCGTACGCCGGAACAGGGCGCCTGCCGCGGTGCCCAGCGCGAACGCGTACAGCCACCACGCCGCCGGATCCACCCCGACCATGTTGAACACGCCGATGTTGCCGAACGTCGAGTCGGCCCCCGATCTGAACACCGGCCGCCACAGGCTGACCATGAGCGACAGCAGCAGCCCGCCCGCCACGACCGCCGCCCCCAGGATCGGCAGCTTGACCGCCAGCCACCGCCCTACGGGCACCGCCTGGGTCCAGGCCAGGCGGTGGGTGCCGCGCTCGTACTCCCGGCCGAGCAGCGGTGCGCCCCAGAACGCCCCGATCAGCGCGGGGGCCACCAGCGGCATCCAGCCGAACACCGAGTAGACCGCGTCGTAGCGGCGCTCCAGTGCCGCCGCCAGGTCTCCGCAGGCCACGGCGGGCCCGGGGCAGCCGGGCGGGGCGTGCTCGGATATGTACCCGGATCGCCTCCACGGCCGACCCCAGCAGCAGCATCCCCAGCAGCGCCAGGAGGGCCGCCGTCACGAGGATCTGCGCCCGGTGCTGACGCCAGGTCACCCAGATCACGCGCCCACCCCCGTCAGCTTGGGCAGTGCCGCCGACTCGGGGCTGCGCAGGTAGCCCATGACGAGCTCCTCCAGCCCCGGCCTGCGCGCCTGGTGGCGGGGATCGAGCGGGGGTGTGCCCCTGACCAGCATGCTGACCTGCCTGCCGGTGCGGCTCGCGCTCACCACCTGCGCTCCCGGGATCGGCGCGTCGTCCGGCCCGGTGACCACGAGATGCCCGTCGAGCAGCTCCTCGATGTCGCCGCTGACCTGCAGCCGGCCCGCGTTGAGCACGATCAGCCAGTCGCACGTCTCCTCCAGGTCGGAGACGACGTGGGAGGACAGCAGTACGGTCAGCCCCCGCTCGGCCACCTCCGCCATGATCGAACGCATCACGTCGTGGCGGGCCAGGGGGTCGAGGTTCGCCAGCGGCTCGTCCAGCACGACCAGGTCGGGCAGGCCCGCCAGTGCAAGGGTCACCGCCACCTGCGCCCGCTGGCCGCCCGACAGCCTGCCCACCTTCCGCCGCAGCGGGATGCCCGGCCCCGCGAGCCGCGCGGCGGCGGCCTCTCCGTCCCAGCGCCGGTTCATGCGGCGGCCGAAGGCGAGCATGTCGGCGACGGTGAAGCCGTCGTACAGCGGCTTGTCCTGTGCCACGAACGCCACCTCGCCGGCGACGCGGACGCCGCCCAGCGCGGGCCGCAGCAGGCCGACGGCCGCGTGCATGAGGGTGGTCCAGCCCGGCCGCGCGGGCCTCGCGCACCCACGCCTCCAGGCCGCGTCGCAGCCGGGTGTGGTCGGCGAGCGTCGGGCCCGCGATGCCCTGCCGGACGAACGTCCCCATCCCCGGCCGTCCCTCGACAAGACCTTCGCGCTCCAGCTCCCGGTAGGCCTTGAGCACCGTGTTGGGGTTGATGGCCAGGCTCTCGACCACCTCGCGAGCGGTCGGCAGCTGGTCGCCGGGCCGCAGCACACCCAGCCGCAGCGCCTGTTTCACCTGGTGGACGAGTCGCTCGTCAGGTGGCGCTCGTCAGGTGGCGTCACCCAGGCGGGCGGCGCGGGCGTACAGGTAGCGGCGGCGCGGCAGCGTGGCCGCCCGCCGGGCCGCCGCCAGGTAGGCCTCGCGGGCCGTCGCCCGCTGCCCGGCCATCTCCAGCAGGTGCGCGCGCACCGCGGGCAGGCGGTGGTCGCGGGCGAGCCGTTCGTCGTCCTCCAGCCCGTCGAGCAGGTCGAGCCCCGCGCGCGGGCCCCGGCTCATCGCCACCGCCACCGCGTGGTTCAGCAGCGTCACCGGGTTGTCCGACATCCCCGCCAGCACCTCGTACAGCGCCGCGATCTGCGGCCAGTCGGTCGCCTCCGCGCTCGGCGCCTCGTCGTGCAGGGCGGCGATCGCCGCCTGCACCTGGTAGGGCCCGGGCGCACCCCGCGACAGCGCCGCCTCGACCAGCTTCACGCCCTCGGCGATGCCGGCGGCGTCCCACAGGGCGCGGTCCTGCTCGGCCATCGGGATCGGCGTGCCGTCGGGGGCGGTACGCGCGGCGCGGCGGGCGTCGGTGAGCAGCATCAGCGCGAGCAGCCCGGCCGTCTCGCCGTCGTCCGGCAGCAGCCGGTGGACCAGGCGGGCCAGCCGGATCGCCTCGGCCGTCAGGTCCTCCCGGCCGAGCCCGGTCTCCCCGGCGTACCCCTCGGTGAAGATCAGGTAGAGCACGTGGAGCACGGCGCGCAGCCGCGCGTCGCGGTCGGGCTCGGCGGGCATGCCGAACGGCAGGCCGCTGTCCCTGATGCGCTGCTTCGCCCGGGTGATGCGCCGCGTCATCGTCGCCTCCGGCACCAGGAACGCCCGGGCGATCTGCGCGGTGGTCAGGCCGCCGACCGCGCGGAGGGTCAGGGCGATCTGCGACGCGGGCGACAGCGCGGGATGGCAGCACAGGAACAGCAGGATCAGCGTGTCGTCGGCCCCGGCCGCCGACGGAGCGTCCGCGGCGGGAGCGAGCCGCCACTCCGGAAGCGCCCGCCTGCCCGCGGTGTCCTCCCGCTCGCGCCGGGCCTGCTCGGCGCGCAGCAGGTCGGTGAGCCTGCGGGCGGCGACGGTGACGAGCCAGCCCATCGGGTTGTCCGGCAGGCCGTCCTGCGGCCAGCGGACGGCGGCGGCCAGCAGCGCCTCCTGCACGGCGTCCTCGGCGGCGTCGAAGTGACCGTAGCGGCGCACGACCGCGCCGAGGACCCGCGGCGCCAGGCGGCGCAGCAGGTCCTCGGTCTCGCCGTCAGGCGTCGTCACAGCTCCGGCTCGGCCTGCCACTCGTCGATCGGGCGGATGTCCACATACCAGTCGCGTGCCGTCGCGCCCTC
>Ga0164243_10005205_pt1 | contig 19945 bp, 16 predicted proteins | sample OricompcompostOP_FD_108781 | JGI IMG/M metagenome (GOLD analysis project Ga0164243, IMG submission 108781) | Organic Plus compost microbial communities from Emeryville, California, USA - Original compost - Organic plus compost (OP) | ecosystem: Engineered > Solid waste > Mixed feedstock >... | reverse complement strand
TTGCCGGCCTGAATCGCGACGTAGAGCTTGTCCTCGCCCGTCAGGCGATCGATCACCGACTCGGCGACGTCGAGCAGCTGCGTCCACTCGCCGCGGTCGCCGTGCACCTGACGGAGCAGCGTGAACGCCGCGACGACCGACTTCATCGACGTCGCGCCGTTGGACGCCGTCGCCTCGATCGCGAGCTGGAAGAACTTCGCGCCGCGCTCCTTGTCCTTGAAGCGCTGGATCCACTCGAGCGCGAACGTGCGCAGCGCGGCGATCTTCGTGGCGTGATCCGACGCGCGCTCCGCGCGCAGACGGTGGTGCGCCTCGAGCTCGTCCCAGCGGTTCGCGTTGGCGAGCAGCGTCTCGAAGATGAAGTTCGCGCTCGGCTCCTCGAGGTCCTTCGCGAGCACGCGCTTCAGGAGCTCCTCCAGCCGCGGATCGTCCGGCGCCTCGATGCGCACGATGCGCGCGGCGCGCACGAGCATGCGTACGGCGGTCGCGTCGTCGAACCGATCGGCCTCGTCGGAGAGGCGGTCGACCTCGTCGGCCCAGAACTCGGGATCGTAGCTCGCCGCAGCGAGCGCATCCTTCACGCGGGTGGAGTCGGGGTTGAGCTCGAGCGCGCGCTGCAGGATCGGCCGCGCCTTCTCCTTCTGCCCGCTGTCGAGCATCGCCTCGCCGACGATCTGCGCCAGCTCCGACGGAGAGTTCGGATCGCGCAGCTCGAACTCGCCGAGCTTGGCGACCATCTCGAGGCGGCCGATCTCGCCGTACACCTCGCGCGCGCGCGTCAACGCGCGCACGTTCGCGGGGTGGAGCTTCCATGCGCGCTGGTAGATGCCGATCGCGCGATCGCGTTCGGGAATCACATCCTCGACGAGCGCGGCGAGCTCACAGAGACGCTCGGATTGCTCGGGCTTCGTCCCCGAGGCCTCCAGCTCCTTCTCGAGCTCATCGATTGCAGCAGACCAATCTCTCGATCGGCGCAGGCGTTCCCGAAGCAACGTACGAGTATCCATCTGCGGTCTATCCTCCCGCAAACAAAGAAGAAACCCCGACCCTCATCCTCTGAGGCTTTTTATCACGGCTGGCACGAGGTTTGTTGGAACGCTCGCGCCCTTTTGTTGCGCATGATACAGCCAGCATTCTCCGGACCCGCGTCCAGAGAACAAGTGGTGTAGGCCGCTCACGACAGCCCATCACCGTGATGCGTTCCTGAGGCAGCATTCTGCTGCCCTCTCCGCGAGCATTTCCTAGCCGCGCGCCCGCCAGCGTAAGCCGGCTCTCGTCGAGAAACGCGATTGTTCTAGCGGATGGCACGACGGAGTCGAAGCAGCTCGCAGAGTCGTTCGAATCGATCGGGAGGCAACACGAACACCTGCCCACCCAGCCGCTTGCCGCCGGGCGCCTCCCCTCCTGCGGATGATTGCACGATCAACCGCCGGCCCGCGACGCTCAACGCGATCGCACGATATTTCACGCCACCGGTGTTCCGCCCCGTGAGCTGCGTGTAGCCGACCTCCGCCCGCAGGTCGCGTCGGCTGCCACGCACGGGCCCGGTGCGCGTCTCGAGCACGAGCTCGTCGCCATCGATCGCGAGCACGGTCGGCGCGGCCCGCCGCCACAGCCAGCCCACCGCCGCGAGCACGCCGACACCGACGACGCTCGCCACCGCGATCACCCACGGGCGGCCGTCGTCGATCGACATCACCACGCCCGTGAACGCGAACGTCACCGGGAACGCGAGCACGCCGACGATCTGCGAGCGTCCCGAGCGCGGCGCGAGCGCGAACCTCTGCATCCGCGAGCGATCGTACACCCGAAACGCGAAAACGGCCTCCCGAGGGAGGCCGTCGTTGCAGTCGTTGGCGAGAGCGCGCTAGCCGCTCTGCGACGCGCTCTGCATCGCGCTCTTCGCTGCGATGTCGAGCAGCATCTTCTGCGCCTGCTGCTTCGCGAACTCGACCGAGTGTCCGCCGCTCTTGGAGAACTCCTCGAGGTCCTTCTTCGCCTTCGCGAAGTCCCCCTTGCGGAAGTACGCCTGCCCGCGCTGGAACTTCGCCTTGTGGTTGTCGCTCCGGCTCTCGAGCGCCTTGTCGAAGGCCTCGATCGCCTTGTCGTGCATGCGCTTGTCGTCGTAGGCCATGCCGACGACGTACCAGATGTCCGAGACCTCGTTCGCGCCGGGGACCGCCGTCGTTCCCTGCTGCGCGACCTGAAGCGCCTGATCGGTGTAGTCCCACTTGCGGTACAGCTCGCCGAGCGCGACCCACGGGCCGGGCTGCGTCGGACCGAACGACAGCGCCTTGGTCAGCGACTCGGCGGCCTCCTTCGGGCGATCGGTGTCGCGGAAGATGCGGCCGACGTAGTAGTGCGCACGCCACAGATCGGGGTTGAGCTCGATCGCCTTCTGCAGGTGCTGCAGCGGCTTCTCGAAGTTCACGCCGGTGAGGTCGGGCTGCACCTCCTCGACCTTCTTGTTCTCGCGACGCGCGGTGTCTTCCTTCGCCTGCAAGATCGCCTTCTCGTACAGCGAGTGGCCGTACAGCAGGTGATACATCGCCTGCTCCGGCGCGATGCTGACCGCGTTCTGCATCGCATCGGCCGCGTTCACCCAGTCGTTCTTGCCGATGTACGAGACAGCGAGGCCGTACCAGGCGGTGTGGTTGTCACGCCAGGTCTCGACGGCCTTCTTGTACTGATCGATCGCGGTGTCGAAGTGCTTCTGCCCGTAGGCCTTCGCACCCTCGTTGGCCTTCTTGATCGATTCGTTGTGCGACTTGTCGGGACAGCCAGCGAGTCCGAGCAGGAGACCAGCACTGACCACCGCGGCGAGAGCTCTCATGGCGAGAACGGTAGAACGACTGCCGATTCGTTTCCAGCGATCTCATCGAAAACGGACGCCGAAACGGCAACGACGCCAGCCCCCGCGTGGTGACTGGCGTCGTGGTCGCGAAGCGCGTACGAGGCGCGCTCGCGGGGAGGAGCCGGGCGATCAGCCCGCCGGACGGAAGGTGAACGGGTAGTTCACCTGCACGCCACCACCACCCTTCGGCTTCGGGAACTCGATCGCCTTGATCACGCTGGCGACGCAGCTCGCGACGTTCGGATCGACACCCGAGCCCGAGGCGGAAGCGACGTTACCGTTCGGCGTGATGAAGAACTGCGTGGCGACGGTGCCCGACAGGCCCGGCTTCGCGAGCAGCTCCTTCTCGTAGCAGTACTGGATCTTCTGAATGTTGCGCTTGATGTAGCGGCGGATGATCGCCTTGTCGAGGTCACCCTGCGCGCTCGGCTGGCCGATCGAGACCGTCGGCACCGCCGCCGAGCGACCGCGCATACCACCGCGGCCACCGCCGACGCCGTAGCCGGAGCCCGTGCCCGAGCCGTGACCGATCGTGCCGTAGCGGCCGGTACCGATCGTGCCCCAGCCGGTGCCACCACCACCCGGACCGAAGCCCGAGCGACCGAAGCCGAAGCCACCGTTCATCTCGCCAGCCTCGTTGCCGAGGAGACCGCCGTAGATGTTGGTGTCGTCGAAGCCGCTGGAGATGTCACCGGTGCCGGTGAGCGAGCTGAACGCGCCACCCTGGGTCAGGGCCGAGGAGCCGAGGATACCCGCGCTCCGCGCCTGCTCGATCGCCGCCTGACGCGCGAGCACCGGGTCGTCCTGGGTCTTCGCCATCTTGTACTGGCCCTCGGCGCGATCCGAGTCCTTCTTGCCCATCTTGCCCTCCTCGAGGGCCATGGCCGTGCCGGTACCACCGGACTCGTCCTCGCCGTCGTCGGGCTTGTCCTCCTCCTCGGGCGGCGGCGGATCGTCCTGCGACGCGCTCTGCGTACGCGTCGACGTGTCCTCGAGCGACGCGAGGTCGACGCTCACGCCGGAGGCGTCCTCGCCCGCCTGGTCGAGGATGAACCAGATGATCATGTGCGCGACGAGCGAGCCCGCGAAGTACACGAGCACGCGGCTGTCGAGGCCCGCGAACAGCGACGACGTGTGCCGCCGCGGCTGCGGAACCGCCGAGACGAGGAACGTGGTCTTGCCGGTGCGGACGCGGATCTTCGCGCCCGGCGGGATCGGAGCGATCGACGTGCGGCCCTGCGCGGCGAGCTCCTGCAGCGAGGTGGTCTGGCCGTTGACCACCATCTCGCCCTCCATGCCGGGGGCGAAGTTGAACGCGAAGTCGTCGCCGTTCGGAGCGACGAGCGGGAACTCGGCGCCGGGCGCACCCTCGACCGCGAACTCCACGCCCGGCGCGGTGCCGATGCGGAAGAACGGGCTCTTCTTCTCCGAGCGCATGCGCGTGAGGCCGTACGTCGCGAGGCCGAGGCCGACGAACAGGCCGCCGAGCATCATCCAGTCGTACGCGACCGGCAGCATGCGCGGGCGGACCGCGAAGCCCGGCTTCTTGAGGACCGTGGTCTCGTAGTCGTAGCGGCCCTTGTTGTAGGCCGCGTTGTCGACGGCGACGTAGAACGAGAACGCCGACATCAGGAGCAGCGCGGCGGCGATCGCGAACACGGCCCACGTGGTGGGCGTGACCTTGCCGCCGCGCGGGTCCATGCAGTGCTTCACGCCGACGACGGAGTCGCCGAGCATCGCGGCGACCTCGACAGCGCGCGCGCCACCGAGATCGTCGGCCTCGCTCGCCATCGCCTGCTGGAAGCCGGCGGCCGGCGCCATCGCGGAGCCGTAGACGGGTGCCGGGGCACCGAGGCCCGGCGGCGGCGGAACCGCGGCGGCGGCGGGCGGCGGCGCGTACGCGGCGGGCGCCGGCGCGGGCGCGCGCGGCGGAGCCGGCGGCGCAGCGGCCGGACGCGGCGTCGAGGCGATCACCTCGCCAGCGGGAGCCGGCGGCGCGACCGGTACGTTGACCGAGGTCGCGACGTCGTCTTCCTCGCTGGCGCCGATCGCGAGCTCGATCCGCGTCTCGCCGACGACGATGGTGTCGCCGGACTGCAGCTTCGCCTTGTTGACCTTCTGGCCGTTGACGAAGGTGCCCTTCGTCGAGCCGAGGTCGATGATGCTCACGTCACCGGGGCCGTTGACCTCGATGATCGCGTGCATGCGGCTCACCGTCTCGTCGTCGAGCTTGAGGTGAGCCGAGGGGACCTTGCCGAGCTTGATGACGCTCAGGCTGAGCCGCTCCTCGCGAAGCAGCTGGTCACCTTTGAAGATGCGGAAGGTGAGAGGAACTTTAGCGCCGGCCATGAATCACTTCTCCGATGGAGAGCTTTGCGAACGATGGCCGGGGCTGACCCACACGCACGCCGCCGGAGCGGCGAACGGGCGAGCTACAGGTCCTCGGCCGACTTGATGATCTCGGGGATGAAGTCCTTGCGGATCCTGATCAGCGACGAGTGCTTGGCGAAGTCGCGGGCGTTGAGGTCCGTACCCTCGGGCTTGACGAGGTCACCCTCGATCGTGTCGCCCGAGAAGTCATAGACCTTGACCTTGCCGCTACCCGAGTCGCCCTTCTTGGGCTGCTGGGCGAACGCCGGGATGGAAACCAGGGCAACGAGAGCCAGTGCACCAATGACCTTGCGCATGAAGATCGACCCTTTCAGGTGGATCGCCTTGCTGCTGAAGTCCGTGGGCACGGAGCTAGAGACAACAAGGCGAGGGGTTGGTTCCGAGATTCTTTCCAAAAAGTTCCGCGAACGGAAGGACAGTCGATCCCGGCTCCGGTTGCAGTCCGGATGCCGAGAGGTTCCAGCTACTTAGTTACCCGCCGGCTGCGCCGGCTGGCTCGCCTGGGCCTTGATGAACTGCTGGATCTGGGCCGTGGTCTTGTCGATCAGCTTGATCTGCTCCTTGGCCTCGGCCTTGTCGTCGTCCGCGGCGACCTTGTCCAGGAACTGGCGGAAGTAGTCCTTCGCCGTCTGGTAGGTCGTGAGCGACGCCTTCAGGTCGTCCTGCTTGCTGGCGCGGAAGTCCTTGTAGAGGACGGCGAGGTTGTAATAGGCCTCGCCGCGCTTCGGATCGAGGTCCTTGGCCTTCTTGTAGGCGGCCTCGGCGCCGTCCAGATCCTTGAGGCCGCGGAGCGCCGCGCCGAGGCAGTTGTACGCGTCGTAGTTCTTGGGCTGCAGCTCGAGCGCCTTGGAGCACTGCGCCTTGGCGACCTCGTAGTTCCGGAAGCCCAGGGTCGTGAGCCCGACGTTCATCCGCGCCTCGGCGAACTTGGGGTCGAGCTCGACCGCGGCCTGGAAGTGCTGGAGCGCGAGCGAGAGCGCGCCGCGGTGCATGTACAGCAGGCCGTACGCGTTCTGGAGCGGCGCGTACTTCTCGTTGCGCTTCTTGCCCTCGTCGAGGAGGAGCTTGGCGAGGTCGAGCCGGTTCTTGTTGCGCTTGTGGCCCTCCATGTAGACGAGCCCGTAGACGGTGTACGCCTGGACGTTGTCCGAGTCGACGCCGAGCACGTTGGACAGGTTGAAGCGGGCGTCCTCCTCGAGGGACTTCCACTTGCTGTCCCGGTCGCCGAGCTTGCGCATCTGCTCGAGCTCGAGCGAGGCCAGGTTGATGCGCGCGGCGACGAGCTTACCGTTCGCCTTGATCGCGCTCTCCCAGTACTGCTTCGCGCCGTCGTGCTTGCCGGCGCGATAGTAGATCTCGCCGAGGTTCGACAGGGCCATCGCGATCTTCGACGAATCGCCCTTCATGCGCGAGGCAGCCTGGTAGGCGGCCTCGGCCTCCTTGAGCAGGTTGCACCGGTGATACGACAGGCCGGCCATGAACTGCGCGGCCACGAGGTTGCCGTGCGACTTGGCCACCGACTCGAAGCGCTCGGCCGCGCCGCGGCACGCGCTCTCGTTCCACGTGCCCTTGTCGTTCTGCTGGAAGAACGCGAGGGCGGACTCGTAGTCCTTGCGCGCGTCCGCGGAGACCTCGGGCTTGGCCTGGTCACCGCCCTCCGCGCCACCGACCACGGGGGGCGGAGGCGGCACGGACTTCCCGGACGCGAGGCCCGACTTCGTGGCTCCACCGCCGCACGCGACGAGCGCGGCGAGCGCGCAGCTGTATAGGATGTGCTGGATACGCATGATCGTCTCTCGTCCTTCGTTCAGTCGAGTGCGGTGACGGGGGGTTCGATGGCGATGACCGGCGCGACGTTGGTCGGCTCGGCGCGGAGCTCCGACGCGCTCGGGTAGTCCTCGGGCTTGATCTGGCCGAGCTCGCGCTCGCACAGCTTCGACCACTCGCTGAACCAGCCGAGCTCCGTGGACTTCTGGAGGCACACGCCGTACGCGGTGAGCGAGTCCGCCTCGAGCGGCTCGGCGACCTCGGTGAGCTTGTCGCAGTACGCCTCGACCTTCTCGTCGGCGAACGAGCCGGTGCGCACGTCCTTCGGGATCTCGGCCGTGAACAGCGCGTCGGAGAAGTTCTGGTTGATCTGGCCGATGCGCGCCGTGGCGGTGATCGAGTTCGCCGCGTCCTTGATGCCGAGCACGCCCATGTACTTCGCGGTGAGCTGCTCGCGGCCCTTCTTCTTCTTCTCGACCCACTCGTTGAAGCGCTTCAGCGACTTGTCCGCGATCGCCTTGTTCTTCGGGTCGAAGTTGAGGTTCGCCGGGAACGTGAGGTTCAGGTACGACTCGAAGTCACGGTCGATCTCGGCGACCTTGGCGAGGCCGTAGTAGTAGCGGGCGCCCGCCTCGTCGCCGCCGGTCTTGCCGCCGGCCTTCTCGAACGCCTTGGCCGCCGCGGAGAACGCCGCCATGGCGTCCTTGACCTTGCGCTCGTCGCGCTTGACGACGGTCAGCTTGATCTTGGAGTCCGGACCGCACTGCGTCGGCTGATCCGAGCCGCGGCTGCGCTTCTTGCGCTTCATGTTGATCGCGCGCTCGCGGACGATCTTCACGCACGAGCCGTCGACGAGCTTCACCGGGCAGCTCTGCTCCCAGAGGATCTGGCCGATCTTGGCGTGCGCGATCACGAGGCGGTCCGCACCGCCCTTGGTGCCGTACGTGCGGATGTAGTCGCGGAGGTGCTTGACGACGACGTCCTTGTCACCCTGCTTCTCGTAGACCGACGTCAGCGAGAAGTGGGCGTTCGCGGCCTCGGCCGGCTTCTTCTTGCCGAACGTCTTGATGAAGTACTTGGTGTTCTCGATCGCCTTGGCGTCGTCGCCGATGCCCTTGCGGTAGAACACCGCGTCACTCATCGCGTCGTACGCGTCCTTCTCGCCGGCGTACTTCTTCGCGTACTCCTCCAGCTTCGCGGCGCTCTGGTCGTAGAACGCGATGTCGCCGTACGCCTTGCCGATGCGCGCGAGCGCCTTCGCCGAGAGCTTGCTCGAGCCGTAGTACTTCTGGAGCAGGTTGTACGCGGAGATCGCGGCGCCGATCGAGCGGCCCTGCTCGAAGCAGACACCAGCGTTGTAGAGGACCTCGTCGTTCTGCTCGGCCTCGGGATCGCGGTTGTAGATGTCGAGGTACGCCTGACCGCAGGCCACGTACTTCGAGAAGTCGCCGCTGGCCTTGGCGTCCGCCTCGAGCTTCTCGGCGCGCTTACGCATCGACTGCGCCTTGAGGCGGTTCAGGGTCGCGCGGAGGTCGTCCTTGCCCTCGAGGAACTTGGTGTCCTTGTCGAGCTTGTCGACGAGCGCGATCATCTCGTCGTACTTCTGCATCCGGTTGTAGGTGTCGAGCAGGAGGTTGGCCGAGAACTCGGCGGTCTCGTGCTCCTTGTGCTTCTCGAGGATGTCGATGAAGAGCGGCACCGCCTTGTCGAAGTGGTTGTAGCGGCGGTAGATGTTCGCCTTCAGGAACTTCATCCCGACGAGCTCGTCGTCCTTCGGGTCCTTGATGTAGTCGATGTAGACGTCGAACGCGGCGAGCATCCGCTCCTCCTTCTCGGGGATCGGCTTCGGCTCGGGGACCTTGTCGTACTCCTTGCCGGACTCGTCGACCTTGTCCGCCTGGTTGCGGACGCGCGGATCGACGTTGAGCGCGTTCTTCCAGCCGAGGACCGCGGCGTACGCGGCCTCCTTCGTCATCTTCGCGTCGAGCTTGCCGGCCTTGACGACGTCGGTGAACGCGATCGCCGCGTTCTCCCACAGCTCGGTCTGCAGGCGCGCGTTCTTCTCGTTCTCCGCGCGGCTCCACAGGAGCTCGGCGTAGAAGTACTGGGTCTGGGCGTAGTCCTCGGCCTCGGTGAAGACGTCGAGGTAGACCTTGTAGAGCTTCTCGGCGTACGCGAGCGTCTCCGCGTTCTTGGTCTTGGCCGACTCGGAGTGGTACGCGCGCGCGAGCTCACCCGACATCGCCGCGGCGTTGTCGTGGCACTCCTGCGCCTCGGCCGCCGGCAGCGTCTTCTTGCCGCGGAGCGCGCCCCACAGCCGGACGAGGTTCTCGATCTCCTTCACCTTGTCGGCGTTGGCCGCGCCGGGCATCGAGAGCATCGCGTGCGAGACGTTGTACTGCCACAGGCACACGTTCTTGTTCGTCGGAGCGATCTTCATCAGCTCCTGGAACGTGTAGATCGCCTTGTCGCTCTTGCCCTGCGCCAGGTAGAGGTCCGCGAGGATCTCGAGCATCGTGAACGCGTACTTGTCGTCGACGCGCTTGAACGCCGGGTACGCCTTGTCCGCCTTGCCGATCTCGGCATAGGCGCGGACGAAGTCCTTCTTCGCGGCGCGGTTGAGGACCGCCTGCTTCTTGTCGTCCTTCGTCGCCTGCGCGACCTGGAAGAACGTCTCGAGCGCCTCCTGGTGGCGCGAGAGGTTCAGGTGGATCCAGCCCATCTTGTACATCGCGTACCAGTACGCCGACGACTTCGGGAACTTCAGGACCATCTTGTAGCGGCTCTCGGCGTCCGCGAGCTGACCGGCCTCGAAGTAGTAGTCCGCGAACGCGAGGTGCGCCTCGGGAACGAACTTGCTGTTCGGGTAGTTCTTGAGCAGCTTGTCGTAGACCGCGCGGGCCTCCTTCATGTACTTGCCGCCCTGCAGCGTGTACCCGTAGTAGAACAGCGCCATGTCCATCTTCGGGTAGTTGCGGAAGGCCTCGTTGTCGGTGAGCTCCTTGTAGGTCTTCACCGCCTTGAGGAGGTAGTCCTTCGCCTTCGCCGCTGCCGACTTCGAGTCCGCGAGCGCCTTCTTCTTCTCGTTGGCGTTCTTCGCGGTGTCGGCCTTGATCGTGTACTCGACCGACTTCAGGCGCCAGTAGCGCTGCTGCTGCGCGTAGAGCTCGCCGAGGCGGAAGTAGTAGTCGCTCTTCTCCTCGACCTCACGATCCGGCGTGTTCGCGATGAGGCGCGCGAGGATCTGCTCCTGCTCGGCGCGGATGTTCCCGACGAGCCCCTCGATCGAGAGGATGTCGTCCGCGGTCAGCGCCGGCTGGATGTCCTTCTTGTCTTCCTGCTTGGGAGCCTTCGGCTTCACGCGGTCGGACAGCTTGACGTTGATCTTCACGTCTTGCTGTCGCGTGTACTTGGCTTTTTGAGCCCAGGCATTCGTGCTGACGAGCAGCACTCCGAGGATCGCTAGCTTGGTCTTGATCATTGCGAGTCCCTTTTTCTCCGGCACACGTCTGGCGAGGCGTAGGAGACAGTAACGAAACAGGTCCGGCCGATCGTCACGGGTTTGTCATCGGGCCGAAAACCTCACGAGCCCGGCGCCTGACAGGGGCTGACGGCCGGGCTCGTGATCGACATCTTGTCAGGGGCGAGAAACTCAGCTCACTTCGGGCACTTCGACCGGATCTTGAACCGGTAGTACCCGAGCTCGTCCTTCCAGTACTCGCCGTTGAACTTCCACTGGAAGTGCTCGTCATCGACGATGATCGGCTCCTCCTTGTGGTCCTTCGAGATCCGCTCGGTCTTGAGCGACTCCGCCGAGATCTTGTCGGCCTTCGCGCCGAGGATCTCGAACTGGATCTTGTCGCCGTCGCGCGACAGCGCGCCGAGCTCTCGCGCGAGGCGATCGATGCGATCCCGGGCGATGCGACCGGCGTCCGCCGCGGCGACCGACTGCTGCACCGTGAGCTCCTGGAGCACCTCGGCCGCGACCTGCGTGGTCTGCCACGCCTTGTCCGACTTCGAGAGCATGTCGAGCTCGTGGTTGAGCTCGTCTACCCACGCGAACGTCTTGAGCAGCGTCTTGTCGTTGAGCACGCTCATCACGAGGCGCTGGGTCTTGGGGTCGAGGCCGGCCTTGTTCGCCTTGACCTTCTTCACGTACTCGTAGAACTCGGCGTTGTCCTCGTACTTCGCGAGGATCTCCTCGAGGTTCTTGCGGAGCGGGCCGTACTTGTCGTTGAAGTCGGCGATCGCCTCGTTGGCCTGATCGTAGAGGCAGTACTTGTAGTAGATGACCGCCTTGAGCAGCTCGGACTCGGGGAAGAACTGGTCCTCGAAGTACGGCGCGTTGAGCGTGTGGATGTTACCGAGCGCCTTCGAGTTGAGCGTCTTCATGAAGTACGCCCACGACGCCTCGAACAGCGACTGCGCCCAGTCCGCCGAGTTCTGGTCGAGCTTCTCGAAGTACTTGATCGACGTGTCGTACTGCTGCGTCGAGTAGAACACGCGCGCCATCTGGAGCTGCGCGAGCTCGTTGAAGTTCGCGATGTCGTCCGCGTTGTACTGCGGCGGCCGCTCCTGACCGATGATCAGGATCTCCTTGAACGCGTCGACGGCGGGCTTGCCTTCGTACTTGCGGACGAAGGTCACGCCCTCGAAGAACTTGGCCTTGATGAAGAACTCGCTCTGGCGGCTGACCTGCTGGAACAGGCTGATCGCCTTGTCGAAGTCGCCGTCGCCGCCCTTGCGGTAGTAGTGGCGGCCGAGCAGGAACAGGAGCTCGTCCTTGACCGTGGCCAGGCTCGAGTCGTTGAGCCGGCTCGGATCGTAGGTGCCGATCTTCTCGAGGATGCCCGACGTCTCGGGGAGCACGCGCGACAGCGCCGCGAGCCACTTGAGCGTCGCGCCGTGATAGGTGTGCGCGTCACCGGTCTGGACGATCCGGTCGAAGTACGCGAGCGAGCCGGCATAGAAGCCCATCTGGTAGAGCGTCTTGCCCATGAAGAACTCGGCGCGCTGCTTGTTCTTCGCGTCGTCACCGCTCTCGCCGTCGAGCACCTTCTTGAGCTCGATCGACGCCGAGAAGAAGTCCTTCTTGTCGTACAGCTTGATCGCGCGCTCGAGCGTCTTCGACGGCGGAGTCGATGCCGCGCTCTCGGGCTCGAATTCCATGTCGGTGTTGTCTTTGGGCGCCGCAGTGGCCTGGAGCGTGAACGCACCGACAAGTGCGACGAGCGAGAGCTTGGAGAGTAGCCGCATCAATTCCTCCGGGTCGAACGATGGCCGAATGCGTCCGGCGGGATTCGTGACCCGGCGGAATCATCGGCAACGTCATGGGGCACTGTCAAGGCACCGGCGGGTCCGCGGTACGGACAACCGCCCCATGGACACCTGAACCGAGCACGCGTTGCAGATCACTTTCGTTGCTGGATCCCGCGGGAGCCTGCACCAACAGGCATGAGGCACGACATGCGTACGCCAGCCCACCGGACCCGCGCGCCGCGAGGGGTCACGGAAACTCGAAGTGGTCCCGCGGCGTTGTTTGGAGGCGCGCGCTTGACTTGGATAGGGCGCCTTTTATTATCGGGCCCGATGATTCGACGCCGTCACGTCGTCCTGGGGATGCTCCTCGCCGCTGCATTCCTTTCTGGCTGCACGGACAACCCCGTCGGGCGCATCTGCGATCTCGGATCGCAGATGCCGGAGATGGGTGAAGTCGTCGTCGCCTCGCCGTCTCTCGACTGCGTGTCGCGCACCTGTCTGCGCGTCCCGCTGTCGAAGGAGCTCGAGGCAGGCGCGACGTACCCAGAGGGGAACAACGGCCTGTGCACGGCCGAGTGCTCGGACGACAGCGACTGCGATCGCGTCCCCGAGTCGCCGTGCGTGTCGGGCTTCACCTGCGGCGTCGCCACGCGCGTCGGCCCGTTCTGCTGCAAGAAGTTCTGCATCTGCAAGGACTACATTGTCGTCCCGGAGACCGGTCTTGCGACGCCGAAGGCATGCGAGCCCGACAACCCGGACAACGACTGCTGCAACCTCGAGGGTCGCACGGGCAACGCGGACTACCCGCTCTGCCGCTGAGGCTGCGAGGCGCTGCGCCTCGCAGCCGACCTCGAACCCACGGATCGGTTGCCTCACGGCACCGACCGCGCTTCGCCGCGAGCCTTAGGGCTTCGCGGCGTTCGTGTTCTCGGGCTCGCCTCGCGCGACCACGGCCCCCGCGTATCGAATCGTCAGGGGGCCGTAGTAGCGATCCCTCGCGACGAGGGGAAAGGACGCGGGACGTGGAGACGAGCACCACCAGCGAGCGCGGCGCGACCGCCGAGGCCGTCGCCGTCGAGGCGCTGCTCCGCGCCGGCTACGACATCGTCGAGCAGAACTGGACGTGTGACGCCGGCGAGATCGACATCATCGCGCGCCAGGGCGACGTTCTCGTGTTCGTCGAGGTCCGCAGCCGCGCCGACGGGATGCACGGCCACGCGGCAGAGATGGTCACGCCGGCGAAGCAGCGCCGGGTCACGCGGCTCGCCGGGATCTACCTGCTGCTGGAGCGCCCGGCGTACGAGCGGTGCCGGTTCGACGTCGTGGCGATCACCGGCGACGAGGTCGAGATCATCCAGGACGCGTGGCGCGTGCGCGGCTGACGAGGTGGAGATCCCGCCCGCGCGGCGAAGGGCCCACGCGCGCTGGAAACGCAAAAAGCGCGTGTCCGGCTCGGCGGACACACGCTCGGCAGAAGCAGACGGCGGCGCCGAATCGCCGGCGCCGGAAGGCAGCTAGGCCGCCTTCTCCTTCTTCTTGCGGCGGCTCTTCTTCGCGGTGCCCTCGCCACCCTCGCCCTCGGCAGCGGCCTTCACGTTCTCGTTCGTGCCCTCGCGCTCCTTGATGCGCGCCGCCTTGCCCGACAGGTCGCGCAGGTAGTACAGGCGCGACTGGCGAACGCGGCCGCGCTGCAGGACCTCGATGCGATCGATGTTCGGCGAGTTGACGGGGAAGATCCTCTCGACGCCGACGCCGTACGAGATCTTGCGGACCGTGAAGGTCGAGCGCGCGCCCTTCTGGGCGCGGCGGATGCACACACCCTCGAAGGCCTGGAGGCGCGTCTTCTCGCCTTCGCGGATCTTCGCCCACACCTTGATCGAGTCGCCGGGGCGGAACTCGGGAAGCGCCGCGGTGCGGCGTTGGGACTGTTCGATGGAGTCGATGATTCGCTGGGCGCTCATGATCAGGTTCCCGGCAAAAAAGGGCCGATGGGACGCAGGGTTCTGCCAGAGAACACCCCGGGTCGTCAAGCCATCGGTCCCTCGGTGCGACCAAAGAGTCGATCCAGGAGGATCGCCCCTGCGCTGCGGACCGAGAGGTGATTCCAGTCCGACGTCCCCTCGATCGGCGTAAGCAAGCGAGAAACCGAAGGAATCAGGTGGTCCGCGAGCCCCCACCCGGTGCCGAGCAGGATCAGCATCGGTCCGGGGCGGACGCTCGCCTCTCCGTACAGCTCGGAGGGAGAGCACCGGGTCGCGTCCGGAAACGAGTCGGTCCGGGCGGACGTCGCCACGACGAGCGGCGCCTGGCCGTACTCGGCGGTGAGCTCGTCGATGACGGTCTGCACCGCGTCGGCCGTGCGGATCAGCGCGAGCGCACCCGCGCGGCTCCCCGTCGCGGGCTCGCGTGGCGGCGCACCGCCCTCCCCTTGCAGCCACAGGCTCGCGATGTGCTCGGCCTTCTCGCGCTGCACCGTGACGGGCGTGACGATGTGATAGGCCGCGAGCCCGTACGTCCTCGTCGAGCGCGCGAGATCGTGGATGTCGAAGTTCGTCAGCGACGTCGTGACGATCTTCCCTGTGCGATCGAGCACGGGGTGATGGACCAGCGCGAGGTGCGTGCGCGCGTGCAGCGGCGGAGGAACGAGCTTGCGATCCGCGGCGGTCATCCGGTGGCGCGCGAACAGATCCGGCCGCCGCCGCGCGGTGCGGGTGAGCGACTGCACGCGCCGCCACGCCGCGATCGCCGCGTGATTCCCCGACGAGAGCACGGCAGGGACCTCGAGCTCGACGGGCTGGCCGTCCCGCGACGCGACGAGCTTCGGAGGCCGCGTGTACTGCGGGTACTCGAGCAGCCCTGCACTGTGCGACTCCTCGTCGGTGCTGGAGGCCTCGCCGAGCACGCCGGGGACGAAGCGCGCGCACGCGTCGATCACGACGAGCGCGCCGAGCTCGCCCCCCGAGAGCACGTAGTCGCCGATCGAGATCTCCTCGTCGATCGCGAGCTCGATCACCCGCTCGTCGATGCCCTCGTAGCGGCCGCACACGAGCACCACGTGGGGCAGCTTCGCGAGCTCGCGGACCCGCGCCTGGGTCAGCGGGCGGCCCGCGGGCGTCATCAGGATGCGGTGCGCGCGCGGCGTCGCGTGGCTCGCGCCGGCGTCCTCGCCGCGTGCTTCGCCCTCACCCGCCGCCTTCGCGATCGCGGCGAGCAGCGGCTCGGCCTTCATCACCATGCCCGGCCCGCCGCCGTACGGGGTGTCGTCGACGGTGCGGTGACGGTCGGTCGTGAAGTTGCGCGGGTTCACCGTCTCGACGGTGATCACACCCGCTTCGCGCGCGCGGCCGACGACACCGGCGGATAGCGCCGGCTCGATCAGCTCGGGGAGGATCGTGACGACCGAGAACTTCACCGACGACGCTCCTCGAGCTTGCTCTCGGGGAGCCCCTCGGGAGGATCGACGGTGACGACGCCGCCGGCGACGTCGATGTGGGTCACGAACTCGTCGACGAGGGGCAGCAGGCGCTCGATCTCGCCGTCGTGGATGACGAGCAGCTCCTGTGGCCCGAGATCGACCGCGGCGATCGTGCCCCACGGACGACCGTCGGGCAGCACGACGCGGCAGCCGACGAGATCGTCGAGCAGGACGTCGCCCTCATCGAGGTCGACCGCGTCGCGATCGATCTCGACGACCTGCCCGCGCAGCGCCTCGGCGTCGTTGCGCGTGACGACGCCCTCGAGCTGGACGAGCCAGCCCTTCGGCGTGTCGCGCGCAGCGAGGACCTTGCGAGGGACGCCCCCGACGTAGACGAGCTCGATCTCGCCGAGGATCGTCGACTCGGGGTCGTGCGTGTAGACGACGACCTCGCCGCGGATGCCGTGGGCACGCGCGATGCCGCCGATCTCGAGCCTGGGATCACCGCGCATGCACGGAAACGCGGAACGGTCCCCACGCCGAGCCCGGCGCGGGGAGCGGGATCACTCGAGGATCTCGACCAGCGTGCGCTTGCGCGAGCGAGGCGCGCACGCCTGGACCACGGTGCGAAGCGCCCGGGCGGTCTTGCCGCCGCGGCCGATCACCTTGCCGAGATCGGCCTCCGCGACCTCGAGCTCGTACACGTTTGCCTGGCGCTCCTCGACCAGCTCCACGCGGACCTCGTCGGGCCGGTCGACGAGGTTCACCGCCATGTAGCGGATCAGCTCGGCCAGATCGGGCGAGACCGCCTGCGGGCGGCCTCCGCCACCGGGGCCGCGACGATCGCGATCGTCACGGTCGTCGTCGTCGTCATTCATCATGGGACGAACGTGCCATCAGGCCGACTTGGCCGCACCGCGAGCGGCGCGGCGAACCACCGCCGCCAGCGTGCCGCTCGGCTGCGCGCCGACCTTGAGCCACTTCTCGTACTTCTCTTGGTCGAGCTTCAGGACCTTGGTCATCGGGTGATAGGTGCCGAGCAGCTCGATGAAGCGTCCGTCCCGCGGGCTGCGCTTGTCAGCAGCAACGATGCGGTAGAACGGAGACTTCTTCTTGCCTTGACGGGAAAAACGAATCGCAACGGCCATGAGTTCCTCGAGCTTTCGAAGCGAGAGCGCGGCAATCTACCCAGGCGTACCCCCCCTGTCAACGTGCTATATGAGCGCCATGTTTCGCCGGGTTGGGCTCCTGGCCGCGCTGTTCGCGGCGGCTTGTTGCTCGAAATCCGAGGTGAAAGGAGGTCGCGCTGCGTCGACGCCACCTCCGGCTCCGAGCTTCTCGCTGTTCGCGCTCGCCGAGATGCGAGGGCAGATCGGCCCCTGCGGTTGTACGAGCGATCCCCTCGGTGACCTCTCTCGTACCGCCCAGCTGATCGAAGCCGCGCGCGCGGCGGGGCCGGTGCTCGTCGTCGACGCGGGCTCGGTCCTCTACTCGAAGTCGCCGATCCCCGCGCACCTCAACGCGCAGGAGGAGCTCAAGGCAGATCTCCTGGCGAAGACCTACGAGGAGACGCTCGGGGTCGCCGCCGTCGGGCTCGGGCCGGCCGATCTCGCGAAGGGCCCGGAGAAGATCCGCTTCCCGCGTCAGGTCGTGAACCTCGGAAGCGACGTGCAGATCCCCACCGAGGCTCCGAAGATCGTCGAGATCGGCGGGACCAAGGTCGGGTTGTTCGGCGTGATCGCCGACGGCGCGGTGCCCGGGATCTCCCTCTCCCCGGCGGTTCCCGCGGCCCAGGCCGCGGTGGCCGATCTCCGCAAGCAGGGGGCGCAGCTCGTCGTCGGCCTCGTGCAGGCGCCGAACAAGCGCGACGCGGTGAAGCTCGTGCGCGAAGTCGGCGGCATCGACCTCGCGGTCGCGGGGCTCGGCGCCGCGGCCCCCGAGCCCGAGCGCGTCGAGGTCGAGGCGACGCAGGTCGGCGACAGCTGGTTGGTGATCCCCGCGAACCGAGGTCAGGTCGTCTCGCGGGTCGACGTCACCTGGCGCGGGCAGGGCCCGCTCGTCGACGCGGTGGGCCCCGGCGCGGCCGCCGCCAAGCTCGAGACCCTCGAGAGCCGGCTCTCCGCGATCGATGCCGATCTCGCGGCGTTCGCCAAGGACGCGAGCGCCGAGCCGGCGTTCGTCGCGCAGAAGCAGCGCGAGCGCGCCGAGCTGGTCCAGGAGCGCGATCGCCTGCGCGCGAACCCGCTCGCCGTGCCCGAGCGCGGCAGCTACTTCACGCTCGACCAGATCCGCATCCACAAGGCGCTCGCGTGCAGCGCGACCGTCCAGGAGGGCGTCACCGCGTATCACCGCGCCGCGGGCGACGCGAACGTCGCCGCCTCCGCCGGCAAGCCGGTGCCGCCGCCGGCCAAGGGACAGCCGAGCTACGTCGGCAGCGAGGTGTGCTCGGACTGCCACGACGACGCCGTCACGTTCTGGAACAAGACCCGCCACGCCCAGGCGTGGGAGACCCTGGAGCAGCGCGGCCAGCAGTTCGACTTCGACTGCATCGGGTGCCACGTCACGGGCTGGGACCGGCCGGGCGGCTCGAACCTCGCGTTCAACGAGCCGCTGCGCGACGTGCAGTGCGAGACCTGTCACGGCCCGGGCTCGATCCACGTCGCGAAGGGCGGCGAGGACATGCCGAAGACGGTGATGCGCAAGCCGCCCGACGATCTGTGCGCGACCCAGTGTCACACCAAGGAGCACAGCGACACCTTCGATCTGGTGCCCTACCTGCGCGACGTCGTCGGGCCCGGCCACGGAGAGGAGCTCCGGAAGCAGCTCGGCGACGGACCGACCGGCCACGAGCTGCGCAAGGCGGCGCTCGACAAGGCAGGGCGTACACTGGGTAGCGGATGCGTTCGTTGATCCGCCCGCTGCTCGTCGCCCTCCCCGTCTCGCTGGCGCTCGCCCTCGCCGCCTGCGGGCCCAAGCCCGCACCGAAGCACGCGACCTCCAAGGCGACAAAGACGACAAAGACGACGAAGTCGACGAAGTCGACGTCCTCGTCGAAGAAGCGCGCGCCGTTCAAGGTGCAGCGAGGGATCGCGACCTGGTACGGCGGCAAGCACCACGGCGGTCCCACCGCGTCGGGGGAGCGGTTCAACAAGCATGCAATGACCGCGGCGCACCGGACGTTGAAGATGGGAACGCGCGTGAAGGTCACCCGGAAGAAGAACGGCCGCTCGGTGATCGTGCGGATCAACGACCGCGGCCCGTACGGCAAGGGCCGGATCATCGACCTCTCGGAGGCCGCCGCCCGCAAGCTCGACATGATCGACGACGGCATCGCGCAGGTGACGATCGAGGTCCTCGAGTGAGCGAGCCCGGCCCGGCCCTGATCGAGCTGTCGAACGTCACCAAGCGGTACGGCGCGCTCGTCGCGGTGCGCGAGCTCGAGGCATCGATCGACGGGCGGATCATCGGCCTGCTCGGCCCCAACGGCGCGGGCAAGTCGACGCTGCTCAAGGCGTTGCTCGGCCTGATCCCGTTCGAGGGCTCCGCGCGCGTGCTCGGCCTCGACGCGAAGACCCAGGGCACCGCGATCCGCGATCGCGTGGGCTACATGCCGGAGCAGGAGGTGTTCTTGCCCGGGATGAGCGCCGTCGAGCTGTGCACGTACGCCGCCGAGCTATCGGGCCTGCCGCGCACCGAGGCGATGCAGCGCGCGCACGCCGCCCTGTACTACGCGGGCCTCGAGGAGAAGCGCTACCAGCCGATCGAGGGCTACTCCACCGGCATGAAGCAGCGGGTCAAGCTCGCGCAGGCGCTGGTCCACGATCCCGAGATCCTGTTCCTCGACGAGCCGACGAACGGGCTCGATCCGAGATCGCGCGACGAGATGCTCGAGCTGATCGCGGAGCTGCCCGAGCGTCGCGGCTGCGCGATCGTGCTGTCGACCCACCTGCTGCCCGACGTCGAGCGCGTGTGCGACCACGCGGTGATCATGCACCAGGGGCAGCTCCGGTTCGCCGGCACGATCGACGAGCTGCGCGGCGCGCGCGGGCGTGACACCGAGCTGCTCGTCGAGGTCAAGGCGGACGCGGCGCGGCTCGGCGAGCTGCTGGCGGCCGCCGGAGCGGCGTGCGAGGTCGTGTCGCCCGTCGCGCTGTCCGTCAGCCTGCCCGCGGCGGCGACGACCGCGCTCGTGTTCGCGAAGGCGCACGAGGCCGGGCTCCAGGTCCGCGGCCTCGGCGTGAAGCGCGAGAGCGTCGAGG